>Ga0265798_10009177_pt1 | contig 12437 bp, 9 predicted proteins | sample P3T30metagenome_FD_192430 | JGI IMG/M metagenome (GOLD analysis project Ga0265798, IMG submission 192430) | Plant litter microbial communities from East Loma Ridge, Irvine, California - P3 T30 | ecosystem: Environmental > Terrestrial > Plant litter > Unclassified | place: USA: California...
CTGACGCCTCTAAAGTGCCTTGATCGCTGCATCCCGAGATAGATGCTGTATGATGTGCGGCACAGTCCCACCACTTGCAAGCGATAGCAATACTCTGCAAAGTGGCCTCTGGTGGCAACTACATTTTGTCGAAAGGTAAACCAGAAGGAAAGAAATAAAACGAAACGACATCCTCCTGTTTTCTGGATAAAGTCGAACAATCGACATGGCGTTAACGGCTGACTGGCTCAACTCAAAACACCCAAACAATTATCTATTCAAAGGTTCAAAGCCTCGCGGAGGTCATACTGTTTTATCATCTTCTCGTCTTGGGAAAAAAGTCGAAATTTCTCAAACTTTGTACATATCTCCATTGCGAATCATTCCATATCATAGTATTTCACCTTTTCGCTCGTTAAATGTACCCAATGTGCACAAGCTGTTTGTGACCACTTGTAAACAAGTGAAGTACCAGGTCGGCAATGACATCTCTCATGAAGCTGCCAATAAACGTAGATTGTGGCTTCCGTTCTCACCGGGTATCGTATTAGACACTGATTACATGATGAATTAGATCCCAAGAAAAGAAAAGCAATCAGTAGCGCATGCTGCGCGAAATAGAGACAAAAGAAGAGAACAATAGTCCACAGCATCATCACGCCCCCTCGTAGGGCTGCTGTCCGCCATGTCTGCTTCCGCTCTGGTCGGGCGCAGCATGCGAGTCGGGCAACAAGCTGCCTCTTCCCTTCTTATCCACGCTGAGTCGCTTGCCCTCGGCACTAGACGATCCAACGCCGCCGAGCTTGTCCTCGGTGACGCCGCGCCCGTCGGCCCGGTCTACATCTCCCTGCAGCAGGTCTGTGACTCCCATTTTCGTCCGGCGCATCTCGATCGACTTCTTCGGCTTCCTGGCCTCCGCGGCGCGCTTGGCTTCCATCGACTTGCGGCTGAGATCGAGGCCTTCGACTTCGCCCAGCCGGGCTTCGTCTTCGACGTCGATTCCCAGGTCCGCGCTGTCGCCGTGTTTCTTTTGGATGCGCTTGATGGCCTCTTTGGTCAGGTCCTGGCGGAAGATGCGGTCGAGGACATCCTTCTTGCGCGTGCGCTTGTCGCCGATGGAGATGAGGATACCGGCGGCGATGTTGCAGCATAGCGAGAACGTAAGGATCACTGCGGTCAGGGCTGCTGGGCGCACTTCGTAGTGGATGGCCCAAGTGCAAGTACCGAGTGCGACTTGGAAGATGCTGTGGAAATCTAAGAGGACGACAATGGCGACCAGTAGGCGGAGTGGGAAAGCGTGGTGGGTGGACGTCTCGTGGGGTTTGTAGAAAGTGTGGGTTTTGGCGAATTTGGCTTGGTGGTATTGCAGACGCCGCTGCTGGATTGGACTGAGTACTGTGTATTCATATCTGTCGTTTGCGTCGTCGGTAGTTACTCCGTTCTCGAGGTCTCTTTCCGCAGCGCTTGAGCGCCGTGCAGGTAGGTCGTTGTGGTCCTCAAGCTGCGGCAAATTCTTCTTCTCGCGAAGTTCCCATGTCTTGTGATGATATTTGGCTATGTAGCACATGTGGTAGGTGTCGATCACGCGGAATGGCGCGAGACCGTCGCCCATGAGAGCGAACAAGGCTACCAGAGTCAAATCAATGATCTCGATAATGTAGTCTTGTTGGTCGCCGACGTAGATCCAGCCGATCAAGCAAAAGACCCATGCTGCTCCAAACAGCGTGACTAACGTAGCGTAGAGGGTCACGAACAGACCAAGCGGCTTGCTGACGTACTTGCCAAAGCCTCGCATGCCTCGCTTGAAGCCTTCTCGGCGAGAGTGCAGAAGGTGGCGAACGTGATCGTTGAGTTCATCGAGATCCTCTTCGGACCATCCTTCCAGCCTTACGCCGTGGGGGAGAACGGCGTAGTGAGATTCGGACAGCTGTGAAGATACGGAGTTTCTCCTGTTCGAGGGTTTGTTCCCGAGCTCGACACCCTGATCGGTATCTGAACGCCCTGCTGGAGCTCTAACAGAATCGGTTTCGGCCCGTGAGCCTTGTGTGCCAGTTCGAGGGCGAGGAATACGCATCGTGCCATCTTCGCCTTTCACTGCGAAGCCGGTACCTGCACGTTTTGTAAGGTCGTAAGTCGGCCGACGGTTGACCAGCCGGCCAAGATCTGGCACGAACAGCGAGTTTTGCATATTGGTCAAGGTACCCAATGTTTGGACCTCGGGATCTATTTTGAGTTAGAGGTGTACCAGCACTGAAGGGTAAATGACTGCAACACGTACCAATCAAGTCGAGCAAGCTCACAACATCAGCATCGTATTCTGCGTCTGCAGACAGCTCTTGTTGCCGGGGAGGCAGAGCGCCACTTCTCAAACGTCTCAATCCCCGGTTGCCTCTAGCGGCGTTGCCAGCGCTATTCATTGCCTGAACTCCGCCGGATCCAGAGGTGTTTGTTCTTTGCAGATTGGCAAAGGGCTGAGGAGCATCGCCTTGTCGAGATTGTACGGGATGCAGACCTCTAGCTTGCTGTGCGGTGGTGGCTTGGCCCTCCACAATAGCAGGCATGAAAGGCTCAGCGGTATGCTGTCGAGCCAAGTCGGCCTCGTCTAGTTCCTGCAGTGTTGGCCTTTGCGGCGCAGATGAACTACGCCTGCGGCCTGTCGTTCCCGGGTCTGCGAAATCGCGACTTTCCGTATCGGAGGCTGACGAGAGTGGCCTCTCTGCAGTGCTTGAAGGAAGTCGGCGAATTCTGATGCTCGAGGGCATCCGCATGCTCTCGCGTGAGCCGCCGCCATGCAATAAGGGCCTGCCAGAAGCATTTGGACGTGGTGCATTCCAGTTGGTCTGGGGATTTGAGTAGCCACGAGCCCGGCCACCGGGGGTAGATGTATTCATTTTTGGCTTTCTCTCCTGGATGGATGTTATGCCCGAGGAGGCAGTCCGGGTAGTAGCAGGTGAAGTTTTAATTCAGCGAGTGACTCTGTGGTCTTGCGTCGCCTTGCTACCAGGCTTCTGGGTTTGCCACGGGGCTCTGTGGTGACAAACAACACGCGCGAACGGCTTTCTCGAGCGTGGGTTCCGGCGGTAGGTGGTGCAAAGATGCAAAGATTTCCGGTCACATCCGGTGGTGAGATACAGGTCCAGATGGCCAAGGAGTGCACTCTAGACCCGGTGCAAGGACCGCGGAGGTGTTGTTAGTGTGGAGAGGGTCGGGGTATGGTGGAAGTGTTTGGCATGAGGTTGGTCGCGCGGTGATGGACGCGAAGTTCACCTGATCCACTGTGCACTGGCCGTTGCAGGAGGCGAGACGTCACAAATAATCAAGGAAAGCTCGAGCGCCGAGCTCGGACAGCGTTGGCTGCAGTAGGTGTGGCGCCAAAAGTGACTCTAATCCAGGCCCCTATACCTCACACAGTCATGAAATGCCGCGCTTGACGAAAGGCGCCCGTTAGATCCGGTGCTTGATTATGAAACTGAGCCTGCTCAACCCACCACTACGCACCACAGCTCAAGCAACAAGCATCTTCTGCATGCACGTGGGCCAATTGCTCGAACTAGGTTGCTCCTCCCACACCACATTTCACGCCGATTGCTGACAAGACTTGCTGACAGACAGGCATACATGTAATATTTCAAAGGCCCTACTTAGCCGAGCGACTTGTCATGTCACGCATGTCAAACCCGCAACCGAGTGACCAAGCATTTGAACTACAGTTAATACGATGATCAACATGCAGCTCGAGTTGAGTGACGTTACTGAGGCATGACGCTACCTACATACTGTAGTATGAAGATCAAGAGGCAGTTGACCGCCGTGGGCCCGACCTAACATAAGGTACTCTCTTTTGTTTCTGCACCTCACCAGGTCTTTCAGATTCCGGTCAACATCAACAACACAGTGATCGGCCGCAAATTGCGAGTACTTAGTCTTTTCCGGCACGCCTGCCGAACTTCACTAAGGTACTGTACGGCTGCGGCTGTGGCTGTCACGGCTCGGGAATTCGCTCCGCTTCTTCTGTGCCCTGAAAATGAGGTGCATCGGGCGATGCGCAACAATCTGATTACTACTACAACTACTGTACAACTACCGACGATCATGCCACCGCGACTCTCAACAAAACGCTATCCACTTCAAGCTCGCTGCCCTTCTCTGAGGAAGTCCGTCTCTCCCTGCTTGGGCGGTATCGGCCTCTGCTTTGGCGGAGCCTCGAGATAGGACCCGACTCTGCTACATGTCAGTCTCTTGCGCTGGCATGCGATGAAAAATCTCGGGTCAGGTTATTGGGCAGAACGAACCTGTTCATCCCCATGTCTTTGGCCGTGAAGCGTGTAGAGTACTTCGCCCCACCCATTTCCATCGTGAAATTGCCCGGGAAGCCTAGGTCGAACGGCTGCGCAGCCTCGATATCATCAACCTCCTCGTCGGACAACTCCACGCTCAGCGCCTCGATGTTGCCTTGCAAGTGCTCGACCTTGCGAATACCGACAATAGGGAAAACATAAGGCGCCTTGTGCATAATGTACGCCAGCGCGACGGACGTGATCTGCGTCCCTTTCTTTATGGCCAGTTCGTCCAGTTTGAGAGTCATTCGGCGCTGCTGTTCAGTCTGAGGGCCCATCTTCCGCCCTTCGCGATCAGTAGCATTGAACTCCTCCTCACTCTTGAAAGCGCCTCGACCAAGCGCACCCCACGGACAGAGCCCCATGCCCTCCGCCTCACACATGGGCAGAATCTCTCGTTCAAAGTCACGCGTGGCAGCACTCCAAAGACCTTGGTAGACACAGAACTGTGTCAGGCCGTGGTGGCGGGCGTCTGTGACATGTTAAAAAGTGTCGCAAGTCGAGTCACTGGTCCTGTGTGGTAAACTCACATTCATTGCACTTGACCACAACCCAAGCTGGCGTGTCGCTGATCCCGAGATACAGTACCTTCTCGTTGACCACCAATTGATGTAACGCGTTCTGCGAGATTAGGTCAGTTCCGCCCAATGAGAAATAAGATGCAAGGCAACTCCGCAGCTTGACGAGCGAATCTCCCTGACCTGGCTACACGTGCAAGTAACGTACTGGGAACATGTTAGCATCACTTCCAAGCCAACGACAGCGACCTCAACCCCAAGCCCACCATCACATACCCATCATCTCCGGCACCGAAGCCGTGAAATCCCACGCATGCACCCACAGCAAATCGATATATCCAGTCCCCAACCTCTCCAAACTCCCTTCAACCGCCAACCTCAGGTTCTTCCTCGAGTTACCTGCGAAGTTACTCCCCATCCGATCGCCAAACCTCGTCGGACTGCCGAACTTGGTCGCTAGAACAATCTCATCGCGATTGCCGCGCTCAGTCATCCACTCGCCGATCCAGCGCTCCGACTCGCCGAACTGGTACATGTTGGCTGTGTCAATGAAGTTGCCGCCCTGCTGGCGGAAGTGGTCGAGGATTTCAAAGGTGGTGCTTTTGTTGCATACACCCATGAATTGCGACCAGGCGTCGCCGAAGTTCATCGCTCCTAGGCAGAGCGGTGATACGCGGACCGCTGCTGTCGGGGACAGGATGCGGTGGTAGCCGAGGAGGCTGGCGGGTTGAGGCGGTTTAGGTGGGAACGACATGCTTGGTAATAAAGGTGTTGCTGTTATGGATGTTGGTAATGATTTTTCCCAGATTTGGTAGTGTTGTGTCAAAGTCCGATGCGTTTTGTTGCACTCGAGTTCGAGATGCTGAAGGAGATTTATATACCTAATCTACAGCAGAGCACAGTATCTGTCGAGACGGGCCCGGCCATGCAGAATGGACCCATAACACCGTACGCATGTATGTATGCATCCTGTGTGTGTATTAAAGTCCGCAATGTCCACGACCTACATGCCAATGCTCGGTAGGCTGGCGTCGTGAATTCTGCTGCCTAGATTCTCGCGTATAGTTACAGATACGTGCAAATGAGATATGACCGGCTTAGCTGGCATTTCCAACCGATACCTAGGTAGTCATCAATGGTTGACAAGTATAATGTTACAAAACGCGTGGGGAACAAGACCTCTGCACTTTAGCTGAACCTTTGGCAAGGGACATCTAATAAACTGTGTACTTTGAAAACGAAAATTCCATAAAGAGGCCGTGCAAACCGCATGCAGTCAGCCCGGCTGGAAAGAACCTCAAGCCCGGAGGAGGCTCACATAGTAGCGCACGGCGAACGGAATCGATTCTTGAGTCCTACTTCCGGTCCAGCCTTTGTTTTGTTGGATTCGCTGGTGTTCCAGACACCGAATCGTTTCTCATCCATATATTCACACATGTAGCCTTGGTCTCGACGTGGTTGTTCCCAGACTCCCCGATTAACACCAGCATCCTCTCTTTACCCTGTAGGTAAGCAGCGGCTCTCAAGGACACAAACCTCAACACATCAAACAGACTCCTCCGCGCCTCCCTTGGAAGAAGGAGAAGTCTGAGGGGTAGAACCTTTAGTACTCAGTTCAGGGAAAGTTTTCTCCAAGTCGTCAACGAATAAATCTATCACCAAAAGGGTTAGCAAGTCTGGACAAGGATTGTTTCTCTCAGTACTCAAGACGGCGATCGTGACGAAACATCAAACCAAACGAACGGGAAAGGAAGGAAACTTACCGAGTAACCTCCCACAAAGCCAGCAACTCCCTAAACCGCATGCACCCAACCTCTTCTTCGGACCAGCAGCTTTAAATACGAGCAGTTTCCTTCCCGTCTTGTTGCCTTTGCCCTTACACAAGACTAAACGGCATGTCGAGCGTGGTGTTGATTGTGAGGTTTTGAGGTGGTGCTGTTGATGTTGATGTTCGAGACATTCGGAGCTGGGTTGGGGTGTGACGGTCTGTTTCAGCCGCTTGGTAACTGTCAGATAGTTTAGTAATTGAAGTTGCGTGTAGGGCATTTTGTCTGTTAGGGTCAGTCACTGACTAGCTGGTGAGATGATGAGTTTACTAGTAGTGGAATAATATTATCGCGCTACTCTTTGTTTGGGCGGTTGAGATCCTGGAGCTTTCGTTGTGATGCGTGTTCCTGGCTGGTCTTTGGTTTACATGTATGTCTGGAGTTTGGCTTTTCGATGAATCGATGGACGAGAGGATCAATGGAAGAAAGAAAGGTTCGGGTGAATGGACAAAGGAAGGGACAAATAGACCAGCATATGTTGCTATATGCGCTTCTTTGTTGTACTTTCAGGACAACGCGTGTTTGCTTTTGCGGTGCGTCCCGCCATTCGTTGTCTGCATAAGGATCAGACTTGTAGCGCGTTTGCCATACGGCTGGCTGTCCGAGAGGCATGTAGTTCTTCGTTTCTCATAACGTTGATAGAACCATGCGGCATGAGAAAACCAAGCTGAAAAAGGGTATGTAATACATAATCTGTACATAGTAACACAAAGGTCGCTTAACGCTTGACCCAGGCGGGCATCTTGCGAGCCTTGAGCTTGCCGGGCTTCTTCCTCTCGACGCGTTTGGGGTTGCGGGTAACGACGCCAGCTGTGAAAACCGAGTTAGCAGACTGTGATACTCTAGCTGTCCTGGAAATGGATCGCACTTACCCAGCCTAAGCGCAGGCTTGAGATCAGGCTCATGCGCCATCAAACCCTTAGCAACCGCCAACATGATCGACTCTGCCTGTCCTGTGGTACCACCTCCCGATGTGACGGCCCAGACATTGTATTTGTCCAGACGCTGCGTCGCTTTTAGAGCCCACACCGCGCTCTCCCGATCGTGCAGACGGCCGAAGTAGTCTGTCAACGTCTTGCCGTTGATCATAGCCTCGCCAGTGCCTTCAACCACATACACCGAAGCCGTACTGCTCTTTCTCCTTCCTGATGCTCTAGCGCGGCCGTACTGGTCGATGAGAATGGGCTTAGGCTTGTTGAGGAAAGGTTGCAGTGTGCGCTTGAAGCGGTCCAGAGCAGTGTTCACCTCCTCCGGCATAAGGTCAGGATGGATGTAGTTCAGACGCTTGATGATCTCCAGCAAGCGGTTGTACCTCGTCTCCCTAACGGGTTCGTCCACCTCGGCTTTGTACTGCTCATATGTCTTCCATGCGACTCGGGGCGCCTGGCCAGGAGGAAGCTGAGGGAGGAGCTGGTGTTTCCGGAGAAGGCCTGAAAGGGCGAGAAGATCGTCGGTGTAGTGAGGAGTTGCAGTGAAGTAACTGGGCGATGCTGGGAGGATTCGGATTCGCTTCAGCAGGAGGTCGCTTGCTGCGTCTCGAGGACCACCACGCGCAGGCGCAGGACCGCCGCGAGGAGGGCCAGATCTAGAGAAACGGCCTTGAGAGTTGCCGCGCGAGAATTGGTCCTTGTCCTGGGAGAATTGTATAGGACGGGCTGCTCGGACGGGCTCTCGCGTTGATGATGCTTCTGTAGGTGTTGCGAGCCATCGGCGCTGGCAGACTGCCGTCTGTCTCTGTGAGGGAGCGCTGGATGAAGCAATTGCCCTCCGCAGGCCGGATCGTATTAAAGGAGACTCCATCGTACACGCTGGCCACACGTGATGCGCGCTGGATATGACCTTGTCGTCGCTGCCCCGTCGTCGTCGTCGTCGGCAGGAGTTCCCATCTCCGCCAAGGCCAGGCGTCTCGCGGGAAAGCACGTGCCCGCCGCAGAATTCGATTGAACTCCACCGCGAGCTTTCACGTTGATAATTCCCCTCTTCCCAAAGGAAACATCTTCTCTCACTCCCCACCACCACCACGATAACTCCCCATACACCACTCACACCGCCAACGAAGGCACACTCATACCTCCTATAAAATCATTGAATCCAGCAAAATGGGTTTCGGCAAGCTTTACTCGTACCCGGTACGTCAATCCACCCCACCGCCTCTGCGCGCGCCGCCGATGATTCACTCATATCGCATGTTGAAAGAACGTATTGCTGACATGCTCCCTAGGGTAACCCCCGCACCATTGCCATCCAGGCCGTGGCCAATGTCAACAACCTCGACATCGAGTTTGTCCACACCGAGCCCGCCAAGGGCGTCTCCGACGACTACAAGCTCATCAACAAGCTCGGTCTCGTCCCGTCTTTCGTTGGTGCCGACAACTTCACCCTCACCGAGTCGATCGCCATTGCCATCTACCGTAAGTCACGCCGATTTATCTGGACTTCTCCGAGCACAACATCGCCAAATTCTGGCACTCCCAATGCAAGGATGAGAAATATTATCAATTACAGTTATCCCTGTCTGAAGATTACTGTTGAGACTTTATTCACACTCTGAAAACGCATGAAGCGCACAAACTATGGAATCAAGAGAATACCCGCAACACAGTCGCTAACGATTTCGCGCAGTCACCTCCCAGAACGAGAAGACCACTCTCCTCGGCAAGACCAAGCAGGACTACGCCAGCATCCTCCGCTGGATGTCCTTCGCCAACTCCCAGGTCCTCCCTGTCCTTGGTGCCTCTTTCCGTCCTTTGATCGGCCGTGACCCCTACAACAAGAAGAGCGTCGACGAGGCCCTCAAGGCCACCGAGGCCGCCGTCAAGGTCCTCGAGGACCACCTCCTCGTCAACACTTACCTCGTCAGCGAGCGCTTCACTCTTGCCGACCTCTTCACTGCCGGCATTGTTTCCCGTGGCTTCCAGTTCTTCTGGGACCCCGAGTGGCGCTCTCAGCACCCCAACATTACCCGTTGGTTCAGAACCGTCATTGCCCAGGACATCTACTCCGCTGTTGTCAAGGACACCGTCTTCACCGAGAAGGCCCTCGAGAACAAGCCCCCAGCGGGCTCTGAGAACAAGAAGGAGAAGAAGGAGAAGAAGCCTGCCGCTCCTGCCGCCCCCAAGGCTGCTCCTAAGCCCAAGGTCAAGACCGCCGCTGAGGCTGAGGAGGAGGAGGATGCGGCTCCTCAGGCTCCCAAGCCCAAGCACCCTCTTGAGCTCCTCGGCAAGCCCACTTTCGTTCTTGACGACTGGTACGTTTGAGACTGCGACTATTTTGTCGAACCAAATTCTAACAATTTCCACAGGAAGCGCAAGTACTCCAACGAGGAGACCCGTGAGGTCGCCCTTCCCTGGTTCTGGGAGAACTGCAAGTTCGACGAGTTCTCGCTCTGGCGCATGGACTTCAAGTACAACGAGGAGCTCACCATGCCCTTCATGAGCAACAACCAGATCGGTGGTTTCTTCGCCCGTCTCGAGGGCAGCCGCAAGTACATCTTCGGTGCCGGTGCTGTCTTCGGCCAGACCAACGACTCCGTCATCAAGGGTGCCTTTGTCGTCCGTGGCCAGGAGGCTACCCCCGCCTTCGAGGTCGCCCCCGACATGGAGTCCTACACCTTCACCAAGCTCGACCCCACCAACCCCGAGGACCAGGAGTTTGTCAACGACATGTGGGCCTGGGACAAGCCCGTCGTTATCGACGGCAAGACCTACGAGTTCGCCGACGGCAAGGTCATGAAGTAGAGTGTTGTTTGACACCTGCTTGACTGACATGTCTGCTACGAATAACCCCCCTTATGTGTTGCTTTTCCCTTGCATGATTCCCTTTTTGTTGCATGATGGCATGAAGCACAATTTGAAAAATTTCACAACTTTCCGCGCGAGGGTGGAGGAGGTGATGTTTTGATAGTTGAAAGAATAGAGCACAGCTTCGCTCTTTTCTGTTCACGATCATACACCTTTTGTCCCTGATTGCATCAAAAGTCATGAATATATATCATCGTCGTTAGAGCGTTCGGCTGGCTTTACGATTCCGACGACGGACGAACGAACGGACATCGCACCACCCACTTCGACTCGGACTCACGTTTTTGCGGTCCCTGCTGGGTCGGAAAATAGATATGCGCGGTTCTTCAGAAATTATACCCTTTGCCATGCATTCTACTGTTCGTCTTCAATTTGGTCTTCTTGCTCATGTCTGGTCCGAAGTCATCGTCCATGTACGTTGCCTGATGCATCGTACAATCGCCCGGCAGCGTATCGTGTGTACTCCGCCAAAATCTCTTTCGGGTCATTTCAAGTTTTCTCGCTTCGACCACGATACAGTACCTCATGGTTACACGCGAGATACGCCGGTGACAATCTATCGTCTTCAATAAGTCACGATAGATCGTCTCCATCTCTCTTACTTAAGTCTATTGACTAACTACAAAACAATAGCTAACGTCAGTGAGAGCTCGACACCTAGTCGTTCACGCCGCTTCTATTTCCAATCAACTTTCCCTTCTCAATCGACTTCCCTTCCCTACCGGAGCAACTGAGTTGGTATTTCCCCCTGTTAAAGCGTTCAAGAAAAGTCCCTAAGATCTGCAGGCCTGCACAGATAAGTGGTTATCGACTAGCGGCAAAACTCTTACTACCAATCATCAAATGGAATGTCGATAAAGAGTGAAGTGCTCGAATGAGATGAGGTGTTGGAACGAAAGAGAGACGATTCATTCTTTGCTGATTATTGGCTGCGGACATGCCGCCGCTAGTTGATCACCACTAATCTGTTTGCAGGTCTACAGAAGTGGAGGGGGAACGCATACAATTGCTGCTTTGATTGCTCTTTGTTCGCCATGGAGCCGCTCGGACTGTTGTTTTTGTTTCGTGACCTAGGACAGTACCTCGTCGATTGGAAAACGCGATGCTGCGACTCGATCAACACACGGTACGCATCATCAAGGTGGAACAAAATGTTCTCGACGATTGCAGGCCTGCAGATTGCGGCCAAAGACTAGCGGCGGAACCTTTGTGGCCAATTAGCTGATGGCTACGATTGTAGGTCTACACTGTTGGTGCCCCCCCATCTGTGAGTCGATTTGGTTGCTTTGACTTGGTCGTTTGAGTTGAAAGTGGGAAGCTGTCATCGTAATGGTGTAGGGTTAGTGTTGTGTTTACTGCGTCATTTCTTTCGGCGTTTCCAATACAGCTTTTGTAAGTATTGAATGGACCTGGAGCAAAGGAACAGTTCTCAATCATTCTTCGGATGTTTGGAAGGCTGATCGATGTCGTTGGAGCTGGTGTAGCACAATCTGCGAGATGTTTAAGTGTTGTTGCAGGTTTTCGATTGAATAGAAATGTCAATCAACCGTTTGAGACGACAAACTTCATGGCTCCATTGTGCGATGTTGGCCATTCTCAGACAATCGTTCCATCGTAAAATCTGTCGCTTCTCACCGATTAATCATTTGCTCTTTAGCATGTACGATGCGGAAATATGAGAGTTTCTACGTGCGCACAGCCGGATCGGTAATGCTGGTTCGACATTGGAGCTATCCTCGCAGTTTGGTACTTTTCTGGCTTCGTCTCGATTATGCGTCATATGAAAGCCACTACAGGATTCGATTTATATGTCCTGTCGATGTGATCGATTGATTTGATGTCTCCCTAGTCTCTGCTGGGAGTTGAGCCTCTCGGGACATCGTCGGACTCGCCTACGTTTGCTAGTCGGCTCCGAAAAGTTCAGTGTGCTTTTGCCCGATATTTTCACTCAAATGTTGTTTGGATGCCATGCGGGAT
>Ga0265798_10009178_pt1 | contig 12436 bp, 17 predicted proteins | sample P3T30metagenome_FD_192430 | JGI IMG/M metagenome (GOLD analysis project Ga0265798, IMG submission 192430) | Plant litter microbial communities from East Loma Ridge, Irvine, California - P3 T30 | ecosystem: Environmental > Terrestrial > Plant litter > Unclassified | place: USA: California...
GCGTACGAGAGCGACCTGCGTCAGTTCCAGAAGTGGCTCGCGAACTACGAGGATCATGAGACGCCCGACTGGAGCATCGTGGCGACGTACGCCACACATCCGGTCTCGGAGGCTCAGGTCCTGAAGTACCTGCTCTACAAGTCCCAGGCGGCGACGAAGGATGGGAAGGCCCGGTACTCGCCGACGACGATGACCCGATGGGTGGCGGCCATCAACTGGGTGCACGAGAAGCACAAGGAGCCATCTCCTGGCCGAACCAAGGACGTCCGGGACCTCCTGAAGGGCGTCCGGCGGCAGAACCGGCGCCCGCCGCGACGGGCGGACCCCCTCATGCTGGACTCACTGCGGTCGATGCTCCTCGGGCTCGACCTCACCAGCTTCCCCGGCGGCGTCAAGGCCACGCGCGACGCCGCCGTCCTCGTGTTCGGGTTCGCTGGCGCCACGCGGCGCTCCGAGGCGGCCGCGCTGACCTTGGGTGACGTCAAGCTGCACCCAGCCGACGGCATCCACCTCCGGATCGAGTCCTCCAAGACCGACCAGGCGGGCCGAGGCGCCGTGCTCGCGCTGCCGTACGGCGCGAACTCCGCCACGTGCGCTCCCTGCGCGTTCGTGCGGTGGTACCGCGTGCGCGCCGCGGACGCCGTCGGGCGACCCGCACTGATGGCGACGCTGCGGATGCAGAACATGGCCATCCACGTCTGCCAGCAGCCACTGGCGTTCTCCTTGCCCACCGGCATCGAGATCGCGACCGCGCTCCCCGACAGCCTCCCCCTGTTCCCCGCGATGGCTCGCGGAGGAGTCATCCGCGAGACCGCCATGTCGGGTGCCGCGATCAGCGACCTGATCAAGCTGCGCGGCAAGGAGATCGGGCTCGACACGACCTTCCTCAGCGGCCACTCGCCGCGGAGCGGGTTCGTCACGGAAGCCTTCCGCGCCGGGGCGACGCCGACCGAGATCATGAGGCAGGGGCGGTGGACGTCAGCGGCCATGCTCGACGTCTACCAGCGCGAGTACAACCCACTGGAGGGCAACGCCGTCACCAAGCTGGCGCTGTGACTGCGGCGACGCTCGCGCCGGAGTGGGAGCTGTTCGCGGACTGGTGCGAGTCGTTGGGCATCGACGCCATCCCGGCGACCACGGGGATGGTGGTCGAGTTCCTCCGCGAGCTGCCCGCCTCGCGGCCCGTGCAGGCCCGCCGTGTGCGCGCCATCCAGGAGGCGCACGCCGCCGCGGACGCCTCTCTGACGACGCCACGCGTTTGGGCGGAACGGCCCGACATGTGGCGCGCGGCCGACGGCCTCGTTGGTCCCCGAGAGGCGATCGCGCAGATGCCGAAGTACCGCTGGCCCCTGGGGCTCGTCGGTCGCCGGGACGCGTTCCTGGTGGTCCTGACGGGCATCCTCGGCCTGTCGCGCGAGCAAGCGCGTGCCGTCGGCGCCGCCACGGGCAGCGTGCTGATCCTGGGGTCGACGATCCGCATCGAAGGCAAGAGCGTGCCTCGCGGGGACGACGCGGGGTCGTGCCCGGCCTGCGCCGCGGCGCGATGGCTCGATGTGATCGCCCCGCACTACCTCCGGGGGCGGCCGACCTACGTCTCGCGACTGGACCCCACGGCCGCGCTGCCCAATCGCCACGACTGCGAGAGGCCCATCGATATGGCCTGGGAGGACGGGGTCCTCCTGCCTGGCATCGATCGCTGGGGAGCTGTTGCGGCGACGCCCCTCTCCACTCGGGCCATCTCGACCATCGTCGCGAGCCGCCGCGTGCGGACAGGCTTCGAGGAGCGCACGGGGCCAAGGGTTCCGGCGCCGAACCGGCTCTCGAACTTCTCGATGGGAGAGCTGGCCGAGGAGCAGGACGCGCTGATGGCGCACATCGACGCCATGAACCGGCAGCTGGAGGCCGTGCTCGCGGAGGCAGGCGGCATGCGGGACCGCATCAAGGGCTTCGGCGACATTCCCGGCTGACAAATCGAAGCTAGCGGGTACTGTAGTGGGATGACGACTTCCCAGGACATCTCTCCGCTGACGGGCGCCGTGGCGGCCTTCGCGCTCCCCATGCCCATCGACGGCGTATCCAAGATCGCGACCCTCATCGAGGACCTCTACGGCACAGGGGAGTCCCTCCTGAGCTACTCGGGCCGCAGTCTCCAGGTTTCCGCCCCCAAGGAGGGCTTCGGGCCCCGCCTGGCCCCCGACGCCGACGGGCTCGCGCTGGCATCCGCGCGCGTCGAGACGACCGAGGGCGAGGGGGAGAAGTTCGAGATGGAGGCGCTCGGGCCGGACGAGCTGCTGCTCGGCCTTGGAACCATGCTCGGGCGGTACTTCTCAGAGATGGGTGCGATCAACTACGTCACGATGCTCCTCCGCAGCAACAGTGGAGAGCCCTTCGAGTACGCCTTCACGGCGCAGCGGACCTCGGGGGAGACCCCCCACCAGCTGCGAGCGAAGGCGGAGGCGCGCGTGGCCGAGCTGGAGGCGCAGGTCGCCGACCTCCGAGCGCAGCTCGGCACCCCTCGGTCCGGCGCGTAGACGAGAAGCCGCTTGGCATGTACTGTAGAAGCGCGCGAGGGTCGCGCACGGAGAGGAACTCATGACCGACATCACCAGCCACCACGACAAGCTCGTCGCGAAGGCGCAAGACGGCCTCGCCGACCTCACCGCCACCCTCACGCGCAAGATCGAGAGCCTGCACGGCCTCGCGATCGACCGCACCACCGAGGACCAGACCCGCCTCGCCGCGAAGGCCCGCGGAGTCGAGGCCGGGCTCAGGATCGCGCAGGCCGCTGAAGCGCCCACCACGGCGCTCTGGGCCATGAGGGAGGCGCTGCCCGAGGCGGCCGAAGACGAGCGCCCCGGTCTGGAGATCGCCATCCAGGACGCCGCGCTCATCGCCCGGCTGTAACTGACGGTCCCCCTTGCGACCCCCCTCCCGTTGAAAAGCGGCATCGAGGGGGGTCGCTGCTGCGTTCCGGCTGAGCTATAACTGGCAGGAACCACACGATCAGATGGGAAGCCGATGGCGAGTCAGAGCGATGCCGAGATCAAGCTCTACCTCGACCCCGAAAAGGGCTGGTGCATCGAGATCGTCACGCTCAGCGGCCCCCAGCGACGCATGCTGGCACAGGCCGCCATCGACCCTGACATCGCGCTCATGATCGCGAACGGAATCGACCAGCTCGTCCCCCAGCTCGCCCTGAACTCCGAACAGGCAACGGTCGTCTACGTCGTCTCGGCCGCGACGCACAAGGCCGTGTCCTCGCTGGGCGAGCGGGAGCGCGTGGCCGCAAGTGCCCTGGCCGACATCCGTCAGCAGCGAGAGAAGTTCGCCACCACGTTGGCTCGGGTCAACCCCGTCGCGACGCGCTCCTAGGCTGCGGTCGCTCCCACGGCCCAGCCTGCGACCTCGGACGCTTTCCCAGACATGGGTCGAGGCTGCGAGCTGGAGGGCGTCACGTAGGTCCCTCGCAAGGTGTCGACGTCGGCGTCGTACTCCGAGATGGTCCAGAGGGCGCCAGGGATAGCGGCCCCGTCGCGGCGTTCCAGCGAGCCCCATAGCCGCATGGAGCCCGCCCCGGCGCGCAGCTGGTCGACGCCTGCGACTTCCCCGAGGTCCTCGGGTGCCAGTTCCAGCGCCCGCGCTCGGATGGCCTCGATGACGCGAGCCTCCTGATCCCAGCCCGACATGATGTCGATGATGACCTCGTCGATGGCGTAGCCCTTCCGTCCGGCCTCCCGAAGCACGTAGAAGGGGCCCTCGGCGTTGGTCCGAAGGGTGGCGCTGGCGGTCGAGATGACGGTCACGCCCGCGGCGTTGCGGCCGCGGCGGACAAGCGTCACGCGCTTGCCGACGTGCTGGCGGGCGAGTTCGGAGACGTCGTTCGCGTTGGGCCAGTGGTGCGCGACGGCTGCGCACAGCGCCTCGACGAGCGCGCTCGTGTCGATGTCGGCGTGGATCATGCCGTCGTACTCGGCGTCAGTCTCTTGCATGCCGGACAGCATCACGTTCCACGTCATGCTGCCAGCGTAGCAGGTTTTTGACAGTAGAATCCGATTCATGTACTGTAGTTGAACGCCCACCTTGGAGGACCTCATGGAGCTGCTGATCATCTGGATCGCGATCGCGAGCATCGTCGTCGCAGTCATCTGCACATCGCCCGCCTGGGCCCTCGGCAGACTCGCCAGCTTCACGGCGCCAGGAGTCTCCAGGAAGGTGCCCGGGCTCCGCTCCAGCCTGAATCGCTGGATGCTCTTCCTGATCCTGGGTTCGAGCACGGGCGTTGCGTACTTCACTCTCATCAGCCAGCCGCACCTGTGGGTGCTGGCCCTCGCCCTGCTCGGCTCGGCCGCCAGCCAGTTCGCCGCGTTCATGATCGGCGCCGGAGCCCGTGACGCGAAGCTCGGCTACGGCCCCGCCGTCGCCGACCGCGCCCACCTCGCGCCGAGGAAGATCGACTCCGTCGACCGTGAGCTGATGGACATGGCCAACGGCCTGTGAGCGCCAGCGTCTGACCTAGAGCACCGCAAAGAGCCCCGACCAGTAGGACTGGTCGGGGCTCTCTGCGTTGCGCTTAGGAGGCCTTCTTGCGCGAGGACTTCTTCTTCGTGGCGGCGGCCTCGGCAGCCTCGGCCGCCTCACGCTCGCGCTTCTCCGCGGCCGTGGCGCGCGGGTACTTGACCGAGCGGCTCGGCGGGATGCTCATGGCGCCCGCCATGGTCAGCCGACGACGCAGGGCCTCCCAGCCCTGGCCCGTGGCCTCCTGGAGACCACGCCGCGAGACACCGCGCTTGTACTGCTCGACGAGGAGGGCCGTGTACTCGTCCGACGCGAGTGCGATCGGGGAGTCCGGGGGCGTGGAGCCCTTCCGGTTGCTGGCGATGGGCGCCAGCTCCTGCATGCGAGTGGAGACGGCCTCGGGAACGAGGACGATCTCCTTGACGACCTTCGGGGGCACGCTGCGCACCGGGCGGTCGGGAGCCTTCAGCTTCGACTTGGCGACCTCGCCACGCTCTTCGAGGCGACGGATGCTCTCGTGGGAGCGACCGAGGGCCTCGGCGAGGGGGCGCAGGGTCCAGCCGTGCGCGCGCATCGCCGCGATGGCGTGCGGCAGGTCCTCGTCGGACAGAAGCCGAAGCTCCAGCGCGGTCTCTTTGGGGATGTCGACGCGAGTGGCTGGGGTCAAGAGTCACCTTTCATGCACCCTGCGACCGCCGTGAGGTCATTCACCTTGCGGCACGAACGATCGAGGAACGCGTGCAGGTGTAACAGTACACGTTGACGACAAGGGCGTCAAGCGTGTGTGGTAACGAGGAAGAGTCAGGTGGGGCGGACCTGCCTACTTGGCGAGTTGGTCGGCGATGAGTTCCCGGTCTGCCTTGGTGGTTCGGTAGCCCAGGTTGCCCGCGCCCATGGGGAAGGGCAGGACGCGCACGTGGAAGACGCGCAGGACGACGGGCTTGTTGAAGAAGTCGGTCCATGCCCGCAGGCCACCCAGCTCCGCTTCGGCCGACTCGAACGTCTCGTGCACGGTGGGGACAATGTCGAGGCCGTCGCGTGGGACGACCCAGCCACGCGCCCTCGGGGCGCCGCCGGGGCGAGAGCCGTCGTACCCGACGATGTAGCCGTAGGAGAACAGCTTGGGGTAGACGACCTTCGGCTTCTTCATGTTGTCACGATTTCGCACCCTGCTACTATAAGTTACCAGCCAATCGAAGGGAAGCGGCGTGATCGACGATCCGCGCAAGTTGCTCATCTGCGGCGACTGGCATGCCGACCCCAACGCAGTGCTCCTCGCGTACGAGGAAGCGAACCGCGTCGGAGCTGACGCGATCCTCCAGGCAGGCGACATCATCGACTCCCACCCGCGGTTCGGGCGCATGGTGAGTGCCGCCGAGTTCGGCTTTCGGCGGTACGGCATCCCTCTGATCTTCTGGCGTGGGAACCACGACGACCCTGGTCTCCTGCGTGAGCTTCCGGCGGCCGACGTCTGGCCGTTCCAGCGCGCCGGGGAGGGCATGTACTTCGCGCAGAACGCCACCTCCTGGACCTGGCGAGACAAGAGGTTCGGGGTCTACGGCGGCGCCGCCTCCATCAACCATCACCAGCTCTCGCATGGCATCGACTGGTGGGAGGACGAGTGCCCCACGCTGGGGGAGCTGCACACGCTCGTCAACGCCGTCTCGACCGTCGACATCCTGCTGGCCCACGACGCCCCCCGGACGCCAGCCCTGGTCAAGCACCTCGCCGCGCAACGCACGTCGGTGACGTACGACCACTCGTACGCGGAGTCCTCGGGCGAGCTGGTGAACCAGGCGATGTGGGCCCTGAAGCCGCAACTCCTGATCGCGGGCCACCATCACTGGCGTCACTCGGAGGTCATCGATCGGGGCCTGGGTGGCAAGACGCGGCTGGAGATTCTCGACAAGGGTGACGGCTTCACCCAGATGCTGCCACCTGCCAGCTACATGATGCTCGACCTCGACGACAAACTGCTACACTAAGGACAGGCAGACTGCTCATTTCGCCCTACAGGAAGTACTCCATGCCCCACCGCTTCGAGACATGGCTTCGAGCACAGAACCCCGATCTGCTGGCCCAGGACATGGGGCTGCCGCCTCTCGGGGAGACTGGTCGCGACTTCCTCCTCGAAGGCCTGGAGCTGACCGCATCCGTGGCGAAGCGCAGTGCCGACGACGTGGAGGCTCGCGCGGCCCTGCCTGCCGCCATCTCCTCGTTCCTCGACCCCAAGAGCGACGACGAGATCGTCGCGCTGGCCACGAGCGTCAACCTCCAGCGCGGCTACTGGGCCACGGATACCAAGGTTTTCGAGGACGCGAATCTCCGTCGCCTCGTCGGGGCATTCATGAAGCGCCTCGGGGACAACATCATCAGCACCGCCTTCGCCCTCCGCAGCTCCTCCGCGTCCACGTCGATCGCCCTGATCTCGGAGGACTTCATCGGGGACCTCCACGCCAAGGTGCCCCTGCCCGCGGCCGACGGGGTCAGCATCGAGATCAGCGACGTCGTGGTCCAGCCGCGAGGCGCTTCGTCGATCCGTGGCGCGTTCGTCATCAACGGGACCGTCGTCCCGTGGGAGTTCGCCGCACCGTTCCCCGTACTCCGGTCCAACTTCTCGTCGATCCGTGCCGCCGTCGCCCTGACGAACTCGGACCCCGACGTCGCCCAGGCCATCCATGACTGGGCGTCCCGCCAGGCCGAGATGCTTGCGTTCGAGGCTCGCGCCGAACTGGTCACGGTCGCCCAGGCCGCCTAGCGAGCAAGAAGCCCGCGTCGTCCAGGACGGCGCGGGCTTCTGCTGTTCCCTGAGCTAGCGCTTCCGAGCGCGGCCGATCCCCAGAAGGCGTCGCTTGGGCTGGTTCGCAGCAGGCTCGAAGCTCGGCAGCAGGTCGGACACCAAGCCGATGGAGGGCAACGGTGCGGGCGCGAACGTGCTGGAGGCGTCGCTGCTGACTCGTGGCGGCGCCAGCAGCTCGGCCATGGGGTCGGGCGACGCCGACGGGCTTGCGGGGCGCGTGATGATCGGGGGCGCCAAAACGGATGAGGTGTGGCCCGCGACGGCCACCGGGGGTGACGCCGGGGGAGTCGAGTCCAGCACGGCGTCGTGCAGAGTCGGCTCCACCACGTCGATCATCAGGGGAGACGCGGAGGCTGGAGCCGCATGCCGTCCGCCGCGCAGTGACTGGGCTTCGCCGTCCGAGTGTTGCGCGATGGGGCTCGCGGGCGCGGTGCTCGGACGCGGCTCCTGGCTGGGGGTGGCGAGCAGGCCTGTCGCGAGGATCGCCCGCAGGATCGCCGGTGCGGCCGCGTGGGGATCGGAGGCGGCCTCGTCGAGGCCATGCTGGATCGCGGCGAGCAGCTCTGACGCGGCGTCGAGGTGAGGGGCGGCGGTGGTCACGATTCTCCTGTTAGGCGAGGCTGGAGGCGGTGATGGCGACCGAGACCGTCAAAGCGGCCGAGCCGAGGGCGATCAGAACCAGGATGGCCCCCATCACCCGGGCGCCGCGATAGGGCTGACGCAGGGCGCGGTACGCGTACACCAGCGACCCGAGGCAGACGAGGCCGAAGACGAAGGCAAGGCCGATCATAGGGACTCCAAGCGTTGAACTGTCGCCCTGAGTATAGCAGTTTGTGACTTGTCTCCGTCGTCGTGACAAGCGAGTTCGGCATGTACTGTAGGATAGAGCCATGCACCCCTCGAAGCGCGAAAAGACTCGACGCCGAGCCCTGATCGGCTCGACCGTCGCGGCCCTCTTCGCCATCCCAGCGCTCGTTCTCCCCCTGCTCGCCGGTGGCCAGGACCAAGTCTTCGCCGAGCCGCCAACCGGCGATGCGCCTGCCGCGGAGGGGTTCTCGCTGGATGCCCTCGTCGGTGGTGCATCGCGGTGGCTCTCGGGCCTCTTCGACGGCAGCGCCACTGTCCAGCAGGACCCTCGGGGCTCCGAGTGGAACGACGTGTCGTTCACGGCGGCCGACGCCCTTGCTCGCCTCGACGAGGACCCCGCGCTCAACCTGGCCATCGCGCCCGATGGGTCGCAGGCGGGCTACGCCCGTGACGAATGGAACCACTGGCTCGCCAGCGACATGGGCTCGGGCTGCGACGTCCGCGACGAGGTGCTCCTCCGCGACGCCCAGGACGGGTCCGTCACGGGGCGGTGCGTCGTCACAGGCATCTGGCACGACCCGTACACGGGCGCCGACCTCACCGACCAGAGCGAGCTGGAGATCGACCACATGGTCGCCCTCGCCGCAGCGGAGCGCTCCGGCGCTCAGGGGTGGAGCCTGACTCAGCGAGAGACGTACGCCAACGACCCCCTCGTGACGCTCGCCGTCGAGGCGGACGCCAACAGCACGAAGGGCGATCGCGGACCCGAGAACTGGAAGCCGACCAACCAGGGCGCCTGGTGCTCCTACGCCGTCCGCTGGGTCGAGGTGAAGGACAAGTACGCCCTGACCGCGAACGCACAGGAGGCCGACGCGCTCCGGAGCATGCTCGCCACCTGCGACTAGATCGACACGAAGGGGCCGTCGTCACAGAGCGTGACGGCGGCCCCTTCTCGTGGCCCGGGCGGGAGGGCTAGGTGGCCGAGGCGGCTGGAGCTGCGGCCAGGCGGTGGCTCGCCGTGACGACGTAGTCGGCCACGAGCACGGCGATCTCGCCCGCCAGCGCTCCTCCGAGCTTCGGGGTGAGGACCTCGGTCAGGTCTTCGGTCGCCGTCTCGCTCATGGCCAGGAGGGAGCGGGCGTAGACCGCCCCATCGAGCAGCTCGTCGTAGACGTCGCGGAGCGTGTTGCGCCCGTTGAAGGTCGTCAGGGGGGCGCCGTAGCGCTGGATGCCGAGCTGCTCGCGCTCGGCCAGGTCCTCCATCACCACGCGCTGCATGGAGGGGCGCCCGGTGATGTCGGGCAGGGTCTGGTCTCCGGGTCGCTGCCGGAGCCCCTGGGGCGTGATCCCCGCGGCGACGAGCTGAGCCTGGAGCCCGTCCGCACGGCGGGTCTCGCTCGCGAGCTGCTCGTCGAGGGTCGGCAGGGGAGTGGTGTCGGGCTGCGTGGTCATGCGGGGGTGTGTTCCTTGTCGGTCAGGATGCGGCGTTCGCTTTGGAGCGCCCGGGTGGTGTGCTCGCGGACGGGGGTGAAGTCGCCGACGGCGTAGGCGCGGAGGCGTCGCACGACGTCCTCGGCGTGCTCGCGCACGGTCTTGGGGAAGGTCTTGTAGTCGAGGGCCGTCGTGATGATGCGCGCCTCCACCGCCAGGGCTGCGAGCAGTCCCTGCTCGGGGTCGTAGCTCGGGTCGTGCCCCTGCCAGGGCTGCACCGCTCCTCCGACGCTGTAGGCCGCCAGGGATGGCGCCCAGCTGCCGTCGCTCAGCTCCGCCTTGATCGCGTCGAGGTCAGGCTCTCCGGCGGGGACGACCCTGTGGCGGGGGGTCCCATCCTGGGCCTGCCACGTGATGAGGACGGCCATCAGGCGGCCACCGCCGTCTCGACGTTCGCCAGGAAGGCGAGGCCCTTCTCGTACCGCTTGGTCTGCGACGCGCGCCGACCCTCGGGCACGTCGACGAGGGTCGAGAGGTTGTGACGCATGTCGTGCTGCTTGACGCGGCGGGCGGCGGGATTGCGGGCGAGACGACGGAGGTAGTCGAAGTAGGTCTCGCCGTCCCGCCTGGTGAGCGCGTCGACGGCGGCCACGACCTCCTCATGGAAGGTCTCGCGGCGCAGGGCGCCGAGGGTCCAGTCCGTGTCTTCCACGACGTCGTGAAGCCAGGCCACTTGAAGGAGGCGAGTGCCCGCGCCATCATCGGCGAGAGAGCGGGCGACGGCCTCGGGGTGGGTGATGAAGGCGGCTCCGCCTTCGCGGACCTGCCCGCGGTGGGCGTGCTCGGCGATCTCGATTGCGCGTCGAAGGGTGCTCATGCTGCGCTCCTGCTGTTGGCGTCCTCGACGATGTGCCGGGACTGGGCGTGAAGGACGGCGGTGGCCGCCGCCTGGGCGTCGCGGGCGAGCGTCTCCGCGCGAGCGACAAACGCCCGCTCTTGCTCGATCTCGTCCTCGGACCCGTCGTCTTCGGGGAAGCCGAAGGCCTCGACGGGGATGTTGGCGAGCGGGTAGGGCTGGTCGCCAGCGGACCACTCGGTGATGCCCTCGTCGACGTGGAATCGCAGCTCGGGGCCGCCCTCCACGTGGATGGTGCCGACATAGGCGGACGGCGTCGCGCCGACCGCGAGGGAGGTAAGGGTCATGCCGGGGGCCAACATGGCCTTAGCATAGCAGGTTGTGGCTACGCAGCCAGGGTGGAGACGGGCGTGCCGCCCGCGTCGGTCGAGTCTCGATCGATGGCCGACTCCGACTCCTCCGCTGCCCCCTCGATCGCGCGCTCGATGCGGTCGAGCTTGACTCGGGCGGCAGTCAGGTCGGCGGCGTGCTCGAAGACGATGGCGGCAGCGGCCGCCCGCCCCCTGGCTGCCTCTTCGCGCAGCCGTCGGGCGTCCCTCGTGTTCTGAGCGACGACGGTTCGAAGGCTCACGAGCCAGGCCCCGAACGCCTCGCGAAGGATGGCCGCGATGGCGACGGCGCCCCGCCTGATGTCCTTGCGCTCGACGGTGACCTTGGTCAACATGTTGAGCCCGTCAGCGATGCCGATGGGCGTGTCGATGGCGATGTTGCCGGGGGTGGCAGCGAAGTCGAGGCTGAGGCCGCGGAAGCGCAGGCGGGTGGCCCGCTCGTTGCGCTCGATCGCTGTCGCGAAGATCGCGAGAGTGCGCAGGTCCTCGTTGGTCTCGGGCGTCAGGCTCGCGGTGGCGCGCACCAGGTCCGCCGTGGTGGCGTCGAGCTGCGCGGCGGTCCTCTCGTTGCGGTCCGCCTCGTCGAGGGCGCCCCGCTTGGCCTGGCGGTGCAGCGACTCCAGGACGCGGAGACGCTTCAGGTTGGCCGTCGCCTCGGACTGCTCCAGGAGGAGCGGGTTGCCCGCGGCCAGGGCCTTGATCTCGCCGAACGAGAGGACGACGTCGGCGATGTCCTCGACCTCGCGAGTCGAGCTGTCGGCGGTGTAGAGCTGGCTCATGAAGCGCTGTTTGCGCTCGATGAGCTGGTACATGTAAGCGTCGAAGGTCCCCTGCGTGATGTAGGTCACGATGTCGACGACGGCGTGCTTGTTCCCGGGGCGGATGCCGCGGCCGTCCCGCTGCTCCATGTCGCTCGCGCGCCACGGCGGGTCCACGTGGTGGATCGCCTTCAGGCGGCGCTGGATGTTGGTGCCGGTGCCGACCTTCTCGGTCGATCCGACGAGCACGGCGATGCGCCCATCTCGGCACGCGGCGAAGACCTGGGCGCGGGCCTTGTCGGTCTTGGCGTCATGGATGAAGCGGATCATGTCGGCGGGGACGCCGCGCTCGATGAGGGCCCGCCTGAGGCGGCCGTAGGTCTGTGCGTCGTCGGGGTGCGGGGTGCCAAGGTCGCAGAGCGCGAGCTGGAAGACGCCGAGCGCGTTGTCGATCTCGGTCGTGCTGTGCTCGTGGTACGTGCGAGCGATGTTGTCGGCGACCTCCAGGAGCTTGGGGGAGTCGTCGGCGAGCTTCACGAGGATGGGGTCGAGGGCGACCTTCCTGCCGTCGGAGCAGACGAGGAGGATGTTGTCCTCGCCCTCCCCGCCGTCGGCGCGGGGGATGGGCTCCCCGGCGCGGAGGGCGTCCGCGCGCACGCCCAGCTGCTTGACGAACGCGCGCTGGGCGTCGGTGGCGGTGGCGACGACCGTCCGGCGGTTCGCGTCTGGGCGCACGAGGTTGAGGGCGGAGCCCGGCAGGAGGTCGGCGATCTCGGAGAACGCGGAGCGCATCTCGGCGAAGTTCTGGATGGCGACGGGGCGGCGCCGCATGCGGAAGCCGTTGCCGTCGGGGGTGACCTCGACGCGCATCTCGTAGCGG
>Ga0265798_10009179_pt1 | contig 12436 bp, 19 predicted proteins | sample P3T30metagenome_FD_192430 | JGI IMG/M metagenome (GOLD analysis project Ga0265798, IMG submission 192430) | Plant litter microbial communities from East Loma Ridge, Irvine, California - P3 T30 | ecosystem: Environmental > Terrestrial > Plant litter > Unclassified | place: USA: California...
CAGCTACCCGTCGAAGTTCCCGACGGCGGGGCACACTCCGCCGTCGACGCCGTGGACGATCGACCTCACCGACCTTGACGGACGGTTCTGGTTCGCCGCGTTCGACTTCGACGCGAAGACCCCCGAGGACTTCGACCAGGCGGCCGAGGACCTTGGCGTGCTGGTGCGGATCCTCCGCGACGCGCAGGTGCCGCATGTGGTGTGCCGCTCGAGCCCCACGGGCGGCTTCCACGTGTGGGTGCCGCTTGCCGGCGTCGACAAGGCCACGATGGTGCAGCTCGCCGGCGCCGCCCGCGCTGTCCTGCCGTCCCTTGACCACGGGCTGCTCTGCAACGACCGCACGGGCGCCGTCCGCCCGCCGCTGACCCCGCACGCACGCGGAGGGGCGTCGGAGGTGATGGCCGGCGCCGACGACGTCGACGTGCTCCGCACCCCGACCGTCACTGCCGGCGACCTGCTCCGCGTCACGGCCGCGTTCCGTGAACTCCGCCCGACCGTGGACCCCGCCGACTCCTCCCCCACCGGGCCCGTGGACGCCCGCCATCACGCCCACCGGCAACTGCCGGCGTGGGGTGAGGCGCACATGGGAACCGTTGCCGGCGGCCGCGACCCGTCCCGTACCGGCTACCTCTGCCTGCTCGCGGCCGCGGTGTCCGGTTGGACCCTCGCCGACGTCGAGCACGCCGCGAAGACCGCCCCCGGCATGGAGCACTACCGCACCCGCAACCGCCCCACCGGCGGCCGCGAGCCCCGCACGCCCGCCGAGGCTGCCGCGCGCCTCGAGCGGCAGTGGGCAAAGGCGCAGGAGCGGGCCGTGCTGTACCGGTATGCGCCCGAGGAACGGCAACAACGCGACCTCACCCAGCTGACCGGCATCGTCGACGTCGTCGAGGCCATGCTGCAGGCGTTCACCGCCTCCCCCGGCCGCTGGACCCGCACCGAGGCGGACCTGCACGACAGCACCGTCCTGACCTACCTCGCCTGGCTGGCCCTGCGCTCCGGCTCCCGCGACGTCGGCGCGGCACTCCGGTCCGTGGCGATCGCCACCGGGATCCCCTCGAGCACCGTCGACCGCTCACTCCGCCGTCTTCACACCGCCGGCTGGGTCATCCGCCGGCGCCAGGCAGACGGCCCCAACGCTGCCGTCTGGCGGCTCACCGACCGGTTTTCCACACCCTCCGTACATGTCGGGCCACTTCACGATGTGACCGCCCGCCCCCCGGCCGAGCTCTTCGACGTGAGAGTTACCCTCCTAGACACTCTGGAGGACCGGGTCGACGCCGGACGTCACGATGTCTTCACCCGCGCAGGACTCGGTCCGACAGCCCGCCGTGTCTATGAGAGCCTGACGACAGACGAGCACGCACCCGAGGTTGTCGCTGACCGCGCAGGACTCCCCCTCGGCCGCGCACGCGGAGCCCTCGCACGCATGCGCCGCTGGACGCTCGCGATCGCCACACCCACCGGCTGGCGTCGACGGCTGCAGGACTTCCGAACCCACGTGGCCAAACAGCTCGGCGTCGACGGAATCCTTGAACGCCGGGAACAGCAGTACCTCGACGAGCGCGATCTCTGGGCCTGGTGGCAGAACCACCTCATCCGCAAGGCCGGCCGACGTGGCCGCGACCGCACCCCCACGACGCAGGTCGTCATGTTCCGCTCCGTCGACGACCACGGCGGTCCCGAGGCGTACCCGGCATACCCGTGCTCGAGCGACGGCCGAGGCGATCACCAAGACGCGATGCGGTTCGTCCGACGCGGACTCCTGCAGCAGCTACGAGACCTCGAGCTGGCCGCATGACACGCGTACGCCAGTAATTACTCGATTACGTGTTTACTGAAACGCGTAGGTACGTATACACTGAACTCATGAAGACAATCGCTGTCATGAACTTCAAGGGCGGGTCCGGCAAGACCACGACGAGCGCGTACCTCGCCCACGCCTTCAGCGCCCGGGGGCTCAGCGTGATCGTGGTTGACGCTGATCCGCAGGGCTCTGCCCTTCGGTGGAGCGAGCAGGGAGAATGGTCGATCCCCACGATCTCCTTGCCGGTGAAGGACCTGCACAAGCGGCTCGCCGGCATCGTCCCCGCGACAACTGACGTAGTGGTGATCGATACGCCTCCGCTCGAGGAGAACGCGGGCATCGTCGTCGCTGCTTTGCGCGCCGCGGACGTCGCCATCGTCGCCATGGCGCCGACCATGGGAGAGTACGAGCGGCTGCCCGAAGTGTGGGCTGCAATCGACGACGTCGAACCGCTGCGTGCGACGCCGCTCACCACTGCAGTTCTCATGAACCGCACCATCACTAACGCGAACAGCACTCCGATGTTCCGTGAGCTCATCACCGATGATGGACACACCGTTCTCGCGACGACGATCCCCCGCCGGGAGCCCATCGCGCAAGCTTTCGGTGGGCCTGTCGTCGACCTTGGAAAGTACGCTGCTGCGGCGGATGAAATCAGCGCGCTTGGAGGTATCTGATGAGCAAGGCAGAGGAGATGCGCGCGCGCGCGGCTCGTGTCGCCCAGCGTTCGAGTCAGGCGACTGCCGTCTCATCCGAAGCGGTCAGTGATCCTACGCCGGCGGTGGAAGTACCGAAGCCGGCAGTCGTCAGATCAAAGCCCGTCAGGATCACCGCGGATCTGCCGCCGCAGAGCTACAGGAGCCTCGTCGACTTCGCGGCATCGCTCGCGAATCGGTTCGGCCGAGCTCGGTTGCCGCATGTGAAGGTCATCCGCGCTCTCGTGCTCGAGCTCGAGGAGGACCAGGCGCTACAGGGCCGGATTGCTTCTCGAATCGCGGACGACTTGGACGACTGACAACCGAGCTTTCGACGTACTGATTGACGTATCTACGCGTTTACTGAAGTACGGATCTACGGAATCACCCGCTACCGGGTCTCGAAGTCGTCAGGGTTGCTCTCTTCGTAGTCGACGCGCCCTTCGATGACGAGGAAGAGCACGAACAGTCGATTGGCGAGCACGGCTAGATCGAACGCAACGTCCTGCACCTGCTCGACCGTGAACACCCGGTCGATGGTTCCCTTCGTTCGCGTGAGGCTGGCCGTTGCGGGCCCCTGCCGGGGCTTCGTCCAGTCTCCGTGCAGGATATGGTTACGACTCTCCATAGCGGTCTTCACCTCACCGGACAGCCGCTTGAACAGCTCCCGGACCTGCCCTTCAAAGCGATGTAGTTCGACGAGCTGCCCGCCGAGCTCGACCAATCGGCTGAAGGAGAGTCCGCGAGTGGCCACGATGCCTATCTCGTTCGTCTCGACGTCGTCAACACTGACAAGGGCCATCACAACGAACGTCAGAGTGCGTTCGACCCGTGCCGACCAGTAAGCAACCTCGCCCATAGCAACCAGGTGCTCCTCATCGAGACCAGTGCGACGTGCCTCAGCCTTGTGCTCGGGGGAGGGGCGCTTGGTCATGAGTCACCGCGGGGGAGCGCCAGGTCTGCGGTGACGTCGACGGGGTGTCTGTTGATGGCCCGGTAGACCGTGGCGCGGGCGACGTCGAACAGTTCCGCGAGCTCGGCCGAGGTGTAGTCACCGGACCGGTGCATCGACACCAGGAGCGCTTCGCGCTTGGGGGAGAGCTTGGGCTTGCCGCCCTTCAGTCGGCCCTTCGCTCGAGCGGTGGCCATGCCCTCCCGAGTGCGGGCGCTGACCAGGTTCGCTTCGAACTCGGCGAACACCGACAGCATGCCGAAGATCATCCGGCCCATCGGGTCGAGGGGGTCGTACACGGACCCGTTGAAGCTCAGACGCACGTCCTTCGCCGCGAGCTCGGCCGCGATCGTGCTGGCATCGACGGCGGAACGAGCAAGCCGGTCGAGCTTGGTCACCACGAGGGTGTCACCGGACCAGCAAGCGGCGATCGCCTGCTCGAGCCCGGGCCGGGCTCTATTCGTGCCGGAGCGGCCGTGGTCGACGTAGATGCGTTCGGCCGCGACGCCGGCAGCGATCAGTGCTTCACGTTGCGCGGTGAGGTCCTGCGCATCGGTGGAGACGCGTGCATACCCGACGAGTTGGCCAGCCATCCCCGAAGTGTCTCACGCAGGGGACCGTCCCCGGGCACATCGTCGGGCGGGTCTGTTGAGACGATGAGATCCCCGGATCTCCGCGGGTGCCTGGACCGGCTGAGACGCGTGCGGTAGCCGATCGGCTACCGGGCTGGCACACGTGGGTAGTTCAGTGATCGTTGGGCCTATCCACTTACGCGTGGCGCTCTCTCTGATGGTCGGCGTCGGTGTTGACGTTCTGGGTGCCGGCGCGTGGCGGGGGAGTGGTCAGCAGCAGTCGCAGGTGTCGACTGGCCGCTCACCGGTGAGCGCTGACACCGGCTGTTTGCAGGCGTCGCCACGCCATGCTTCGAGTCCTTCGCGGACGGCGAAGACGACCACGACGAGCCCTGCGACCGGGTCCGCCCAGGTCCACCCGAACAGGGTGTTCAGCAGGAGTCCGATGAGGACGGCGGCAGAGAGGTAGCTGCACACCAGGGTCTGCTTCGAGTCCGCGATCGCCGACGCTGAGCCCAACTCCTTGCCGGTGCGGCGTTCCAGGAGGCTGAGGAACGGCATGACCGCCAGGCTGACGGCCGCGAGGATGATGCCGACCGTGCTGTGCTCCGGCTCGCGGATACCGGAGAGAGCCAGGATGGCGTCGACGGTGACGTAGAGGGCGAGGCCGAAGAACGACACCGCGATGACCTTCAGCGCCGTGCGTTCGCGCGCTTCCGGGTCGCGGCCGGCGAACTGCCATGCCACGGCGGCGGCGGAGAGCACCTCGACGATGGAGTCCAGACCGAACCCGACCAGAGCGGTCGACGAGGCGATGGTCCCGGCACTGATCGCCACGATCGCTTCGATGACGTTGTAGCTGATCGTCGCGGCGACGATCCACCTGACGCGGCGCTGCAACAACAGCCGTCGAGCGGTGCTGAGCGGCGTGCCGAGCTCGACGGCGGCGCTCATGCGCCGACTCCGCAGCAGAACGGCACATAGCAGTCGCCGTCAGTGCACTCGGCTCCGTCATCGACGGCGAGGACGACGTCGACGAGTGCCTCGAGCGCACGGGTAAGGCGGGGATCAGCGATCTCGTACCGGGTGCTGCGACCTTCCGGGGACGCGACGACGATGCCACACCCGCGCAGGCACGCAAGGTGGTTCGACACGTTCGTCCGCGTCAGCTCCAGCTCACTCGCCAGCCGCGCCGGGTAGCCCGGACCCTCGAGAAGCCGGAGCAGGATCCGCGCTCGGGTCGGGTCAGCAAGGGATCGACCCAGACGGTTCATGACATCCAGTCGCGGCGCGATAGTCAGCATGGAGTGACTATACAGCGTGCAGTGACATTCGAGACCGGTAGAGGATCGGCTAGTGAGACGCCAGCTGCCCCTCTTGGAGTGGCTACCCAAACGGTTCGGGCCGTCCGTACCGAGTGGTTCCAAGGCATGAGGGGTGTCGTCGGGGTGGGCTCGAGCGTCCTTCCATCGGATTGTTGGCGTATCTCGTCGCACCTGATCTAGAAACGTCGTCGTCGTAGGCTCAACGCATGGCTCCGAAGCGACAGTTTGATCCTCATCGAGCTGAACGTGTGCGGTTACTCGCCGCTGAGATGGACAAACGCATGGACGCGGCCCAGCGTCGTGGGTCTGGTTTCGACACGAAGGCTGGATTCATCCTGACCGCATCTGGCCTCGTCGCTGCCAGCACCGCTGTTACTGCGGCGGCGTCGAGGGTGCCCGCACTAGCCACAGTTCCGATTGCACTTGCGCTCCTAGGAATTGCGGCGGCCATGTGGGCGCTCTGGACTCGAAAGATCGACGTGCCCGACGCGCGAAGCATCGTGAACGACTACGTCGACCGTCCTATGTCGCCCGAGCGCCTCGAGGACGTCCTCCTTGAGGTGCGGACTCAGGAGGTCGAGAAAAGAGAGGAGCACAACTCTGGTAGGGCTTGGGCAGTGACGGTGGGATTCGTTATGCTCGCCGCAGCGGTGGCGGCGTTGCTTGTATTCGTCGTGATCGCACGTCAGGTCGCCCCGGCAGGAGATACGCATGGCACGCAAGCCCCCACCCCAGCAGCCATCCAACGACGATGACAGTTCGCCGGAGCGTCCGGACGTCGGCAGTGTAATGAAGCCGTTGACGCACTCGGGCGACGGAGAGACGTTCGAGTACAAGGATCCGGAGCGCCGGCGCGATGAGTGATGATGACGATGACAAGAAGGACGAGCCGAAGCGGCCTAACGTCGGCGAAGTGTTCCGGCAGGTAAGGGAGAGCAAGGACCCGCCGCCGGAACTACCTGAACCCGGGAGCCGGTGAGTTGCTGCCCTGCCGCGATGTGGAGCTGGCGGTTCAATGACGGACGCGGGAGGGCTACGGGGCCTGATCGGTGTCGAGGCGGCTCGGGTCGAGGAGAACGCTACGTTCGGCCAGCAGGGCAACCTCGAGGCGGCGAAGGGCTGGAGTGCAGTCGGTTGGAGTCTCGGCAGCGTCATTGCTGCCGGGAGCGCTGTGGGGGGAGTGCTCACGTTCGCCGGCGGGGCCCTGCAGGGAGTGGGCGGCTGCTTGGCCTTGATCGCTGCTGCTGCGACCGGCGTGCACGGTACGTTGCGCCCTGCGCGTCGTGCGGAACGTGCTCGCTCCGTTGCAGTGCAATTTGCGTTTGTACGTGATCGTGCACGCCGACTGCGAACAGTCGACCTCGCGGTCGATGACGTCCCAACGCTGCGGCAGCGACTAGAGAAGGTGAGTGAGCAGCTCACCGCAGCAAGCGAAGTGGCAGATCCCACGCCGCGGTGGGCATACCTGCGCGCGAAGCGCAACATTGAGCGTGATGGAGGTCAGACGCACCGGATTGACCGCGCGTGAACCCGCGCACTTACCTAGACGGCGAGATCGCCGCGATGACACCGTCGGCGTCGGACCGATCTGCGGCGAGCCTCAACCGGGCCGTAATTGAAGGGGCAGTGCGATCCGGCCTCGACGCGTACCGCATCTTCGAGACCGGATCGTGGTCCCACGGCACCGCCCTAAGGATCTGGAGTGACGTCGACTACTTCGTCTCGCTCAGCCATGCTCGCCCAGCTCGCAGCTACGACGACATGTTGCGTCTGAAGCAGGTGCTTGCTGACCGGCTTGGCGGGCGCGCGCGCTCTGTGAGTGTAAGCCGACCCGGGGTGCGCATCGACTGGGTGGATGGACCGGATACGGAAGTGATACCCGCGCACATCACCGACGACGACGACTGGTGGATTCCAGATCCACAAGGAGACGGATGGATCAAGTCGAGCCCGCTGAAGCACAACGAGTACGTCGACGTGACCCAATACCGGCAGCCCCGAACTAAAGAGTTCGTTCGCCTCGTCAAGCTGTGGAAGTACCGCCGGAGTGTGCCGATCACGTCCCTGTATTTGGAGTTGCGCGCCGCGAAGTATGTGCGAGAGAACCCACCACTGCACATGATCATCGACGCCGCTGGCTTTTTCCGAAGCCTCTACTCCAACCAGCTCGCTGACATGAACGATCCCAGTCGATTCGATGGACGGCGGATCTCCGCGACGTCTGTCTCATCACGTGCGGCCGCGCTCGAACTGGTTCTCACAGCCCACGTCCTCACGGAACTCGCGGAAGAGAACCTCAGTTCTAACGACACAATCTGCGAGGCGTATCTCCGGAGCTTCATTGCTTATCAATAGCTAGGAAGACCTCCCCTACCGGCTAAGTCCCACCCATTGAGCGTCGAGAGTCGTGGAGTGGGAGGCGTGGAGGCTCGGATGCCCTTCGGGCAGCTCGCAGCGGATGAAAGGTGAGCTCGGCTGAACACTGCCCCGCTGGCGGCGCTGGTTCCGGCTCTGAATTCACGGTCGGAGCGTAGTGCCGAACCGGTCGGGTCGGAACGGTCCCTGGATGGGGACAGTGCCCTTCTGGCCCCGGCGGATCGAGCCGGGACTAGGGAAGCACGCCTCCCTGCTCGACCCGTACCCGCTGCCGATGTCCTGAGCTGGCTGGCGGTTCAGTCAAACGGCGGGCTGGTGGCCTCCCGTGGGTCGAACGGTCGTACGGGCGGGCAACCCGCCGCGCGACGTGCTTCCGTACGTGCGCGGTCCCGGATGCCGTCGGGGGCGTACACAGTGCCGCACCCTGAGCAGGTCGTCCCGCCGGCGGGATCGTTCTCGATCCAGTCGAACCAGATCACGGATTCATCGAAGCCGCAGCCCTCACAGATGCTCCCGAAGACCATGCCGCCTTCGTCGCCGTCCCTGTAGGGCTTGCCGTCGTCCGGCCAAATCTGCGATTCACTCATGACGTTCCCCTCGTTGCGGGGGACGGTACAGAACATCACCGACAGTCAGCGCCGCCGTGGCGCTCAGCCGCCCGCTCGGTGTCGACAGGGGCTGTCTCAGTGAAGGTACCCCTATCGGGACACCCGAGGGCAGAGTTCTCCCCGCCGAATGAGGGTCGGCTTTTTAAACCGGTGGGCTACTTCTTCCCGGAGTTGCCGTGGCGCAGTTCGGCTGCGCGTCGGGCCTTCTTCGGGTCCTTCACCAACGAGCGCTCATTGAGCACGTCGACGACGTGCGTCATGAAGTCCCAGAAGGACTTGTTTCTGAGCACCGCGACGACAAAGCCGCCGATGGTGACGTAGCCCCCGGAAGCCAACAGCACGTCCACCCAAGAGTTATCGGTGGTCATGGTGCCTCCTTCGGGGTTGGCCATTCGGCCAGTCCGCCCAGTGGTGGGCGGGGGTCTAGAGCGCCGGGAGCCGGCGCGAACGCCCGGCGGGCGTGCGATACCCCTATGCGCGGAGCAGGAGCACTGCTGTGGGATCCGGCGTCAGGGCATGAAAAAGGCCGGTCCTGGTGAGGAACCGGCCTGGTCGAGCTGCGATGAGGGCAGAGTCATCGCGAGGCAGATCCAGCCTACGGCCGGACATGAAGAAAGCCAATCCAATGGACTGGCTTTTTGCGCGCACTGATGACGCCTAAATCAGCATACCGCAGTTCGGAACACCCGTACAAGTGCGCGGATCGCAGCCGGCGGTGTCGGCCCGCGTCCGTACGATCCGAGGCGTGGGCAGTCGTCGGAGGGCTCGGTACACCGCGCCAGAACAAGCGCGGTACTCGTTGTCCCCGGCGGCGATCGGCGCACCGGTGGAGGGTGCCGGGTTACTCCCGGTTCGAGCGTGGGTGCCGGTGAAGGATGGGCTGTCGGGCACGCCGGGGCGCGTACGGAGTGCCGCTCGAGTCGCCATCCGCTTGCTCGGGTTGGTGCAGTTCAGCAGCGATGGTGTCGCGGACGGCTCCTAGGAATCCCAACCGGCCATTTCGCGGCGGATGGCTCTGGTCACGACCTGCTTGATGGTCTCGCCTCGGAGCGCGGACTTCACCTTCAATTCCCGCTTGAGTGACCTGGGAATCTCGGCGGAGAGGATAACGTCGGGCTCGACCTCGGGCGCGTTCGGCGCTGAAGCGTTCGAGCTTGCTACTGGGCCAAGTTTTGTGGATCTTTGCTTTTCCATGAGTGCCAGTATGCCCAGACTCGTCTCGGTCGTTGCGATCAGTTCTCGGCAGTGAACGTGGAGCTCGAGGTGCGGCGGACTGCGCCGATGCGCAGCCGTTGGATAGGGACGTCGAGCATCGCGGCAGCGACCCCGAGCGCATCGCCACGGACGTCAGGCCAGCTGGCCGACTGGGCGACCGCATCAGCCGCCGGGATGCTGCTGACCCACCAGCGGCCCTCACGGTGGACGTCGACGGTGATGATGCGGGGCATGAGCTCGGCTCTCTCGGACCGCTCACGAGGGCGGAGAGCAACGCTACCCCGCTCCCGGGCCTCCGCTTCGCGGAGCCTGTGGGCTTGATGGTGTTGTTGCCGGGTGCAGAGGACAATCGAGCGTGAAGGAGGTGCCCGGCATGGTGTTCAAGGGCGAGGTGTTCTCGGTCGGTGAGCTGCTGCGCCGCGCGCAGGGGCCGGCGGCTCCGATCGCGGCCGAGGTCGGTGTGCGGCACACGGCCGCCGAGAGCGCGGCGCGCGTCGCCGAGCTGCTGGCCGCCGGGGAGCCCCTGATGGCGGGCTGGCGCTTCGGCATCCTCCAGACCCTTGACGACTACCGGTCGACCCTCCGACGTGGCGGGCCGGCGACGGCGGCCGGCGTCTTCGTCGACGTGCCACGGTCGACAGGCTCGGTGAAGCTGGACGCCGCGTACGCGGCCCTAGCTGACCACCTGGCAGAGCAGGACGGTTGGACGACTTGCGCATGGGTCATGGACCCGGCACGCGCCGTTCGCGGTGCTGCCTGGTTTGCGTCGACGCCCGAGCTGTTCCGCGCCGAGGCCGTGCGGGAGACCCCGTGTGCGTTCCGGTCGCGCGGCATCATGATTACCGACAGCGCCCTCGAGCGCGCTTGAGCCGAACGGTACTCAACCGTCAGCCCGACGACAGGCGCATCTGGGGTTCGAGACGGAGTGAGCCGTCGTTAGTGTGCTGCGTTGTACGCGTCCCGGACAACCTGGCTGATGCGGCCACGGGAGGAGACTTCGTAGCCGTTCGCGGCAGCCCACTCGCGGATCTTGCCGAGCTCTTCGGAGTTGCCCCGCTTCGCGGCGTCGCTGGAAGAGGTGCGGGCCGAGCGGTTCCCGGTCTTGCGGGCGGCTGCGATGTAGTCCGACAACGCTTCGCGAAGCTTGTCGGCGTTGTCGTCGGTGAGGTCGATCTCGTAATTCGCGCCATCGAAGCCGAAGATAACAGTGCGGCCCTTGCCGTCTTCGATGGTGTCCCCGGTCAGGTCATCGACGAGCTGGGTAGTGACTTTCTGAGCCATAGGTAAGTGCCTTTCGCCAGGAGTTGCTCTCATCTTGACAGACCCAGCCGCTTCCGTCGTGCGTACGGCGCCCGTGTCGAGACCTCCGTCGTGTTGGACGCCTGTCCCTTCCGCCGGATGGCCATCGTCGTTATTCTGATGCGATGTACGCCAAAGCGTTGATGCCATCAGACAGCGCAGCCCTTCCTGCAACTCCGTTTTTGTTTGTAACGACCGCGCCTGGATCTGTGGCAACTCGGCAGCTGATCAGCCATGGGGGCTGGCACCCGTTCAGAGGCGACATCAGCATCGTGGAGGGGGAAGTCCGGATTTCCCCTGCTGAGCTCGTGGTCGTTGTGGCTGAGCAGGTTGTCCTGCGTGATGACACCAACCCGATCTCCCCGGATGGGTGGTGGAAGGCGGTGGATGCGATGCAGGGGCATATAGCCCTCGTGCTGATCCCGGCTGGGACGCCGTTCGACCAACCAGCGTTCGGCGATGCGCTCGATGCGCTCGAGGGAAGGGACAGCACCGCTCAGGCGATTGTCCGTGTGGTCCACTCGGACTAGGCGAGTTCCAGAGGCCGGCGGTCGTGCGGGTTGACTTGTCAGCGCGTGGTGCCGTTCTGCTCCACAGGGGTGCCATGTCTTCTCTTCCCTGCAACAAGCAATTGGAGGGTCCGAGGTCGGCTCCGCGACGGCGGCGCCTCGGTGTCCGAGACTCATCGGTCGCCGCGCGGCTGAGCTAGCCGCATGCCGGCAGCCCATACATTGCACATCATGAACGCTAATTCCCAACTTGACCCGCCGACGCGGAGACGAGCCGTCTGGATCGTCGGGACGTTTTTGATCGCCGGCGTGCTCAGTCTGCTGATCATCGACTTCGCTCCGGTGATCGGTTTGACCGCCAGCACGAAACCGGTCGAGGCCTATCAGGTGGTGCTGAGCAGTACGTCGCTGTGGGTGGTGGCGCTGAGTGTCTTGATCGCACTCATATCGGCAGTCTGGGTGGCTCTCCGATCTCCTACGGAACGCGAAGAGTTCTGGACACAGCTCCTCAACGTGTTGGCAGCGTTCTTGGCTTTCTGGGCCGGAGTCTTCGCGGTGCCGCCAATCGCTGACTTCATGCGGGATCTGCTCTCGATGCTGGGTGTTGCGTGATCTTCTCCCTCGTTTGAGGGTGACGGTCACGCTTGGTGCGGGCCAGCTCGTCGAGCTCGCTGAGGCATGGGCGGTCTAGTCGTCGACGAGGATGTGGAGGCTGACCCAGCCGTCGGGGATCCCTTGCCGGTACGCGTCCATCGCGGCCGCCCGGTTCGGTCCGGTCGCCTGGTGCGGGCGGACGTCCTTCGGGCGAGCGACGGCGCGGATCGTGATGTCACCTGATGCTGTCGCGCTGAGCGTGTTGGTCTGCACCAAGTCGTGAGTGGTGAGATCCAGGCCGGCGAGCGCGCGTTCTCTGGCGGTGCTCTGGTCGTCTGCATGGCCGTCGGCGGTGATGGTGGCGGTGGATCGGAGCAGGCCTCGGACGGTGGTCACGCCCCCATCCTGTCGGCGGCCGCCGACGCCGCTGGTGTCGGCGGCCGCGGTCATCATCGACGGCATGCCTGAACACCGGTGGTCGCCA
>Ga0265798_10009180_pt1 | contig 12435 bp, 15 predicted proteins | sample P3T30metagenome_FD_192430 | JGI IMG/M metagenome (GOLD analysis project Ga0265798, IMG submission 192430) | Plant litter microbial communities from East Loma Ridge, Irvine, California - P3 T30 | ecosystem: Environmental > Terrestrial > Plant litter > Unclassified | place: USA: California...
CGCGGTCTGTAGCAGCGGCGCAAGCCGCGTCCGGGTGCGCTGCAGTGCTCAGGCCAATACCGCCACGGCCTTGATCTGCGCCCACGCCTGCAGGCCCGCCACCACCCCTAACTGATCCGCCGAATAACGGGTGATTCGCGCCAGGATCACTGTCTCGCCGGCGCGCAGACTCAGCTGCACGTGGGCCGGATTGTGCGCTGTCGACACCTGCTCGACGGTGACGGCGAAACGATTGAGGATGCTGCTGGCGTCGTCCGGGCTCAGGCTGAGGCTGACGTCACGGGCCTGGATCTTGACCCGCAAGCGGTCGCCAACCGCCCGAGGGGTATGGGCGACGCGCAACGGTTCGACGGCCCCCGGCAGTTGCAGGGACAGTAGCTGATAGACCGGATCGTAGCCGCGGACCGTGGCCTGCACTACCACACCGGCGTCGGCTTCGCGCGCCATGGGCAGATCGAGGCGCTCCAGCGTCGGCCCCAGCGGCCCGCTGCCCAGCACGCGGCCGTGCTGCAGTACCACCAGATGGTCGGCCAGTCGCGCGACCTCATCCTGGGCATGGCTGACGTACACCACGGGAATGTCCAGTTCGTCATGCAAACGTTCCAGATAGGGCAGGATCTCGGCCTTGCGGCGGCTGTCCAGCGCCGCCAGCGGCTCGTCCATCAGCAGCAGCCCGGGGCTGGTCAGCAGCGCGCGGGCGATGCCGACGCGCTGCCGTTCGCCGCCGGACAGGTTGGCCGGCTGGCGTTCCAGCAGATGTTCTATGCCAAGCAGGTCGCACGCCTGATCGAGCGCGACCTTGCGTTGACCAGGCTTGATCCGCCGCCAGCCGTATTCAAGATTGCCGCGCACCGACAGGTGCTCGAACAGGCTGGCTTCCTGGAATACATAGCCGAGCGCACGTTTGTGCGGCGCCAGGAAAATTCCCCTGGCGCTGTCCTGCCAGACCTCGCCATTGACTTCGATGCAGGCATCGGGCGCTTTCACCAACCCGGCCAGGCAGCGCAGGCAGGTGGTCTTGCCGGATCCGGAGTCACCGAACAGCGCGCTGACACCACGTCCGGGCAGTTGCAGGTCGACGTCCAGCGAAAACGCGCCATAGGTCATGTCGATACGGGCACGGATCATTCCATCAACTCCACGCCGAGCGCGATTGGCGGCCGCGGTGCAGCAACAGCAGCACGGCGAAGGAAAACACCAGCATGGCGCCGGCCAGCCAGTGCGCCTGGGCGTATTCCATGGCTTCGACATGGTCGAAGATCTGCACCGACACCACCCGCGTCTTGTCCGGTATGTTGCCGCCGATCATCAGTACCACGCCGAATTCACCCACGGTATGGGCAAAGCCCAGAATGCTGGCCGTGACGAAACCAGGCTTGGCCTGCGGCAGCACCACGGTGAAGAAACAATCCCAAGGGCTTGCACGCAAGGTCGCGGCCACTTCCAGAGGTCGCTCGCCAATGGCCTTGAAAGCGTTCTGCAGGGGCTGGACCACGAAAGGCATGGAGTAGATCACCGAACCGATCACCAACCCGGTGAAGCTGAACACCACCGAGCCCAGACCCAGCGCTTGCGTTGCCTGGCCGATGAAACCGTGGGGGCCCAGCAGCAGCAACAGGTAGAAGCCGATGACCGTCGGCGGCAATACCAGGGGCAGGGCGACCACTGCGCCGACAGCACCGCGCCAGGGCGACGCGGTGCGCGCCAGCCACCAGGCAACGGGCGTACCGACCAGCAGCAGAATCACCGTGGTCAGGCTGGCCAGCTTCACCGTCAGCCAGATCGCACCCAGGTCGCTGGCGTCCAGCGGCATCAGATCTGGTAGCCGTACGACTTGATGATGGCCGCAGCTGCCGGGCCTTTCAGGTATTGCATGAGCGCCTTGGCGGCTTCGCTGTCACGACCTTTGTTGAGAATCACCGCGTCCTGCTTGATCGGATCATGCAAGGCCGCCGGGATGATCCAGGCCGATCCTTGTTCGACTTTGCCATCCTTGTAGATCTGCGACAGTGCCACGAAACCCAGCTCGGCATTGCCGGTCGAGACGAACTGGAAGGCCTGGGTGATGTTCTGGCCTTCGACCAGTTTGGGCTGGGTGGCCTGGGTCAGGTTCATCTTCGCCAACACCTGGGTCGCCGCCAGCCCGTAGGGTGCGGCCTTGGGGTTGGCGATGTACAGGTGCTGATAGCTGTTGCCCTTGAGCACGGCGCCTTCGGCGTCGACGTAGCCAGGCTTGGCCGACCATAGCGCCAGGGTGCCGGTGGCGTAGGTAAAGCGTGAGCCCGGAACGGTTTCCTGCTCGCTTTCCAGTTTTGCCGGGGTGCTGTCGTCGGCGGCCAGGAACACTTCGAACGGCGCACCGTTCTTGATCTGGGTATAGAACTGGCCGGTCGAGCCATAGGCGGCGACGAGCTTGTGCCCAGTGTCGGCCTCGAAGGCTTTGGCGATGGCCTGTATGGGGGCGGTGAAATTGGCGGCGACAGCCACCTGTACCTCATCGGCGTACGCACTGTTGAGGGCCATGGCGGCGCCGAGGGCAAGCAGGCGGGTGGTGAACTTCATTGGACGGCGCTCTGTGGGAAAAAAGACTACCGTCATATAGCAAAATATATAGCGCTTTGCCAGTCCTGCACGTTGGTGTCCGCAGCCTGCGAGAAGTCCTGTGACGAGATCGGCGTCAAGGCGTGTCAGGCCGACGCTCGCGCTCGAGCAGTTCGCGCTTGCGCTCGATACCCCAGCGGTATCCGGAAAGCCCACCGTCGGTGCGTACCACTCGATGACAGGGTACCGCCACGGCCAGGGCGTTCGCCGCACAGGCCCCGGCCACCGCACGTACCGCGCTCGGCGCGCCGATGCTGGCCGCAACCTGCGCGTAGCTGGCGGTAGTGCCCGGTTCGATCTTGCCCAGCGCTTGCCATACCCGTTGCTGGAAGGCCGTGCCGCGAATGTCCAGGGGCAAGTCCAGACCCGCCCTCGGTGCCTCGATGAAGCCCAGCACCTTGGCCACGATCGCTTCGAAGTCTGAGTCGGCGCCTATCAGTGCTGCCTTGGGAAAGCGCCGTTGCAGATCATCGAGCAAGGCTTGCGGCTCGTCACCCAGCAGGATCGCGCACACACCGCGCTCGCTGCAGGCCACCAGCACCGCGCCAAGGCTGCATTGGGCAAGGGCGAAATGGATCGAAGCCTTGCTGCCCCCTTGGCGGAAGGCCGCCGGGGTCATGCCGAGCATGCCGTTGGCGGCCTCGTAGAACCGCCCGGATGAATTGAAACCGCTGGCGTACAGGGTTTCGGTGACGGATTTGCCCTGCTGAAGCTGCTCGCGGACCTTCTGCGCCCGTCGGGCACTGGCATAGCTGCGCGGCGTCAGCCCGGTCACGGCCTTGAACACCCGGTGGAAGTGCCATGGGCTCAAGCCGGCCCGTTCGGCCAGCGCGCTCAACTCGAGCAGAGCGTCGCTGGCTTCGATCTGGCGGCAGGCGGCGGCAACCAGTTGGCTGTGGTGAGCGGTGGGGGTGGGCATGGCGCGATTCCGTGGATCGTCGAAGCAGCCATGTTAGCCGTTGCTGCGGGCACTGACACTCCGCTGCTTGCGCTCAGCCAGCCTTGCGCAGGGTGAAGTTGATCCGTTGTGGGCCCATCACCGGGTGCACGCCTTCCTTGAGCGGCAGCACGCCGTGAAAGCGCAGACGGTCGACACCGCCCCATACCATTACATCGCCGTGCAGCAGGGGCACGCGCAGCGGGCGGTCGCTGCGCTGCAGGCCGCCGAGCTGGAACATCGCCGCGAGGCCCAGTGAAACCGAAACGATGGGCGCGCCGTAGTCACGTTCATCGCGATCCTGGTGCAGGGACATCCTGGCGCCCGGCACGTAGCGGTTGAGCAGGCAGGCATCGGGTATGAAATCATCGAAACCGGCCGCTGCCGCTGCTTCCCGAGCCAGCGTGCGCAGCACCTCGGGCAGCACCGGCCACGGGCGGCCGGTGAGAGGATCGTCGCTGACGTAGCGATATCCTCGCGCATCCGTGCTCCAACCGAACTGCCCGCAGTTGCTCAACGCCACCGACATGGTGTGCCCACCGGGCGTTTCCATGCGCCGAAACGGGGCTGCCTTGAGCACTTCGCGCAAGGCCGGCAGGATGTCGTCCAGCCAGGGCAGGGCGAAGCCACGCAGGACGAAGGTCTGCTCGCCCAGGGATTCGCGACGACTGGGTTGTTGTGGCTCATCGAACAGTGAGGACTGCACCGGGCTCACCCCTCGCCGTGTTGCCAGATGCCCCGGCCGTGAAGGCGCTCACGGTCATGGGCAGCGTTGAAATCCTGCGCGGGCCCCTTGGGCACGATACCGGTCGGGTTGATGGTCGGATGACTGGTGTAGTAGTGGCCTTTGATGTGTTCGAAGTCCACCGTCTGGGCGATGCCCGGCCATTGGTACAGCTCGCGCAGCCAGTTCGACAGGTTCGGGTAATCGGCGATGCGCCTCAGGTTGCACTTGAAGTGTCCGTGGTACACCGCGTCGAAGCGGATCAGGCTGGTGAACAGGCGCCAGTCGGCTTCGGTCAGGGACTCCCCGGTCAGGTAGCGCTGGGTGTCCAGCGTGGCTTCGAGGCGGTCGAGTTCGGCGAATACATCGTCGAACGCCCTGGCGTAAGCCTGCTGCGAAGTGGCAAAGCCGGCGCGATAGACGCCGTTGTTCACATTCGGGTAAACCGCGTCGTTGACGCGGTCTATGGCTGGGCGCAGCGACTCGGGATAGAGGTCCAGGCGATTGCCGGTGAGGGCATCGAAGGCGCTGTTGAACATGCGAATGATCTCGGCCGACTCGTTGCTGACGATACGGCTCTGCTGCTTGTCCCACAGCACCGGCACCGTGACCCGGCCGGTGTAGCGCGGGTCGTCGCGGGTGTAGCGTTCGTGCAGGTAGCGCAAAGGCTCGAGGTGATCACCGCTCGAGCCTGTCTGGCTGTCGAACGTCCAGCCGTGCTCAGCCATGTGCCAGCTCACCACCGACACATCGATCAGCGTTTCCAGGGCCTTGAGCTTGCGCACGATCAGGGTGCGATGGGCCCACGGGCACGCCAGCGAGACGTACAGATGGTAGCGACCGGCTTCGGCCTTGAAGCCGCCCTGGCCACTGGGGCCGGGTTGGCCGTCGGCCGTGACCCAATGGCGGCGCTGCGAGGTTTCGCGCTGAAACGCGCCGTCCTCGCTGCTTTCGTACCACTGGTCGTGCCAGCGTCCTTCGATCAGCAAACCCATGGTCGTCTCCCGAGTGCGTATCGGCGAACTGTATCACGCTGCTCCGCCGCAGCGGCCCATACCGGGTGTGCCGCCGACGCGGCTTGCGCCGCTGCTACACGCGTAATCAGGGCACAGCGCGTGTACCGCTGACGCGGTTGCGCCGCTGCTGCACAGGTATTCCGGGCACACCGGGTGTACCGCCGACGCGGCTTGCGCCGCTGCTACACGCGTAATCAGGGCACAGCGCGTGTACCGCTGACGCGGCTTGCGCCGCTGCTACATGGGTATTCCGGGCACACCGTATGTACCGCCGACGCGGCTTGCGCCGCTGCTACATACGCGCCGCGATTCTCCGTAGGAGCGGTCAGTGGCCGCGAAACTGGCGCCGCGATGGATCAGGCAAGCCGCAGGGCCTGTTTCGCGGCCACAGACCTCCCACAGAGGGCGCTGTCAGCTCTTCTTCGTGCACGCCGCCAGGTCGCGCGCTGCCCATAGCGCGCGGGCTTCGTCGAAGGCCTGCTCGCGGGCGCTGCCCAGCCCTCGCAGGGCCAGGGCCATGGTGGAGATCAAGGCCATTTCGCCGTAGCTGTCCTGGCGCTCACCCTGCCAGAACTCAACCAGGTGGCCCACTTCGAGAGTTGGCGGCTTCACGTGGCGCTGGGCGGCCAGGGCCGGCCATTCCTCATCCCAAGGCAGGTGGTCGCCGGTGCCATAGAGATGGCTGGCGCTGTCCGGGTTGATCTCGATTTCGCCACCGTCGCCCTTGACCACGATCGCCGTGTCGCCGAGCAGGCCGCTGGCATCGCGATGCACTGCCTGGTAGCCAGGGTGGAAGATGCTCTGCAGGCCACAGCGTGCCCCGAGCGGGTTGAGAATCCGCGCCAGCGAATGAATGGGCGAGCGCAGGCCCAAGGTGTTGCGCAGGTCGATCATGCGTTGCAGTGGCGCTGCCCAGTCCATCAACGGGGAAAACGCCAGGCCGTGCTGGTCGAGCGCCTGGCCGACGGCATCCCAGTCCCGACACAGCGCGATGTTCAAGGTCCCGAGCAGTTGTTCACTGTACAGCCGCCCGGCGGTGTGGGCGCCCGCGCCGTGCATGAAAATGCGCCGGCCGCTGCCGCCCAGGCATTTCGCAGCCAGCAGGTACCACGGCAAGTGGCGTTTCTTGCCAGCGTAGGTCGGCCAGTCCAGATCGACCGCCAGCGCCGGCGCCTGCAGGCGTTCGCGCAGGGCGAGGGTGAAACCGGCGAGTTCCTCGGCGCTTTCTTCCTTGTGCCGCAGCAGCATGAGGAAGGCACCCAGCTGTGCGTCTTCCACCCGGCCATCGAGCAGCATGCCCATGGCCTCGCGGGCTTCCTCACCGGTGAGGTTGCGTGCGCCGCGCTTGCCCTTGCCCAGGGCTCGCACGAATTGGGCGAACGGGTGCTCTTCGGGGGTTTCCAGCATCAGTGCAGGGTAGTCGGTCATATGCAATTGGTCGGTTTGGGCAGGCCCGCCAGCTTGGCAGCGAGTTTGGCAGGAGTGCCATTGAATAGGCGATTGAGGTGCAGACTGTTGCCCTTGTCAGCGCCCAGTTGCTGCGCCACGTACTTGATCAGCGGCCGGGTGGCAGGCGAAAGCTGGTACTGGGCATGGAAGCGGCGCAGCAGCTCGATGATCTGCCAGTGGTCAGGGGTCAGTTGCAGATCCTCGGCGCCGGCCAGCGCCTGGGCGACTTGCGGACTCCAGTCGGCGAGCGACTGCAGGTAGCCGTCCTGATCCAGCGCGATGGTGCGCCCGTCGACGATGAGTGTCGTCATAGCCAGCTATTGACCTTTTCATAGGCCAGCGTCAGCTCGACGAACGCCGGGTAATCGAGCAACTCGACCCCGGGGTTGTTCGGCAAAGCGCGTGCCTGCGCATCTTCGGCCAGGGCAAAGACGGCGACGCCGGCGCTGGCCAGCGCTGCCCAGGGCTCGCTGCCGGGCGCCAGGGCGTAGACCGCATCGCCGCTGAGCAGAATGGCGTCGTCGTCGCCCAGCAGACGCAGGCAACTGTGCAGGCGCTGGTCGCTGAACGGCGAGTGTGACAATACGTGAAGAGTACTCATTACAAGGTCACCACAAGGTCGAAGCGCGCCAGCAGCTCGCGCAATTGCGCATCTGCAAGTGCCTGCGCGGGCAGGGCCAGCCCCGATGAGGCCAGGCCACGTTGGGCGAGGCTGGCGCTGCAGACGAACACCTCCTCGACACCGAACAGCGGCAGCGCCTGCAGGTTGGCCGCAAGATTCTTTTGTTGCAGGGCAGCCGGCGCCTGGGTGTCCAGCAACTGGTAGACACCGTCGTCGAGAAACAGCATGGCCAGCGGCAGGTCGTAGGCACCGCCGGCCAGGGCGATGTCCAGCGCCTCGCGTGCGGCAGGGCCTGCCCAGGGGGCTTGGCGGCTGATGATCAGCATGGACTTGGCCATGTCAATGGCCCCCGAAGCTGACGAGCCGATCGGCCTGCTGGGCGGCTTCGTGCAATTGCCCCAGCCCGGACAGCTGCCAGGGTTGGCTCAGGTTGGCGGCCGTGCGCTGGTAGCGACGTGCTTCTTCTTCGTCGAGCACGCCGCGCCGCAGGGCCGCGGCGATGCACACCACCGCGTCTATCTGATGTTCGACGACGAAAGCGCGCCACTGCGACGCCGTGTCGGTTTCATCCTGCGCGGTGACGATGTTGCTGGAAGCTGTGTGCACGCCGTCCTGGTAGAAGAACACCCGCAGCAGTTGATGGCCTTGAGCCAAGACCGCTTGGGCGAACAGCAGCGCGCGCCGCGAGGCCGGCGAGTGGGCGGGCGAATAGACAGCGATGGCAAACTTCATGGTCGGCTCTGGTGTGGAACTGTGGCCATGATAAAGGCTGCCTTCGCAAAAAGCCTAGCAAGAAGCGCCGCGCGGGGAATCAGTGCTCGCACATTTCCCGTGGGAGCGGTCAGCGGCCGCGAAAAAGGCGCCGCCGATGGGCTGATGCACCTCGGCCCCCGGTTCGCGGCCACGGACCGCTCCTACAGAGGTTGTCCATGGTTGCCAAGGATGCGTTTCCCGTAGGAGCGGTCAGCGGCCGCGAAAAGGCGCCGCCGATGGGCTGATACACCGCGGCGCCCGGTTCGCGGCCACGGACCGCTCCTACAGAGGTTGTCCATGGTTGCCAAGGATGTGTTTCCCGTAGGAGCGGTCAGCGGCCGCGAAAAGGCGCCGCCGATGGGCTGATGCACCTCGGCCCCCGGTTCGCGGCCACCGATCGCTCCCACAAGAGGCCTGTCGTGGCCGGTGTGACAGCGTGCCGCAGTGCCGGCGCGCACCGCTCTGGGCCGCGCGATTGCGCATCCGAGCGGGCTTGGTTGTCATACATCTGCGCCTCCGCGCGGTTTACAGCGCCCAAGCAGCTGCCTAAAATTCATCCCAAGCGTCGGGGCCTGACCGGTCGACAGCACGCTACCCATAAAAAAAGCCCGTCCAAGACGGGCTTTTTGCGTTTCCAGCGCGCCTATTTCCAGGCTGCCGCCCACACACTGCCACCCACCGAGGCCTTTTTTCCATGTTGCGCCTGTTTCTGCTGTTGCTGTCCTATTGCTACAAACGCGTCACCACCAGCCTGGCCTCCATGCGCGATCAGCGCATCGAAAACGCCTACTCGACCTATGAAGAAGCCGAGGAGGGTGGCCGTTGGTCGTGGTTGACGCTGCTGACCATCGCCGTGCTGAGCTTCTATATCCTCGGCAGCCTGGGTTTCTACGCCAAGGTGCATATCTGGGACGCGCTGTCCGAAGATCAGAAAAGCATGGTCATCGAGTCCATGGCCGCCAACCAGCAGATGCTCTGAAGCGGCCTTGCGCTAGACCACCAGCGGTTGCAGCGGATAGACCCGGTTGCGGCCCGAGCTCTTGGCCCGGTAAAGCGCCTGATCCGCCGCTTCCACCAGGCTCTGCGCGCGTACGTCCGGGTCGCTGTTGCGCCACACGTGAACACCGGCGCTGATGGTTACGATTCCCAGGTCGCTGCCCGCATGGGCAATCGCCAGCGCGCGCACCGCCAGCAGTACCTTCTCGGCGACCTGCCAGGCACCGGCCTCGTCACTCTCGGGCAGCAGCACCAGAATTTCCTCGCCGCCGTAGCGCACCACCAGGTCCCCCGAACGGCCCACACAGCTCAGCACCGCCTGGCCCACGGCCTTGATGCACTCATCCCCTGCGGGATGTCCATACAGGTCGTTGAAGCGCTTGAAATGGTCGATGTCGAGCATGATCACGCCCAGTGGGCGGGCGTTGCGTCGCGCCCGACCGATCTCGTCGGGCAGCGCCGCGTCCAGCTGGCGGCGGTTGGCCAGGCCAGTCAAGCCGTCCTGCATCGCCAGCTTCTGCAGCGCGGCGTGGGCATTGCGCAGTTCCGCCTCGGTGCGCAGGCCATGGCGAATCTGCCGGATCAGTGTCATCGCGCACAGACCCAGGGCTATCCCGACCACCAGCACGAAGACTGCCGAACGCAGCAGGTTCTCGTACCAGTTGGCCAGCAGTGACGCCTTGGATTCGGCGGTTTCCAGCACCAGCGGGTAATTGCGCAGCGCCTGGTAGCTGTACATCCGCTCGACATCGTCCACCAGCGAGCGCTGCATCAGCGTGCCATGGCTGGATTGCGGCAACATCTCGCTGAAGATCCTGCCCTTGGCCATGCTGCTGCCGATCACATTCTCATCGAACGGGCGGCGCAGCAAAATGGTGCCGTCGTTGAGCAGCAGGGCGATGACCCCGCGCTCGTCCAGGTCGAAGCCGGCGTAGAACTGGTTGAAATATTCCACTTTCAAGGTAGCCAGCACCACGCCGGCAAACTTGCCGTCGGCACTGCTCAGGCGCCTGGAGACAGGAATCACCAAGGCGTTGGTGGAACGACTGCGAATGACCGGCCCGACATGCACCCCGGGGTCGGGATTGTCCCGGTGAAAGCGGAAGTATTCCCGGTCGGCGTTGTTGATGCCTGGCGGATCCGCGAGATTGGAGCTGGCCACCCAGCGCCCTTGGCTGTCATAGATGAACAGCCCCTGCAACTGCTCCATCGAGCGCGTCCAGCTCTGCATCAGGTTGCGCAGACGCTGCACTTCGGCAGGCGCCGTGCCGCCGACCTGGATGCGCTCGATCAGGCCCAGCAGTACCGTGTCCGATTGCTTGATGGTGTCTTCGGCATGCTGGGCCAGCGAGCGGGCCAGGTTGGAGGTGGTGATCTCGCTGACATGCATGGCCTGCGCGCGCGCGGTGAGGGTCTGCCATACATCCAGCACGATCAGCGAGACGACCACCAGCGCCACGAAGAGGATAGCCATGCGCTGGGCCGAACTGTCGGACTTCAGGGCGGGTCGATACTGTGCGTCGTCTGGCATCAGGGGCTTCTTGATCGGCAGGTAGGTGCAGTCTAGTGGGTTACGCTCAGCATACAACCGCTGTCTGCGATGCAGGCCTGTGTGGTTGTAATCACATTGGAGCGGGTTGTACGATGACCTTGGTCGTCCATCATACGGGCTGCGTGGCGTCGTTGCGCCACGCCTGGCTTCGATAACAAATCCAACGATGCAAACAGGAGGTTTCATGACACAGCCATCGACCCGCGACGTTCCCGTCTTGATCATTGGCGCGCTGCTGCCCAGCCTGCAGGAGGCCGTGGAAACCCACTTCGACGCGACCCGCTGTTGGGAACTGCCCGATCAGGACGCCTGGCTGGCGCAGCACGGCGAGCGAATCAAGGCGATCGTCACCTCGGGTGCCCTGGGCGCCAGCAGCGAAGTGATCGCCCGCCTGCCCAAGCTCGAGGCCATCTTCAGCTTCGGTGTCGGCTACGATTCGATCGCCGTCGATGCCGCCCGTGACCGCGGCATCGTGGTCACCAACACCCCGGCGGTGCTGGATGATTGCGTTGCCGATACGGCCATGGCCCTGACCCTGGATGTGATGCGCCGCTACAGCGAGGCCGACCGCTTCGTGCGCGCGGGCAAGTGGACCCAAGGCAAGTTTCCGCTCGCCAGCAAGATCGGCGGCAAGAAGATCGGCATCGTCGGCCTGGGCAACATCGGCGAGTCCATCGCCAGGCGCGCTGCGGCGTTCGACATGCAGGTGCTCTACCACAATCGCAAACCCAAGGCTGGTGTCGCCTACCAGTACTACGCCGACCTGGATGCGATGATCACCGACTGTGACGTGCTGGTGCTGGCGGTGCCCGGTGGCAAGTCCACCGAAGGCCTGATCGATGCCAAGCGCATCGGCCTGTTGGGCAGCAAGGGGTTCCTGGTCAATATCGCCCGCGGCAGCGTGGTCAACCAACCGGCGCTGATCGAGGCGCTGCGCGAGGGTCGGATTGCAGGCGCCGGCCTGGATGTCTATGAAGACGAGCCCAATGTGCCCCAGGCGCTCATCGACCTGCACAACGTCGTCCTGCTGCCACACCTGGCCAGCGGCACTCACGAGACACGCCAGGCCATGGGCGACCTGGTGTGGAGCAATATTCAGGGTTATTTTCACGACGAGCGCAAAGTGCTGACGCCGGTAGGCTGATACACATCCGAAAGCTGCCCGCGCAACGCGGGCATGCCGATGGTTGCTTGTTTGCTTGTTTGCCTGTTTGCACCGGCGCCGGCCGCCCTGATCGGGTGCCCGGCGCAGGCAGGCGGTCAGGCGGCGCCAGCCGTCTCGGCCGGTTTGCTCGCCGCGCGACGCAGGGCGATGGGCGCGCTGGGCAAATGAATATCAGGGTTCGCCACCCCGCTGGGCGACAACTCATGGGTCATCTCGAACTCCGCCCGCACCGACCAGCCACAGATCTCGTTCGTACACTGCAGGTACGCCACGCGCAGGAACACATGGGTGCCCTCGCTGGTGCGGATGCGCATTCTGTTCTTGCAGTGAGGGCAAACCATCTTGTAAGTGCTCATTCTTCAAACCTTATGACCCGCGCCGCTCGTACCACCGAGACACCGGGATCAACTACAAAATTTTAAGTAAGTCTTCCTTGAGTGAACTGCTGGCGCTACCTGCGTCTTGCCTTTGCACAACGGGCGGCTAAATACATTGAGTCTGAGTAGCCACGCCATGTAGGAAATTTCGTTATGATGTATGTAAGTTGTAGGGCTGCATCTTGGATATCCTTGATTTATGAAATAGGGTTAATATTTATATGCAATTCGAATAAATTAATA
>Ga0265798_10009181_pt1 | contig 12434 bp, 11 predicted proteins | sample P3T30metagenome_FD_192430 | JGI IMG/M metagenome (GOLD analysis project Ga0265798, IMG submission 192430) | Plant litter microbial communities from East Loma Ridge, Irvine, California - P3 T30 | ecosystem: Environmental > Terrestrial > Plant litter > Unclassified | place: USA: California...
ATCAAGGCGCAGGCGGTCGTCGGGCTCGTCATCGGCCTGCCGATCAACCTCGACGGCAGCGAAAGCCCGCGGTCGCAATCGACGCGCGCGTTCGCACAGAACCTCAAGGACATGGGCCTCCCGATTCTCCTCCAGGACGAACGTTGGTCGACCGTCGCCGTCACCCGCACGCTGATCGAACAGGACGCCAGCCGCGCCAAGCGCGCCGAACTCGTCGACAAGATGGCCGCCGCCTACATCCTCCAGGGCGCGATCGACGCGCTGGTGACCGCGCAGATTTAGCACGCCGTTAACCGTCCCTTGCCGGATGGCATGCGATGGCCTGCTCATGCCGCACGCGACCGACCAGAACAGGCCGAAGCCATGGTGGGCCACGCGCCGCTATGGCGCGCTGGTCAGCCTGCTGCTCGCGATCCCGCTGCTATGGCCGGCGATCCCGCCGCTGACCGACATCTTCGGCCATCTGGCGCGCTACACGATCGTCGAACGGATCGACACATCGCCGTATCTGCACCAATGGTTCGCGACGCACTGGCAGCTCTCCGGCAATCTGGGCGTCGACCTGATCGCGGCCGCATTCGCTCCGGCGTTCGGCATCGTCCTCGTCACCAAGCTGACCATGATCGCGACCGCGGTGCTGACCGGCGGCGGCATGCTGCTGGTCGCGCGCGCGGCGCATGGCCGGCTGCCACCGACCGCGCCGTTTGCGTTGCCGCTCGTGTTCGGCATGCCGTTCCACTACGGCTTCCTCAACTACAGCCTGTCGCTCGCGCTGGTGTTCCCCGCGATCGCGCTTTGGTTGCGTCTGGGGTTGCGGCTGGATCGCCGCCTCGTCCGCGCCGCGGTCTTCGTGCCGATCGGCCTGGTGATCTGGATCACGCATCTCGCCGGCTGGGGGCTGCTCGGCCTCGTCCTGTTCGCTATCGAGCTGGCGACGGCGCGACGCGATGGCGCCCCGTATTGGCGCGCGATCACCGCCTGCCTGCCGCTTGCCGCCCCGCTTGCGCTCCTGCTGCTTCAGCCGGGCGGGGCGTCAGCCATCGGCGTCTCGCACTGGTTCGACGGGTCGTTGAAGCTGTTCTTCGTCCTCGCCGTGCTACGCGACCAGAACGTTGTGTTCGATATCGCCAGTGCCGCGCTGCTCTACGCGCTCGTCGTGTTCGGCCTACGCGGGATGGGCTTCCGCATGGAACCGCGCCTCGCCTGCGCGGCAGCGGCGGTGTTCGCGGCATTCTGCATCATGCCCGGCATGATCATGGGCTCGGCGCTCGCCGACATGCGCCTGCTGCCCTGCGCGCTGGCGCTGGCAATCCTGTCGCTGTCGCCGACCAGCACGGCGCAACGTAACCTCAATCTGCTGGCCATCGCCGCGCTTGCGTTCCTCGGGTCGCGGCTGGCGGTACAGACCATCGGCTGGGCGCGCACCGCCGCGCTACAGCAGGACCAACTCGCCGCGCTTGACCATATTCCGCGCGGCAGCCGGGTATTCGTCCTCGTCACCGTACCCTGCGAATCGGCGTGGAGCAGCCACCGGATGGATCATCTCGGAATGATGGCGATCGTCCGCCGCGACGCGTTCGCCAACGGCATCTGGGACATGCCGTCATCGCAACTGACCGTGCATCGCCCCGACGTCCCGGGCTTCGTCTATGCCGGCAGCCAGACGCTGTTTCCCGCGGGATGCCGGTACGACGCGCAATACGACCTCCCCCACGCACTCGCGACGATGCCGCGGGCGGCGTTCGACTTCGTCTGGCTGATCGACACGCCAAGTACAGCCTGGCCAAAGGACCCCGACCTTCGCCGGACATGGTCGGGCGAGCGCGGCGCGCTGTACCGGATCGCGCACGCGCCTATCTGAGCCTTGCCCCCCGCCCCGCGCGCCACTATCCCGCAGCTTTAATGCGAACCTCAGATCACCGCCCCGCCGCCCTCATCGAAGGCGGCGCCGTCTTCCCGCACCGGCATCTCACCGGTATCGACGGGCTCCAGCCACATGAGATCGCGTTCTTGCTCGACGAAGCGGAGACGTGGGTCGGCGCGAACCGCACGCATGCCACGCCCGACAAGCGGCTGGCCGGACTTACCCAGATCAACGCGTTCTTCGAGAACAGCACGCGCACGCTTCTGTCGTTCGAGATCGCCGGCAAGCGGCTCGGCGCCGACGTCGTCAACATGCACGCCGCCCAGTCGAGCGTGAAGAAGGGCGAGACGCTGATCGACACCGCGATGACGCTCAATGCGATGCGCGCCGACGTCATCGTCATCCGGCATATGTCGAGCGGCGCGGTGCGGCTGATCGCGGACAAGGTCGACTGCCCCGTGCTCAACGCCGGCGACGGGCGCCACGAGCATCCGACGCAGGCACTGCTCGACGCGCTGACGATCCGCCGGCGCAAGGGCGCCATCGCCGGGCAGCGCGTCGTGATCTGCGGCGATCTGCTGCACAGTCGCGTCGCGCGGTCGAACATTCTGGCGCTCACCGCGCTTGCCGCCGAGGTCCGCGTCTGCGCGCCATCCACGCTGATGCCGCCGATGATCGAGCGGATGGGCGTCACCGCGTTCACCGATTTCGACAAGGCCTTGGAGGGTGCTGACGTGGTGATGATGCTCCGGCTCCAGAACGAGCGGATGGACGGCGCCTACGTCCCCTCCACGCGGGAATATCGATTGCGCTACGGGCTGACGCTCGACCGGCTGGCGAAGGCGGCGCCCGATGCGCTGGTGATGCACCCCGGCCCGATGAACCGCGGTGTCGAGATCGACTCCGCCGTCGCTGACCACGCACGGTCGGCGATTACCGAACAGGTCGAGATGGGGGTCGCCGTCCGCATGGCCTGCCTCGACGTGCTGACCCGAAGAGCACGCGGCGTGGAGGGTTGGGCATGATCCTCGCGCTCACAAACGCAACCCTCGCCTGCCCAGTCGGCGGCGTGTCGAAGGGCAATCTGCTGGTCCGCGACGGCGTGATCGTCGCGACCGGGATCGTCGATATTCCCGCCGATGCGCAGATCGTCGATTGCGCGGGCAAGACCGTGGCACCGGGGATCGTCGATCTCGGCGTGACGAAGGTCGATCGTGCCGCGTTCCGCGCCGGCGGGATCGTGCGGATCGGCCTAATGCCCGACCAGTCGCCCGTGCTGGACGACCCCGGTATCGTCCAGCGTGCCGCGCTAATCGGCAAGCCTGACCTCTGGATTCACCCGATCGCGGCGGCAACGCGCGGCCTCGAAGGCCACGACCTCGCCGAAATGGCGATCTGCCTGTCGGCTGGCGCGAAGGCGGTCGGCACGGGCAAGCACTGGATCGCCGACAGCGGCGTGATGCGGCGCGTGCTCGCCTATGCGCGCGATCTCGACGTGACGGTGATCGCGCATGCCGAGGATGGTGGCCTCACCGTTGGCGCGGTCGCGACGGAGGGCGAGACGGCGACGCGGCTGGGCCTGCCCGCCGCGCCTGCGATCGCCGAGGCGTTGGCGATCGCGCGCGACCTGATGCTCGCCGAAGATACCGGCGCGCGCATCCATATCCGGCAGGTCACGACCGCAGCCGGGTTTGACCTGATCCGCGCGGCGAAGCGTCGCGGCGTTGCCGTCACGTGCGGGATCACGCCGGCGCATCTGCACCTGTCGGAGATTGCGGTAAGCGACTTCCGGTCGTTTGCGCTACTGTCGCCGCCGTTGCGCGCGGAGAGTGACCGACGTGCGGCGCTCGCGGCGATCGCGGACGGGACGATCGACGTGCTGTGCTCAGGACACGAACCGCGCGGGCCGGAGGAAAAGCGGCTGCCGTTCAGCGATTCGAGCAGCGGGATGGCGGGGGCGGAGACGCTGCTGCCGCTCGCGCTGGTGCTGGTGCGCGACGAGCATCTGACGCTGGAACGGCTGTTCAATCTGCTGGCGCGCAACCCGGCGCGGGTGCTGGGACTCGACACGGGGACGCTTGAGGTGGGCAAGCCTGCCGACCTGATGCTGTTCGATCAACTGGAGCCTTGGCAGATCGTCGGCGAGGAGTTTGTGGCCGAGGCTGGCAACACGCCGTTCGACGGCTTGCCGGTGCAGGGTCGCGTGTTGCGATTGTGGAAGGGTGGCCGCGAGGTGCTGTAACGCGGGGTCGATAACCAACCGTACCACCCCGGCGGAGGCCGGGGCCCAATTGCGGAACGTCGCTAACCAAGCTCGACCCGCCGTTACGCCAACTTTTCCAGTTGGGCCCCGGCCTTCGCCGGGGTGGTAGTCACTCGGCGGCAGCGCCTTTACCGCGCGGCTAGCTGCATCCCAGGTTTCCGCAGCCATTGCGCCATCGCATCACCCGCACCCGTCCGGACGAAGCACGCGCCGCCCTTCGCGCGGTACTGGCGACACATCGTATCCGCCGCCGAACGACTGAAGCCACCGACCGACAGGCGGTAGAAATCCTCGCCGTCCGCTTTGAAATTCATCCCGTTCGGCGTGTAGCCCGCGAGCACCGCGAACCGCTTGGCGGCACGACCCCACGCATCGCGCGCGACGCCCGCGCTGTCGAACGCCCCCAGCTGGACGTACCAATGGCCGGCGGCTGGCGCCTTCACCTGATAGGCCGCGCTCGCCATGCCGCGTCCCGATGGAGCAGGCATTGCCGCAACCTTGATCGGACCGCCCGCCGGGCGGAGCATCATCGCCGGCAGGGCCTGGACAAATTCCTGCCGTGGCCCGAACGACACCTTCGAGAAACCCGCGACGGGCGCGGCGGTTGGTACGGCAGCAACCTCGACCGGAGCCTCCACCGCCATCGGATCGACCGCCGCAAGCGCCAGTTCAGGTGCAGCCGGCGCTCCCGGCAGCATTGGCGCAGGTACGTTCAGCGCCAGCGCGACCGGCTGGCCGCCATCCGCCGCTGCACGCACGCCGAGCAGACTCGCGACCTGATCCGAGGCCTTGGCGGGTTGCGCGAAGGTCGCCCATTGCTCAAGCCGCGCATCGACATCCGCTGGCGCCATGTCCGCCGCCGCGACGACGCGCGCCGACTGCCACTGCCCCGCCAGCGCGAGGCTCAACCCGAGATTCTGGCGGACCTTCGCGCTCGTCTGCGGCGACCGCGCGACCTCTGTCAGGACGGCAATCCCGCCCGCCGTGTCGCCGGCCAGCGACATCGCCAGCCCGCGGTCGCTTGCCGGGATGATCGCTGCATTGATGTCCAGCGTGCGCCGGGCCGCCTGCCAATCCCCCGTCGCGATCTGCGACAAGGCGAGGTTCAGCGCGGCCTTTCCGTTGGCCGGTGACAGCTGAAGCGTATCGGCGAAGGCGTGGCCCGCAGACGTGAAGCGGCCCGCCTGGAGATAGCTCTGCCCCAGCAGCATCCGGTAGGCGGCCGATTGCGGTATCAGCGCCACCGCGTGCTCGGCATAGCCGACTGCAGCCGGTCCGTTGCGGCTCGCCAAGGCGGTCTGCGCCCTGCCCGCGTCGCCCGCGGCACCGTTTGCAGCGCCCTTTGCCGCCGCCTTCGCCGCCAGCGCGGCGCTGCGATCGCCGGCCGATGCCACGCCGCCGCCATTGGCCGCACAGCCTACCATCGTTCCGCCGAGCAGCAGAGCGGAGACGCCGCCAAGAAATAGTGAACGCGTGTTCATCGGGAAAATCCCTGTTTTAACGTTTGCGGGGCTTTGCCCGCGGCAGTTGCGCGACGAGCGCATCGACTTCGGGCAGGCGGCGCAGGAATTCGTCGAGCGCCTGGATGACCAGCTGCTGCGAAGAGGTTTTGGTGACGGCACTCGCCAGCCTGAGTTTCAGGTGCCGATCGGCATCGAGGCGCAACGTGAACGCCGCCTTCGTAACGCTAGTCTTTGCTGCGGCCTCGCGGCCGATCCGCGATGCGGCCGCAAGCGATACCGGTGTCACGGCGACCGTGCGCTGTTCGAGTTCCGTCGTGAGCGCGTCGCGTTCGATCAGCACGGACGGCATCCCGTCGCGGTCCGGCCCCTCGCCCAGGTCGTTCCAGCCGAGATCCTCGCCGACATCGGCCTGTGCTGCGCCAGTCACGTCTTGAGGCCGCATGGCCGGCCGCGCGGTACCCTTGCGCGCCAGCAGTGAGGGCGACAGCGATGCCATCGGTTTGGGCTGGGTCATCGCGTCACCCGACGATCCGACGGCCGAAGCCCCCGACAGCGGGACGGATTGCCGCGGCGGCCGGCACGGTAAAGACGGTGCGTCTGAAATTCTTCTCGAGCCGGTCGCAGACATAGGTCCACAGCGCCTCGATCTCGGCGGTCGAGCGGCTCTTCGCGTCGACTTCCATGACCGTCCGGCCATCGATCATCGAGGCCGCGAAATCGGTGCGCTGGTGGATGACGACCGGAGCGACCGTCCCATGCTGCGATAGCGCCAGGGTGGCGTCGGCGGTGATCCGCGCCTTGGGCGTGGCGGCATTGACGACGAAGATCAGCGGCTTGCCCGCGCGGGCGCACATGTCGACCGTCGCGCCGACTGCGCGCAGATCGTGCGGGCTCGGGCGGGTCGGCACGACGATCAGTTCGGCGACCTGGATAACGCTCTGGATCGCCATCGTGATCGCCGGCGGGGTGTCGATCATCGCCAGCTTGAAGCCTTGCTGACGGAGGATCTCGAGATCGGCGGCGAGGCGCGCGACGGTCGTCTGCGCGAACGCGGGCTCGTCCGCGACGCGCTCGTTCCACCAGTCGGACAGCGACGCTTGCGGATCGATGTCGATCAGGACGACGGGACCGTGTCCGGCACGCTCGGCCTGGACCGCGAGATGGCCCGTCAAGGTCGTCTTCCCCGATCCCCCTTTCTGCGATGCGAACGCTAGAACGCGCATAGTCCCCGAACCCCTTTTGTCGACCGAGGGAATGCCATGCGCGGGCATAAGAATAGGTTAACGCGACGTCATAATGGGTGCATTTAGGAGTCGAAATGGATGCGATCGGGGCAGAATTCCTGCCCCGCCTTCCCTTGCACGACGAAGGACGGCATGGTGGTGCGATATTGACACGAGGTAGACCGATGAAGGCTGGGCACGGACGTTTCTGGGGTGCTGTGGTGCTAAGCAGCATGCTGGCGACGGGGGGCATGCTGACGGCGGATCGCGTGTCGGCAGCCGCGCCGGCTGGGGCCCCAGCGCGGGCCGACGTCAAGTCCGGGGTCGACGCATGGGCGAAGGGCGACTTCGCACGTGCGGTCGGCGTCTGGCGTCCGCTCGCGATCGCCGGCGACGCCGATGCGCAGTTCAATCTCGCGCAGGCGTACAAGCTCGGCCGCGGCGTGCCGCTCGACCTGACGCTGGCCGAAAGCTGGTTCCGCAAGGCGGCGATGCAGGGGCATCTCCAGGCCGAGGACAATTACGGTCTGGCGCTGTTCCAGTCGGGCAAGAAGACCGATGCGCTGCCATGGCTCGAGAAATCGGCGGCGCGCGGCGAACCCAGGACGCAGCTCGTGCTGGGGACGATGCTGTTCAACGGCGACGGCGTGACGCGGGATTATCCGCGCGCCTATGCATTGATGAGCCGCGCTTCGGCATCGGGGCTCCAGTCCGCCTCGCAGACGCTGACGCAGATGGACCAGTATATTTCGCCGGCGGACCGCGAAAAGGGCACCGCGCTGGCGCAGCATTATGCGTTGCAGGCGCAAGCCTCGCCAGCGGCACCGACGCCGCGATCGACGGTCGGCGTGGCCACCCTGCCTGCGTCGCGTCCCGCCGACATGCCGCGGCCCGCGAACCTTCCCGCCAGTTCGTTGCCGGCGCGTGTGCCTGCTCCGGTTCGCGAGCCCGTTGCCGCGGCGCAGCCCCCAAGGCCCGAGCTTGCCAAGTCGGACTCTGGCAGGCGGGGGGCGGTCAAGCCCGTACCCACTCCCAAGCCTGCGGCCGTTCGGCCGAGCGGCAATTGGCGCGTGCAACTCGGCGCATTCCGCGACCAGGGCAATGCCGAGACGCTGTGGAACAAGGTTCGCGGCAAGCTTCGCGGTGCGCAGCCCTTCTATACGAAGGCAGGCAATGTGACGCGGCTTCAGGCCGGCGGGTTCGCCTCGAAGGCGGACGCGACCCGCGCCTGCTCGGCGGCCGGCGTGCCCTGCGTGATCGTTGCGCCGTGATCATTCCGGTCGCGCTGTGATCGTTCTGGGGAGAATTCTCCGATGTTGTTGCTGACACTTACGTTGCTGACCACACCTGTGGGCTGCACCGATACCAGACAGCAATGCCGCGCCTGCCCGATTGCGGGAAGCTTGAAAGGGTGTTCGTCCGTCGGTGTCGCGTGCCAGCCGATCCACCGCGTCTGCACGCCCGCCACCACCCACCCCTCCAGCAAGGCGGATCGCCGCATGACCGACAAACGGCCACGCTGAGCTCGGACGCGTGGGGATCGAAAGGCCGAACCGGTCGTTTCGTTTCGACATCGACCGGGAGCTAGATGAATGATTTCGAAGACCTTGGCGCTGGCACTTGCCGGCGCAACGCTGTTGGCCGCGTGTTCTGGCGAGCAGCCTGCCATTAATAATACCGACGCGATGGTGGATAACGGCGTATCGCTGCGCAACCTTGCCGAGACCGAGGTGGCGGTACCCAAGCCCGAGCAGCTGACGGTCAAGGGCCGGCTGATCCCTACCCCCTCCGATCCGACGTCACGTCACTTCCTGTTGCGTGAGCGCAAGGCGGTCGGCGGGACGATCATCGCGATCCTGCGCCAGGAGCATGATGGCAAGGTCGCCTATGCGCGCACCGAGACCGATTGCGCCAATCGCCTGTTCCACGTCCTCGGCGTCGGCCCGAACCGCGCGCTGGTCGAGACCAACGTAGCGCATGACGGTCCGCTGCGCCCGATAAAGGGCCTGCCGTTGCGCGAGGAACTAGCGACGTACGTTTGCGAAGCGAGCGGCACGCCGCTGGTGAAGGGGTGAACGACTAATTGGCCGCCAGAAACGGCGGCTGATTGGAAGCATCCACCTCTGTTTACCCCGTCATCCTGGGCTCGACCCAGGATCCAGAGCCAAGCAGCGTAGCCTCCCTGGCTCTGGATCCTGACTTTCGTCAGGATGACGGGATTTGACTAGTCCAACACCCAATGCCGCCGCGCGATGCCCTGCGCATAGAGCAGCGCAGTAAGGTCGCCATGATCGATCCGCGCAGCCGCAGCCGCCGCGACGATCGGCTTGGCGTGGTAAGCCACGCCCAGCCCCGCCGCCTCGATCATCGCCAGATCGTTCGCGCCGTCACCGACCGCGAGTGATTCCTCGACCGTAATCCCCCGCTCGGCGATCGCGGCGTGCAGCGTCGTCAGCTTCGTATTCGACCCGACGATCGGCTTGGTCACCGTCCCTGTCAGCACACCACTCTCGATCTCCAGCACGTTGGCGATCGCGCGGTCGAAACCGATCTCCTTCGCTACCGGCTCCGCGAACCGCGTGAAGCCGCCTGACACCAGCACCGCCAGAGCACCTCGCGACCGCATCGTCCGTACAAGAGCCTTCGCGCCCGGCATGATCTTCACGCGTTCGGTCAGACAGCGTTCGATGTCGCTTTCCGCCAGCACCTTGAGCAGGGCTACGCGGGCGTCGAGTGCAGCTTCGAAATCGAGTTCGCCGCGCATCGCGCGTTCGGTGATTTCGGCGATCTGCGGCTTGATGCCAGCGTAGTCGGCGAGTTCATCGATGCATTCGACGGTGATCATCGTCGAGTCCATGTCGGCGACGATCAGCTTCTTCGTGCGCGTCAGGCTCGATTGCACGGCGACGTCAGTGGCGGGGAATGCCCCCTCGAGCGCAACCCGCGCCGCGTCCGGCGCCATCCCGAAGATCAGATCCGCCGCGTCGCCCTCATCGATCCAGCCGCTCGCGCCCGGTGCGCAGCCGGCGTCGCGCAGGCGGTCCATCGCGGTCGAAATATCGCCTGCGGTCAGCGTGCCCGAGGCTATAAGCGTTGCCGTGAACATAGAAACTCTCCCGAAGGTCGCGCTCATCGCAGGGCCGACCGCGAGCGGCAAGTCCGCGCTCGCGCTGGCCATCGCCGCGCGCCACGACGGCGTCGTCATCAACGCCGACTCCGCGCAGGTCTATACCGACCTCCGCATCCTCACTGCGCGCCCGTCGGCGGAAGAAGAGGCCAGCGCCCCGCACAAACTATTCGGGCATGTCGATGCCGCCGACGCAAGCTACTCCGCCGCACGCTGGGCCGCCGAGGCGACGCTGGCGATCCGCGACACGCTCGCCGAGGGGAAGCTGCCGATCCTGGTTGGCGGGACCGGGCTCTATATCCGCACCTTGCTCGACGGTATCGCGCCTGTTCCCGAGATCGACCCGGTCCTTCGCGAGGAGGTCCGCGCCCTCCCCGTCGCCGAGGCGCACGCCGCGCTCGCGCAACTCGACCCGCAGGCCGCGACCAAGCTCAACGCAGCCGACACCACCCGCGTCGCCCGAGCGCTAGAAGTCGTCCGCGGCACCGGCCGCACGCTTGCCGACTGGCAGACCGAGAAGGTCGGCGGGATCGGCGACACGATCGACGTCCGCGCGCTGATCCTGATCCCCGACCGCGACTGGCTCAACGCGCGCATCGACCGGCGTTTCGCCGAAATGGCCGATACCAGCCGCGAGGAAATCACCGCGCTGCTCGCGCGCACCGACATCCCGCAGGACGCTCCGATCCGCCGCGCGATCGGCGTCCCCGAGATCGCCGCGCTCGTCCGTGGCGAGGCCTCGAAACCCGATGCCATCGCCGCCGGATCGCTCGCCACGCGGCGCTACGCCAAGCGCCAATATACGTGGCTCCGACACCAGCCGCCCGCCGACTGGACGCGCACCGAAGCGCTCGACCTCCCAACGCGCTGGCAGCAATTTGAAACTATATTGCTCAAATGATGTTTGACACGCATCTTTTATATCGGTAGCCGGCCCCACCACGAGACGCTAAAGGCAGCGTTCTCGCAAAGGATGATATGAAATGACCGAGAAGAGTGGAGCCGATATCCTGATCGAGGCGCTGTGCGATCTCGGCGTGGAGGTCGTCTTCGGCTATCCGGGTGGTGCCGTGCTGCCGATCTACGACGCGCTGTTTCGCAGTGGCCGGATCAAGCACATCCTCGTGCGCCACGAACAGGCTGCGACGCATGCCGCCGAAGGCTATGCGCGCTCGACCGGCAAGCCCGGCGTGGTGCTCGTCACCTCCGGCCCCGGCGCGACCAACGCGGTCACCGGAATCACCGACGCGTTGATGGATTCGATCCCGATGGTCGTGATCACCGGCCAGGTGCCCACCGCGCTGATCGGCACCGACGCGTTCCAGGAAGCCGATACCGTCGGCATCACGCGCCATTGCTCGAAGCACAATTACCTCGTGAAGGATCCCGCCAAGCTTGGCGACGTGATCCACGAGGCGTTCCACATTGCCACCTCGGGTCGTCCGGGGCCGGTTGTCGTCGACATTCCCAAGGACGTGCAGGTCGCGACCGCGCGGTACAAGAAGCCGGGGCCGATCCAGCACAAGACCTATCGCCCTCAGGTGAAGGCCGACCAGTCGCAGATCGAGCAGCTCGTCGACATGCTCGCCGCGGCCGAACGTCCGATCCTGTACACCGGCGGCGGCATCATCAATTCGGGTCCGGCCGCGAGCCAGTTGCTGTGCGAACTCGTCCGCATCACCGGCGCGCCGGTGACGTCGACGCTGATGGGCCTCGGCGCCTATCCCGCGTCGGGGCCGCAGTGGCTCGGCATGCTCGGGATGCACGGCACGTACGAGGCCAACATGGCGATGAACCAGGCCGACCTCGTCGTCGCGCTCGGCTCGCGCTTCGACGACCGCGTGACGGGGCGGCTCGACGCGTTCAGCCCGAACTCGCGGAAAGTGCATATCGACATCGATCGCTCGTCGGTGAACAAGACCGTGCGCGTCGATCTCGGCATCATCGCGGACGTCGGCCATGCGCTCGAGGACATGGTGCGGATCTGGAAGAGCCGCCAGCATCCCAAGCCCGACACGACCGACTGGCAGCGTCGGATCGCTGGATGGCGCGCGGTGAAGTGTCTCGATTTCCCCGAGAACGACCCGAACGAGATCATGCCGCAGCGCGCGATCCGGGCGCTGTTCGACGCGACGCACGCCCAGTCGCCGATCATCACGACCGAGGTCGGCCAGCACCAGATGTGGGCCGCGCAGCATTTCGGGTTCGAAAAGCCGAACAAGTGGCTGACCAGCGGTGGCCTTGGCACGATGGGCTACGGCCTGCCGGCGGCAATCGGCGCGCAGCTCGGCAACCCGAACGCGCTGGTGATCGACATCGCCGGCGAGGCCTCGATCCAGATGAACATCCAGGAGCTGGCGACCGCGTCGCAATACCGGTTGCCGGTGAAGATCTTCATCCTCAACAACCAGTATATGGGCATGGTCCGCCAGTGGCAGGAGCTCACCTATGAGAGCCGCTATGCCGAGAGCTATTCGGATTCGCTGCCCGATTT
>Ga0265798_10009182_pt1 | contig 12434 bp, 12 predicted proteins | sample P3T30metagenome_FD_192430 | JGI IMG/M metagenome (GOLD analysis project Ga0265798, IMG submission 192430) | Plant litter microbial communities from East Loma Ridge, Irvine, California - P3 T30 | ecosystem: Environmental > Terrestrial > Plant litter > Unclassified | place: USA: California...
CGGGCACCCATCTTCCTACATTCCCGTCGTGGCCGGCGAATCGCATGCGTAACGCCGAGTACGTGGCGTTCTTCCCCAACGTCTTGCTGGGCATCCAGGCCGACCACGCGTTTGCCATGATGCTGGAACCCATCGAGCCAGGAAAAACCGTTGAGCATCTGCGCCTGTTCTACGTCGGAGATCAAGCGCTCGATGCGAAATACGAAGCTGCCCGCAAGGCGGTCATGGACTCGTGGCGTGTGGTGTTTGCCGAAGACATTGCTTCGGTAGAAGGCATGCAGATGGGGCGCAGCTCGCCAGGTTACAACGGCGGCGCTTTCTCCCCTGAAATGGATCTTCCAACCCATTACTTTCACAAGTGGACGGCTCGGCAACTGCTCGATACCGCCAAGCAAGATTGAGCCGGGAGAACATCATGAATTCCAGACACTGGCTTAATTACGTTGATGGGCAATGGGTCGACAGCGAACAACGATTGACCATCCTTGCGCCTGCGACCAACCAGTCTGTTGCGACCATCGCCCAAGCCAGCGAAGGCGATGCCGAACGAGCACTGAATGCTGCTCGCCGCTGTGCCGACAGCGGCGAGCTAACCCATGCGCGTCCGGCGCATCGCGTGGCGTGGTTGCTCAGGATTGCGGAGCAAATCCGCGCCATCGCCGATGAAGGTGCTCGTATCCTGTGCGCAGAAAATGGCAAGACGCTGCGCGATGCAAAAGGCGAGTTCGATGAAGCTGCCCGCTATTTCGAATATTACGCCGGCATGGCCGACAAGATCGAAGGCACGTCCATCCCGTTGGGCAACGGGTACATGGACTTCACTCTGTACGACCCAATGGGCGTCTCGCTGCAGATCGTGCCGTGGAATTTTCCTGTCTCGATTTGTGCGCGCTCATTGGCTCCGGCACTCGCCGCCGGCAACGCTGTAATCATCAAATCTCCAGAGCTTTCGCCCCTCGGGCTGTGCTTGCTGGTAGAAGCCATCGAACGTGCGGGCACGCCGTCAGGGGCCGTGAATCTCCTGTGTGGACGTGGCCGCGAAGTCGGGGCGTACATGGCGTCCAGCAACAAAATCGATCAGATCGTGTTCACAGGATCGGTACCCACAGGCCAAAGCATCCTGCGATCCGCCGCTGAGAACGCCGTGCCGTGCGTGATGGAGTTGGGCGGCAAGTCAGCGGCGTTGGTATTCCCGGATGCTGACCGCGAGCAGCTCCTGACCAGCGTTCGGGATGGCATTTTCTTCAACGCCGGGCAGGTCTGCTCTGCCTTGTCGCGAGTCCTCATCCATCGCTCGATCTACGATGAAATCGTTAATTCGATTGTGGAGATGGTGGACGGCTTCAGCATAGGTCCCGGGGAAGAGAACCCTGTCATCACTCCCGTGATCTCTGCGGGGCAGCTCACCGGCATCGACGTGCTTTGCCATTCGGCTCTGGAGGAGGGCGCAGTGGTCGCCACCGGAGGCGAGCGCCTGCCCGGCATGGCAGGGAACTTCATGGCGCCCACCGTTTTTCGGGACGTCACCCCCGAGATGAGCATCGCCCAAATTGAGGTGTTCGGCCCTGTGCTGGCAGCCATTCCTTTTGACACGGAAGAAGAAGCCATCGCCATTGCCAACGGCACAGAGTTCGGCCTGGTGGCAGGCGTCTTCACTCAGGATCTCAACCGAGCCTTGCGTTGTTCGCGGCGTCTGCGTGCTGGCCAGGTCTTCGTGAACGAGTGGTACGCCGGCGGGATCGAGACGCCTTTTGGGGGGGTTGGGCTTTCCGGTTACGGACGCGAAAAAGGGCAAGAAGCGTTGTACAGCTACGTGCGCACCAAGAACCTCGCTATTCGCATCAAGGGGGAGTGATGAGCGTCGCACTGAAAAAGTGGCTCTGCATCGTGTGTGGATGGATCTACGACGAAGCACTGGGCTGGCCGGACGATGGGATCGCCCCCGGTACGCGTTGGGAGGACATCCCGGATGATTGGCTGTGCACTGAATGCAAAGTCGGGAAAGCTGATTTTGAGATGATCGAAATCAGCGAGGCGGTCATAGCGGTCGCTCAAACGGCACCCCTCAAAACCCCGGAAACGTTCCTCCCACCTGCGCAACCCGTCGTCATCATTGGCAGCGGCTATGCCGGTTATGGCTTGGCCCAGGCACTTCGCAAAGCCGATCCAGCCATTGAAATCAGGGTTCTGACTCAAGAGGACGGGCACAATTACTCAAAGCCGGCCCTCTCTATCGCCCTTGCGCAAGGGCGTGCGTCCTCATCGCTGGCCACGGAAAGTCCGATGGCCATCGAAGAGCGGTTGGGCATACGTGTCTACCCGCACTGTCGTGTTGAGCGTATCGATACGGATGCCCGCCGACTGTTCACCAACCTGGGTGAAATGGTTTACGGGCAACTCATTCTGGCCAGTGGCGCGTCGCCGGTGAGGGTGCCGGTCGAAGGCGCGAGTGAGGCCCTCATCAGCGTCAACAACCTGCATGACTACCACGGGTTTCGGAAGCGTCTTGCCGGGGTGAAGCGGGTCGCCATTTTGGGAGACGGGCTTATCGGTTGTGAGTTCGCCAACGACCTGGCTGCCAGCGGATATGAAGTCCAGGTGATCGGATTGGGCGCCTGGCCAATGGAGCGCTTGCTGCCCAGGCCGGTCGGCATCCAGCTGCAGGACGTTCTGTCCAACTTGGGTGTTCGGTGGCACTTGGGTACGACACTACAACGTGTCGAGCCCCGTGCATCCGGTTTCGAGCTGACTCTCGCAAATGGCGAAAATCTTCAAGCGGACATCGTGTTGTCGGCTATCGGCCTGCGTCCGAATCTGGAGCTCGCTCGTGCGGCAGGAATCAAATGTGACAGAGGCATCCTGACCGACGCCTACCTGCAAACGTCCCAGTCGGGCGTGTATGCGTTGGGCGATTGCATTGAAGTCAACGGGCAGTTGCTGCCGTACCTTGCTCCTATCAATCAAGGTATCCAGGCGCTCGTGAAGACAATCACAGGCGCCCCGACAACCGTGAGTTACCCCTTGATGCCCGTCATGGTGAAAACGCCCGCTGCGCCGCTCAGCCTGCTGATTCCACCTCCAGGGACGGCGGGCCGATGGCGCTGTGATGCAACCGAGGATGGGTTGAGTGCGGCGTTTCACGATGAGGCGGGAGCCGTACGAGGGTTTGTCCTCCTGGGGCGTCAGGCGCAGGGTCACCGATCCACTTGGCTGCAACGTTGCCAAGACACACAACAGCGTGGCTTGAGGGCCGACAAATGAACAGTATTGTCAAACTGCCGCACGACGACAGCACCTGCGGTTGGTACGAAGCCTTGCCTCAACCGGCTGCGAGCCATCGTCTCCAGGGCCAACAATCCGCAGATCATGTTGTCATCGGTGCAGGCTTCGCAGGGCTCAGCGCGGCACGGCGGTTAGCCGAACATCTGCCTGACGCACGGATCCTGCTGGTGGATGCTCAGCGTGTGGGCTATGGCGCGTCCGGGCGCAACTCCGGTTTCGTGATCGACCTGCCTCATAAATTCGCGCTGGAACATCCGGACCCCCAGCACAAACAACGGCTGCTCGGTCTTAACCGCTCTGCAATTGCCCAGCTTGAGTTTTTGATCAATCAGCACGGGATTCAGTGCCAGTGGTCCCATGCCGGGAAGTATCAAGGCGCGGTGGGCGATCGGGGCTTGGCTTACCTCGATCACTTCCAGGGTTTGCTCGACAACCTGGGCGAAACCTACAGCGTGGTGGAACGCCGAGAGCTTGCTTCAGTACTGGGGACCGAACACTACAGTCGAGCGATCTTCACACCGGGCTGCTATCTCATGCAGCCTGCCGCCTTGGTTCGTGGCCTTAGAGATTCGCTTCCGGCAAACGTCGAGGTGCTTGAGGAGTCACCGATCAGAGGGCTTGAGCGTGACGCTTCCGGTCTGTGGGTTCTGAACGGTGATAACGGAGCGATTCGGACGCCGAGCGTTCTGTTGAGCACAAGCATTTTCACCCAAGAGTTTGGGTACCTGCGTAACCGGTTGTTGCCCGTCATGACATTTGCCAGTTGGACGCGACCGTTGACCGATGAGGAAATGGCCTCTGTGGGTATCCAGCCGGACTGGGGCCTGACGCCCGCCGATCATGCAGGTACCACGGTGCGCATGACTCAAGACCGGCGATTGATCATCCGCAACACGTACAAGCATGTGCCCCGGTACGGGCGCAGCGTGAGCGGGGGCACGCGGGACAAGATTCGTGAAGACCACCGCAAGGCGTTCCTTGACCGTTACCCGACATTGTCGCGTGTCCCGTTCACCCATACGTGGGGAGGCACCTACGCGATCTCTCGAAACTTCACGAACTTTTTCGGCAAAGTGAACGAGGGTGTTCACGTCACCGCCTGCGACAACGGCGTAGGTGCAGCATGGGGAACCGTGTCTGGCCGATTGCTGGCTGACAAGGTGCTGGGCGCCGACTCCCAGCCGCTCCAGGACATTCAGGCCGTTACCGGAATGCCGTCGCTGAACCCTCCCGAGCCGTTTCTGGGGATGGGGGTGCGGACGCGCATTCGCTGGGCCGCCTGGAACAGCAGGAGTGAGTTGTGACGAGCCAACGCTGTACCGGCAAAGGCCCGGTCGTTCTGGTCGACCATCGTGACCTGACGTTTAGTCATCGCGGTGGCCCACCGGGAGGTGCCAGCGTCGCACGGGCGCTCACTAACGAGGTCTCACCGAACATGGGGGTTGGCTTCGCGCGGTGGGAGGGCGCAGAGGTGTCGTGGACACTTTTGTACGACGAAGTCATCTTTGTGATTGAAGGCCGTTTCGAGCTGTCCGCTAACGGAGTGGTGTACTCAGCCGAGCCGGGTCAGGTGCTCTGGATTCCGGATGGCACCGAGGTGATCTACGCAGGTCATGCGTTGTTCGGTTACGTGGTGTATCCCGGGAACTGGAAAGAGCGGCAGCTCGGAAAGTAGAGGGTCACCGCGCTGAGATGTCGTGATCGACTCGCGGCATTTCAGCTCACTGAATACGTAGTTTTCTCATTGGCCTTGAACCCGAGGCAGTGATACCTTTCGCCGCCATGGACGGGACCCGCTCTTATCTCAGATATCTAGCTCCAGCCTTGCTGATCCTCGTGCTGCTTAACGGCATGGCATGCAGCATCGGGCACGGGCAGATGTTGCAGAAGATGTTTGCGCCGAGTGTGCCGTCCCCATCAAGCCAGGCAACGGCGACAGGGCACGCCATGGGGATGGATCACTCCCATCACCACATGGACAAGCCAGCCGGCAATCAGGACATGCCGGCAATGCCAGGTATGGACTCACCTTTCAGCGACTGTTTTTTTGCCGCGTCACTGCCGCTGGGCCTTATTCTGTTCGCGGTGTTGGGCTGGCTGCTTCGGCGCCGGCCTATGCGGCCAATTGCACGTTGCCTGACGCTACTGACCCATCCCGCAGCGTTATTACTGAGCCTGCAACCCCGCGCACCTTGAGTGCAGCCTGTTCTCTTTAGCCCCATCATGTTTGAACGCTTGGCCTTGAACAGAGCCAAGTGCGCTTCTGTGTATGGTGCATAGGGAAACTGCCGAGATCCTGAAGTGCTGGCCAAAGGGACCAGCGCCATTCGTTGCTGCCTACTCGAAAGAAATTGATCATGAACCGTACCCCCATTCGCAGGCCTCTGCGCCCGCTTCCTTGTGCCTTTTACCTGACGGCAATCTGCGCGCCAGGGCTTGCCTTGGCTTCAAATGCCCACGTAGAAAACGGGTCCGAGCTGACTCCGCTCACCCAGGCGAGAGAAGAACAAACCACGACCCCCCATGCTCCAGCGGCGCCGAACTCGGCCTTGGCATCCCGGACGGTCGATCTCCCAAGTACCACCGTGTCGGACACGTCCATCTCGGGTTATATGACTCCGACGTCAACCAACACCACCCGAACCGATACTCCTCTCAAGGAGTATCCGGCATCCATTCAGGTCGTGCCCAATGAGTTGTTGAAGGACCGGGGCGTCACCCGCATCGACCAAGTGGCTGAAACCGTCAGCGGCGTGCATGCCGAGGCGAACTACGGCGGGAACGGCGCCACCTTCTTCAACATCCGGGGCTTTAGTGAAAGCAACGGCCTGCGCGATGGTTTTCGTAACTACGGCTATTACGCATTCCGCGACGTGCAGAACATCGATCAAGTCGAAATATTCAAAGGCCCCGCGGGTGCGCTGTACGGGGGGATCGGTGCGATTGGTGGCTACCTCAACACCGTCTCGAAAAGACCTGAGTGGAATGATTTTGGTGAGGTGAGCGGCACGGTAGGTAGCCACGACTTGGCGCGATCCACCCTGGACGTGAACCGCGTGTTGAACGAAGACCTGAGCGTGCGTCTCAATGCGTCCGCCGAACATGATTCGACTTTCCGAGACGACACCCGCGACCACTCATGGTCCTTCGCGCCCGCGATCACTTGGGACAATCACGAAGGCACGTCTTTGACGCTGCTGAGTGATTACAACCACCTCAACCGAGACGGATTCGACTTCGGCGTGCCCGCAGTGGCCAACTACCGCGAATTGTCCAAAACCCGATATTACGGACTCAGTAGGAGGGCGTACGCGGGCATTGATGGCGACTACGGGAAGAACGATACCCTCTCTGAAACCCTGCTGTTCGAGCACTCACTATCTGACAACTGGAAGCTGCGGCTGGCAGGCCAATATGCTTATGCACGGCAGCGTTCGACCCAGTCATTCCCTAACAGCACCGCGACTGTGGGTAATCTGCTCGACTACTCCGTTTACAGCGATGCGGATGAGTCTTCTCGACAGTTCGGGACGCGTGCGGAGCTGGCGGGGGAGGTTTTTACAGGCGACATCAAACACCAATTGCTGATCGGTACCGACTACAGCGTCCAGAAGATCTCAAGCGCTGGCTCACAGATCTCCACGATGACGTTGGATCTGAGCAATCCGGATTACCTTTCAGGTTTGACACCCGCAGGTTCGCTGGATGGCCACGAATCGCAAGGGAAGGATTACGGTGCGTATGTACAAGACCTTATCGAGCTGACACCGACCATCAAACTCCAGGCCGCGTTACGTGCTGACCGATTCGTCAACCGCGCCAAGGAGTCAGGTGGTGACTCAGCCCAGGGACAGCAATCGACGCTGTCTCCGCGTTTGGGCATCGTTTGGCAGGCCACTGACAGCACGTCGTACTTCGCGGATTGGAGCCTCAGCTATTCACCGAATGTAGGTCACAGCGGCAGTAACGTCACCTATGAAGCTGAGGTTGCGGAGCAGTTTGAGGTGGGGCTCAAGCACGAGCTGATCAAAGACCGGCTCGACGCCAATCTGGCGGTGTTCAGTCTTGATCGTAACCATATCTTGACCACGGATCCGGATGATCCGTTGCTCCAAGTGCTGACGGGAAAACAGCGCAGTCAGGGCGTGGAGCTGGATATCACCGGCAACATCACCCCCCAGTGGAAGACGACTGCGAGTTACACCTACACCGTCGCGAAGGTGCGCAGCGATAGCAACTACCCAACAGGGGATGTCTTGAGCAATGCGCCTCGTCACAGTGCCAGCCTATGGACGGCCTACCAACTGAAGTCAGTAGAAGGCCTGCAGATCGGCGGCGGTGTTTACTATGAGGGCTCGCGCGAGGCAACGCTGCCTAACACCTTCAAACTCTCCAGTTACGTTCGAACTGATGCGATGGCCTCCTACAAGGTCGGCGCATGGACGACTCAAATGAACGTCTTCAACGTGTTCGACCGCAGGTACTACACCGGAGGTACTGCTGCGACGTTTGACTACACGCTGATGCCAAGTCCGCCAAGAACGATTCAGCTTTCTGAGACCTATCGGTTCTGATCGTCACGTGACATCGTCCAGCCCCCGTAGCCGATACCTTGCAGTATGTGGCAACGAGGGCTGGCAATGGCTATGAGAGAAACTCCGACCTGTCAGCGAGCCGAAATTGTCTGACATCGGCTGACTCACTCATAAATCACAGGTTTAGTGGCAGGTCAAAGCGGGTGATGTGTGATGCGTTATCCACGCGATGCGGCAACTGCCCGTCCCCCTGACGTGCCACTTCAATCCTATTCATCACCTCAAGAGGTCGAGCAGCAGTGACCGAGCATACCAGCTGATCGTAACTCCAGATGAGCCTGCACTTGGTGAGTTCGAGAAAACAGGCCATGTCCAGACCTCGATCCAGTACGACCAGATCCTGAAGGGCGAAGGGGGGTACCGCTGAAGCAACACGCTACCAAGAAAGCCTCGCTCGATCGGCAAGTACACTCGCTTTGAGAATCTCGAGCTCGGTAGCTACAACTTTGACGGTGATGAGTGATCGTTAACCCTTGGACAGGAGGCGGCTGGCTACGAGAGTTCGTTTTGCCAGCTTGCAGTTCATTGTGCGAAATAATTGGGAAATCAAGGTGTGTTGATGCAGATTATAGGTATGTGTTAAGTATCATTGAGCCTTCAGAAGCATGGGCGAACCCAGCAGCTTCACGAACTCCACGGTACCCAAGCCTCAGGCTTACCCAGATAGGTCCATGCGTGAAGGGACTGTTCTCTATTGCGCCGGAAGGCAATAAAGAACGACACCCCAGAGCTCTATTTCTTCCCAGTCACCCACTAAGGCGAAGCTGTTGAAGCTGGCGCTTGAACAAGGCTCCAAAGCTGCTTACGGATTTGCTTTCATCCAGACACCATACTGGGCTCAAGATTTCCAGATGGATTTCACCAGCCGGCTGCTGTCGATAGCGGGAGAGTCAGCCGGCCAAAGGATGACCGGCTAGTTTTGCGTGCAGCTGGCCGGGGGTTGAGGGATGGAACATACGTTCTCAAGGACACGCAGCGTGCTGCCTCTTACCTTGGGCTGGCATGGGCGCTGGGGGAGCAGGGTGCTGCCAGGGACCTCGCTGCAATGTATGGTGATATCCACGATTTCCAGAACGCATATTTATGGTCGCTGCGTTGTATGGCCGCATGCGCAAATGCATACCCTTCCGACAAAATCGAAAAGCGGCTGGACCCTGCAACCATACTCGGAATCCAGAAGGTGGCCGGTGATAAAACTGTATTGACCGTCTCCGCAAGCAACATCAAGGGTCAATCATGAATAGATTGATTCTTGGCCTGATGGTATCCACGTTGTCCTGCGTCGTGTGTGATACATACACTGGTTCAATCGGCCGTAGCACGAGCAGTGCAACCTCCAGTCGGGCGGCGGCATTCGTCGCTCGACCCAGCATCCAGCGATCGGTTAACAAATCAACCTCATCACCTCGAACCCAATCTGCGACAGCGGCCCCGAGTCAGAACAGATCAGCAAAGCCAATGCCTCCTGTGTCGCCAGTGCTGTCTGAAAAAATACGGCAGCAGAGTGGAGGTGCGAGCACAGGATCCGGCTTGGTCACCCTCGCCGTGCTCTACGCATTGCTGCATGACATTGGTTTGTCAGCTTCGGACCGTGCGTGGGTCGAGTCACGTATCCACGACTCGGAAGCGACCGACGCATCGAGCCTTCCGCAGAACCGCTCAAAATTGAATTTTACTATTCATTTTCTGAAACAGAGCCCCGGTGCGCATCGAATGCGAGTTCAGGGTCGATGCCCGAGAGTATGGGCAATCCCTTGCTGTGAGCTGTGACTTCCTGCCAGGTAAAGTGCGCCAAGAGGGTAATCAAACCGTGATTACCTGGACGCCATGGTCTGAGTCGAAGCAAGTCCTTACGTGCAACGCTGGTGGAAGGTTTGAACAGTGCTTGATACAGGTCTCTGGCCAAAGCAGCTGATGCTTTGCCCAACATGTCCTTGGGCTTACAAGGACGTGTCGAGCATCTCAAGAGGATAAGTAACGCAACTCAGGAGATTGCAATGGAAACCATCAACTCACTTCCACCTGGCGGTATTCCGCTGGAACTGTGGCGTGGAAAAAACGCCCAACGGTTCAATCGAATCCAGGCTCGACACGGCAGACTGGTTCGGGCTGCATATATGAATGAAAACTGTTCTATTCGCAGGCTGGAGCAGCTAATCCGTCGCTCTGACCAAATATTGGTGGCCGCAATCAACGTCAGCATGCGCAACTGATACTTGCGAAACAAAACCCATACCCCAGCCACTCGCTGGGGTTTTTTTTGTTCATAAGATCGAAGAGCGCATCGTTTAAGCCCCTGGCAGACCACCGTTCAGCGCAGAAATGGATAGTTCTCAGCCCCACCCAATCGGCGGACAGAACTCCATGCTTGGAGTAGAAAAATGACAAAGCATTCAAATACGATACTTAACGCGTACAAACATCGGAGCCGGCCGAAGTCGGCCCAGGCAATCCCCGCGTAACCGAAAATTCATTTATGGAAGTAGTCGACGAATTGAAAGCAGTGAGGGCGCGAGTCACTGAGTGCATTGCACTGGCGTCGGCTCATTTCCAAAGAGAATTTACTGAAATACCCGTCAGGTTTGATCTGGCTGGCACCACCGCTGGAATGTACTGCCGCGAGACTCACCCCGTGACGGGATCTCTAGTCCGGGAGTGGTTCCGGTTCAACCGTGTCCTGATTCGTGAAAATTTGGCTCATTACTTCGGCGACATCTGCCCGCACGAAGTGGCCCATTATGTGGTGCGCAGCGTGTGGAACCAAGACTCAGTGAAAGCGCACGGACGTGAATGGCAGTCAGTGATGGTCAACATTTTCAACTTGCCGCCCGAACGCTGTCACCAGCTAGACACGAGCCGTGTTGCCAAGCGACCGTTCTTATACACCTGCGGATGCGCTGAACATTACCTGTCCACTGTCAGACACAACCGTTCACAAAGAGGCGCGAAATACGGGTGCAAAAAATGCGGCATGTTGATGAAGTTTGTTAAGGCTGTTGACGCTGTACGTGCCCCCGCACCTCAGATCAACAAACTTTTCATCAGCACAGGTGTGAGCTTTGTTGGCGAGGATCAGGTCGAAAAGGTGTTGCAACTGATAACGGATCACGAGGTAAGGCAGATTGTCACCGACGGGCTCATCACAAACGTTCGAGATCTGCAAATGCTCAGCAAAAAGATGAAAGTCCCAATCGGCTCGGTTACAGGACACCCAAATCCAAACACGCTGCCGGCCGGGATCTCACATGCGATCGTGTTCGCAGATAATTCCCCAGAAAGACAGGAGCGGGTAGCGAAAGCCTTTGAGCTTCGTGGGGTCAAAGTCAGGCTGTTGCGTGGGTGTACTTGAGAAACATCGCCCCAGATGGGATTTCCTCCATATGCGTGAGTGTTTGCCATACCCCAGTACCTATAACGCTCTGGAGGGCAAATCATGCAACACGAAACAAACGGCATTGCTCAAAGCTTCAGTAACCAGGTTAACGCTGGCTGGCAGACACCAGACTTCTATCAAGAGCTTGATTTGGACAAGGCCAAGACTGTGGTCCAGCATGGTGATCTACCTCACCTGTTCCTTACGGCATTTGAAAAGGCCGCTCACTCCAAAAGTTCGAATGACATGTCAGACGTGACCTTCCCACGAGTCGGCGTGGCCGCATTGGTCGAGCTCGATGTTCGACTCAATACCCTGCTATGGGTTGTTGAAATGGCAGGCTTTACGGGTAAGGCGCGAGATTATGAGCCCAACCGATACCCTGAAGATGCTGCGTTTATCATCGCGTACAGCTTGCCGGGTAGCATCGGCAAGCATCTGTTTCGCTGTGGTGGTGGGTGTCCTGGAAAGGCACTGGCAAATTTTGCGAAGCTCTACCCCGCCCAGTATTCGCACGTGACCAATATCTACTTGGACAAGCGAAGCCTTCACGGCTGCACAGTTAACTGATCCCCCCAAACCTCACCGCCATCGGTGGGGTTTTTTTGTGAGTATTTCGGCGTCACTTAACATGTACGCATAATCGGCTTGTACCATCCCAATACTAGCAGTATTATCAAGCTGGTAAACCATTACGGCGGGCCATTCCGCTAATGGATGGCCCATTAAACTGACTGGATGAGGGCGGTGAGATGACACCACAGGAATTGCTGGCTCAGGATGATGAGAGCTACATGCTTGCCGATCAACTGGCTTTTTTCCGCAATCTGCTCCAAGCCGAACGTGCGAATTCCCAGGACCGCATCACCACCCTTCGCGCAGACCTTGCCGGACTTGAAAAAGCACCCGATGAGGTGGACGCCGCTCTCACCGAGCAAGAGCGCCAAACGATCCTTCAGTCGATCGACCGCGAAGGGGTGAGCCTGCGCGAAATTGCGCTGGCGATCGCCGCTGTTGACGACGGCACTTACGGGTATTGCGCAGACACCGGCGAGAAAATCGGCCTGCTGCGACTGCTTTCATACCCTCGATCGTTGATCACGGTCGAGGCGAAGCAGCATCGAGAGAATCGGGCCCGCCATCTGCGAGCAGCCTAAATTATTCATTAGCGCTGAGTGTCTGGC
>Ga0265798_10009183_pt1 | contig 12432 bp, 10 predicted proteins | sample P3T30metagenome_FD_192430 | JGI IMG/M metagenome (GOLD analysis project Ga0265798, IMG submission 192430) | Plant litter microbial communities from East Loma Ridge, Irvine, California - P3 T30 | ecosystem: Environmental > Terrestrial > Plant litter > Unclassified | place: USA: California...
GTTATTAATCGGCTCCAAGCGAGCAGCGGCTGCGTTGATTGCTTCCGGACTTATTCTACAGAATAGCGATAGCTGGTCTGCGGCGCGCCGTTTTTCTGGAAATTGTAAGGCCCACGCGATGTACTGGCTCCAGACATACCATGCACGATCCTTTAAGCCTGCTTCGGCAGGGTAATCAGGAAGAAGCGAACCCGCAATCTCGTAGTTGAGATTTAGGTACAAGTCATTCAGGAGGGCGTCTTTGTTCACTTAATAGGTGAATAGAGAGCCAGTTGCTACTCCCGCCTCTTTCGCAATCGCCGCAGTTGTAGCGCCGGTTCCTATCGTTGCGATAATACGAGTTGCCACATTTAGGAGAGCTGTCTTTTTATCTTCGCTTAGCGGACGAGCCACATAGAGTCCTGTGGTTAAGTCGAGGCGCGCTGCATCATAGCTGAATGCAAGGTGGCCACGTGGTCGAGGAGTGCGGCCATTCCAAACTGGCATGGGTGAGCGAAAGGCGCGTTTCAGATGCACCATCCACCATGAACGCCGATGCCGACGCTATATTGATCGTGCTTAAGTAGTAAATGCTCCAAGTCGTTGAAGATCGCGTTTTCGACGATCCTGTCGTTCTGATCGGTGCAGTACTGCCCGGTCGTTATTCTCCGGCAAACGGCGCCCACGCCAAGTCTCAAAATGTGCTCGGTCATGACCTCTATGCTCTCGGCTGAGGCGCCACTCGGGCTTAACGCCGTCAAAGCGGCTGATAAAATTTGCCGGATCCGGCGATCCACCTGCTGATAAATCTCTGCCACATGGGGGTTTCGGCCCGCCTCAGCAACGATCTCAGCGATGAGCCGGCATCGGCCCTCAGACTGTTCACGTGTACTGAACCGCCTAAGCCACCCTTTGATTGCGTCGCGGTCATTAGCGGCAACTGCGTCGCTAAATCATAACGGCGGAAGGGTTGTCGCCAAGACTTGTGTAGCGCTTGTGAATATCCAGATTGAAGACTGCAAGTTAGCCTCCCGTATCCAACCATTCCTCATCGGGTTCTCGCATCGCATCCACCCTAGTCTGGATCTTCGACAGCAGTCGGAACAGCTCCGTTTGCTCGTCGGGCGAGAGCGTAGCGAGCACGTCTTCTGAAAAGCGTGATCGAACCGGCGCGATCTGGTCGTGGGCGGCGGCGCCTTCGGCAGTCAGCGCGAGCATTTGTTTTCGACGGTCCGATTTGGGTGTGCGCGATACCAGGAAGCCATAGTCGATCAGCATTTTTACCGCACGGGCGGTGGTTCCACTGTCCGTCGCGGTCGCCTGGGCAATTTCCACGCTGGTCAGCGGGCCCAACGCGGCAATTACCATTAGGACCCGCCATTCGCGGGTGCGCAGAACATGGCCGCTGCCGACATCGAGTGATCGCGCCACGGCAATCGCCGCCCAGAGCTGCTGGATCACGTAGGGCAAAAAGCGTTCTAGGCGAACGGCGCGCGTGGCATGGGCGCCAAAGTCCGGGCGCCTTCGATCTGAAATAGGGTCACTGGCCATAGGCAAGCTCTAGTGGGTTTGGCCTTACCTGAGCAAGGGACTGAAACGCCTGTAGTTGCAGCGATCTATCAACCCCTGCTAAGACACGGTCGCTATCGTAGAAAAGGCGCGCCTTGGCGACGTCTCGGGAGGGGAAATCGATGACCGAAAAGCGTTGGAACCAGGGCGATGTCCGCCATCTCCTTCCGGCCGCGAACCACAACCGGATCGTGCTGAAGTGCTCACTAGCGACGCCGCGTCCGAGCGGAGTTGAACTGGTTGTCGCCGGTCGCAGCGTGCCTGGGACGCGATCCGACACCGCCGGCCGGTTCTGGTCGTTTGATGTGGACGATCTCGAGTCGGCAAGCCAGTATACCTTGCGGCTTCGTGCAGGCGGGCGTGACCTGTGCGACGCCTGGCCGCTGCGTACCTTGCCGGCGCCCGACGCCGACGTCTCTTCGCTCCGCATTCTCACTTATACCTGTGGCGGCGGCGACGAGAACCAGCACGACGACGCCGGTGAGCGGGCTTTTCGTTCCATGGCATTCCGGCGTCGGCTGCTGGCGCGTGCGCTGTCGTTCCAGCCCGATGTGGTCATCGCGAACGGCGACCACATCTATTGGGACCAGCGTTCGGGTGCGGGCTCGTTCAACAAGGGGTGGGCCAGGACGTGGCAGCGCCTGTATGAGAAGAGCCCGCCGCTCAACCGTGCCGTCGGAATGATCGGCACATCGAACGAAGCAGCGCTGATCGCGCTGGGAGAGTCGCAGATCGCGGCGCTTTACGGCGTCAGCCTGCGATCTATCCCTACCTTCTTCATCGGGGACGACCATGATTATTTCGAGAATGATGAAGCGTCCGAACGGTTTGTCACCTTTCCGCCGGACGGGTTCATGGTGCGCGCAAAACAAGCCGTGCAACGTTTGTTTTATCCTGAGCTGCTGCCTGATCAGAACCGTCCACTGGCATTGTCAGGAACGCGCGACGACGGACTTTCCGAAAACTTCGGGACCGTTCGCTACGGCAAGTTATTCGAAGGACTGCTCTACGACTGCGGTCAGTGGTTAGATCTAAAAGGTACGCAGGCCCGAATCGTGCCGGAGGAGGTCGAGAGTTGGTTAGTCCGGAGGACCCGTGAGGGCGATACGCACCATCTGCTCCACGTGCCGAGCACCCCGCTTGGCTGGTCGGCGGGCAAATGGCGCGAATGGTACCCTGACGTCCTCGTGGAGGACGGGGCGCCGGCTGCTGCGGCCGGTGGCGCGATCGGGACATTCAGGGCGGGCAAAGCCCGGCTGACCGCCGACCGTCCGAAGTTCCTGTGGCAGTCGGGGTGGTTCGCGCAGCACCAGCGGCTGGTCGCCGCACTGAGCGCGAACACCCGCCGACCAGCGCTGATGATCTCCGGAGACCTTCACGCGGTCGGCTGGGAGGAGATGCTCGGCAGCGGAAACATCGACATGCGCGAGCATCCGGTGTTTACAATCCTGTCCGGGCCGATTGGCACCTCGACGCTTGCCTTCCCCAGCCGGGCGCGGGGTACCGGCGCGCTGCCGCCCTCGACCCTTCAAGTCGGACGCGGAACCCAGCCGATCGAGAAGAACGGATTTACTATTATTGAGGTGACCCGTAAGCAGATGCGCTTCAATCTATTCGGCTGGCGCGAACCTCAGTCCGAAAGCGACCTCGACACGCTGCAGCCGTTCGAGGTGCTTCGCTTCCCGATGGCCTAAAACTTTGCTGCCGCCGAATCCGACCCGCGCCTTATCGGAAGCGAACCGTTGCGCTCAGCGGCTCCGGCGCCAGTCCACGGTAGGTCAGTACATAGCTGCCCGGCTTAGCCGGGACGGGGCCAGCTCCGAAAGTGCCAAGGCTGAGGTAGTCGCCCGTATGCAGCCGCTCGCCGCTACTCTTGAGCTTACGGATTAGGAACAGTGCGGGCGCGAGCGGGTGCCCCATCAGGTCGCGCCCAACGGAGCTGGAAACCGGGATGCCGTCTGGGCCGCGAAGAACGACCTCCATCCGGCTAAGCCGATCCAGCATCGCTGCGCTACCATCCATCGCGATGCGCTGGCCCAGTACGCCCCGGTGCGCACCCGCCCCGGTGGCGACGAAGTAGGCGCCGGGATCGACGCCGGCCGGCGCGGTCAGGATCTGGGGCACCTCGATGAACACCACAAGCTCCGACAGGTTGTGGGCGATGTCGCCGATCGTATGCGCGTCGTTGATCTTTTCCGATCCGACCTGGACCACCAGATCGGCTTCCACGTACAGGTTGGGGTAATTTAGCGACAGCTCGGCACCATCCTTTAGCAGCATGCCCTCGACCAGCGCGCCATAGACCGGCTCGGTCACACCGAACCGGTCCTGCGCGGGCTTGGAGCTCAGCGCGACCTTGTACCCGATGCGGCGGCCAAGCCGTGCCTGAACCTGCCTCTGAAGATCATAGGCGCGATCGGTCGATTCCAGCGCCGGCAGAAGCGAGGAGACGCATGAGGGATCAATTGCCCCACCCCGACCCGCGACCTTCGCTAGTTCGGCGGCGGCGATATCACATGGGATGCTGGCAGTGGACATCGCGTGCCCTCCGAAAACTGTGAAGGACGGGGCTGACCAAAGCAGTTCGGCCGCCATGAGAAGTACGGTGGCTTTTTGCATTTTCTAACCCCTGGCGGGCCTCCGCCCACTCTTGCATCACTATCGATCCAGTTTGCTGCAACTGCAACGACAAATTGTCATAACATGGTTTAAACCAAGCTCCTGCATGATGTTAATCCTTCACATGCAGGGGAATGGCTGCTATGACAGGTATGATGTCAGCGGCCACAGAAGCCGCTCAGCCGATAGGAGAGGCCGTGCAGCACATGTGCGCCGCAGAAAGTTCGAAGCATTTTATGCTTCTCCCACATTACCGGTTCGTTCCGTTGCGCATGCGGAATTGCGAAACGGCATGACCGCGCATTCCCCCATGCCGAACGCGTGTCCCGCATCGGGTTCGCCAAGTCCCGGAACGCTTGAAAGCGTGCTGGATGGCGGTGGCTGGAATCCTGTTCGCCGGCGTGTGATCGGCCTCGCGGCTAGCGCCGTGATCCTGGATGGCCTCGACAACCAGATCCTCGGCTTTATCGTTCCGTCATTAACGCTGGAATGGGGGGTAGATCGCTTTGCCTTCGTCCCCATCATCGCGGCGAGCCTGCTTGCGATGAGCGTCGGCACCGCGCTGGCGGGCCGCATGGGCGACAGGTTCGGGCGTCGTCCCACGCTGATCGGATGCGTTGCGCTATTCGGAATCGCGACGCTTCTATCCTCGGCCTCCACGGGACTGATATCGCTGGCGCTGTTTCGCATGATCGCCGCGCTCGGTTTGGGCGGCGCAATGCCAAACGCAACCGCCATGCTCGCCGAGTTCTCAATGAAGCGTCACCGCAGTACGATCGTGACCTTAGGGATCGTTTGCGTGCCGCTCGGTGGGCTGCTCGCAGGTGTGATCGCATCCGTTGTTCTCCCAGGCCTGGGTTGGCGGGCGCTGCTGATGATCGGCGGCGTGTTGCCCCTGCTTGCTGCGGTGCTGATGGCACTGCTGCTGCCTGAATCGCCAAGCTTTCTCGCGACGCGGCCGAAGCGGCGCGGCGATTTGGACAAGGTGTTGAAACACTATGGTGTGAAGGGCTCCGCGATCCGTCTCGCCGACAGCGCGACGGGAAGGGCTCAGGCCACCGGGTCGATCTTTGACCCGGCGTTTCGACGCGATACGATTGTTCTCTGGGGGATTTTCTTTTTCTGCCTGCTAGCAGTTTACTCGATGTTCAACTGGGCGCCGACGATGCTCGCGCAAGCTGGCTACGGCATGGCGGCGGCAAGCGCTGGGCTCGCGGCATTCAACATGGGCGGGGTCGTCGGTGCGTTGCTCGCGGCGTTCCTGATTGATCGGCTGGGCTCGCGTACCCCAATGGTGTTGATGGCCGGGGGCGGGGCCGCGACATCATTCCTTGCCGCCTGGGCGATTGCCCACGGTGTACATCCACTGGGGATGCAGGCGATTTTTGTCGCAAATGGGGCATGTATCGCGGGGCTGCAGGTTGTGCTCTTCGCGCTTGCTGCCGGCATGTATCCGGCCGACTGTCGCGCTACCGGCGTCGGGGCTGCGTTGGCTATCGGTCGGCTGGGCGCCGTGTGCAGCAGTGCTGCCGGCGCCGTAATGCTGGCGCTCAGCGCTGACCGGTTCCTCATCTTCGTCGGTGCCTCGATGCTGGTGGCCGGGCTTACCTTGGCGGTTTTGCGTCGCCATTTGCCACGCCGTGCCGCCAGCGCTCGGAAAGTGACGGCATGACACTGCTCGATCGCTCCGACAAAGGCGTACTCGGCGTTGTTTGCGCTTGTCCGGAGCCGCGAATGCATCGTCCCCATACGGACGTCGAGCGGGCGTTCGATTTACAAGGCATCCCGAACCCCGGCGACATCCTGTGAGGCTATCATGACCGACTTGAATGATGCGACTGCCAGCGGTGGGATGACGATTGACCGCCGCTCCTTTCTCGCCACATCCTCGCTCACGATCGCAAGTGCGACGGCGCCGGCGTTGGGCGCGTCGGCTGCGCCGTGGAACGCGGGCGACGTGGTGCACATCCTGCCCACGTCCAGTCACAATCGAATATTGATCAAATGTTCGCTGCGACGCGCCATTTCCAATGGCGTGACGCTGAGGGTGGGGAACCGGACGATCCCCGGCCAGCGCGGCGATCACAAAGGGTTGTTTTGGTCGTTCACGGTCGAGGATCTGGCACCCGCGACGCGGTATTCGCTGTCGATCTGGCATGGCTCCCGCGCCCTGTGCGCGGATTGGCCGCTTACGACGTTCCCGGCGCCCGACAGCTCACCCGACCGGTTCCGCCTGCTGACCTTCACCTGCGCGGGCGGCCATGAACGCCAGCGCGGGCCTGATGGCGCCGAGGTGTTCCGCCCGATGGATATCCGGCGCCGCCTGTTGGCACGCGCGATGAGCTTCGAGCCGCAGGCGGTGATCGCCAATGGCGACCATATTTATTGGGATCAGAAGACGGGCGCCGAATCCACCAATGCCGCTTGGGCAAAAGGCTGGAAGGACCTCTACGCCGGCTTCCGCAAGCTCGACCATGACAAGCCGATGTCCGACCCGGGCAACGTGGATGCCATCGTTCAACTCGGCAATCCGCAGATCGCCGGATTTTACGGCGTGACGCTCCGCTCCGCGCCTACCTTCTTCGTTGGTGACGACCACGACTATTTCGAAAACGACGAGGCGAACGAACGCCAGGTGACGTTCCCGCCGACCGATTTCATGGTGCGCGCCAAGCAGGCGGTCCAGAAGCTATTCTATCCGGAGATGCTGCCCGATCCAAAGCGCCCGACCGCCTTGTCCGGCACGCGGGAGGACGGCCTGTCGGAGAACTTCGGCACGCTACGCTACGGTAAACTGTTCGAGGCACTGATTTACGATTGCGGGCAGTGGCTCGATCTCAAGGGCCCGGTCGCGCGGATCGTGCCGGAGGAGGTGGAGGACTGGCTCGTCGCGCGCACCGTCGCGGACGATACCCGGCACCTCCTACACGTTCCGAGCACGCCGATGGGCTGGTCGGCCGGCAAGTGGCGTGAATGGTACCCCGACGTCGTCGTCGAGGAGCGCGCTCCCGTGACCAAGAGCGGCGATACTAGAGCGGTCCTGTTCAAGGGGACCGGCGCTCGGACGAAGCTCACCACCGAGCGTCCCAAATACATGTGGCAGCCGGGCTGGTTCGCCCAGCATCAGCGACTGTTGAAGGCGCTGTCCTCCAACCACGCGCGACCCGCCGTGATGATCTCGGGTGATCTTCATGCGGTCGGCTGGGAGAAGATCGAGCGGAGCGCCGACCTCGACCTCAGCGCCAATCCAGTCCACTCGATCCTTGCGGGGCCCATCGGAACTTCGACTTGGGCGTGGCCATCGCACGTACGCGGGATTCATGCGGTCCCGCCAGCGACGTTGACGATCGGGGGGGGCAGCCAGCCTGTCGAGAAGAACGGTTTCACGATCATCGACGTGACTCCCGACGAGATCACCTTCCGGCTGTTCGCCTGGCGCGAACCGCAGTTGCTGGACGCGATCGATACGCTCGAGCCTTATCAAGTAGTTCGTCTTAGCCGAAAGGGTGTTGTATGATGTCTGGCACGCGTGGATGGCGGCGGTGCGGCGTGGTTCTGGGGCTGGCGCTGGGTGGATTGATCGCCGTGCCTGCACAGGCACAGACGGTCGAGGACGTGCAGCTGTGGACCAACATCACGGTGACCGGCTCGATCGGCGATAAGTTCGTCTATGTGGCGCAGGTGCAGCCGCGATGGTTCGACAACGCCAGTCGCTTGGGGCAGATCCTGCTGGTCGCCCCATCGCTCGGCTATCGCGTATCGAAGGATGTGACCGTCTTTGCCGGCTATGCCTACGGCTATGCAGACAGTCCGCGGGGACCTGGCACGTCGCTGCGCGAACATCGCGCCTACCAGCAGGTCAACGTCGCCGTGTTCCAGAAGGGTCGGGATCGGATCACGAACTTCAGTCGGCTCGAGCAGCGCATCCGGACGTCGGGTCCGGGAACCGGTTGGCGCATCCGGACCAACTTCACCTACGCTCGGCAGCTCGGGTCGACCCCCCGAAGCATCAGTGCAGTCACTTTTGTCGAGCCGCTACTGAACCTTAACGATACCGGCTGGGGCGCGCGCAAGGGCATCGATCAGTTACGCGGGTTTGTCGGTCTGAGAATTCCCGTCTCGAAGCAGACGTCGGTCGAAAGCGGCTACCTTGCGCAGTTCGTGAACGGGCGGGGGCCGAACAACCAATTGAATCACGTTGCAGTGCTCGGTTTCGCGGTCCGGCTTTGACTGCATCGCGTGAAGCTTGAAAGATCAGACAGGAGAATGAGTGTGACGGCGGCAGCTGAGAACATTAACGCGACGAAGCGCAACGCACCCGACCCGGATCGGGACTGGTCGCGCATCGCCTATCTGCTTCATTTGTCCCGCGCGCTGGACGAGATGGAGGAGACGCGCCTCGTCCCTGAGAAGAAGGTCTTGTACCAGTTCTCCGCGCGCGGGCACGACATGGCGCAGATTCTGTTGGGTGACCGGTTGCAGGACCCGCGCGACGCAGCCTGCGGCTATTACCGTTCGCGGCCGATGCTGCTCTCGCTCGGGGTGGATGTGGAGGATGCGCTGGGCTCGTCGATGGGACGAGCAGGCGGCTATTCGGATGGCCGTGATATCGGGGTGGTGTTTAACTATCCTAACCTGTCCGGCGCATCCGCGCTACCGATGTGTGGCGGAGTGGGCGCGCAGTACACGCCCACCGCCGGCTGGGCGCAGGCGATTGAATATCATCGTACCGTATTGAACGATTCTGCCAGTGCTTCGGCGATCGGCGTGGTGCTGGGCGGCGAGGCGTCGTGCGCGACCAACGGTTTCTGGGCAGCGCTGACCATCGCGACGACGCAGAAGCTGCCGATGCTCTTCTACATCGAGGACAACGGCTACGGCATATCGGTACCCTCGTCCTTCCAGACGCCGGGGGGGGATATCGCGGCTAACCTAGCGAGCTTCCGCGGCCTTGAGGTGATTTCCGGAGACGGCACCGAACCGGCCGAAGCGTCGCAACTGATCGACCGCGCAGTGACGCATGTCCGCGAGCGCAAAGGGCCGTGCCTGTTGCGGCTCACTGTGCCGCGCTTGCAGGGGCACAGTTTTCAGGACACCCAGACCTATAAGGGGGAAGATTTCGTCGCTTCCGAATGGGCGCGCGATCCGCTGCCCAAGCTCAAGTCCTTTCTCGAGCCGGTGCTCGCCGACGGGGAATGGGACGCGATCAGCAAGCGCGCCCGCGCTGACGCGGAGGCTGCGCGTGAGCGTGCCGAAGCACGGGGGGTCGCGATCCCAGAAACTGTCGTTCGGCATGTCTTTGCTGAAGATGGCGAACTGCAGACGATGGGTGGCCAGTGGACGCACGGCTACATACCGCCAGAGACGACCGATCAGCCGTCCCGTGAGGGCCAGCGGATCAACATGGTGACGGCGATCCGTCGCACGTTGGATCATGAGTTGTCGATCAACGATCGTGTGGTGCTGTTCGGCGAGGATATTGGTCCGAAGGGCGGCGTCCATGCAGTGACGCTAGGCCTTCAGGAAAAACATGGCGATAAGCGCGTCTTTGATACCAGCCTGTCCGAGGAGGGGATCGTCGGCCGTGCCGTCGGCATGGCGATCGCGGGGCTGATGCCCGTGCCTGAGATCCAGTTCCGCAAATATGCCGAACCTGCGACCGAACAGATAAATGATTGCGGTTCGATGCGCTGGCGCACCAACAATCGCTTCGCCGCGCCGATGGTGCTGCGCGTGCCTGGTGGCTTCTTCAAGTGCGGCGATCCTTGGCACAGCCAAACCAACGAAGTCGCCTTCGTCCACACGCCGGGATGGAAGGTGGCAGTGCCGTCCAACGCAGAAGACGCGGTGGGATTGCTGCGCACTGCACTGCGCGGTAACGATCCTGTGCTCTTCTTTGAGCATCGCGCGATGTTGGATCATGCCTGGGCGCGCCGGCCGTACCCAGGCGACGATTTCGCCTTGCCTTTCGGCAAGGCGCGGACGACCGTTTCGGGTGACAACATAACGATCGTGACCTGGGGTGCAATGGTGCAACGTTGCGAGGAGGCGGCAGTCGGACGCTCCGCAGACGTCATCGATCTCCGCACGCTAATGCCATGGGACAGTGCGGCCGTGCTCGCCTCGGTGCGGCGCACCCGGCGCTGCCTCATCGTGCACGAGGATCTCAAGACCGCCGGGTTCGGTGCAGAGATCGCGGCAGTGGTCGCGGACGAGGCGTTCATGGACCTCGACGCGCCCGTCGCCCGGTTGACGATGCCCGACATCCCGAGCCCGCATAACCCGGTGCTGCTAGACTGGGCGGTGCCGTCGGTGGAGCGAATCCGCGACAAGATTGATGACTTGGTGGGGTTCTGACGATGAGCGATATTCTCGTACCCTTCGAGCAGGAGGGCACCAAGGCGACCGTCCGCTCGTGGCTAAAGCAGGTCGGCGATGTGATCGCGGTCAACGATCCGCTGGTAGAGCTCGAGACCGACAAGGTCACGCAGGAGATCCATGCGACCGAAGAGGGCGTTCTTGTGGAAATCCTGCTCGAAAGCGATGCAGAGGCGGTGCCTGGCGCGGTTCTGGGGCGCTTGGGGCCGGTCCAACTGGCCGCAGAAGGCGAAGCTGAACAGCCCATGGCTGATACCGCGGGTGAACCGGTTGAGACGGCTAAGATGTCTGTTCCCAGAGCCGTCGTTTCGGAGGCGCCGGCGGGTGCCCTTTCCCCATCGGTGCGCCGCGCGATAACGCAAACGGGCATTGACCCAGCGACGATTGCCGGGACAGGGCGCGGTGGCCGAATCACCCGCGCCGACGTTGACCTTGCGGCGGAACAGTCCACGGCTGAGCCCGTCGTCGAAGCTCCGGCAGCGGCGCTGCCGCCATTATCGGCACCAGCCACCCCCGGCACGGCAGGCGGCGGCCGCACCGTTCCGCACGATCGCATGCGCCTCGCTATCGCGCAGAACATGCTGAACTCCGTCACGGTTGCGCCGCACGTCACGGCGGTGTTCGAATGCGATTTCTCCGCGATCATGGAGCATCGTCGCCGGCAAAAGGCGGTCTTCGAGCAGCAGGGCGCAAACCTGACGTTCACCGCTTATTTGATCGCCGCAAGCGTGCAGGCGATGCGCGCGGCGCCGACGATCAACAGCCGCTGGTATGACGACCGGCTAGAGATCTACGACGATGTCAGCGTAGGCGTCGGCACCGCGCTGGGCGAGAAGGGCCTAGTCGTCCCGATCGTGGCGCGTGCGCAGGAACTGTCGCTGCTGGGGATCGCCTTGCGGCTCGGCGACCTGACCCGGCGCGCCCGCGACAATCGCCTAACGCCTACCGACATGCGTGGCGGCACCTTCACCATCTCCAACCACGGCGTTTCGGGCTCGCTGCTTGCGACGCCGATCATCATCAGTCAGCCGCAATCCGCGATTCTTGGCGTCGGCAAGCTGGAGAAACGGGTCGTTGCTCGCGAGATCGACGGCGTCGATACGATCCAGATCCGGCCGATGTGCTATGTCTCGCTGACGATCGATCATCGGGTGGTCGATGGTCATCAGACCAACGCGTGGCTGTCGCGGTTTGTGGAGGTGCTGGAAGGCTGGCCGGTCGAGGCTTGAGGACGAGCACGCAACCCGAAATTGGAGGATCATAGAATGACCGTCAAGCTGACTGCCCTCTATCGTCGCCCGCCGGACGAGGCGACCTTTCTGCACCACTACGATACGGTGCACGCACCTCTTGTCAGGCAAACGCCGCATCTGCAATCGATGTCGGTCAGCGCCATTACGGCGAACCTCGTCGGCGGAGCGAACCTGTTCATGATCGCCGAGATGCACTTCGCTGACCGGGAAGCATTCGACGCGGCGATGGCCTCGCCGGAGAACCGCGCGGCGGGGCGAGACCTGATGGCGTTCGCGGGCGACCTCGTCACGTTGATTGTCAGTGAGGCGCGGTGAGGAGCGACGATGCCGAGCTATAGCTTCGAGGGGATACGTCCCGTCGTCCACGAGAGCGCCTATGTGCATCCGCTGGCGGTGCTGATCGGCGACGTAGTGATCGGTGCCGGGAGCTACATCGGCCCCAGCGCATCCTTACGCGGCGATTTCGGCCGCATCGTCGTTGGCTCCGGCGCCAATGTGCAGGATAATTGCACGGTGCATAGCTTTCCTGGCCGGGTCGTCTCGATCGCAGATGAGGGTCATATCGGCCATGGCGCGATTCTGCATGGCTGCCGCATCGAACGCAACGCGCTGGTGGGGATGAACGCAGTGGTGA
>Ga0265798_10009184_pt1 | contig 12432 bp, 8 predicted proteins | sample P3T30metagenome_FD_192430 | JGI IMG/M metagenome (GOLD analysis project Ga0265798, IMG submission 192430) | Plant litter microbial communities from East Loma Ridge, Irvine, California - P3 T30 | ecosystem: Environmental > Terrestrial > Plant litter > Unclassified | place: USA: California...
CGGCCCCAATTGGCGAGCACGCCATAAGCGTTGACCATCTTCTCGACGGTGGTCTCGCCAGCCCCCAGTGCATAGCTGAGATAGGGCGCATAGTCGCCGATCTGCATCGCCTTGATCAGCTTGACGACCTTGCCCATGCCGGTCTGCGCTGCGGTGCGCACGGTCATGAGGTTGCGCGACTGCTCGATGCCCCAGCGCATCGTGTGCGGCCCTGCCCCGCGCGAGTTACCGAAGTTGCGGAAGCATTTGTTGCCGAGCGCCGCGCCCTGGAAGACGCAGAACGGCCCGTCGATGATGATCGAGGCCGGCGTCATGCCGTTCTCCAGCGCGGCCGAATAGACGATCGGCTTGATCGTCGAGCCGGGCTGCCGCATCGCCTGCGTCGCGCGATTGAACGACTGGACGCTGGAGTCGAATCCACCCTGCATCGCCAGGATCCGCCCCGTCATCGGCTCCTGCACGACAAAGCCGCCCGAGATCTTCGGTACCGACCGCAGCGCGAACCTCCCGCCTGCGGGCGCCACCGCGACGATGTCACCGGGCTCGATCGCATCGAATGCCGGACTGCCGACGTTGCGGACCGGCATCTGCGCGGCGTCGCGCGGCAGCGCGCCCGTTGTTCCGTCGGCGAAGCCGATCCGCCACGCCGCGCCATCGCGCGCGATCGCAATCGCGGCGCGCCAGTCGCTATAGTCGAGCGAGATATTGGTGTTGAGCAGCGCGCCATACCAATTGTCGCCGTCAATCGCGACGTGCCGAAGCGGTCCTGACCAGCCACGCCCGCTATCGAAGCGCAGCAGGCCGTTGCGTAGCGCCTCGGCAGCGAAGCCCTGGATGCGCTTGTCGAGCGAGGTGCGCACCCACAGGCCGCCCGCATACACGCTGTGCGGCCCGTCCTGCGACGTTTCGCCAAACTTGTCGATCAGCTCGCGCCGCACCTCCTCGACGAAGTAGCCGCCGACGCGCTCGAACTTGGGCGTGCGTCGCGTGATCGCACCGATCGGCTCGGCCGAGGCGACCCGCGCCTGCTCCTGCGTGACGAAGCCGTTGCGCACCATCTCGCGCAGCACGTAGTTGCGCCGCTCGAGCGCGCGTTCGGTGTCGCGGATAGGGTCATAGTTCGAAGGCCCCTTGGGCAGGATCGCGAGATAGGCCATCTGCCCCAGCGTCAGCTCGCCCAGTTCCTTGTCGAAGTAAGCGTGCGCCGCCGCCTCGACGCCATAGGCGTTCCGACCGAGGAAGATCTGATTGAGGTACAACTCGATGATCTGCTGCTTGGTCAGCGTCTCCTCAATCTTATACGCCAGCAACGCCTCCCGGATCTTGCGCGTGGGAGAATATTCATTGCCGATCAGCAGGTTCTTCGCGACCTGCTGGGTGATGGTGGAGCCGCCCTTGGCGCGCTGGCCGCTGCCGAACTTGCGCGCATAATCGACCACCGCGCCGGCTAGGCCCGGAAAGTCGACGCCATGATGCTCAAAGAAGGTGCGATCCTCGGCGGCGAGAAAGGCTCTCACCAGCAGCGGCGGATATTCGTTATAGGCGAGCTCGACGCGACGCTCGCGCGCGTAGGAGTAGACCGGCACGCCGTCGGCGCTGCGCACGTTGGTCGGCAGCGGCGGCTCATAGGCTTTGAGCTTCTCAACCGACGGCAGGTCGCGCGCGAACACCAGCCAAAAGACGCCGAAGGCGACGAGCAGCAATGCGAGGAGATAGGTCGCCCAGCGCACCAGCCGGCGCTGCCACAGCCCGCGCCAACGGCCGCCGCGCGGGGCCGCCTCTTCGCGTACATCGAGGGGATCGGAAGCCATCGCGCACGGCGTTTAGCAGGTTCGCGGCGTGGGGGAAGCCGCGCGCGTCAGTCGGGGTCAGCGCACCGCTAGGCGGCGCGCGAAATACACCTCTACCGCGCGACGCACCGTCTCCGCGATCTTCTCGCGCCCCCGCTCGCTGTCCAGGAAGGCGGCGTCGGCCGGGGTCGATATATAGCCCGTCTCGAACAGCACCGAGGGCATATCGGGGGCCTTGAGCACCATCAGCGAGGCGGTGCGATGGAAGTTGGTCTTCACAGGCATCAGCGGCTTGGCCTCGCGTCCGAGCAGCCGCGCGAATCCGGCGGAGGCGTTCATCGTCTCGCGCTGGGTGAGATCGATCAGGATCGAGGTCACGTCGGCGTCGCGCCCGAGCTGGACGCCCGCGATCACGTCCGACTTGTTCTCGCGCGCCGCCAGCAGCGCCGCCTCCTTGTCGGAGGCGACGTCGGAGAGCGTGTAGGCGGTCGCGCCGGTCGGCAGGCCGGCGCCGACGCTGTCGCAATGCACCGAGATGAACAGGTCGGCGCGGAGCCGCCGCGCGATCCCGAACCGCTCGCGCAGCGGGATGTAGCGATCGTCGTTGCGGGTCAGCGCGACGCGTGCGCGCCCGCCCTCCACCAGCGCGTCGCGGATCGCCTTGGCGATCTTGAGCGTGACGTCCTTCTCGCGCAGCGCGGCGTGCGGGTTGACCGCCCCCGGATCGTTGCCGCCGTGGCCGGCGTCGATCACCACCAGCGGGCGCCCCTCGGCACCGGCCACCTTGGGCAGGCGCACGCCGCGCGCGGGCGGCGGGACGGGTACTGTGACCTTGTAGCCGTCGCCGTGCGCGTCGCGCTCGGCGCGCGACTTCCAGGGCAGGAAGTCGAGCGACGACGCGTCCGCGTCGGCGTCGCGCGGCGACGCAGCGGCGACCGGCGCGAGTGCCACCGCAGCCGCCAGCGCCAACGTCGCGCCGACACGCGCTGCCAGCCTTCCCGTGCGGTACGTTCGCGGTATCATCCCCGCTCCCTATCGCCCCGAACCTCACTCCGTGGTTAACGAACTGGGCGGCGCGGGGAAATAGCAACGTGAATTGTGCCGGTTGATGCGACGGTTCGGCGATGCTACCGAGATCATGACCGGAATGTTGCGCGATCCACGCGCGACGCAGCTCCGGCACCACTGCCCGCCCGGCGCGACGCCGGCCCCGGGGTCATCAGGTTGACGCTCGCAATGCCGCACCCCGACCGACCGCTGCCCCGCCCGGCCTCTGCCGGCGGTCGCGCGGTCGCGGGTCGCCCCGCCAGCATCTCGCGCGGGGCGGCGCGGCACGCGACAGCAGCACCCATCACCATCCGCGCGGCCGGCCCTCTCGGGCGGCCGGCAGCGCCCTATCGTCGCGCCGCCGCCCTGCACGGGCGAGGCGGCGCGTGGAGACCGTTCAATGACCATGCGTATGCTGATCGACGCACGCCACCGGGAGGAAACCCGGGTCGCCGTCGTCAAGGGTAACCGGATCGAAGAGTTCGATTTCGAGAGCGCCGAGCGCAAGCAGCTCAAGGGTAACATCTACCTCGCCAAGGTGACGCGCGTCGAGCCGTCGCTCCAGGCGGCGTTCGTCGACTATGGCGGCAATCGCCACGGCTTCCTCGCCTTCAGCGAGATCCACCCCGATTACTACCAGATCCCCAAGGAGGATCGCGACGCGCTGCTGCGCGAGGAGGCCGAGCACGCCGCCGAGGAGGCCGCGCTGCGCGCCGAGCAGGACGCGTTCGAGGACGCCGAGTTCGACGGCGACGAGGACGAGCTCGACGCGGACGAGCACGACCATGACGAGGCGGACGAGGACGACGCGGCGGAGGAGACCGGCGAGGACGATTCCGGCGCCGAGCCGCGTCAGCCGCGCCGCCGTCGCGGCCGCGCCGGCGGCAACGACGACCAGGTCGAGGCGCTGCGCCAGCGCCGCATGTCGCTGCGCCGCCGCTACAAGATCCAGGACGTCATTCGCCGCCGCCAGGTGCTGCTGGTGCAGGTCGTCAAGGAGGAACGCGGCAACAAGGGCGCCGCGCTGACCAGCTATCTCAGCCTCGCCGGACGCTATTGCGTGCTGATGCCCAACACCTCCCACGGCGGCGGGATCAGTCGCAAGATCTCGAACGCGGGCGATCGCAAGCGGCTCAAGTCGATCATGGCGGAGCTGGCGCTGCCGTCCTCGATGGGTTGCATCGTCCGCACCGCGGGTCTCCAGCGCACCAAGACCGAGATCAAGCGCGACTTCGACTATCTCGCGCGATTGTGGGACGAGATCCGTGAAAAGACGCTGTCGAGCAGTGCGCCCGCGCTGATCTACGGCGACAGCGATCTGATGAAGCGCGCGATCCGCGACATCTACAACAAAGACATCGACGAGGTCATCGTCGAGGGCAGCGACGGCTATCGCCAGGCCAAGGAATTCATGCGGCTGCTGATGCCGAGCCACGCCAAGAAGGTGAAGCATTACAGCGACCCGGTGCCGCTGTTCCAGCGCGCCGGCGTGGAGGAGCAGCTCGCCGCCATGTACCACCCGGTGGTGCAGCTGAAGTCGGGTGGTTATCTCGTCATCAACCCGACCGAGGCTTTGGTCTCGATCGACATCAACTCCGGCCGCTCGACGCGCGAGCACAATATCGAGCAGACCGCGACCGCGACCAACCTCGAGGCGGCGCATGAGATCGCGCGGCAGCTGCGGCTGCGCGACATGGCGGGCCTCGTCGTCATCGACTTCATCGACATGGACAATGGCTCCAATGTTCGGAAGGTCGAGAAGGCGATGAAGGAGGCGCTCAAGAACGATCGCGCGCGCATCCAGGTCGGCCGCATCTCCAGCTTCGGCCTGATGGAGATGAGCCGCCAGCGGCTGCGCACCGGCGTGCTCGAGGCGTCCACCCGCCCCTGCCCGCATTGCGAGGGCACCGGCTTCGTCCGCACCGCCTCGTCGTCGGGCATTTCGGCGCTGCGCCTGATCGAGGACGAGGCGGCGCGCGGGCGCGGCTCGCTGCTGACGCTGCGGTGCAGCCAGGAAGCCGCCTTCTACGTGCTCAACCGCAAGCGCGCCGACATCGCGGAGATCGAGGATCGCTACGGCGTCCAGGTCGAAATCATCCCCGACGAGGAGCAGGAAGGCGCGCGCATGTCGGTCGAGGCCAACGGCCCGCCACCCGCGCACGCGCCCAAGTTCGATCGTCCGATCGTCGACGTCGAGGACGACCTGATCGAGGACGAGGTCGAGGAGGTGTTCGAGGACGTGGAGGTCGAGGAGACCGCCGCCGCCGAGCCACGCGAGCGCGCCGACCAGGGCGATGACGAGGGCGGCCGCGGCAATCGGCGCCGCCGGCGCCGTCGCGGTCGCCGCGGCCGCACCCGCCCCGAGGGCGAGAGCGAGGGTGACGCCGAAGCCAGCGAGGGCGAGGACGAGGGCGAGGATGAGCTCGTCGACGCCGCCGACGTGGTCGCGGACGAGAAGGCCGCCGAGCCCGAGGCCGATGCCGAAGCGCCGGCGGAGGCGGGCGAGCGCGAAGGCGGTCGCCGCCGCCGCCGCGGCCGTCGCAACCGTCGTCGCGAAGGTGACCGGGCCGAGGAGGCCGAGGTGTCGGTCGAGCCGGCCGTCCAGTCCACGGTGGAGCCTGAGCCTGAGGTTGAGCCCGAGGCCGTCGTGGCACCTGAGCCCGAGCCCGCGCCGGTCCCCAAGACCCGTCGCCGCCCGCGCGCGCGCGCCGCGAGCGCGCCGGTGACCGAGGTCGAGGAGCCCGAGGTCGAGGAGCCCGAGGTCGAGACGCCGGCCCCGACGCCCGTCGCGGAGGAGGCACCTGCCAAGCCGAAGCGCACTCGCCGCAAGAAGGCGGTCGAGCCGATCGCCGACGCCGCCGACGCCGGCCCGGTCAACGACGGCCTGCCTTTGCCCGACGCGGACGAGCCCGAGGCAGCCGAGGTGCCCGCAAAGCCGAAGCGCACGCGCCGCAAGAAGGCCGAGGCAACGCCAACGGCGGAGGCGCCGGCGGCGGCCGAGCCTCAGACCACCGCTGAGCCTGAGGCAGAGGCGAACGCCGCTCCCGCCGATGGCGATGCGACACCGCGTCGCGGTTGGTGGCAGCGCACCTTCGGCGCGTGATGACAGGCGCCGGGCTTCAGCCGCGGTTCAGTGGAATCGCGGCAGGAAGCCCGGCGCATGCCCGCATCGATGTCACCCGCAGCGCCGACGCTCCCGGCCGATCGTGAGGAGAGCGGCGTCGTGATCTCCCCCGCTGACGGCCGCCGTGTTCCTGCGAACGCAGGAAGCCAGGGCCACGAACCTAGCGCTCGATGGCCGCGTGCGCTCGCGCGGGTCGGGTGCCTGCTCGAACCGCGCGTTCCTTCCCGCTCGTTACCCCGGACTTGTCCTCGGACTCAGGCATCCGCGTCTTCGCCGACCGGAGAAGACGCGCCACGGTGGGCTCCGGAACAAGCCGGGAATGACGACAGACGGGTGAGTGAGCGCGCTCCCGGCACCGCCTTCGCCCGCTGGCACCGCCTCGCCGCCGCCGCGGCGACCGCGGTCCTCCTCCTCGCCCAACCCGCGCACGCCCAATCGATCCTGCGCGATGCCGAGACCGAGGCGCTGTTGCGCGACATGTCGGCGCCGCTGGTCACCGCCGCCGGGCTACGCCCGCGTGACGTTCAGATCGCGCTGATCAACGACGATTCGATCAACGCCTTCGTCGTTGGCGGCCAGACGGTCTACGTCCATTCGGGGCTGATCCAGGCCGCCGACACCGCCAACCAGGTACAGGGCGTGATCGCGCACGAGCTCGGCCACATCGCCGACGGCCATGTCGTCAACGCTAGCGAGGGCCAACGGCCGGCGATGGGCATCTACCTGCTCTCGATGGTACTCGGCCTCGCCGCGATGGCGGCTGGCGGCGGCGAGGCGGGCGCCGGCATCCTCTCCGCCGGGCAACAAGCGGCGATGGGCAAATATCTCGCCTTCAGCCGCGTGCAGGAGGCGACCGCGGACGCCTCGGCGGTGCGCTATCTCAACACCGCCGGGATCACCGGGCGCGGCATGCTTGAGTTCTTCAAGAAGCTCCAGCAACAGGAATTCCGCTACGGCACCAAGAACATTGATCCGTTCATGCAGTCGCACCCGCTGTCGGGCACGCGCATCCAGACGATGACCGCCGACCTGCAGGGGTCGCCGGCCTGGAGGAAGCCGCTCGACGCGTCGATGGAGGAGCGCTTCAAGCGCATCCGCGCCAAGCTCGACGGCTATCTGCTGCCCCCGCCACAGGCGCTCCAGAAATATCCGGACAGCGACCAGACCGTCTACGCGCATTACGCCCGCGCCTATGCCTATCACCGCGCCGGTTATCCCGACAAAGCCGATGCGGAGGCCGAGGCGCTCGTCGCCAAGGAGCCCAACGACCCGTATTTCCAAGAAATCATGGGGCAGATCCTTCTCGAGGCGGGCAAGCCCAAGCAGGCGATCGAGCCGCTGCGCCGCGCCACCGAGGGTTCGCGCTCGGACCCGCTGATCGCGACCACCTACGGCCACGCGCTGATCGCGACCGAGGACCCGAAGAACTACGACGAGGCCAAGCGCATCCTCAAGACGGCGGTGGGGCGCGATGACGAGAACCCCTTCGCCTGGTTCCAGCTCGGCACCGTCTACGAGCTCACTGGCGACGAGCCGCGCGCCGCGCTCGCCAGCGCCGAGCGCGCCAGCATGATGGGCGACGACCGCACCGCCGCCGACCGCGCCCGCTATGCCATGGCCGGGCTGCCCAAGAACACGCCCGACTGGATCCGCGCGCAGGACATCGCCATGACCTCGCAGAACGGCCTCGACAAGAACAGGAAGAAGCGGCGGTGAACAGACTGTGGCTGCTCGGCATGGTGATGCTGGGCGCACTCTTCGGCGCGGGTGGTATGTGGCTAGCCGGGCGCGTTGCCCCTGCCCCGCTCGGCGACGGGGATCGTGCGCGGATCGAGCGCGTGGTGCATGACTATGTGCTCGCCAATCCGGAGATCATCCCCCAGGCGATCGAGCGCTTGCAGGCGAAAGACGCGTCGCGCGCGATCGCCGCGTCGCGCGGCGCCATCGAGGAGCCCTATGCCGGCGCCTGGATCGGTAATCCGAGGGGCGACGTCACGCTGGTCGAATATTACGACTACAATTGCGGTTTCTGCCGCGCCAGCCTGGCGACGATCGAGCAGCTCGTCGCCGAGGACAAGAACCTGCGCGTGGTCTTCAAGGAGCTGCCCGTCCTCGCCGACAGCAGCCGGCTCGCGGCCCGCGCGGCGCTGGCCGCGGCGGCGCAGGGGCGCTTCAAGCCGTTCCACGACGCACTCTACGCCGCTGGGCCGGTGAGCGAGGCGACGATCGCCACGGCGGCCAGGGCGACGGGAGTCAATCTCGCCAAGCTCCCCGCCGACGCCGACGCGACGATCCGCGCCAATCTGGAGCTGGCGCAGAAGCTCGGCATCACCGGCACGCCCAGCTGGGTGGTGGGGGACGAGTTGCTGTCGGGCGCGCTGCCGATCGAGCGGCTCAAAGAGGCGATCGCCAAGGCGCGGGTGTCGTAGCTTCCGGTCTCTGATTGGCCCATCCGCCCCCCATTCCACCGTCATCCCCGCGGAGGCGGGGATAACGGAAGGGACGAGCGTGCAGCGCTCCGCAACCGTCTCGCCTCCTCGCCCACGCTACCATATTCCGAGACGCCATCTTTCCGCGCTTGCCGCCCCCTGCCCCGCTCCTTACCTGACGCGAGAACCAGGGAGACGACATGCCGGAACCGATCCTGACCGTCGCCGGCGTCTCCAAGACCTACAAGGACGGCCCTACCGCCCTCAAGACCGTCGACCTCAGCGTCAACCGCGGCGAGATCGTCGCGCTGCTCGGCCCCAACGGCGCGGGCAAGACCACGCTGATCAGTATCATCTGCGGCATCGTCACGCCGACATCGGGCAGCGTCACGGTCGCGGGACATGACGTAGTGCGCGACTATAAAGCGGCGCGGCGCGCGATCGGTTTGGTGCCGCAGGAACTCGCCACCGACCAGTTCGAGAGCGTGCTCGCCACGGTCACCTTCTCGCGCCGGTTGTTCGGTCGCTCGGGCCACTCCGACTACATCGAGCAGGTGCTGCGAGACTTGTCGCTCTGGGAGAAGCGCCACGCGAAGATCAAGGACCTGTCGGGCGGGATGAAGCGCCGCGTGCTGATCGCCAAGGCGCTGGCGCACGAGCCCGAGATCCTGTTTCTCGACGAGCCCACCGCCGGCGTCGACGTCGCGCTGCGGCGGGACATGTGGAAACTGGTGCATCGCCTGCGTGAGCAGGGCGCGACGATCATCCTCACTACCCATTACATCGAGGAAGCCGAAGAAATGGCAGACCGTGTCGGCGTGATCTCGCGCGGCGAGCTGTTGCTGGTCGAGGAGAAGGACGCGTTGATGGCCAAGCTGGGGAAGCGCCAGATGGACCTCACGCTGGTGCAGCCGCTGGCGGCGGTGCCTGAAGCGCTCGCGCGCTGGTCGCCGACCCTTGAGGACGACGGACATACATTGCGCTACGTCTTCGACGCCAAGGCGGAGAACACCGGCATTCCGGAATTGCTCGCCGCGGTCGCGGAGCAGCACATCGCCTTCAAGGACCTGGAGACGCGCAAGTCGAGCCTCGAGGACATCTTCGTCGACCTGGTGGGCCAGCGCGCATGAACCTGCATGGCATCTGGGCGATCTACCGTTTCGAGATGGCGCGCTTCGGGCGCACGATCTGGACCAGCCTCGCCACCCCGGTGATCACCACCACCCTGTACTTCATCGTCTTCGGCTCGGCGATCGGCTCGCAGATGAAGAACATCGGCGACGTGCCCTACGGCGCCTTCATCGTGCCGGGCCTCATGCTGCTGACGATCTTCTCGGAGAGCGTCTTCAACGCCAGCCTCGGCATCTACATGCCCAAGTTCACCGGTACGATCTACGAGCTGCTCTCCGCCCCGCTCTCGCCGGTGGAGACGGTGATCGGCTACGTCGGCGCCGCGGCGACCAAGTCGCTGGTGATCGGCCTCGTCATCTTCGCGACCGCTCACCTGTTCGTCGACCTGCATGTCGCGCACCCGCTGCTGATGCTGAGCTATCTGCTGCTGGTGGCGGCGAGCTTCTCACTGTTCGGTTTCTGCCTCGGCATCTGGGCCAACGGCTTTGAGCAGCTCCAGATCATCCCGCTGCTGGTGATCACGCCGCTGACCTTCCTCGGCGGCGCCTTCTATTCGCTGTCGGTGTTGCCCGAGCCGTGGCGTACGGTCAGTTTGTTCAACCCGATCGCCTATCTGATCAACGGCTTCCGCTGGACCTTCTTCGGGATCAGCGACGTCGACGTGCTCGCCTGCGTGGCGGTGACCGCGGGGTTCGGCGCGCTCTGCCTGGCGGCGGTGGTGACCATCTTCCACACCGGCTGGCGGCTGAAGAGCTGAAGGGGGGCGGTCCGGCTGGTCGGCTCCCTGAGGGAACGCGCTTCGAGACGAGGCTTCGACAGGCTCAGCCTCTCCTCAGCGCGAACGGTGACAGAACATTGGCAGCCTGCGTTCCGTTCGGGCTGAGGAGGTAGTGAGCTCGTCGAAGTGGCGTCTCGAAGCCCGCTCTCTCATCGCACCCGCCCCGACAGCAAGGGCCGCGCCACCAACGCGTTAAGGTCGATCGCGACGTGGAGCAGCACCGCCGCTACGAGCGACCCGCTCAGCAAATAGGCGAGCGTCAGCACCGCCCCGACCAGCGCGGTCGCGATCATGCCGAGCGCGCCCTGGTAGCGATGCGCCGCCCCGAACAGGACGCACGCCAGCGTGACCGCAGCGACGCCCGGCACGCCGCAGAGCAGCAGCAGCAGCGGCAGCAGCAGGCGGAAGAACAGCTCCTCGGTCACCCCCGCGCTCACCGACAGCAGCGCGCCCCACCCCAGCTCAGCACGCGTGGTCGGCAGCACTGACTCGACGTCGCCCAGCGTCACCGTTCGCCCGCGCCAGCGCTCGACCAGCCCGGCGATCACGCCACCCACGGCGAGCCCGCCCAGCGTCGACCAGGCGAGTAGGTCGAGCGGCATCGTCCCGCCCACGAGATCGATCGCGGCGGCGCGTACCGACCCGAACTCTGCCGGCAGCCTCGCCAAGGCGTCGAGCCGCCCCAGCGCGGCGAGCGCCACCAGCGTCACCAGCGCGAAGTGGAGCGTCGGCCGCAGCGCCCGCAGCAGGAAGCGGCGCCGCCGCGCGTCCCGGCCGGGTCGGTAAAGCCAGCGATAATGGCGCGTGCCGCCGCGCAGGAACAGCGCGAGGCTCGCCAGCGCTACCGCCAGCCAGAACGCCGCGCCCGCCATCGCGTCAGCGCTCGAGGCGGTGCTCGCCCTTGACCCAGCGCACCGTGCCCGAGGAGGCGCGCATCACCACGCTCTCGGTCGTCATCTTGTCGCGGCGGCGCTTGACGCCCTCGAGCAGCGAGCCGTCGGTCACGCCGGTCGCGGCGAAGATGCAGTCACCTTTCGCCAGCTCCTTAAGATCATACTGCCGGTCGAGGTCCTCGATCCCCCATTTGCGGGCGCGCGCGCGTTCATCGTCGTTGCGGAACAGCAGCCGGCCCTTGAACTGGCCGCCGACGCAGCGCAGCGCGGCGCAGGCGAGCACGCCCTCGGGCGCGCCGCCGGACCCCATGTAGACGTCGATCGTCGTGTCCGGGTCGCTGGTCGCGATCACCCCGGCGACATCACCGTCGCCGATCAGCACCACGCCGCAGCCGAGCGCGCGCAGCTCGGCGATCAGCGCCTCGTGCCGCGGGCGGTCGAGCACACAGGCGACGATGTCCTGCGGTCGCACCCCTTTGGCGGCGGCGATCGCCTCGATGTTCTGGCTGGGCGTGCGGTCGAGATCGATGACGCCGGGCGGCAGGCCGGGACCAACGGCAAGCTTGTCCATATAGACGTCGGGCGCGTTGAGCAGCCCGCCCGCCTCGGCGATGGCGAGCACCGCCAGGCTGTTCGGCCCCGACTTGGCGCAGATGGTGGTGCCCTCAAGCGGATCGAGCGCGATGTCGATCGCGGGGCCCTGGCCCGAGCCGACCTTCTCGCCGATGTAGAGCATCGGTGCTTCGTCGCGCTCGCCCTCGCCGATCACGACGGTGCCGTCCATGTCGAGTTCGTTGAGCGCGGCGCGCATCGCCTCCACCGCTGCGGCGTCGGCAGCCTTCTCATCGCCGCGGCCGGTCAGCGTCGAGGCCGCGATCGCCGCCGCTTCGGTGACCCGCACCATCTCGAGCACGAGGACACGGTCGAGTACCTTGCTGGGCTGGGGCATGAGTCACCTTCGCTGCGACGTGAGGCCATCGTCGATACGGCGCGGGCGTGACGCTGTCGAGGCGGAATGTTTTACATGTTCAACAGCGGGATGCCCGCTGGTGGAGAAGTCCCCGACCAGTAGGTGACCATCAGACAATCCGCTCGTCATCCCGAGCCCCTGAGCGACGCCCTAGGCGGCGTCGAAAGCGCCGGGATGACGGTGTTGGAGTGGTCGCGCGCAGGCAACGTATTCGCCGCGAAGCCGCTGGTTGATCGCACCGGTCAACGCGCTCGTGGCCCCCGCACGGCG
>Ga0265798_10009188_pt1 | contig 12430 bp, 13 predicted proteins | sample P3T30metagenome_FD_192430 | JGI IMG/M metagenome (GOLD analysis project Ga0265798, IMG submission 192430) | Plant litter microbial communities from East Loma Ridge, Irvine, California - P3 T30 | ecosystem: Environmental > Terrestrial > Plant litter > Unclassified | place: USA: California...
TTGCTGGATATAGAAGAGTCGTGATGGGATGCCGTGCCGTGCCGTGCGCTCTTGATTCTGGCCGGAGGCCGTAGGAGCGCGCTTGCCCGCGATGGCTTTTTTCTGTGACGAATGCGCAGCTGACACACTGTGATCGCGGGCAAGCGCGCTCCTACGCCTGTGGCAGAAGCAGATGGCCTCACCCAGAAGTTTTGATGTACCCGAACCCAGAGCACAAACAATGACAGACACACCGCATTTCCCGCTCGCCGCCGTGGTCGGCGCCGATGAATTGAAGCTGGCGCTGTGCCTGACGGCCATTGACCCGAAAATCGGCGGCGTGTTGATCGAAGGGCCGCGTGGCATGGCCAAATCGACGCTGGCGCGCGGGTTGGCGGATTTGTTGGCGAGCGGGCAGTTTGTCACGCTTCCCTTGGGCGCGACCGAAGAACGCGTGGTCGGCACACTGGACCTCGATGCGGCGTTGGGCGAAGGCCGGGCGAGCTTCTCGCCGGGCGTGCTGGCCAAAGCCGACGGCGGCGTGTTGTACCTCGACGAGGTTAACCTGCTGCCAGACCATCTGGTCGATCTGTTGCTCGACGTGGCGGCCAGCGGGGTCAATCTGGTGGAGCGCGACGGCATCTCCCATCGCCACCCGGCGCGGTTTGTACTGATCGGCACGATGAACCCGGAAGAGGGCGAGTTACGTCCGCAATTGCTGGACCGGTTCGGGCTGAACGTGACGTTGAGCGGGCAAACCCTGCCGCAGCAGCGCGGGCAGATCATTCGCCGTCGGCTGGATTTCGATTCGGCGCCCGAAGCGTTCATCGAGCAATGGACGCACGAACAGCAGGCCCTCAAGGCCCGCTGCGAAACCGCTCGTGGCTTGTTGGCGGGCATTGAACTGGACGATACGAGCCTGGCAACCATCACCGAGCGATGTTTTGCGGCAGGCGTCGATGGCCTGCGTGCGGACCTGGTGTGGCTGCGTGCCGCGCGGGCCCACGCTGCGTGGCGGGGCGCGTCGTCCATCACCGACGGCGATATCGATGCGGTGGCCGAGTTTGCCTTGCGTCACCGGCGGCGTGAGCCTCAGGCTTCTCAGTCCCCGACCTCCGCTGCGCCGGACAACCCGGCGCAATCGCCGCAAAAACCGCCAGAACAGGGAGATGGCAACTGGGGTGAAATGCCTGCGCAACCGGTGGCTACCGGTGCGCGTCGTGAAGTGCCGAGCTGGCCAAAAAAGCCTTAGGCATCCGCCCTCGCCATGTGACGGGGGCGGATGCCAGCCCTCGACCCGGCAGGCTCAGCGGTGGCAAGAGTGGCGCTTCACGCGCCGGTGTCGACGGCGCCATCGCCTGGCTGCCCAGCTTGCTAAGAGGACGCCCCAGAACCCGTCACGATCTGGTGCGGCAACCCAGAACCCGTCGCCCGCAAACGTTGTGGCTGGTGATCGTCGATGCCTCGGCCTCCACCCGGCGCCATCAGGCGCTGAGTCAGGCCAAAGGCTTCCTCGCTCAGTTGTTCGATGATGCCTACCGGCAACGCGCCCGACTGGCGCTGCTCACCGCCAGCGGCTCGCGCGCGCGCTGGCAGCATCAGGGACTGAAGGCTGGACCCTCATTGCAGCCTTGGCTGGATGCCTTGGGCGCGGGCGGCGGCACACCGCTGGTGGACGCGATCGAACAGGCGGGTCACTGGTTGGACAAGCGTCACACCCGCTACCCGGCGGAGGAACACCGATTGGTCATCCTGAGCGATGGGCGAGTCAAAGACATGCCGACATTGATCGATTTCGATTGCCCGAGCCTGCTGATCGACATCGAGCAAGGCCCGATCCGGCTGGGCAGGGCGATTGAAATGGCGCGTCAGCTGGGGGCTGACTACCGGCACATCAATGAACTCGCTTGACGCGTCAGGCTTGCAGTTTCTCGATCAGACGGTCATGGCCCAGGCCGAAGGTGGCCATGACCAACACCCCGAGCACCCCCAGAAGAGCGCCAAAAACAGCGCCGGAGCAAGCCCGTAACCGTCGACGATGAGCCCTCCGACCAGCGCCACTGAAAACACAGACATTTACTGACGCGTGCTCGGAGCCTCAACGTTGTGGTTCTTCATGTCAGCTGCTGACAGTTCTGTCACCAACCCTGATTTGGCGTCATTCATGAAAAGAACCTCGGAAGTTGTTTCAAACGGCCGCACACAGGCGTTGCTGCTGCCGGTGATCGGCAGCAGGGCGCTTGGGTGAGGGTTTTAGAGAAAGAGGGGTGATGCGGTTGGCCGCTAGGGGGCTATTCGACGACGGCTACGATGTCGCCGTACATGCCATAGTCGTTGAGGAACAACGCAGGAACAACGCAGGAACAACGCAGGAACAACGCAGGAACAACGCAGGAAGGGCGCCGACCGCTTGCCGCGGATCAGAACTTCGTTGTCGGAAGGGACTTGCTCGCCCACTTCCTGGTACTGCAACACTTCAGGTGCGCCGTAGCGCTTGAACGTGATGACTCGCATGAGGATGTGCTCTTTACGGTGAAAAGTGACCCGCTCGAACTCACCGTTCGATGGGGGTCTACTGGTTGACCGCCAGAGTAGTGCACATCCTGTTCAGCAAAAATCGCCCAACCCTCCGAACACTCAGGACAAAACGTCCGCAATGAGCGTTCGGAGTCAACTGGACAATCAGGCCGGCATGGTCCAAGGCTCGAGGCTGTAGCCTTCCCCGCTGATTTCAGCGCGGGCCTGTTCCAGAAACTGCGCCAGTTGCTTGGGATCGGAGTAAGCGCTGCTTGGAATCTGCTTGCGCCCGATACGGGTGCTGGTGCGATCGACGACCGTCAGGCTCAGTTCGCCGTTACCGTCTTGTGGAGCCCAAGCCACACACTGGAAGGGTTCGAAGGCGTGACCGGCGATCAGCAAGGCATCGTTAAAGCGCAAAGGGGCGTTCATGGAAAGTCCTCAAGTGCCCGTATCAATTCATTCCCCGACGGCGGGCTTCCCGATCGGTTGGATACTTGTACTGATGACCTGCGGCGGGGAGTAAGTCACACCGTATTTCGATTTTTTTCTATTTATTTCGCGTTTTCACGTTTTTTTCTTTTGCAACCGTCTGCCTTGTTGCGGTTTTCGAGTGTTTCAGCGGTGATCCAATGGCGTTGTTACTTTTTTAATGCCTTTTTGGCAGGTTTAAGCACGTTTCGATCTTACGCTTATAGTTAAACGGTCCAAGCGTGTGTCAAAAAAGTTGCTAATGTGACAAACAGGGTCGCCAAGACACTGTTTGTAAATGCTTTTTTCTCCGTAATATTATTTGAATTCTGGCGCCAAGGAATTTCATATGCATGACCTGGCATCGATCCGCCGCCTGTTAATTGTCGAACCGTGTGACGAGTGTCTGCACCTGATTCCGGGGCTGCGCATCGCAGGCTGGGAGGTGGACAGCTGCACCTTGGACTTGGCTGCGTCCCGCCCGTGTGACGTTGGACTGATCCGTTTGATGCCGCAGCACTTCGAACAGCCGCAGTTGATCAAGGAACTGATCACCCGTAGCAACACAGAATGGATTGCCGTGCTCACCGCCGAGGACTTGCGTCGCGAGTTGATCGGCGATTTTGTTTGCGAGTGGTTCTTCGACTTTCATACGCTTCCGTTCGACGTGGCCCGGGTTCAAGTCACCCTTGGCCGCGCTTATGGCATGGCGCGGCTGCGTGCGCAGGGCGCCAGTTACGGAAATGGGCCGGAGCATGAGTTGCTCGGCGAGAGCCGCCCGATTCGTGAGCTGCGCCGTTTGCTGACCAAGCTTGCGCCCACGGAATCGCCGGTGTTGATCCGGGGCGAAACCGGCACAGGCAAGGAACTTGTGGCGCGCACGCTCCATCAGCAGTCCCAGCGCCGGAATCAGCCATTCGTCTCGATCAATTGCAGCACGGTGGGTGAGCATCAGTTGCAGGCCGTCTTATTCGGCTACGAGGAGGACGGTTACGGTGGAGGCCCGCAACGAAAGGCCGGACGCATTGAAGCGGCCAACGGCGGGACGCTGTTCCTCGATGAAATTGGCGACCTGCCGCTCGATGTTCAGGCCAACCTGCTTCGGTTTCTGCAGGACCGACACATCGAAGTGAACGGTGAGCGCGTGGCAGTGGACGTGCGCGTCCTTGCCGCAACCCATGTCGATCTTGAAGCGGCGATTCGCAAAAAACGCTTCCGTGAGGACCTGTATTACCGGTTGAACGTCCTGCAGGTCGGCACCTCCCCGTTACGGGAGCGGCACGGCGATCTAGCGTTACTGGCCAATCATTTCGCGCATTTCTACAGCCAGGAAACCGGTCGACGGCCCCGGAACTTCAGTCAGGATGCGTTGGTTGCCATGGGCAAACACGACTGGCCAGGGAATGTTCGCGAGCTGGAGAACCGTGTGCGGCGGGGGCTGGTACTTGCAGAAGGCAGGCAGATCGAAGCGTTTGACCTGGGCTTGCTGGGCGAGGAAGAAATCAGCTCGAGCATGGGTACGCTGGATGAATATAAATGCCGCGCCGAACGCCAGGCCTTGTGTGATGTGCTCACGCGTCACAGCGATAACCTCAGCGTAGCGGCAAAGGTACTGGGTATCTCGCGACCGACATTTTACCGTTTGCTGCACAAACACCAGATTCGCTGAGCGAGCTCACGTCCGCAGGTCCAAGGTCAAGCACGGGGTTGCGGACGGCGCCCCAACAGTTCTTCCACCGCTTCAACCGCTCGTTCCATGCGGTAGCTCCAACTGCCTTCGATCACCTCGTATCGTTGCCCATGCCGGTCGAGCCACGCCCGACTGGCGTCGAAGAACGCCTGACGCTCACTGAGCAATGGCTGGCAGCGCTGACCATCGCTCACCCATTCAACACCTTCGGGCGACAGCAGCAGATGCAGATCATAGCGCCGCGCCAGCAGTGCCTGCTCGAGCCACGGCGGGCAGTCGCCAAACAGCGTCTGGCTCCACAGCATGTTGCTCAGCAAATGGGTGTCGAGGATCAACAGTTCCGGGCCCCGGGACCGCGCTTCGTCTTCCTGCGCCAATTGCCCGCGGGCGATGACGGGAATGTCTGCATAACAAGTGTCGCGCTGCTCCTGTTCGATGAAGTGGCGCACGTATTCACTGACCAGCTCGCCGCCAAAACGCTGCTGAAGGCGTTCCGCCAGCCAGCTCTTGCCGCTCGACTCAGGACCTGCCAATACCAGGACTTTCATGCTGAGCATCAGCGGGCAAGCGCAGGATCGGCGCGCCAGTCACGCCAGCCCTGCACGGCCAGCAACGTGAACAACGCGTACAGCGCCGCCGTCAGGTAAAGCGCTTTGTAAAGGAACAGCCCGACAAAAATGACATCGAGCACGATCCACAACGGCCAGCATTGCACGCGTTTCTGCGCCATCCACACCTGGGCAACGAGACTGAACCCGGTCAGCGCGGCATCCAGCCAGGGTTGCGCAGCGTCGGTGAAGTGCGCCATGGCCGCGCCCAACACCAGGCTCACTGCTGCGCCTGCGGCCAGACTCAGCGTGAGGGCGCCGCCGCCCAAGGACGTCACGCGGCGGCCGTCGACGACCTCGCCGCGCCGTGTCCATTGCCACCAGCCATACAATTGCAACACGGCATAGACAACCTGCAGCAGCATGTCCGAGTAGAGCTTCACGTCGAAAAAAATCCAGGTGTAAAGCAACACCATGATCAATCCGATCGGCCAGCACCACGGGTTCTGTTTGACTGTCAGCCAGACGGCAATGACACCGAGTGCAGCGGCGAACAGTTCAAGCCCGGACATGAAGACTCCTATGGAGAGGAAAGGGAGGAAAAAAGGCCCGCGATTGTAAGCCGTTTGTGAACCATTGTGGCGTGTTGAATCAAAGGGAAGTGTCAGTGCGTCGCCCATAGGAAAAACATTGCCGGACCGCCTGTTACGTCAAGGCCTGCGCGCCAATATCCATGCTAGAGCGTTCGCCGCGAAGGTCTGTTAGGATCGCGGCGCTCGCGTGCTTGAGCCCGCAGTCTTGACTGTTCATGCGGTTTTTACATCGGACCGTTTAACGTGCGCTGGACAGTGCTCAAAACATATCAAGAGAGCTTCGCCACGCGCAGGCTCCATTCTGGGGGAATGATGGATCTTTGGACCGCCGCACAGGCGTTAATACTTGGGGTTGTAGAAGGATTGACGGAGTTCTTGCCGATCTCCAGCACCGGTCACCAGATCATCGTGGCCGACTTGATAGGCTTCGGCGGCGAGAGGGCAATGGCGTTCAACATCATCATCCAGCTGGGTGCGATCCTGGCGGTAATGTGGGAGTTCCGGCGCAAGATTGCCGACGTCGTTACTGGCCTTCCGACCCAGCCGCAGGCGCGTCGCTTCACCCTTAACCTGATCATTGGGGTGCTGCCGGCCGTTGTGCTCGGCGTGATGTTTTCCGATCTCATCCACGAATACCTGTTCAACCCGATCACCGTGGCGGCCGCGTTGGTCATCGGCGGTTTCATTATGTTGTGGGCAGAGCGCCGCCAGCATGAAGTTCATGCCGAGTCGGTGGACGAGATGACGTGGGCTGATGCCCTCAAAGTGGGTTTTGCGCAGTGTCTGGCGATGATTCCTGGCACGTCGCGTTCGGGTTCGACCATCATCGGCGGGCTGCTGTTTGGCCTGTCTCGCAAGACAGCCACTGAGTTCTCGTTCTTTCTGGCGATGCCGACCATGATCGCCGCGTCGCTGTACTCGGGTTACAAGTACCGCAACCTGTTCCAGCCCGATGACTTCGCGGTATTCGCGGTGGGCTTCATTACATCGTTCATCTTCGCGATGATCGCCGTGCGTGCCTTGCTCAAATTCATTGCGACGCACAGTTATGCGGTATTTGCCTGGTATCGGATCGCCTTCGGGCTGTTGATTCTGGCGACCTGGATGTTCGGCTGGGTCGACTGGTCCAATGCGCAGCCGTGAAAGGATGAATTCGCGTTTTCAACCCAAGCCTGAGAAGCGTGCCGAGAAAACCTCGGTGCGCTGGCTCAAGTTCAAACTGTCGGTGCTGGTGTTGCTCTGTGCATTGCCGATTTACGGCGTGGTGTCGATCAGGTTACACGGTGGCAGCGGGTTGCCCATGGCGGTGTACCCGCTGATGAGCGTGATTGCGTTTGCGCTGTACGGTCATGACAAAAGGCAGGCGAGAACCCAGGGTCAGCGCACGCCCGAGAAGCTCCTGCATGCAGCGGAGCTTCTGGGCGGCTGGCCGGGAGCATTGGTGGCTCAACAGGTGTTTCGGCACAAGACGCGCAAGGTGTCTTACCAGAGTGTGTTCTGGCTGGTGGTTCTGGTGCATGAGCTGTTCTGGATCGACCGCGTGCTGTTGGGCGGAAATTTTTTGTCCCGGCACTTTTTCTAAGGTCGCGCTGGTTCTGAGCCGCTAGAGCTTCAGGGCGACCTGCCGATGTTTGGGCAATTTGCTGACCACCCACTGGTGCGAGCGGGTCAGGAGGTCACACAGTTCGTCCTTGCCCATGGCGTAGGGATGGGCAAGGGTGATCCAGTAGGCGCGCGCCAGATAAGGCGCCGGTCGGATGCCGGGCCGGTCCACATAACCCAGAAACAGGTCCGGGCCGACCTTGAACGCAAGGTCGTTGCCTGCCAGCCCCATGACCGCAAACATCTTGGTTTCTGCGATGGAAAAGACACGCACGCCGCCCCATTTGTAATCTTCTCGAGCGCCCGGGAGACTGAGGCAAAAGGCAGCGACGTCTTCGGTGTCCATGGGGTCTCCTGTTGAGGGAAGCGGGGTTGTGGCTCCACGTTTTATCAGAATCGGCGGGCAAATGTCTGCCAACGAGGGGGTCAGAGGGGGCTTGCTCAAGGGGTTCGATCACGCCCTGTTTTTTTTTGCCTGAAGGCTTCTGCTATTCCCATGAGTGCCAACTGAAGTCGGTTGTTGGGGGCCCCGCATGGCGAGAACTCTGGAGAGAAGCAATGCCTCTGACACGACGCGAGATTCTCCTTGGCGGGGCGGCGCTCTGCGGCCCCGGTGCAGCCAGTGCGGCCCTGGGTTTGCGCTGGACCGGTGAGCGCATTGGCCGTTTTTTTCCTCAGGCCAGTGCCGCCGAAGTGACGCTGCCTGACACCCTCCTTGAGTACATTCTGGAACGTGGCGGCTGGTCTCCCTCAGCGGATGACACTGTTCAGGGCGAGACACTCAAGGCCGATTTCGTCAAGGCGGTGATCCTCGATTATCGAGACAAACCCCAGGAACGAAGCGCGCAGTCGGGTCTTGGCTTGCTGGCCCTGACCCTGAGCGTTGCGCAATGGGGCATCGATGATCCTCAAGGCTTGCCGCAAGATCCGGCGCAGAATGACTGGAAGGCGCAGACCAGCCACAACACCGGCAAGCATTTAATGAGCTACGGGGTCGGGGGCGTCGGTATCGCTCACCTCGATCAGGGTGACCTGCTTGCATTCATGCGGTACGTGCTGGAAGCGGGCCTTGTCCCGGATGATCACCGGGCCGCGTTCGCGCATCTGACGGTCCCTTCGCTTTATCCCGCCACGCAAAGCGGTGTCTACGGTCAGTTACGCGCGGCAGGCGAGTGTGCCCCGCTGGCGATCGATGTGGATCTGGACGGGGCGGTGTTCAAGCATTTCAATAACTCGCACAACGTTGGCTACTGCCAGAAATACAAGAATCCTGCCCTGACCTCGCTTGACTGGCAGACCTTCCGCACCTGGATACGCGCGGCGTTGCGGACCAAGGAGGGGCAGCGCTGGGTGTTCCGGTTATGGCTGGAGAAGTACTGGGACAAGAGCCTTGCACGCGTTCCTCCAGGGGAGGGTGCAACGGAGGAGCTGCTGATCAACGTGCGCATCCGCAACTCACTGCCTGCGTGCGCCGACAAGGCAGTGCTCGCGCCTGCGCTCGACGCGAATGGACGGGTACAGAGAGAACTGGGCGAGTACGCCAAGTGTGCCCCCAGCGCCTACGACCGCCGCCGAGCGCTGATGCTCAGGCCCGTCGTGTTGTACAGGCATTTCACTGGTGCGCCGCCGCTGGATATCACGCAATAGACCCAAGTCTCGATTCGTCTTACACGCCGCCCACCGAGTGAGCAGTGAACTCCGCTGCGACGTGGTCGATCCATGCACGCACCGCTGGCAGCGCACCGCGACGCTGGGTATAGGCGGCCTGAAGGTTGCCGCTCGGCATCGACCAGTCGGACAGCAAACGCACCAGGGTCCCGTCCGAGAGTGCGTCATAGCAGTTCATCATGGGCAGCATTGTCATGCCCAATCCAGCCAGCGCGGCCGCCTTGCGGATCGGGAAGTCATCGATGGCCAGGCGCGGCTCAAGGATCACCTCCTGGCGTCGGCCCTCCTGATGCATCAATTGGTAGTGCACTTTGCGATCGGCCTCTATCGCGCCGAGTACCGGTAATTGATACAGGTCGTCCGGTGTGTGGATGTCTTTGTCGGCCAGCAGCGCGGGAGAGGCGACCAGTACGGCCTTGGCCGGTGCCAGATGACGGACGATCAGGCTCGGGTCTTCGTCGCCAATGTCGCGCACGCGCAGGGCGACATCAATGCCTTCGTTGACCAGATCGACGCGGCGATTGACCAGCAGCAGCTCAAGCTGGACCTGTGGATAGCGCGCCAGGAAGTCCGAAACGACACCGCTCAGGTTCCAGTGAGTCATGCCAACCGGGCACGACACGCGCAGGCGACCTCGGGGTTCGGCCGAAAGCGTCGCGACGGCCTCATCCGCCATCTCGGCTTCCAGCAGCATCGCCTGGCAATGTTGCAGGTAGCGCTCGCCAACGGCGGTGAGCGCCAGTTTGCGCGTGGTCCTCTGCAGCAGGCTGGCATTGAGCCGAGTCTCCAGCTCGGCGATCCGCCGTGACAGCCGTGACTTGGGAATGCCCAAGGTGCGCCCGGCGGCCGCGAAACCGCCGCACTCGACCACTTTGGCGAAATAGTAGAGATCGTTAAGGTCTTGCATCATGCGCTCGATTGTCCTGCTGATGGGACAAACTATCGCATTTTTGCCGACTAATCAGCCATTAGCTTCCAGGGTAGGATTATCCCACTTGATCGCCAAGCGGCGATTCTTACTTGGGAAGCACGTTATGAAACTCTTGCACATCGATTCCAGCATCCTTGGCGATCATTCCGCTTCGCGCCAACTTAGTCGCAGCGTCGTACAGTCGTTCACCGCGACCCAACCGGACACCCAGGTTGTTTACCGTGATCTGGCCAACGATGCCCTGAGCCACTTCTCCGGCGCTACCCTGGCCGCTGCGGGCACACCGGCCGAAGGCCGTGACGCGGCGCAGAAGCTGGAAGTTGAAACCAACGAAGCCACGCTGGAAGAATTCCTGTCCTCCGACGTCGTGGTCATCGGCGCTCCGATGTACAACTTCACCATTCCTAGCCAACTGAAGGCGTGGATCGACCGCATTACCGTTGCCGGTCGCACGTTCCGTTACACCGAAACCGGTCCGGAAGGCCTGTGTAAGGGAAAGAAAGTGGTGATCGTTTCCACCGCAGGCGGTCTGCATCAAGGCCAGCCAACCAGCGTGGGTCACGAAGACCTGCTCAAGGTACTGTTCGGTTTTATCGGCGTAACCGACCTGCAGTTTGTGTTCGCCCACGGCCTGGCCTACGGTGACGAGCCGCGCGCTAACGCCATGACCGCTGCACAGAAACACATCGAAGAGACGCTGTTTGCCTGATTGCCGATGTGAGCTTTATTAAGCGGTAAGCGCTCTTCGCAACCTGCAGCACCCGCTCTGCGAGCTACCGAAAGTCCCATCGCCCAAGGTCACGTGCCGGAAGGTGACGGGGCTTTTGTGGTTTTTCAAGCCGCTTAAAGCGCAGCGTTCAGCCTGGCGACAGCCTTTGCGCTTTCTTTGCGCGTAACCTTGTACGGGACGCAGTAAAATCGCCGCAGATTCGGCCACGGCTCCCTTGAATCGGCCGACGGTTTTTAATTTTCCGAGCTTGGCCCGCCTTGTGCACTATCGATCTAAGAAAGGCTCTGAATGTTATCGATACTGATGTGTCAGATGGCTACAGGCAGCGTTTCACAAGGACCTCAGGCCGCAGGCGTCTGAATCGGAAAAACGGATTGTCAAGGTGAGGGGCATTGCAATGATGCGTCTTTGTGCAGTGATGGTAATAAGCCTGTTCGGTAGCCTGCTTTCGGTGCAGGCCAGTGAACGGGAGACCTGGAGCGTAGGCTTTCACGAGCTGACCTTCCTTGATCCGCTGGATTCACGGCCCATGCACGCCTACGCCTTTTATCCTTCGACGGACGACGAGAAGGTCACCCGCGTTCAGGGTTACCCCATTGAGGCAAGCGAAGACGCTAAAATCGCCATGGGGCGCTTTCCGCTTCTGATGCTGTCCCACGGCAACACCGGCACACCGCTGGCGCAGCACGACCTGGCGACTTCGTTGGCTCGCAAGGGCTTTGTCGTGGTCGCCGTGTTCCATCCCGGCGATAACTACCTTGATCACAGCCGCCTCGGTAGCTTGAGCAACCTGTACGGGCGACCGCTACAAATCTCCGAGGCCATCAGCGCGGCGCTGCTCGATCCGATGCTCTCTCCGTATATCAGCGCTCGACGTGTGGGTGTGATCGGCTACTCGGCGGGCGGCGAGACGGCGTTGATTCTGGCAGGCGCGCAGCCTGACCTGCAGCGTTTGCGGCATTACTGCACGCAACGCCCTCAAGATCGAGACGCCTGCAAGACTCAGGGCGAACTGGTGGCTGATCGTGACGATCTGCACGCGCAAGCTGACCCTCGCGTCGGCGCATTGATGCTGATGGCGCCTCTGGGTTTGATGTTTGGTCGCCATACCCTGGCGGACGTTCACGTGCCGGTGCTGCTGTATAGCGGTGACGGCGATGAACTGCTGGCCATCGACAAGAACGCTGAGGCCTTGGCGCGAAAATTACCCGATGTGTCGGACTTCAAACTGTTGGCCGGTGCCGGGCACTTTGTTTTCATGGCGCCGTGTGATGACGAACAGCGTGCCACGCAGCCGGTGTTGTGCACCGACGCCATCGGTGTCGACCGTGAAGACATTCACCGCAACCTGAGCAGCGAGGCGGTGCGGTTCTTTGGTACGGCGTTAGGCACACCGATCAGTACGGCCGGCATGCAGACGGCGGTGCATCGGCAGTAAGTCCTGCTGATGCAGTGCTGATTGGCGAACCCAGGCGTTTGATGTTGCTGACAGTCGTTTTGCAGATCGCTGGCAAGCTGGAGCGCCACGCTGGGAAGCTCCCACGTCCTCCAACGCCGCAGAGCACGCTCTGGCTTTTGATCTTCATACCGTAGCAGTCCAGGCACCACAAAACGCGACTTGGGTGCAGGCTGAACGCAGGTGGCGTGGAGTGGGCCGAGCGGCATGGATGCCGCGAGAGCCGCCCCCCGCCATGGATGGCG
>Ga0265798_10009189_pt1 | contig 12429 bp, 8 predicted proteins | sample P3T30metagenome_FD_192430 | JGI IMG/M metagenome (GOLD analysis project Ga0265798, IMG submission 192430) | Plant litter microbial communities from East Loma Ridge, Irvine, California - P3 T30 | ecosystem: Environmental > Terrestrial > Plant litter > Unclassified | place: USA: California...
CAGAGGACACTGGTTGGTGGTATGAAACATTGATGTAGTCCCTACCACGGAGGCGAGATGGCAAGGTGGCATCGTCGGGTGTTTGGTGGCGCATTCCTGTCCTGTGTACAGTGTGTAGATGTGTAGCAAGAAACAACGGATCAACGTCGAGCTCCGAACCCAGCAACTGAATTATCTCAGCTGTCAAATCCTCGATTATCAGAATTCGTCCATGAAGTTGGCAACCAGCTCCAGGGTGTTCTTTTCCCGTACTGAATGGCGTCTTCAGCCTTATCTCATAGATTAGATGATCCATATTGTAAATCGGGCGAGATTTGGGGACGGATGTGCCATGTCGAAAATCGAGAGCAGTCGCATGACATCCGTGGGTACGCGCGTTTGGATTTATCAGGAACGAATGGAGAGTTCTCAGTGAAGGATTTCTCGAGCATAGCTCTTGGATGTATTCCGCATATGGATGCAGCACGCTGTATGAACTCTCGCCAGCCCTTCGATAACTTGGTGATATAGCGCGTACGGGATCTGGATACATGGTTTGTATTGAGCACCTACGGAACGAATTTTGATGCAATAACAACAGATATGCGGCTCAACTGAGCGACTTTGGTGTTTCGCGATGTCATCAGGCTGAGGGAATCCGAAGGTGAAGGACGTTACCCTTGGCGGCGCGTGGCTGCCCATGTGTGCGCCCCGCGGGACACAACGTGTCTTTGTGCTGCAGGCTGCAGACCGGTCATATGCACACGACAAGACGCCTGCTACGTCGAGGGTGCAGACGCAAGAAGAAGGCAAAAAAGGGCAAAGAGAGGGCAAGACGAAGGGGTTGATTTGGCCGCAAGTAGCTAAATTCATAACTTTGGCTGCAAGGCTGCGTGTGCTACTGCGAGCTTGCAGACTGCGCAGTCGCGACGCGCCGGTTCGGCAGGCTCCCACACCAACGCTGGGCGCCTGAATCTCAGCCTTGTTCATCCAGTTTGACTTCCATCAACCCGCCAGCCTGATGCACCTTGTGAATGTCTCTGAAGATGCATATAAACTCCTTGTGCACCGCGCCCAAATGTTCAAATACCAAATTCTGTTCCTGTCCATGCCGAGGCTTTCAGATTTCGTCGCGATTCCAATCCTTTCAGATTCTTGACGTAACTTCGGTTAGCCGATATCTGTGATTCGAAATCTTACACCGTTCCATTCCAGTATGTTAAGTCTCTCCTAGTAGTTTCATGAGATTCGTTCTCTACGCATGCGAGATTGAAGGTTTGCTAATGGTTCAAAGTTATTGCGTGCCCTAAAACTGTATTATCGACCGTCAACTCTCCCCAGTCATGACGGGTAAATTTGGCGAGCAGTCATTCTATCTACCCGAGCGGACCTCAGACTCTTCGGAAGACCCTGGATTCGCTCAGTTAGTTCAACGTGTAGAGACTTGGGATGATTCATCGGATGTCATCGATGAATTTGTTGAAGGATACTCCAAGCAACGCGAGCACTGGGAGGCATGCGCCGAGAGAGCGAAAAGTCTGATTGAGGAGAAACTTGTGGACGCGAGAGACGTGAACAAAGAAGAAATCCTTGCTAAGGTAACTTCGCGAGCTAAAGAGAACAGAAGCGTATTTGAGAAGCTCAAGTTGCGCAACTGGCAGCGAAAAGAGGAAGAGGGCAAAAAGGCTTATCAAAGTGTAGCCGAGATAAACGACGATCTGGTAGATCTGGCTGGTGTGAGAGTGGTACTTTACACACCTAACCAGGCTCAACGTCAGAAGGTGAAAGAAATCCTCATTGACATCTGGGGCACCATCGATGAAAAACCACATGTTGATTCGAGGCCCATGAAGAAGAAGGATGGTGCTCGCAACATCTACGTTCAACGGCACCTTGGTTATCAGGCAGATCACTATCGGACTCCCATGCCAGAGAAATATGCCACGCGGGGATACCGTTACAGCAGGGGCGATCGGATCGAGATTCAAGTTGTTTCAGCTCTTGGACATGCTTGGGCTGAAGCTGGCCATGACGTTCTGTACAAGACGCACGCATACGGTCGCCCTACGATTGCGGAGCAGCGGATTCTCGATGCTCTCAACGGCTTGATCGTATCGGGCGACCTCCTTCTCGAGCAATTCCGCGAGTCAGTGACTAAGAGAACAGTTGAACCGTGGGAACATGTCGACCAGTTCAACAACTTCCTGCGACAATCCGACATTCTCGAGCGGAACGATACCGACAACAACACTGTCACTCATTGGGATCACTTTTCTCCGCCTGCGGCTGATATTCTGTTCCGGTTTCTGAAGAAGGTTGACAAGAATTTTGGCTTGGCCGTGCGTAACGAACTCAAGGACCTTCAATATCCACTGGCTCCGGAGACGAAACTCCAGGAGAAACTGCGAAGGTTCAGACCCATCATTCCCATTAATTCTCAATTCTTGACAACGTTTTGCATTATTGAACACCTGCTTCCGGAACGCCAGCTGAATGAGAAGCCTGACCTTGCGCGACAGTGTCGCATCATGATGGATGCATTCATACTCCTTCAGACCTTTGCGGGCGGCCTGGAAGCAGCAGTGATATATCTCAACCATCCCAAGGTCAATAGAACAGACACTGAAACCACTGGGCTGAACGCAGTACTAGGAGATTCTCAACGCGAACGTTGTCTTGCCGGTGCAGATGTATCGTTTCTTGAAGAGAAACTGCAGTCGGCCTGGGCATGGTTCGAGAAGCAGGCATCCAACCCAAAGTCAATATGCGGTCTGCTATTCAGATTAGCTGAAATGGATGTTCCGGCTCAAGAGTTAGACAACCCTAGAAGAGTGAACGATTTGGCGATTGGTGCTTTACCTCGTGTACGTTAGGGTAGGATGGAACAACTGTAAATCGGTTTCCTTATATCTTGCAATGAGAATAGGGCAGGGTATGCGATGTGTTTGCTTCACCTCACCTAACAGGCGTTGGAAGAGAAGTGTGTATTCAACGATATGAAGATCTGGTCATTTCTTGGCGATATAAATACTTGACACGCTCCTCGACCTTCATTTCTTCGCCAGTTTCTGGAATACCTCAGTACTGTTTCCGGCCACCTCACTGACCGGCTCGCGGATTGCATAGATCTTCCCTACAGATTTGCGTGCGAACTCGTCTGGTGCACCTTCTCTACCTAGGTATACACCTCTTAGGAACGCCACCCAGCTACGTGCCATAGGTGTCTCAACCGGAAGACGCACCCGGCTTCACCGGATGTCTTTGCGATGTACGTGGAAGTTTCAGGTTCGATGTATAACAGGAAACGCCCTGCTAACGCATCATTCAGCCACAGGGCAGACGTTTGGGGGTGTCATGTGGCCACACAGGTTGGACATGACGCGGTGTCAAAGCGTCTCGGACCAGACACATTAGCGCGCCCCAACAAGGCAGACATTAGCTCAGCCGTCTTCAGTCCGAAAGTGGCTAGTAGCTCAGCCGAGTCCCGTCCACAATAGGACTAGCTTCCGATGCATTATGCGAATATCCCCATCTTCTAGATGGGTAATAGTCGAGGAATGCCCGCTCAATTGAGGCATGCGCTGAGTTTGTCAAAGTGCTGCAAAGCGTGGAGTCAAATCTACATCGCGAAATCGCCCCTCACGTTCTTCTTTGACCTTGTTTCATTATCATAATTCGTAAGTCGTATCTATCATCTTCCGTGATCCCATTTGCCTAGGCCAATAATAAACAATATCTAGGAACATCAGATATCAAAACAGCTCTCATACCAGCCTCACACCCACCATAGATAGGCAAAGTAGAGCGAGAACCCGATCATGACGATGATAGCTGCGCTCAGCCCAAGCTGCCTCTCGAACATCACCACAACGTACGGACCGCGATCCTCGTCACTCGGCCAACAGAAAACCTCCAGCGGACGCACACTGCTTGAAAGACGGAGACCGAAGCCAGCATGAAAACCAGACTCCAACTCCCCATCGGACATACTTTCTTTCCTGGGCGATATGGGAGAAGTCTCTCCTGAACTCAACATCGGGTGCATGGTTGCAAGATGATCCGTCGTAAGATCAGGGTCAATAACCGACAACATGGTATGGCGTGTTATACGAAGTTCCCCAGGCTGGTCGCTGCCAACAAGCTTCGTCGAAGCAGGCTCGACTTCAGCCGTTGCGTGCCTAGCTAGCCCAAGCTGACGAGATGCCCTGTCTGGAACGCTGCTATTTGAGGATTCGCGCTGCGAGATCTCGCGATCGACAATATCTTCAACGGCTCCAAACTCAGCAAAATCACGGTTGCTATGGCGCGCGGCCGGTTCATCGACGAATTCGGCCTGCCATGATGCGGCTGCGGTAGGCTGACTTTGGGCACAACTACCATCGTCGATGGCAGATCCATGAGCGAAATCTTCGGATGTTCTGCTCTGAACACTGTATATCGCATCGGACTGTGTTACTGGCCCGCTCTGGATTTCAAAGTCATCCATCGTCATAGTTTGGGCGGAGCCGACAAGATCGAGCATGTGTGGTCCATCGTTGCTGTTGATGGGTTTCCTCAGGGGGACACTGACCATGAGGCGCCTGGGCTTTATGACACTACATCCGGGAATGGTTTCTCGAGGCTCAACACTGGCTGGGCAACGACTCGAGGACTTGGAGTCCGTCAGTTTTACACCCGAAATGTCGTACTCCATGTGTATGGCTTCGTTCGCTGGTGCTTCGGCCTCAGCGATGTCGATGATGCCAGCAGCAGTGTGTACCATGCGTTCGCTCCCGGAAGACGTGGTCTGAACAGTGTTGTTGGTGTTGTACATGTCTTCGACGGTCTTGTCTCTGTGGCCATTGTGTGTCATGGAGACTTCCTCGGCAAGTCCATTGTCGACAGGTTTGCTCTCGGTGAGCCTGTTGCCATGAGGTTTGTCTCGGCTAGGTTCGTTCTGGACACCTTCGTCCTGGATGCACTCGTCTTGAATAGCATCGCCTTGCGTGGTATTGCCGACGCCAAGATGTACCTGGTGAGAGTTTGCGTCAGTACCACAATTTTGCATGGCGCCGCTCACGCCATATTCAATCTGGACAAGCTTGTTCTCATTGGCATGGCGGCCAATGACTCCGCCCACTTCGAGCTCACTCTTGCCGAACAAGCCCAGGTGGGCAACGCCCTTGACCAAATCGACATCGTCGCCTTGGTCCTCGGCGGGCTCGCTCTGCGAAGCGGTGTCCGCGTTGACGGTATCCATTGTGCGGTCACTCTGAAGAAGATTGGCTGGCTCGCTTTTGACAGTAGCGCCTGAGGTCACGCTCGTGCCACAGACTTGTTCGTCATAGCTAGCTGTGACGAGATCGTTCCGAAGGGAGTCGGCGTAGCGTGGCGGCGCTGCCTCTACACCCTGTGTGTTGACACACTCGACTTCCACTAGGTGTCCCCTCTTATCCATCCCCACGGTTTCGTTACGGAGGGGCTCTCCATGGACTATGCCGCTCTCGAGCTCCGGAGGCCGCTTCCCGTTTTCGCTCGGTGGAGTCGGAGGCGAGGAGGAGTCGACACCGGAGGAACGCGAGCCTTTGCTCTGAGTGGTCTCGCTCGGCTTGTACTGTTGACGCACTACGACAACAGTTAGTAACTTATTGGACTTGTGAGGATGGCGTGAATTCTGACACTTACCCCACTTCTCGATTTTGCCTGGCTCCTGGAAGAATTCGCTCACCTTCTGGAAGAAATCGGCCCAGTAGTCAGCAGACCCGTCATATTCTTTCTCGCATGCGACTGCAGCGGACGTCCTCAGATGATGAAACATCTTTGTCAGATGCTTTAGCTGTTCTTTCCTCTCCTTGTCACGCTTCGTCGTATCGTAGTTTAATTTGCGAGTCAAGTAGTCGATTTCCGATACGATTCTCTGGATTTCTGTTGTCTTGTAGGTTGCTTGCAGCATCGTCTCGATTTGCGCTTCGAGGCCGTCTGACGGCTCCTCTGTGACGAGTCAGTCCAGTGGTTTACACCGGCACGCGCACTATCGTTGGATTCTCCAAGGGACGCCGTTGTTGAGTATGTGGCGCTGCGTCAAAGCACAATCTGTTGTAGAAGAGAGAGCATAGCGGTGATGACTTACCTAGCAAGTCCGCAGAGGCGTTTGCCTGAGGTCCGGGCGTCATCTTGGATAATGCACGACGAGACCCGAGCCGCTGTTGAGCACGAAGTAGGGCAGTGGACGCTGGAAATATAGTTTGGGCGGAACGTGCGATTACTTTTCACCACATGAAGCGCGAACGAGGATAGCAAAACGCGGGAGGTGCTGATGCGGTGCTGTGATTGCGAGTGGTGGGCTGGGACGACAGTGGTGGCCCAGACAGTGGCCACCACTCCCACCGGGACTCGAGCCAATGCTGCACGGGCCTTCAGTCGCTTCACCGTCGCCAGCGGGCACCAGTCGGGGCCGTTAGCGCTAGACGGCAGACCACCACGTCTTGCGTCATAAGCGCCTGGTACGCTCTACAATCATTTCTTTGTTGAAGCTCAGATTGAAGCTTGACTGTGAGCGCAAGATTGTATAGGAGAATGCATTATGTTGTTTGGTAGGCTAGTCGGGCTGACATACCTAGCCAACATGGCACATGATTCCTGTCACCCATAGTAGGCACTCAAACTGCACTTACGAGTTGACCAAGATAATTACACGAGTCCAACGCCACGTTCGTCGTTCAGACTGTATCGCGAGAGCGAAAAATTTATCAGCTCTTTTGCACGCACCCCGTTCCGGACGGCAAACTGCGCTTAACAGTAACAGTGTTAATCACCATAACGTAACATTGGAGTGATTAAAGACTCAGTATTATATGCGCGTGTACATTCGATCATGATGTACTGTAATCAGTCGTATTTTCATCACTGTACGTGCTGTAGTGTCGCCAATTCTAAAGGTCATACACTGCCCGTGCAGTCAGCTTCCCGGTTTTACTCTTCGATGACGTCACTTGATTCGGACCAAACCTTGCAATCTCTGCCTTAATCGTTGATTTTAGATGCCAGTTTGCGGGCACCGTGCACGCAGTAGATTTGCATGCAGTGCAGTGTTAGGTGCTATTCAGATATTGTATACGTTGTAGAATTCGCCGATCTCGACCCACCTGTGGAGTTTTACTTTAGTTCCCGAACCGTACGCGCACCGCTGCTCCGATCCCGCGGACCCTGGCACATCTAGCTGCCAAGGCTAGCAGGTGTCCTCTCCGCCACAGCCTCCGCCTCCCCGCCTGACTACGTCTCCACAGAACCGCGATGGACTTCGACCACCTACAATCATATTCGGAAGAAGCGTTTCGACAGGAAGCGAGCCCCGCCGATCCGAATGAGCCGTTTGCCTATCCTTGCTACTCGAGCAACGCCAGCCACGTATGGCCCTCCTCGGACTCCACGAGCTTTTCACGCATGAAGCACGAGACACACAGTCCCGAGGCACACTGGGATGCAGATGCGATGCGCATGGATTTGGCGGCAGAGCTGGTCCATACCGACGGGCTGAGATGGCCCCAGTACAAAGATTCGGCATGCTCCTCGGATGTATATCCAGGACAGACGGGGCTGAGTGCGTTCGATGCTCGCGATGACGCTTCGAAATCAAGTAGGGCGCTGGCCATAGGCGATGCTTTCGATCCACTTCTTGGGCTCCGCGAGTACGATCAGTTTGCATATGTCCCGGGATATTACAATGCGCCAATCGACCACACACCATTCAGCACTCCATGCTCGGTATCCTCGATGCCGCTCGACGATTATCAGAGCTACTATAGCTCTGTATACCCGCTTGCGCATGGTCATAACCCTGTGCCCAATGCATTCGCTGAACCGCTACCTTGGTCCCGTTCACACGATTCTACTCAGCTGCTTGTTGACGCAGGCAGCCACTTGTGCCTTGATCTCGAGGACAGCTCCCATAAACTACCCACCCAGTATGATATGGATCTCGATTCGTGCTGGTCTGACAACGGGGCTGCAATCGACCTTGACTCCATTTCCAATGTAACAAATGAACCCGAGATAGAAAATCTCGACGATTCGATCAGCAGGCTTTCGTGCTATCACGATGGATGTAGAATACAGTTCAAAAATGTTGCGGATCGTAAAAGGCATCTCAATACAATACACAATGAGGCTGGGCAAAGCTTCATGTGCGCTCATTTGGGGTGTGTGAGAGCCTACAAGGTGTGGAATCGCTTAGATAGCTTCAGGAAACATGCCAAACTTCACAATCCCAAAGACATGGACGCTTTAGTCGAGAAATCTCGCAAAAAAGGCGATGGACTTCGTGTTGCAGTTACAACGCAAGCGAAGCTGAGGAGATGCAGACCAGGCGAGCTGGACTCGCGTCTGTCCAAATCACATGATTACTACTGTAGTTGATTCAAATACGTTATTTCTGTGTGTCAAACAAGTGTGGTACACCAAAACGTGGTTGTGAGGTGAGCCGAGAGCAAAAGGCCAAGAAAGTTGCGCGATATTGTCAAGTGGGGACAGAAGCGGCAACAAGAGAAGAATAGGCGGTGTTCTCCTTCAGTAGCAACAGAATATGGTAAACATAGCGCTCGCAGTCAAGCAATGAGTTTTAGGATGGTGAATGACCGTTAGTATTCCTAGGACTGTGGTAGTGTGAGCGGCCGTAGCAGCATAGCAGCCCCTGGCGAGACGAGCCCGGAGGCAGAGATGGCACCCGCATTCAGATAGAAGATAGAGTGAATATTAGTATAAAACTTAATGAAAAGCTGAGCGAGCTTCGCTGAAGCGTCGGGTAGGCCGCACGAACTCCCGAGGTCGTGAAGAACATGAGCACAACGAGCACACACGAGTGTGTGTATATCAAATAGAAAACGATACACGTACAGTTTGCTCTCTGTTAAAACTATTCTCTATAAGTCGGCTTACGTGTCTATTGCTGGCCCATTGCTGGCTCATTGGTCTCACTCGTTCCTTCTACACATCTTGAGTGTTGGTACCTACGCCTTGCACGTTACTTGATAATGAGCTAATGGTCTGCTGGATTTCGTATTATGCAGCCTCGCGGAAGGATGTATTAAGCAATCTTGCAGATGTTGGTCGAATCCGAGTCTTGCCTGGTGGAGATGAGTGTGTCGGTGGCTGTGCTTGCGGCCTGGTAAAGACAAGCTCTAGAATGAGAACTTTGACTGAAGAAGCATGTGCATCCCAACACTTCTCTGCTATGCGCTTCATTCGCACTCTTGTACGGCTACATGGCTCCTTGATTGAGAAATCGACCCACAACGGCTAAACCTTGGAAGAGTCCTCTTCACGTTAGTCGCACGCGCTAACCGGATCCTTTTCGCGTGCTCCAGCTAGCTACTCCGCGATGACGAACGCCAAGGGAACGCGACGCGCTCAACTACAACGGCACATACACCGCAGCACCTGCAACAGCGTCTGAGAACCGAATTGTCCCTTCCACTTTCACGCATACAACTACGTGATCTCGACTCTGACATCCAACGCCGCAATGTCAGAGGTACCGACCCCATCTACAGCACACGCCCTTCGCAGAAAAAATTGAACGGGGTTTTATTCCCAAAGCTTCTACTCTTGCTGCACACAACAACAAGAAGCTATAGATTTTTTTTTAAACTCTTCTCCTTATAATTTATATAGAGAAGAGTTATTCCTGTAAGGTCTTAATTCTTTAAAACGTTGTTGTTGTGGCGTTGTAGGGATGCGAAGTTTAGGCTCTCTTAGCGGTGTTCGACCTTTTCTGCGAAGGGCGTGAGCAACGATGCCCAAGCCGCGAGGCGCGTATCCCCCGCGAAGAATACACTGCCAACCCCCAATGTAGCGGCCGAAGACACGTTTGGACACGCACGAGTCCGGCGATACAATCCGACAATGACGGTTATTGATGACGTCGAAGGCACACGGCACACCATCTGCTAGCCGCGCGACTTGACGCGTTCTCCTACGTACATCTAGTAAACGAAGAGACCGATGCCGCCCTCGGCGTGTCAGAAGATGCACCTTTGAGCACGAAGGACGATCTTCCCCCCGAAAATAACTCCCTGACGCGATGCATCTTCGGTAGTCCTCGATTGACGTGGTTCAGCGGTACATCCTTATCCATCTGGGCTTGTGACCGATTTCACCCAACCAGCGCAGCTGTTCGCACTCGCTGTAAAATCTCCGCTTACTCAAGTGATTGCACGAAGCTGTGGAGGTGGACCCGAAGGCAAAGACTATAAATTCCGCTGATTCATCGGCTATGAAGAGGGCTACAGCTATAACGTACCATAATCGGGAACAGGGTCGACGCCCCCGGCCGATGTGCTTGATGACAACCGCGTCGCCGCTCTTGCTACTGCGACCTTAACAATCCGGATAAGCAGCGCGGTGTGGAGCTGTTTAGAGCTGAACACGCCTCGTTTTTCATTAGATGCTCAGCCACTCCGTCCTTCGCGCATTAATCGAAGCGAAGTATCTTTGCGCTCGCAGTATGAGCTCGAGGAGGCTTCATCGCATCTTTAGCAGCAATGGAACGGTTGGTTATAACTACCACATTAGACGCAGCCATTCCTTCCAAGTCGGTCAGCTGTTCGAATTTACGCCCTGCGCCTTACTTGTCTTCAGGTCAACAAAGGATCAGACAAGGCTGTCATGACTGTCGCAGGGCGACGTTGACAGCTTTTACACAGCAGATTTTCCACCAATGCTCATGTACTCATTCAGTATCTCACAGGTCGCTTAGCCGAAGGCCGTTCTAGAATTAGCCCTTGGCGATCGCTTGAGGCACAGTAAGGGCGCACTGAATCCCCAGGATATGGAACAGAAGCTAGCTCACGTTGGAATGAGAACATTACTGCCCCAGCACCGTTACGTTCGTCTGTTGTTTTTCTCCGCATGCTTCTCTCACCAGATACCCTGCAGGGTTCAGTTAGCGCCCGTCATTGGAGCCTGTAATACGACGCGGGTATGCCGTTTCTGCGCATCGGCATCGAACACCGCGCTGCTGCGCTCTCATTCTGCACATGCAAAATCACCCAGAAATTACGTTCCTGACCTGTTGCCTACTCGGATCACGAATCACTTGCTGGAAGCCTTAGATCGAAGCGAACTGTCCCTTCACCGTCTGATATCGCCAGGCCATGATCCTAGGCCTTCGCCTACAATCCGGTTGAGCGCATCACGACATGCGGAGCTCTGGTACCTTTATGAATACCCTCGCCATGTCCACCAGTCACACGCCATACAAGATAAAAGCCACGAACGCCACGGCCGATATGACTCACCGTATACTAAGCTTAGCACACCAGCAATCGTTTCGACTGGTTAAAGCTGACAGCTGTGCCATCACCCATGAACATTTGTCTCATAATCTGGACTCATTGGTGAAGCCAGGCCAAAGTGTGGCCAAGTTCATCTCTCATCATATCGCACTCGTTCTCGTTCTCATGAATCTCGTCGTCCACGATGCAGCAAGACGCCAGGATTAGTCAAGACCCCAAAAGTCTCAGCCCTCACCCCACCAAATGCGTACCAGCCGAGAAGGCAGTGCTCAACGATCAAAACGTGCAAAACGACTGCTCCCAGATCAAACTCGACCCCGAAGAACACCCGTTTAACTGGGCCGCGCGAAAGAAGTGCATGGCGACGATAGTTATTGTCTTCATGACCGCGAATATCACCTTCTGCTCAAGTGTGCACGCCGCAGCAATCCCTGGCGTCATCAAAACGTTCGCATGCTCCCCGACCGTCGCAACGTTAGGAGTAATGACATTCCTGGTCGGATTTGCTTCGGGCCCAATGTTATTCGCACCGCTCTCAGAAGCACTGGGAAGACAAATCGTCTTCCGCATCACCATGTTCCTCTTCTTCTGCTTCAACATCGGCTGTGCGCTATCGCCTAACCTTGCCGCTCTTCTGACATTCCGGTTCTTCAGTGGCTTCTTTGGATCACCCGTTGTGACTAACAGCGGCGGATGCTTGGCAGACATCTGGCCCCAAAGCCATCGTTCGGTGCCATTCGCACTCTTCACGACGGGCAGTTCCCTCGGTCCAGTCCTAGGGCCGGTGGTGGGAGGGTTCATCTCTCAGCACCTGGACTGGAGATGGCTCTATTGGGTCGTGACTATCATTGCCGCAGCCGTATATACCGCCATGCTCTTCTTCCTTCCCGAGACATACACGACAACGTTGCTAGAACGTAAAATGGCAAAAGCAGGCATCAAGCCCCCACGCCAATCCTTCAAGGAGCAATACCTCACCAATCTAACCCGCCCATGGCTCATGCTCTTCACAGAGCCCATTCTATTCGTCCTGGGACTCTACTCCGCATTCGTCTGGGGTATACTATACCTCGACTTCACCGCCTACCCAGTAGTCTTCCGGCAGACGCGCCTTTGGAGTGAAGGCATTGCAGGTTTATCGTTCCTGGGCATTGGACTCGGCATGGCGATCGCAACGGCG
>Ga0265798_10009190_pt1 | contig 12429 bp, 7 predicted proteins | sample P3T30metagenome_FD_192430 | JGI IMG/M metagenome (GOLD analysis project Ga0265798, IMG submission 192430) | Plant litter microbial communities from East Loma Ridge, Irvine, California - P3 T30 | ecosystem: Environmental > Terrestrial > Plant litter > Unclassified | place: USA: California...
TGATATCACACCAGTAAGCGCCAGCATTCTAAGATGGTTGAGTACCGAGATTGTTAAAAGCTATAACGCAACAGTAGACCTGATAATCAATGACTTTGTGTCTATTTATTGACCTGCTTGCGGTAATCCCTGCGCCAGTCGATATAGCCGATCAGCGCCAGCACCGCATAGATGCCAAACATGATAGCAGTAGGCTCCAATCCTTTTGCCACATAAATTCCTACGTAGATCACATCAACAAAAATCCAGATCAACCAGTTCTCTAATACCTTGCGTGCCATGAAAACCTGGGCGGTAAGGCTAACCACGGTGCAAAAGCTATCCAGGTATGGATACGCCGCAGGCTGATAGTGCAATACCGTAGCGAGACTAACCAGCGTAAAGCCCAAAGCAGGGGTAGCCAGGGCGGCTATCAATACCAGTGCAGTAACTTGTTTATAGTTGATGCGCACTACCGGTACCTTGGGTGCATTTGCCGGTTGGCGGCTCCAGTAATACCAGCCATAAATGTTAATTGCAAAAAGATAAATGTTTTGCAAAGCATCGGCATATAGTGCTGCGTGTGCAAATATGTACACGTAAATACCAGTGCTGATCATGGCAAAGGGCCAGTTACAGATATTGTTTACAGCCGCCAGGTAAACGCAAAGCAAGCCGGTAACCACACCAATCAATTCGAGCGGGCTTTGGCTTTGCAGCCATTGAATTAAGGCCTGGATTGCTTGCATTTAACGACAGTTTATTAATGTCAGGCTGAGCTTGTGGAAGACTTAGCCAGTAGTATAGGTCTTCCACAAGCTCAGATTGACAGGTATATTATCTTCTACGGTTCTCCCTCTCCTTTGGAGAGGGCCGGGGAGAGGTTTACCAGATCTTTACCCGCTTATCAGCATCCACCCACATTTTATCACCTTTCTTTATTTTAAAAGCTTCATAAAACTCAGGGGTATCACTAAAAGGTACATTTACCCGTAAAAAACCTGGTGAGTGTACGTCGGTAAGGATCTGGTTAGCTAATGATTCGTTGCGGGTGTGGCCCAGCCAGCCCAGTGCATAGCCTAAAAAGTAACGCTGCATAGGGGTAAGGCCGTTAATGGTTTTACCTTCTTTATATTGAGTTGTTTTTTTGAAAGCAGTAATACCTATGGCAATGCCGCCTAAATCGGCAATGTTTTCGCCAAGCGTGGCTTTGCCATTGATGTGCAGACTGTCAAGTACTACGGCGTTATTAAACTGGTTCACCAGCATTTGAGCGCGGGCAGTAAATTTGGCCGAATCCTGCGGTGTCCACCAGGCTTTGAGGTTGCCTTTGGCGTCAAACTGCCGTCCTTCATCGTCAAACCCATGGGTAATTTCATGACCAATGGTAGAGGCGGCAGCATAACCGTAAACTACGGCATCATCCACATCGGCATCTTTAACACCCGGAATGATGAATTGAGCAGCCGGCAAAGTAATCTCGTTGTTAGACGGGCTGTAGCTGGCATTGTAGGTTTGCGGTGTCATACCCCATTCGCTGTGGTCCACCGGTTTGCCCAGCTTGTTGGCATTGTTTAAATATGCCCAGTGCCTGGCCCGCAATACGTTACCGGCGTATGATTTACGGTCGGTTTGCAGGGTCGAAAAATCTTTCCATTTATCAGGGTAACCTACTTTAGGCTTGATGGCATTGAGCTTAGTTAGTGCCTTTTGTTTGGTAGCGGCGCTCATCCAGTCCAGCTTTTCAATATGCTCGCGGTAGGCTACACGCATGGCTTCCACCATATCGGCATAACGCTTTTTGGCGGCTAAGGGGAAGTATTCTTTTACAAACAGTTCGCCTAACAATTCGCCCATAATGCCGTTTTCGGTATCTAAAACGCGTTTCCAGCGGGGCAGTTGTTCTTTACGGCCGGCCAGTACGGTACCACCAAAGCGGAAATTCTCTTCATCTAAAGCCTTATTTAAATAGGAGGCGTTAGCAGAAATGAGTTTCCAGCGCAGGTAGGCTTTCCAGTCATCTATGGTAAATGTTTTTAAAGCGGTGTTTACCGCACGATAGTACTCCGGCTGACCAACTATCACGCTGTCTACCGCTTTTAGTTCCATGTCTTTAAATACCGTGGTCCAGTTAATACCGGGTGTTATTTCATTAAATTTGGCCACCGTCATTTTGTTATAATTGCGGTAAGGGTCGCGCATATCTTCAAGCCGGCGGTTACTATCAGCTAAAAACTTTTCAATTTTATAAACGCTCTCGGCGCCTTTAGCGGCTTTCGGCTCGTCCCAGCCCGAAAGTTTGAGCATAGTGGGCAGGTGTTTGGTTTGAAAATCGTTGCGTATTTTGGAGGTTCGGGCATCAGTTTTAAAATAATAATCGCGGTTGGGTAAGCTTAAACCTCCCTGGCGCAATTGCACGATCATTTTAGAACTGTTTTTAGAATCCTGGCCAACACCGGCACTTATAAAGCTGCGGGTACCATAAGTACTCAGGTAGGCTGCCACGTGTACAATATCGGCGGCGGTGCGGGCTTGGTCTATCATGGTCAATTGCGCCTGCAACGGGTTAACGCCTTCTCTCTCCAGGGCTACGGTATCTAAGCCGCTGTAATAAAAATCGCCAATTTTTTGAGTGGTGCTGCCTACGGGTGCATTGGCTTTCATGGCATCCTCGTTAATTTTCTTTAGTCGCTCGCGAATTTCTTCGCCAACCACGTTGCCTATGCCCCAGCTGGAGTAAGCCGCCGGGATGGGATTACGCTTAATCCAGACGCCATTAGCGTAGGCAAAAAAGTTGTCGCCCGGTTTAACCGTGGGGTCGAGATTTTTAAAAACCGGATCGTTGGCCGAATCCACCGGCAAAGGAAGTTGATAGGCACACAAGCCAAGCGTTGCTATGGTGGCTATAAAAGCTATTTTTTTTACAGGGAACATTGTATAATATTAGTAAGCCTTAAACATAATTAATTTACGAAAGCGAGTGACTAAAAAATGAATATTTATTAAGCCTGGTTTACAAGCGCACAATAGCAGATGTTGACCTAAATGGAGTGCTTTGTATGTTATTAAATACAAATTATTAAAAGCAGTGTATATTAAAACGGAATTGTTGTGTAAAGAATACACTGTGTGGCTGCCTTATGTACAGAGAATGAATTTTTTTGTACAGAAAATCTAAAAATTATATATTCAACTGCAGGCTAGCGCCTTTTAGTTCTAATTAATTATATTTTCAATTTGGAAATTGGAGCCGCAATTTAAAATTGCGTATTCTTTAACTGATTTTTAGCACGGTATTGTAAAGCCTTTATAATCAGTCTTTAGTGATGTGTTTTCCGGGTTTTTTATCCATTATGATGTTATTTTTCCATCTTTCACACCTTATATAAATACACAATTAGCGTATTAGTTAACATTTAAATCAACGGGTGTCTATATAATTGTGGCTTTACATTTGTTAATGTTTTAATGACTCTGCATCTAAGTGAAAAAATAATAAAGTAACATCTACCTATGTTACAACATTTGTAAAGTGAATTCTCAGGCGCCCAAGCTGAGATGATTTTGTTCTTTGTTTTGGGTTTAATCAATAGTTTAAATTAATTAGGGGAAAGGGAGCTTCGAAAGTGGCTCTCTTTTTTTTTGACAAAAATTTTGGTTGATTAAACGCATTCACTGTTTTATCGTCATATTCTATCAAATTAGTAGACTTTGTAATGGGTTTTGCTTTTATTTGCTAAATATTGCTCGTTCATTTATGAAAAAACAGTTTTCGCTTGTCATCCTATTAAGCTTTTTGGGTCTTTTTGCTACGGCACAATCTAAATTAAAAACCGGTACCTGGCGTGGTGTGCTCAAGCCCGCTGCCGGCGAACTCCCTTTTAATTTTGAAGTGAAAGACACCGCCGGGCATCAACAATGGACGGTATTGAACGCCAAAGAACGCTTTAAAGTAACCAATGTGAAAACTGAGGGCGACTCTGTTTTTGTTCATATGCCATTATTTGATTCGGAATTCAGGTTGAAACAGGAGCAAGGCAATGCTTTAACCGGGCGCTTTATCAAGCACCTGGGCGATAGGGATGCCGTTACACCGTTTACTGCTCAGCAAGGGATTAAATGGCGGTTTTTTGAAACTCCCGAGAAACCTTTATATAATGTTTCGGGTCGTTGGAGTGCCATATTTGGCGAAGGTGCTGATCGCGATACCACGGTAGGCGAGTTTGCACAAACCGGCAGCAAGGTAACCGGTACCTTTTTAACCACCACCGGCGACTACCGCTACCTGGAAGGAACCGTAAGCGGCAGTAAACTATACTTATCCTGCTTTGATGGCGGTCATGCCTTCTTATTTACAGCCAATATTCAGGATGAAAAAACGCTGACTAACGGCCTGTTTGGCAGCACACCCTGGACGGCCGTAAAAAATGCGAACGCTAAACTACCCGATGCTTACTCACTAACTGTTTTAAAGCCCGGCTACAAAAAGATCAACTTTTCCTTCCCCGATCTGGATGGTAAAAAGGTAAGTCTGGACGATGCACGCTTTAAAAACAAGGTGGTGATTTTACAGGTAATGGGCTCGTGGTGCCCTAACTGTATGGACGAAACCGCTTACCTGGTTAACTACTATAAAAAATACCATGCTAAAGGTGTAGAGGTGGCCGGCCTGGCTTACGAGCGCACTGCCGACTTTGAAAAATCGAAAAAGGCGGTATTGCAGGAAAAGCAGCACTTTAATATTCCGTACCCGCTGCTGTTAACCGGTTACACCAATAATAAAAAGGAAACCGCTAAGAGCCTGCCCATGCTCAGCAACTTCCTGGCGTTTCCTACTACCATTATTATTGATAAAAAAGGCGACGTGCGTAAAATATACACCGGCTTTAGCGGCCCGGGTACGGGTAAATATTACACCGACTTTGTAAACGAATTTGAACGATTGACCGAGAGTTTATTGGCCGAGAAGTAAGCAGGCAATTATTTAATTCTTGCGCGTTGGCTTTTCTAAAATTGCTGCCAATGATAGTATGTAGCCAATAACTACACCCACTACATAAGCCAGCAAATCGCCCCATAAAAAGCCTTTCCCTAAGATAAGCTTGCCCGGCAGGGTTTGCCTTATCTCATTTATCCAGGGGGCCTGGTACAACTGGCTAAACTCAATGGCAAAGCAAAATAGCAGGCTTATCAATACTACCTGTTTTAATGGAGCAGTAACCAGTATAGCACGAACAAGCAAGTAAACCATTAATGCCCACAGCACATCGCCCGCCCATAAGGGTATGGCTGCCATACGGCGCGAAAGTAAGCCGGTAACGATAACTACTATAGCAGCAATAAGGTAAGGCAGGCGGGTTTTAAGCATGTGTATTATTGGTTGTTTAAGTTATCGGTTAGATGGTGGCACCTTTATGTCATTGCGAGGAGCGATAGCGACACAGCAATCTCTGTACGCTCTGTTACCGATCGTGGGAGATTGCCACGCTATCGCTCGCAATGACGAGTTTTTGTTTTTTATAAACAGTCCCTAAGATAGTCATTCTGCTAATCTTTTAATTCCATAAATTCCGGTTCAAGACCATTTTGCGTTAGGGATAGGAGCGGATACCGGCCGGTGCTTAAGGCCTGTGCAGTATGAGCGAATAGCCCGGGCCAAAGGCAACGCCCATGCAGAGCGTCAAGAGTACCTTTAAATTTATAACCAGTTAAAAGCAACTATCTTGTTGATAAGGATCATGGTGAACTCAGTGAAGGTTAGGTAATGGCCTATGCGCCATATTAGTCTCTGCTTCAAATTACAGGGAGATGCTTATTGGAAAAAACCGTTCAGTTGTTTACACACCAAAAACTGTTTGACTAAGGGAGGGTAATTCTTAATTGATTCTTTAGCGAGAACGTTTTTTCTCTACTTTAACAAAAAACATTAAATGTCCATCCCCAATCCAACTTCTGAAATTTCTAACAAACATAAGCTCTTAGGACTCGACCATCTCAGGGCTTTTGCCATAACCTATGTAGTCCTGTTTCATTACCAGAAATTCGGGCATCCTGATTGGGTAAATAAGGTTGGAGAGTTCGGTTGGACGGGCGTTGATCTGTTTTTCGTTCTAAGCGGCTATCTTATAGCCGGGCAGTTATTTCACCATATGGTCAAAGGTAACGGCTTGTCAATACGGGTATTTTTTACCAAGCGTTTTTTTCGTATCATCCCTCCTTACCTGGTTGTAGTGATGCTATATTTCGCTTTTCCGCCGTTAAGAGAACGCGAACAAATGGCTTCCATATGGCGATACCTGACCTTTACCCTAAATTTCGGTTTGGATATAAAGAACATTGGAACTTTTACGCACGCATGGTCACTTTGCATTGAGGAGCAGTTCTATCTCATTTTACCCCTATTCATTTTGCTGTTAACTAAATTAAACAGGGGTAAAAAAGCTATCTACGTTTTATTGGGTTTGTTTTTAAGCGGCTTTTTGATCAGATATTTCAACTGGCACTATTTTATCGAACCAAACCTTCAATCAGAGGGCTTCAGAGCGCTATTTTATCAGATCATCTATTACCCTACCTACAACCGGTTAGACGGCTTGCTGGTAGGCGTAAGTATCGCGGGCTTATACACCTTTTATCCATTTATAAAAGAAAGCATAAATCAATACAGCAACTTCCTGATGCTAACAGGAGTGATCATACTCATTGGCGCCTATTTCGTTTGTACACCACAGCAGTCGTTTAGTACAGCTATTGTAGGCTATCCGCTAATTGCAATCGGATATGGATTTATTACTGCGGCTGTGGTTTGTCCGAATAATATATTGTATAGCGTAAAGTCCTGGCTAACATCGCAAATGGCAACGCTGTCTTATGGAATCTATCTCATTCACAAAATGGCATTTCACTTAACTCAGGATGTATTAGTAAAAGCAGGCATTGATGAAAATAGCAATTTAATGTTATTTAGTTGCCTTTGCAGCACCATAGCCCTTGCTTTACTATTAAGATATACTATTGAGCGGCCATCGATCAAATTAAGGAATAGATTCCTAAGAACATAAATATGCCTCTTTCTTTGGAGAAGTCTTAAAATACGGAGTCGGGAATCGAGATACTAACGGCTCAACAGGATAAAGCACGCAGCCCGAACCGCTCAACAGGCTTTAAGCAACTACTGCCTTACGCCCTAAAACCAATCTAAACGCAAAAAAATACCAAATGCAAATTCAAAAAACTACTTTTGCAAACTTTATATATTTGGTATTATGCTTAGAACTCATACTTGTGGCGACTTAAATATCAGTCATTTAGGCCAAACCGTAACGCTATGCGGTTGGGTACAAAAATCGCGCGATTTGGGCGGTACCACGTTTATTGACGTGCGCGACCGCTATGGTTTAACACAACTGGTGCTTAATACCGATACTGATGCCACCCTGCGCGAAGCAGGCCGCAACCTGGGCCGCGAGTTTGTAATTAAGGTAACCGGCAAAGTGTTAGAGCGTTCTAACAAGAACACCAAGATCCCTACCGGCGAAGTGGAAATTGTCGTAGAGGCTTTAACTGTACTGAACGAAGCCAAGATTCCACCATTCCTAATCGAAGACGAGACCGATGGCGGTGAAGAACTGCGCGCCAAATACCGCTACCTCGATCTGCGCCGTAATCCCATCCGTAATAACCTCATCATGCGTTCTAAAATAGCGCAGGAGATCCGCAAATATTTAGACGCTCAAAACTTTATTGAGGTAGAAACCCCGGTGCTGATAAAATCGACACCCGAAGGGGCGCGCGATTTTGTGGTACCCAGCCGTATGAACCCGGGTGAGTTTTATGCCCTGCCGCAATCGCCGCAAACGTTTAAGCAATTGTTGATGGTAAGTGGTTTCGACCGTTACTTCCAAATCGTTAAATGTTTTAGGGATGAGGATCTGCGTGCCGACCGCCAGCCGGAGTTTACACAGATAGACTGCGAAATGTCGTTCATTGAGCAGGAAGATATCCTGAACATTTTCGAGGGCATGGCCCGCCACCTGTTCAACACCGTTAAAGGTATTGAACTGGGCGATTTTCCACGCATGGAATACGCCGATGCCATGCGCCTGTATGGTTCTGATAAACCTGATATCCGTTTCGGGATGGAGTTTGTTGAACTGAACGACCTGGTTAAAGGCAAAAACTTTGGCGTGTTTGATAACGCTGAACTGGTTATAGGTATTAACGCTAAAGGCAGCGCAGGCTATACCCGCAAGCAGCTGGATGAGCTGACCGAATGGTTAAAACGCCCGCAAATTGGCGCAACCGGGTTAATTTATATGCGTCATAACGATGATGGCACCCTTAAATCATCAGTTGATAAATTTTATAACGAAGAAGAATTGCAAAAATGGTCGGCCACGTTTAATACCAAGCCGGGCGATTTGATATTGATCCTGGCCGGGCAAACCGACAAGGTACGCAAGCAAATGAACGAACTGCGCCTGGAGATGGGCACCCGCCTGGGCCTGCGCAGTAAAGACAAGTTTGCACCGCTTTGGGTGGTAGACTTCCCGCTGCTGGAATTTGATGAAGAAAGCAGCCGCTGGCATGCCATGCACCACCCATTCACCTCACCCAAACCCGAGGATATTGCCAAACTGGATACTGAACCGGGCAGCGTACGCGCTAATGCCTACGATATGGTCATAAACGGTATTGAAGTGGGCGGCGGTTCTATCCGTATCCATGACCGCGAGGTGCAATCATTGATGTTCAAGCACCTGGGCTTTAGTCCGGAAGAAGCGCAAAAGCAATTTGGCTTCTTGTTAGATGCTTTTGAGTTTGGTGCACCTCCGCATGGTGGTATTGCCTTAGGCTTTGACAGGTTGTGCTCTATTTTTGCCGGACTGGATTCTATCCGCGATGTAATTGCCTTCCCTAAAAACAACTCGGGCCGCGATGTGATGATTGATTCGCCATCTACCATTGCAGAGGCACAAATGAAGGAATTGAATATTAAAACAACAGTATAATTAGATATTAATGAAGAAGTTATTAGTTCTGTGCAGTTTCCTGGTGTTGGTAGCATCGGCCTGCCACAAAGATTCATCAGATGATTATCCTGCACAACAGGCCATTGTAGACGATAACCAGATACAGGCTTACATCAGCGATAAAAAAATCGTTGCTGTGAAAGATCCGTCGGGTGTTTATTATTCTGTGCTTACGCCGGGTACGGGCGCCTACCCTACCGTAAATTCAACCCTATCCGTAAACTACAGAGGCGAATTTATAAACGGCACGGTGTTCGACAGCGGCAACCTGAGCAACTTTAACTTAAGCGGTGTCATTAAAGGCTGGTATTATGGAGTACCGCACATCAATACCGGCGGCCGTATTCTGCTCATGATCCCATCGGCTTTGGCTTACGGTCCGCAAGGAAAAGGTACTATTCCGGGTAACACCGTGCTGGTATTTACCATTGATTTGCTTAGTTTTAAATAGGCTCATATCAACCTATTTTTTTAAAGAGGCTAAATGCCTCTTTTTTTATGCCCTGTAAGGCAGCATGGCGCCTTTGCTGTTCGTAGGCGGGCCTTCGATCCTCAGGCCACGGCTTGCATGGGAAGGAATGGTATGAAGGCGGTTAACCTACATACTCCGGCCGGCTTCCTTTTGGTTTAGCCAAGGCGTAAAAAGCGTTCACAAACGTGTTCATAAACCGTTCAAAAAGTGTTCACGCGTGAACACTTTTACGATGATTTTTGGCAAAAAACGTCTTTTCCCCAGCTGTAAAAACCTGCTTTAATGAAGAAAAATGTACTTTTTTGAAGTTTTGTGAAATATCATGGACTTTCTTGCGTGAACACTTTAAGCAACTGTGGCAGTTTATATCTGTAAGGTAACAGGCGCACGATAAAGATTTACCTGTGTTGCGGTTCAGCTTTTATTATTTGATGTTGCCTTTTCACACGCATATTCCCATCATCGATACTACATTATTCCCTTAAAAATCCGTATTTTTGCACCTCTTAAATTTTGTGGAAAACACTGATGTACAAGGAATATAAACAGCTCAATTTATCGCAGATAGGCAAAGACGTACTGGAGTTTTGGAAGGAAAACAGCATTTTCGAAAAAAGCATCAGCAGTCGCCCGGCCAGTAACCCATATACTTTTTACGAAGGACCGCCATCAGCCAATGGTATGCCCGGCATTCACCATGTAATGGCGCGTTCGGTTAAAGATATTTTTTGCCGTTACAAAACGCTGAAAGGTTACCAGGTTAAACGCAAAGGCGGCTGGGACACCCACGGCCTGCCTATTGAGCTGGCTGTCGAAAAATCGTTAGGCATCACCAAAGACGATATTGGCAAGAAGATTTCCATAGAGGATTATAACGCCGCCTGCCGCAAGGAGGTGATGCGCTATACCGACATCTGGAACGACCTGACCCTGAAAATGGGCTACTGGGTTGACCTGGAAAACCCTTACGTAACCTACGAGAACGAGTACATTGAAACCCTGTGGTGGATACTCAAACAGCTGCATGATAAAGACCTGTTGTACAAAGGTTATACCGTACAGCCTTACTCACCAAAATCGGGCACGGGCTTAAGCTCGCACGAGCTGAATCAGCCGGGCACCTACAAAATGGTGAAAGATACCACCATTACTGCCCAGTTTAAAGTAAAACGCGATCAGGATTCTGAATTTTTATTCGACGGGGTTAACACCGATGTGTTTATCCTGGCCTGGACTACCACGCCGTGGACTTTGCCATCAAACTGTGCCCTGGCCGTAGGCGAAAACATTACCTATGCTCAAATCAATACTTTTAATCCGTACACCTATAAACCGGTAAGCGTAATATTGGCCAAAGACTTAATTGGCAAATACTTTAAAGCCGATGGTGAAAATGTATCGTTCGACGATTATAAGGACGGCGATAAAATTATACCCTGGAAAATACAGGCTGAGGTTAAAGGCACTCAGCTTTTAGGTCTGCACTATTACCAGTTAATGCCTTACGTAACCAATGAAGACCTTGAGAAAAATGCTTTCCGCGTTATCCCGGCCGATTTTGTGACCACCGATGATGGTACCGGTATTGTACACACCGCTTCTGTTTTTGGTGCGGATGACTTTAGAGCTTGTAAGGAAAACAACGTTCCTTCGGTGATGGTGCTAGATGAAACCGGCAAGGAAGTACCGCTGGTGAACAAACAAGGCCGTTTTGTTGACGAGGTGACCGATTTTGCCGGCCGCTACGTTAAAGAAGAATACTACAGCGATACCGAACGCGCTGCCCCCGATTTCCGCGCTACTGATGTGCAGATAGCCATTAAGCTTAAGGAAGAGAACAAAGCATTCGACGTTAAAAAATACGAGCACAGCTACCCGCACTCGTGGCGTTCTGATGAACATATTTTATACTACCCGTTAGATAGCTGGTTTATCCGTACTACAGCGGTTAAAGAAAAGCTTATTGCTCTAAATAAAACCATTAACTGGAAACCCGAAAGTACCGGCACAGGCCGTTTTGGCAACTGGCTGGAAAATTTGGTAGACTGGAACTTGTCGCGTTCACGCTACTGGGGTACGCCGCTGCCTATTTGGCGCGAAGAGAACGGTGCCGAAGAAATTTGCATCGGCTCTATAGCACAACTGGAGCAGGAAATAGAGAAATCTATCAAAGCCGGCTTTATGCCCGAAGGCTTTAAGCTGAATGATTTACACCGCCCTTATGTGGATGATGTGATCCTGGTATCTCAGGCCGGTAATAAAATGCTGCGCGAGCCCGATTTGATCGATGTTTGGTTTGATTCGGGTGCTATGCCTTATGCACAATGGCATTTTCCTTTCGAGAACAAAGAAGAATTTGGTAAAGCTTACCCGGCCGATTTTATTGCCGAGGGTGTTGACCAAACCCGTGGTTGGTTCTTTACCCTGCATGCCATAGCCGTAATGCTGAGCGAGGCCAGTGATGAGATCAAAGCTGTAAATGCAGCTATTGGTAATCAGGGTATCGCCTTTAAAAACGTGATATCGAATGGTTTGGTGCTGGATAAGAACGGCAACAAAATGTCTAAGCGTTTAGGCAACGGGGTCGATCCGTTTGCTACCATAGAACAATATGGAGCCGATGCCGCCCGCTGGTATATGATCAGCAATGCATCGCCTTGGGATAACCTGAAATTTAATATGGAAGGTTTGGACGAAGTACGCCGTAAGTTCTTTGGTACGCTGTACAACACTTACTCATTCTTCGCCCTGTATGCCAACATTGATGGTTTCAACTACAGCGAACCCGAGGTGGAGTTAAGCCAACGCCCTGAAATTGACCGCTGGATCTTGTCTTTATTGAACACCCTAACCCAAGAAGTTGACGGCTACTTTGCCGAGTTCGAACCTACAAAGGCTGCCCGTGCTATACAGGATTACGTAGATGCGCATTTGAGCAACTGGTAT
>Ga0265798_10009191_pt1 | contig 12428 bp, 10 predicted proteins | sample P3T30metagenome_FD_192430 | JGI IMG/M metagenome (GOLD analysis project Ga0265798, IMG submission 192430) | Plant litter microbial communities from East Loma Ridge, Irvine, California - P3 T30 | ecosystem: Environmental > Terrestrial > Plant litter > Unclassified | place: USA: California...
CGCTCGGCCTGGTCGAGTACCTGGGCGACGTCACCCTGGCCTACGTGCAGGTGGAGGGCGTGGAACAGATGGTGGCCGCCAAGCTGGCGGCCGGCACGCCGCTGCCGGCGCTGGGCGCGCGCGTGGCCCTGGGCTGGGACCCGGCGCGCGCTTATTTGTTCGACGCGGCCGGCGCCGCCATGTGACTGTTGCAAAAATGCCGCAACCGGCCCAAGCGAGCGACATGGAACACTGCCCCATGTTAATTTCCTGCCAATAGAGATTAACAATTCGCCGCACGATCGGGCGGACGCATCTCGTCCGCCGTGCTCGCCGGCATCGGGGAGACCAACATGAAAACCATCCAGCTCCGGCCCGTCTGCGCAGCCGTTATCCTCCTGTGCGCCCACGCGGCGCCGGCCATGGCGCAGGACAGCGCGACGGGCTCGGCCCAGGACCCTGCCACGCCCCAGGGCGCCGTCGCCGCCGAAGCGGGGCCGGCCCCGGCCACGCCGGCCGCGCCGACCCAGCCGCAGCAGTTGCAGCAGGTGACCGTGACCGGCCTGCGCAGCAGCATCCGCAGTGCCGAGGCGATCAAGCGCAACTCGGTGCAGGTAGTCGACTCGATCAATGCCGAAGACATCGGCAAGTTCCCCGACCGCGCCGCCGGCGACGCCCTGCAGCGCATCGCCGGCGTGCAGGTCGGGCGCGACCGCGGCGAAACCAATACCGTCATCATCCGCGGCCTGCCGGACGTCGTCACCACCATCAACGGCCTGGAGATCTTCACCGGCACCGGGCGGCGCCTGTCCTACCAGGACCTGCCGGTGCAGGCCATCGGCGGCTTCGACGTCTACAAGACCGTGACCCCGAGCCAGCAGGAAGGCGGCATCGCCGGCAGCATCGACGTGCGCCTGCGCGCGCCCTTCGACCTGAAGGGCTTCAACGCCACCGGCTACGTCGAGAACCGGCGCCAGAAGGTGACCGGCTCGGACGCCACCGACCGCAAGAACAACCCGGGCGGCGGTTTCTCGCTGAGCAACCGCTGGGATACCCCGATGGGCGAGATGGGCGCCCTGGTCGACGTCGCCTTCAACCGCGAGCACTGGGGCTATCCGGTGCAATGGGTCGACCGTCCCGACCGCATCTTCTCGGTGAGCCCGAACGGCAATGCGGTCCGCCTGAACGACGACCAGCCGATCGCCCCGCTCAACCCGGGCGACCGCCTCGGCGAATTCCCCGGCATCGGCGGCATCTACAATGCCGGCGACCGCGACCGCGGCAGCATCCACGGCGCCTTCCAGTGGAAGGTCAACCCCACCCTCGACCTGACTGCCCAGTACCTGGGCACCGGCTACCGCGGGGAAAGCGAAGTCGACTACATGATCGCCAACACCACCTGGGCGCCGCGCCTGTCGAACGTGGTGCTGGCGCCGGAAGGAAGTTACTGCGCCACCCCGAACGGTTCGATCTGCCCGATCCTGTCGGCCTACGCGCCGGCGGCCCAGTTCGATCCGGGCCTGTACAGCTACGATCCCTATGTCGCCACGTCGACCTGGGGCGTGAAGGAGCACACGGTCTCGCACTTCTTCAACCTCGGCCTGCAGTACCGCGACGGACCCTGGAAGCTGACGTCCAACGTGGCCTGGACCAAGTCGACCTTCGTCAACGATACCGTGATCGTCGACCAGCAGGTGCCGAACGCCAGCGTCGACGCCTATGTGTACGGACGCGACGGCCACGGCGGCTACAACCGCATCACCACCCCGACCAGCGCCAATCCGCTGCGCGACCCCAATCAATTCGTGCTGCGCGGGATGGTGCAGAACTGGGGCGTGTCGAAGGGCGAGCAGACCCAGTGGCGCGGCGACGCATCGTACCGGGTGGGCGACGACTTCCTGAAGGGCATCGACGCCGGCCTGCGCCTGTCGCAGCGCAACGCCAGCTTCCACGGCGCCGAAGGGCACAGCGACTTCGGCGGACCGGTGCGCCCGACCCCGGCCCAGGCCTTCGGCCCCGGGTTCGAGGCGCTGGTGCCGGGCGTGGACCGCCTGGGAGGCCAGTGGTACACGCCGTCGCGCAACTTCCTGATCGACCGCGCCGACACCGTGCGCAGCGTCTACGGCGCGGCGCCGGGGAGGGTGGCGGACGACCCGCTGCGCACCTTCGACCAGAAGGAAACCACCAGCACCGCCTACGGCGCCGCGCGCTGGGGCACCAAGGCCGGCGACATCGACCTGTCAGGCACCATCGGTGCGCGCCTGGTGCACGTGCAGCGCCGGCTGAACGGCAACAGCCGCATCGGCGACGTCGTCACGCCGATCGACAACCGCACCAGCGAGAACAACTTCCTGCCCAGCGCCGCCGCGGTGATCGGCTGGCGCGAGAACCTGCAGTCGCACCTTTCGGTGGGCAAGACCATCACCCGTCCCGACTTCGCCTCGCTGAATCCGGCGCTGTCGCTGATCCCGCCGACCGTCAACGCGCCCGGCACCGGCTCGTCGGGCAATGCCGAGCTGCGCCCGACCAAGTCGGTGAACATCGACGCCACGCTCGAGTACTACTTCGACAAGAACGGCTTCGCCCAGGTGGCGCTGTTCCACCGCGACATCGACGGCTACCTGCAGAACATGGAATCGTCCGAGGTGATCGGCGGCCAGACCTACCGCGTGACGCGACCGCAGAATTCGGGCTCGGGCACGCTGCGCGGCGCCGAGTTCGGGGTGCAGAAGTTCTTCGACTTCCTGCCCGAGCCGTGGCGCGGCTTCGGCGCCCAGTTCAACTACACCTGGACCGACGGCGACAACGAGACCCTGCTGTCGCCGACCAGCACCGAGTACCGCCAGACGGCGCTGACCGGGGTGGCCAAGAAGAGCTACAACGCGGTGCTGCTGTACGAAGGCCACGGCATCACAGGGCGCCTGACCGCGACCCACCGCGGCGACTTCGTCGAGCAGATCGCCGAGCCGCGCTTCGGCCAGGACCGCATCGTCAAGGCCAGCACCTTCGTCGACCTGAGCCTGTCGTACGCGCTCACCAAGAACATCTCGATCATGTTCGACGCCATCAACATCACCAAGGAAAAGTACGAGAGCTACCTGGGCAGCGAGATCCGTCCACGCGACATCCGCTACAATCCGACCACCTACGGCCTGGGCCTGCGCTTCTCGCTGTGACGGAACCGGCAACCACGATGCCCATCACCTATACCAATCCGGTGTACCCGGAGATCCTGGCCGACCCCTTCGTGCTGCGCCATGAAGGAGTCTACTACGCCTACGGCACGGCGCCGGGCGCCCCCGACGGCCGCGAGATCCCGGTGCTGCGCTCGCTCGACCTGGTGAACTGGGAGTCCGCCGGCTACGCCCTGGCCCCGACCGGCGCCACCCAGTTCTGGGCGCCGGAAGTGGCCAGCCACGAGGGCCGCTTCTATATGTACTACTCCTCGGGCGGCTCGGCCAGCGAGGGCACCGACCACCGCCTGCGCGTGGCCGTGGCCGAGCATCCGGCCGGGCCCTTCGTCGACAGCGGCAAGGTCCTGGTGCCGGACCAGCCGTTCTCGATCGATGCCCATCCCTTCCGCGATGCCGACGGCCAGTGGTATCTGTTCTACTGCGTCGACTTCATCGAGCCGGAGGGCGACCACCGGATCGGCACCGGCATCGTGGTCGACCGCCTGCTCGACATGCGCACCCTGGCCGGCGAACCGCGCACGGTGGTGCGCCCGCACCAGGACTGGCATGTGTTCCGCAAGGACCGCGAAATGTACGGCAGGGTGCTGGACTGGCACACGGTGGAGGGCGCGGCGCTGCAGGTCCACGACGGCAAATACCACTGCTTCTACAGCGGCGGCGCCTGGGAGCGCGACAACTACGGCGTCAGCTACGTGGTCGCCGACCATCCGCTCGGACCCTACCGCCGTCCCGAGGGCGGCGAGGAGGCACTGCTGATGCGCACCCCGGCGGGCGGCGGGCTGCTGGGGCCGGGGCACAATTCCTTCACCGTGTCGCCGGACGGCAGCGAGACCTGGATCGTCTACCACGCCTGGGACCTGGCGCAGACCGGGCGGCGCTTGTGCATCGACAGGATGGACTGGCGCGACGGAAAACCGGTGACGGATGGGCCGAGCTGGACGCCGCGGCCGGCGCCGTCGGGGGAGACGGTTTCTACGCCGGCTTCAAGAACGCCCGTAACTCCGCCTGGAAACGCAGCGGCTGGTCCCACATGATGAAGTGCGCGCTATCCGGAATCCGCTTGAGCTCCACTCCCTTGAGTCCAGCATACGCGCCCTGGTAGAACGCATCCAGCTGCGCCTCGGTCAGCGGCGCCCCCTTCGGCTGCACGTACAGCACCGTCGTCGGCACCGCGATCCGCGGCAGTTCCGGACGCAAATCGGTCACGATCAGTTCGCGGTAGGAGCGCGCGGTGACATCCGGATCGCTGGCCGCCGCATCCTCGATCGCGCCGGCGCGGAAGGCGGCGCTATTCACCATGCCGGCGATGGTCGTGGTGGCGCGCGCCACCCGGTCCTCCGGCGCCAGGCCGCGCATGGAGGCCGACACCTTGTCCGCCATCGGCTGCAGCGAAGCCGGCGTGGCGGCCGGGCCGCCGAACATCAGGCCCAGGAAAGGGAACATGTCGACCACCATCAGGCGCGAGAGCGCATCCGGATGGCGCGCGGCCAGCATCAGGCCGATCGTGCCGCCCATCGAATGGCCGACCACGGCCGGGCGCGACAGGCCGGCCGCGCGGATGTAGCGCGCGATCTCTTCCGCCACCGGGGCCGACACCTCGCCGGCCCGGTTGCCGCCGCTCGGTAGGCCGGCGAATCCGGCCAGCTGCACGATGTGGTAGCGGTAGCCCGGCAGCGCCGCGACGGTCGTGGCCCAGGCGCGCGGCGAGGAATTCATGCCCGGGATCAGGATGACGTCCGGTCCGCTGCCTTCGGTGCGCACCGTGATGCGGTCCGACAGGAAACCGGCGGCCAGCGCCAGGCCGGGCAGGGCGAGGGCGGCGCCGGCGGCCGCGGCACTGGCGAGGAAACGGCGGCGATGGCGTGTGGCGGACATACTGGCTCCTGGCTGGACGATCGGGAAATGGGTCGAAGCAGACGATTTGATCCAGATCATAGCAGTCTTGCATTCCCAAAAGACAAGATTTTTCGACGCCACCGCTCGGCGTCTCGCTCAGCCGCCGGCGCGTTTCGGCTGGTGGCCTTCCTTGCCCAGCAAGTCCATGACCAGATCGCAATGGTCGCCCTGGATCTCGAGCACCCCATCCTTCACGGTGCCGCCGCTGCCGCACGCCGTGCGCAGGCGCTTGCCCAGCGCCGCCAGCGCGAGCGCATCGAGCGCCAGGCCTTTGACCAGGGTCACGCTCTTGCCCCCGCGGCCCTTGGTCTGGCGCGACACGCGCACCACGCCGTCGCCCACGGGCGCGGAGCTGGCGTTGGCGGTGCAGGTACACGCCGATTGCGGCTGCCGGCATGCGGGACACATGCGGCCGCCATCGGTGGAATAGACGAGGCCGCCGTTCGAACTGTGCTTCATGGTGATGTGGAAATGATGGAGGAATGAAGCATGCGAGTTTAACAGCTCCACCGTTCCCGGAACGCAGCGCCGATCGCGTCGATCCGCCGCTACAATGCCAACCTGCCCATTGCCCAGGAGTCTGCATGCGTTTCCTCCCCTCATGGCTTGCCGTCGCAAGCATCGTGTCCACCGTCTCGCTGCTGTCCGGCTGCGCCTTTGTCGCGAACCAGACGACCGGCCCCGTCATCGACAGCAAGGTGCCCCAGGATTACAGCGGCGTGGTCGCGCTGCGCAAGCATGCCCGTTCGACCCTGGTCACGCGGGCCAGCGGCCTGGCCTTGCGCGAGCAGGCTCAGGCGAATACCAAGGACACGCGCTTCATGGTCGGTTCGATCACGAAATGGATCAGCGCCGTCACGGTGCTGCGCCTGGTCGACATGGGCAAGCTCGACCTGGACGCACCGATTGCCGGCTGGCTGCCGGAGCTGCCGCCGGCGAACGGGGCGGTCACGCTGCGCCAGCTGATGTCGAACCGCAGCGGCATCCCGAACGGCTTCTCGGAGGCCTTGCGCAAGGATGCCGCGGTCGGCAGCCTGGAAATCGGCCCGGTCGCGGGCGCGCTGCGCTTCGGTACGGGCGCCCTCACGGCCAGGCCGGGCGAGAAGTGGGATTACTCGGTCACCAACTGGGTGCTGGTGGCCGCCGTGGTGGAAAGGGCGAACAAGAAGCCCTTCACCGAGACGGTCGAGGAACTGGTCTTCGCTTCCGCCAACGTGCCCGATACGGCCTTCGCCGATACCGGCTATGAAGACGCGGGGGGCATGGCCGTGGCCTACACCGCCTCCGGCACGCGCAAGACGCCGCCCGCGCCGCCGATGGTCGCGGCCAGCGGCACGCTGTACAGCACCGCGCACGACCTGGTGGCGCTGGCGGACGCGGTCTATGCCAGCAAGCTCCTGTCCGACAAATCGCGCAAGGAGCTCATGACGATCCAGGTGGCGTCCGAAGACTATGCGCTGGGTGGCCGGGTGCGTACCGTCGCCACCGCGAAAGGCGCGCGCACGCTGGCCTGGGAATCGGGCGCCACCGGCGGCTACAAGGCCCTGCTGGCCTACGACCCGGCCGATGGCGCCGCCGTCGTCCTGCTGAACAACACCGACATGCAGCAATCGGAGCAGGCGAAGCTGGCCATCGCCCTGTTCGACGATCTGTAATCGCGGATCCGGCGTACGATAGGCAGCTCCCTCCACCGAAAGGATGCCGATAATGAGCGCAACAGCCAACCAGAAAGTCGTACTCGCCTCCCGGCCCCGCGGCCTGCCGCGTCCGGAAGACTTCCGCATCGAGCAGGAGCCGCTGCCGGCGCCGGCTGCCGGCCAGGTGCTGCTGCAGGTGCTCTGGCTCTCGCTCGACCCGTATATGCGCGGCCGCATGGACGCGGCGAAATCGTATGCCAAGCCGGTCGAGGTCGGCGCCGTGATGGAGGGCGGGACCGTCGCGCGCGTGCTCGACTCCCGGCACGAGGGCTTTGCCGCCGGCGATATCGTGCTGTCGTATTCGGGCTGGCAGCGCTACGCGGTCGACGACGGCGCCACGCTGCGCAAGCTCGATCCCGCCGCCGCTCCCCCCAGCACGGCGCTCGGCGTGCTGGGCATGCCCGGCTTCACGGCATGGTCGGGGCTGCTGCAGATCGGCCGCCCGCGGGCCGGCGAGACCGTGGTGGTCGCCGCCGCCAGCGGCGCGGTCGGCTCCGCGGTCGGGCAGATCGCCCGCATCCACGGCGCGCGCGCGGTGGGCATCGCCGGCGGCGCCGACAAATGCGCCTTCGTGCGCGAGGTGCTGGGCTTCGACGCCGTCGTCGACCATCGCGCCGCCGACTTCGAGGCCCGGCTGGCCGCTGCCTGCCCGGACGGCGTCGACGTCTATTTCGAGAACGTGGGCGGCAAGGTATGGGACGCGGTATTCCCCTTGCTGAACGACTTCGCGCGCGTGCCGGTGTGCGGCCTGATCTCGCAGTACAACGAGCTGCCGCAGGCCGGGCCGGGTCCGGACCGGCTGGCGCTCCTGATGCGCGACATCCTCAAGAAGAGCCTGAACCTGCGCGGCTTCATCCAGCGCGAATTCATGCACCTGCAGCCGGATTTCCTCGAGCAGGCCCAGGGCTGGATCCGCGAAGACCGCCTGCGCTATCGCGAAGACGTGGTCGAGGGCCTGCAGAACGCGCCGCAGGCGCTGATCGATTTGCTGCAGGGCCGGAACTTCGGCAAGCTGGTGGTCAAGGTCGCCGACTGACACGCAGCTTCGCTGGCCGGCTTCGCAGCGCGCCGGAATCCGCCGCGCCGGCGTCGTGCCTGCGGAGCAGGCCATCCATCGCAATCGAGCTCATGCATTTTGCGGCTTGGGGGATAATATAAAAACAACTATACGACACCATTATGCCGCCTACTTTCGTTACCCTGCTGGTCGGTCTGCTCCTGTGCGCCACGCTGTTGCCGCTGTCCCGGCGTCCGCAGTGGTGGATCCGCGACCTCGATTTTCCGCGGCTGCAGATTACGCTGCTGGCATGCCTGATCCTGGTCGGGCAGCTCGTCTACGGCGAGGCATCCGACCAGGACGACGTGATTGCCGTCGCCTTGACAGCCGCCTGCCTGCTGTACCAGGCCTGGTGGATACTCCCCTACACGCGCATCTATGCGAACGAGGTCAAGACGGCGGCCGGTCACGACCCGGACAAGCGCATCCGCATCCTGACCGCGAACGTGCTCACGCCCAACCGTAACGCGCCCGGCCTGGTCGCCCTGGTGCGCGAGCACCAGCCCGACCTGTTCGTCACGCTCGAGACGGACGCCTGGTGGCAGCAGCGGCTCGACGTGCTCGAGCGCGAAGACGGCTATCGGCACACGCTCAAGTGCCCGCTCGACAACCTGTACGGCATGCATGTGTATTCGCGCCTGGCGCTGGAAGACACGGCGATCCAGTTCCTGGTCGAGGACGACATTCCGTCGATGCACGCGATGGTGGTGCTGCGCTCCGGGCACAAGCTGCGCATCCACTTCCTGCATCCGACTCCGCCCAGTCCGACCGAGCACCCCGACTCGCGCGCGCGCGATGCGGAGTTGCTGGTGGTGGCCAAGAGCGTGGCGGAACTCGACACCCCGGTGATCGTGGCCGGCGACCTGAACGACGTGGCGTGGTCGGAAACCACGCGCCTGTTCCGCAAGATCAGCGGCCTGCTCGATCCGCGCGTCGGACGCGGCATGTTCAATACCTTCCATGCCGGCCACTGGTTCATGCGCTGGCCGCTCGACCACCTGTTCCACAGCCGGCACTTCACCCTGTCCCTGATCCGGCGCCTGCCGAATTTCGGTTCCGACCATTTTCCGATGCTGGTTGAACTCTGCTACGACCACGGGGCCGACCAGGAGGGTCTCGAGGCCGACGCCGACGACGAGCGCCTGGCCGGGGAAAAGATGGCCGCAGAAGGCGCCAGGGTCTCCGACGTGCACGAGCCCACCGCCTAGTCCCAGTACTGCGCCCTTTCTTCCTCGGCGGTGCGGCGGTCGCGAGCGATCATCTCTTCGAGTTCCTCGCGCGCCTGGCGCGTCAGCGACACGAAGGTCTCGCGGTCCTTGTAGTACGGGTAGAGCGCTTCCAGGCTTTGCCGGTTGTGGCGGCGGAAGCGGTTCGCGGACTGGCGCGTGCGGAAGGCGTTCTGGCCCAGGCCCTCGGTCAGCACGCTGCGGCCCAGTTGCAGGGCGGCTTCGTAGGTCTCGCGCTCGATCATGGTCACGCCGCGGTCGCGCAACTGGAAATAATGGGTGACGTTGCGGGCGCGCGCGAAGATCGGCAGCTCGGGATATTCGCGCCGCACGGCGTCGACCAGGGCCAGGCTGTCATCGATGTCGTCGATCGCCACCACCAGCGCGCGCGCCTTGGCGGCGCCGGCGGCGCGCAGCAGGTCGGGGCGGGTCGCATCGCCATAGAAGACCTTGAAGCCGAAGTGGCGCAGCACGTCGATCTGGTCGGGGTCGTGGTCGAGCACCGTCAGGCGCACGTGGTTGGCGTGCAGGAAGCGGCCGACGATCTGGCCGAAGCGGCCGAAGCCGGCGACGATCACGTGGTCCTCGTTGGGCTCGATCTGGTCGTCCTTGCGCTTCTTGCGCCCCGCCTTGCCGCCGCCCTGGCGCGCCGCCTGGACGCGGTCGTACAGCATCAGCGTGAGCGGCGTGACCACCATCGACAGCGCCACCACCACCACCAGGATCGAGGCAACGTCCGCGGAAAACACCTTGGCCGTCGCCGCCGCGCCGAACACCACGAAGGCGAATTCGCCGCCCTGCGACAGCAGCAGGGCGAACTGCAGGTGCTGGCCGCGCGCGATGTCGAAGGCGCGCGAGAGCGCATACAGCAGCGAGATCTTGATGAGCAGGAAGCCGAGCACCAGGCCCAGGATCAGCAGCGGCTGGGCCAGGAACACGGCGAAATCGACCGACATGCCGACCGCGATGAAGAACAGGCCGAGCAGCAGGGCCTTGAACGGTTCCAGGTCGGATTCCAGCGCGTGGCGGTATTCGGAGTCGGCCAGCAGCACGCCGGCCATGAAGGCGCCCAGCGCCATCGACACGCCGACCCACTGCATCAGCAGCGAGATCGCGATCACCAGCAGCAGGGCGAAAGCGGTGAAGATTTCGCGCGAATCGGTCTTGGCGATGAAGCGCAGCAGTGGGCGCAGCAGGAAGCGGCCGGCCACGATCAGCCCGGCCAGCACCACCACGACCTTCAGCACCGCCTGCCAGGCGTTGCCGCCGCCGCCCGCTTCCTCGGGCACGCCGAGCAGGGGCACGATGGCGATCATCGGGATCGCGGCGATGTCCTGGAACAGCAGGATCGAAAAGCTGCCCTGGCCGGCCGGCGTCGGCATCAGGTTGCGTTCCTCCAGCGAGGCGAGGGCGATCGCGGTGGAGGACAGCGACAGTCCGAGGCCGGCGATCAGGGCGACCTTCCAGTCGACGCCGGCCAGCACGGCGGCGCCGCACAGGCCCGCGGTCACGCCCAGCACCTGTGCCCCGCCCCAGCCGAAGATCGGGCGGCGCAGCGCCCACAGGCGGGTCGGCTCCAGCTCCAGGCCGATCAGGAACAGCAGCAGCACCACGCCGAATTCGGCGAAGTGCAGGGCGTCCTCGACCTCGCTGATCAGGCGGAAGCCGTAGGGGCCGATCAGGATGCCGGCCAGCAGGTAGCCGAGCACCGCGCCCAGCGCGAGGCGCTTGGCGAGCGGCACCACCAGCACCGCCGCGGCCAGGTAGACCATCGCATTGAAGAGCAGATTGTGTTCCATGGTTCAGCCCTCTCCCAGGTAGGGCGTGGACTCGGCCAGCGCGATGCCGGCATAGCCGGCCAGGCGGCGGCGGAACTCGGCCGCGTGGGCCTCGATGACGGCGGTCCCGGCGCGCGCGGCGCCGTGCAGCACCATCGGCTCCAGCCATTCCATGCCGCACAGTGCTGCGGTCTGCTGGTAGGGCACCAGGAAGTCGCTGAAGGGACGGCCGTGCAGGCCGCCCGAATGGTAGGCTTCCGGCCCGCTGCCGGTGGTGCTCACCAGCCAGTAGCCCTTGCCGCGCAACGCGCATTCGCCCTTGCCGTAGGCCCAGCCGGGCTGCAGCACCACTTCCATCCACTCCTTCATCAGCGAGGGCATGCCGTACCAGCGGAAGGGGTGCAGCAAGACCACCAGCTGCGCCTGCGCCAGCAGCGAACGTTCGAGGTCGCCGTCGATGTCGAAGTCCGGGTACAGGTCGTAGAGGTCCTGCACGTGCACGCCGGGTACGCTGCGCGCGGCATCGACCAGGCGGCGGTTGGCGGCGGAACGCTGGGGTGCGGGATGGGCGTAAAGCACCAGGATAGTTGCTGTTGTCATTCTTGTCGTGTTGGTCTGGTCATGGCTTGGCCCTGGATTGCTTATCCGGCCAGAAACAGATTTATAGCATATCCACCACCGGCCTTCGCAGGCTCGGCAGATTTCCCCTGCCTTAAGAACGATGTTTCCCTGTCTACACGCCGCGCCCGACATGTCCTACAAGCGAGCCGGGCGCGGGCCGATTGTCGCCTTGCGCCAGCGGACTATGATGGAATCAAATCGGAACGACGAGGAGGAAACGATGTCGATGCAAAGCGAAGGCAAGGATGCGAAAGGCCGTAACTACGACCAGGTGACCAAGGATGGCAGCACCTCGATCGGGACGCTCGGCGCGGGCGGCACCGCCAGCACCAGTGGCGGCGCCGCGCCCTCCGGCCAGCAGGGCAATATGCAGGAGGCCCGCACCGACGACCTGTTGTCGGACGGCTCGGCCGAGGATCGCGGCGACGGCTATCTGCACGAGGAAGCCGGTGAACTGCAGACGGGCATGGGCGGCATCGGCAGCCTGAGCACCGGCAACGCCGGCAACCGCCAGCGCGAAGGCGACATCCAGCCGGGCGGCGACAAGGGCGCGCTGCGTTCGGGCGACAAGGACGGCGCCGCGGCGCCCGAATCGGGCGGCCAGCGCACACGGGAATGATGGTCAAGTAGCACTGCCCGGGCCTGGTCCGGGATCGGGGGCGTGCCAGCGACCTGGTGCGCAGTGCGGGCGCAGGCGTGTCGGGGGTGACGCGCAGGCGCCCGCACGCCTGCATGCTTGGCGTTTTAGATATGCAGCGCGTGCCCGAGCGCGCGCAGGGCCGCTTCCTGCACCGCCTCGCCCAGCGTCGGATGCGCATGGATGGTGCCGCCGATGTCCTCGAGCTGGGCGCCCATCTCGATCGACTGCACGAAGGCGCTCGACAGTTCCGCCACGCCGCTGCCCACCGCCTGCCAGCCCAGCACCAGGTGGTTGTCGCGACGCGCCACCACGCGCACGAAGCCTTCGCTGCTTTCGATGG
>Ga0265798_10009192_pt1 | contig 12425 bp, 13 predicted proteins | sample P3T30metagenome_FD_192430 | JGI IMG/M metagenome (GOLD analysis project Ga0265798, IMG submission 192430) | Plant litter microbial communities from East Loma Ridge, Irvine, California - P3 T30 | ecosystem: Environmental > Terrestrial > Plant litter > Unclassified | place: USA: California...
TAACATCGACGAGACCGACGAGGCCGGCGATGACGGCACGTCCGACCTGTTCACCGAGATCTCGCGGGCGGTCGACAAGCACCTCTGGTTCCTCGAGGCCCACGTCCAGGAGCCGACCGGCACCCTTCGCGACGGCAACCCGGGGCGGTAAGCGCTTCGGTCGAGAGCCAAGCGGATTCGGTAATGGCACGCTCCTTCCCTCCCCCCTCTGCGGGGGAGGGTGGGCCGGCCGTTAGGCCGGGTCGGGAGAGGGGCGGCGTGACGGTGCAGGAGTTCGCGCCCGTCGCGACCTTTCCGGAGGCGTCGCTCCCCTCTCCCGCCCCCTGCTGACGCAGGCGCCACCTTCCCCCGCAAAGGGGGGAGGGTTCGACGCGCCTGTCAGCCACGCCAAGGCTTACCCAAACTTCAGAACCTTGATCGCATCGAAATCCTGCACCCCGCCGCCGACGCGCTTGGTGGTGTAGAACAGCACGTAGGGCTTGGCCGAGTACGGGTCGCGCAGCACCCGCAGGCCGGTGCGGTCCACCACCAGGTAGCCCCGGCGGAAGTCGCCGAACGCCACCGACAGGCTGCCCGCCGCGATCTCCGGCATCGCCTCCGCCTCCGTCACGGGGAAGCCGATCAGCGTCGCGGATTGGGCGGCCGTGAGCGGCGGGTGCCAGAGGTAGTTGCCCTGCGCATCCTTGAACTTGCGGATCGCGCTCTGGGTCCGCCGGTTCATCACGAAGCCGGCATTCTGGCGGTAGCCCGCACGCAGGGCGTAGACCAGGTCGAACAGCACGTCGGACGGGTTGGTCGACGGGAACGCCCCGGCCGCCCCGGTGGCGACGACGCCGAGCTTGCCCGGCACCCAGGCGGTGTTGGGCACGGTGTCGTAGCTCAGGAAGCCGCGCGGGCGGCTGGCGCCGTTGCCGGTGACGAAGGCCACCCCCTCCTGCTCGGCGAAGGCCATCTCGACCTCGGCGGAGAGCCACGCGTCGAGATCGACCACGGCATCGTCCAGCAGCGTCTGGGTCGCGGCCGGCATGGCGTAGAGCTCCATGGCCGGGAACGCGATCTCGGACAGGACCGGCCCGTCGGTGCCGGGACGCGGCGCGGTCTCGGCGACCCAGCCGGTCACCGGGGCGCCGACCGCGGCGGCGCGCTTGTACTGGGCGCCCGAGATCTGCTGCACGCTGGCGATGGACCGGATCGGCGAGACCTGCGCGAGGCGCGCGAGCACGGTCCGCTCGATGGTCTGCGGCACGAGATAGCCGCCGTCCGGCCCCGAGCCGGCCGACAGGGCCTTGGCCTCCAGACGCTTGAGCCCCGCGCTCTCGCCGGCCCGGACGTAGAGGTCGAAGGCCGCCTTGTGCTCCTGCGCGGCCCCATCCTCCCGGGGTCCCGGCTGGCCGAGCGCCGGCCGGGCGCGGTCGAGGCCGATCCGCTCGAGCCGGGTGCGGGCGGCGTCCAGCGCCGCGTCGATCCGGGCGAGCTTCTCCTCGGTGAGCACGTCGGTGCCGAGCCGGCCCTCGATCTGGGCGATGCGGGTCTCGTTGGTCTCCTTGAACGCCTCGAAGGCGGTGGCGAGTTCGTCCAGCGCCGGCTGGACCGGTTCGGCCCCGGGGCGGCCGGCCTTGTTCTCCAGGCCGGGCAGCGCGGCCTTGGTCTCCGGGGCGGGGCTCGACAGCGCGGTGGTGTGAGACATCATCGAACGACCTCGTGGCTGGGGTGGGTGAAGCGGGACCGGGCCGCCGGGCGCGGGCAAGGGGCGCGGCAGGCGGCGGGGTTGGGAGCGATCTTCCGGGCGAGGCCGCGGATCTCCTCGGCCGACGGGGTGCGATCCGGGCTCGCCCGGGCCTGCGGCTGCAGCGGGAAGGTCACCAGGGAGATCTCCCAGAGGTCGACCCGCTGCAGCCGGCGCTCGCCGGCCGGGCCCTTGCGGGACAGCAGGGTGCGGAAGCCGATCGACAGCCCGTCGAGGCCGCCGCCGCGCATCAGCGCGTCGATCTCCCGGGCGCGCTGCACCGCGAGGTTGAGCTGCCCCTCGGCGAACAGGCCGCGGGCATCCTCCCGGAGCGACAGCCAGCGCCCGATCGGCTCGGCCGGATCGTGCTGGAACAGCAGCCTCACCCCCGCTGCCCCCCGCCGGGCCAGGCTGGTCGCGAACGCGCCCGGCACCACCACGTCGCGGCCGAGATCGGGCACGCCGAACACGCTGGCGTAGCCGGAGAAATGGCCATCCATTGCAAGGCTCCGAAACTGAGTGCTGCGCGAACCAAGATCCGGGCTCCGCCCGGACCCGCCGGGACCTCAGGCCCCGGCCCCCGGGAGTGGCGGGTAGCCCACCGCCTCGCGCTTCTCGGATACCGACAGGAACCCGGCCGCCTCGACCCGGCGCCACAGGGATTCCCGCTCGCCCGACAGAGCCTCGATCCGGTCGAGGTCGGGTTCCAGGTCCATCGATCCGAAGGCCGGCTCCAGCCAGACGGCCAGCGCCTGGGCGGTGCGGGCGGCGAGCGGGATCAGGGTCTGGCGGTAGAGCGCCCTGTTGGCCTCGGCGTAGTTGGCGTGGGTGCTGTCGCCGGGCAGGCCGAGCAGCAGGGGCGGTACCCCGAACGCCAGGGCGATCTCCCGGGCGGCGGCGTTCTTGGCCTCGACGAAGTCCATGTCCCGGGGCGACAGCGCCAGGGGCTTCCAGTCCAGGCCGCCCTCCAGGAGCAGCGGCCGGCCGGCATTGGCGGCCCCCTGGTAATTCGCCTCCAGCTCGGCCTTCAGCCGGTCGAATTGCGGTTCGGTGAGCGCCGCGCCGGCGAAGACCAGCGCACCCGAAGGCCGGGCCGCGTTGTCGAGCAGCGCCTTGTTCCAGGCGCTCGCGGCGTTGTGGATGTCGAGTGCGGTGGCGGCGGCCTCGATCGGGGCGAGGCCGGCATAGTCGTCGTCCGGGTGGAACAGGCTGAGCGCCAGGATCGGGGCCACCTCGGGCGCGCCGGGTGTCGGCAGGTCGAACCGCCGGCTGCTGCCGCCCACCGTGTAGACGTAGGCGGCGGGCCAGCCGTCGGGACCCGGCAGCATCCGCATCCGGCCGGGCCGCAGGGTCTGCAGGGCCGCGATCCGCCCGTCGAGGCTCACCGCCTCCAGGTAGGCGGTGCCGCTGAGCGTCAGGTCCGCGTAGACGGTCTCGAGCAGGCGCGTGCCGCTCTCGCGCGGGTTCGGCCGGGCGAGCAGCGCCAGGAGATCGGCCGCATGGCCGGCGCCCGGTCCGGTGGCCATGAGCGGCAGGCTGGCCGCCCCCTCGGCGACCAGCCGGACCGCCCGGTGCACGATCGGGTTGCGCTGGTAGCCGGCCCTTGCCAGCGCCGCCGGGTCCCGGGCGGTCCAGCTCGCTCGCCCGTCGGTGTAGAGCGCGAAGGCCGGGGCGGCCTTGGTGGCGAGGGCCGGCCCCGGAGGGCCCCCGGTGGCGCGGCGCGCCACCCGCGCCATCCGATCAAGGAAGGTCGCCATGCCGGTCCGCTCCTGCGCCATGATGATGTCGACCTCCGAGCGTCCGCCGGCCCGGGAGGGCCGGGCCTGGACCGGGAGGCTTCGGATGGTCTCGGCCAGCGCCCTCGGGCACCATTGCGGCTGCGGCGAATACACCGCACCCGAACCGGCACCGTGGCGACGCCGCTACAGCCTGGATGGGCGAAGTCGTGTATTCAGGATGCAGTTCGTTCCAGAGACCACGAACCGACTCCCGGCGCGCTTCCCGCAGAAGCGCGCCGTATTGTTTTGTGCCCGCCTCGAAAGCAGGCCTTCGATCCGGCGCCCTGCGCGCGCGCCATCCCAGCCGCGCTCCGGGACCCCGAAGCGTTGGGTCGGCAGCCGACGCGCGCAGACGATGCGGAACGGGCGCCACGCGCCTCCGCCGACCGAGAGACTTACCGCTTCAAGGCTGCAGGGTATTCCGATTCGAGGAATGCAGGGCTCAGGCGTCGTCCCGAACGATGGGCGCCGAGTTTCGGATGATGCGGGGCGAAAACCGAACGCATCGACGCCGATCAGACGGCCTCGACTTCGCGGCTGACGACGTTGGCGGCCTCTCGGGCGCAGCGCAGAACCGCGGCCCGATCGGTCTCGCTCGCGATCGCGTTCCACAGGCGCAGCAGCTCGACCGTCGCGCTCAGGTCGGGGCGGACCGTCGCCACACCGTAGAAATCGCCCACCGGGCAGCCGAGGGTCTCAGCGATCATCCGGAGGCGCCGATGGGCTCCGTCGGACAGACAGCTCTCAGGATTAACATCCGAGTTCACGGGCCATCCTCCGATGTACACGGGTTTATAGCAGTCGCCCTGCGTGTATGCAATTTAAGGATGCAGCCCGGCGTCACGTTCCCGTGTGACCGCGCACAATTTGGTTTCAGAGGCCGCGGATCCGCGGCGCGCGGGGTGCGTCGAGCAGCAGGTGCGTCACCGCCCAGACCAGGGCGTCGAGGCGATCGGGCGAGCCGCCGCTCGACAGGCCGTCCGGACCGAAATCGCACAGCTCGTCCTCCAGGGCCGGGAAGGCCCCGACATGGTGGACGAGCCCCCGGGCGTAGAGCAGCGACACCGGCTCGGCGCGCAGGTACTTGCCCCGCGTCGCGCGGACGGGCGTGACCGGCACCGCCGGGTCGCACTGGGCCAGCACCGCGGCGGCCATCTCGCCGCCCTGGTTGACCTCGACCACCAGGGCGTCGGCCCGAAACCGATGATAGAGCGCCAGCGCTGCCCCGGCCCAGGCCTGGGGGCTCGCCCGAGCGAGGCTCGCGTCCGCCAGCACGTAGGCGTGGGTGCCGGCCCGACCCGCGGCCACGATCCCGCAGGCATCCGAGCGCGCGCCCGAGGTCGCGGGCGGATCCACGGCCACCACGATCCGGGCGAGCTCCGGGGCGGCGCCGACCCGGCCGACCTCCAGGGCGGCACGGTCCCACAGGGAATCGTCCCGGTCGGCGATCAGCTCGCCGTCGAGTTCCTGGCGGCCGAGGCGGGTGCCGGCATAGCGCCCGACCACCTGCTCCAGGAAATCCGGGGCGAGGTGCCGGGCATTGTCGTGGGTGCGGGCGCGACTGACCACGGTGCGCGGGTCGGCGAGCAGGCGGCGGATCAGCGGCACCGGCCGGGGCGTGGTGGTGACGAGGTTGCGCGGGCGGGTGCCCAGCCGCAGCCCGAATTGCAGCATGTCGAACGCGGCCTCGGGCCGGCGCCACTTGGCGGCCTCGTCGCACCAGGCGGCGCCGAATTGCGGGCCGCGCAGCGCGTCGGGCTCCTCCGCCGAGAAGGCCTGGGCCACCGCGCCGTTGTCCCAGGCGAGCCGGCGCAGGCTCGGCGACCAGCGCGGGCGCACCCGGCCCCGGGCCGGCAGGTTGAGCAGGCCGGACGGCCCCTCGACCATCACGTCGCGCACGTCGAGATGGGTCTCGCCCACCAGGGCGATGCGCCCGACCGGCTCCGGCGTGAAGGCCGGATCGCCCCGGGCCAGCGCATCGACCCACTCGGCTCCGGTGCGGGTCTGGCCGCAGCCGCGGCCGCCGATCACCGCCCAGGTGGTCCAGGGCGTCGCGGTCTCGGCGGGCGGCAGCTGGTCGGGGCGGGCCTGGTGCAGCCAGTCGTCGGCCAGGGCGCAGACCAACGGCGCCGGCAGGGTCGCGAGGAAGTCAGGCAGCCTTCCGGTCGCGGACAAAGCCAGCATAGCGGCGCGCGATCTCCGTGCGGAGCGCAGGCAGGTCGGGTCCGGTGCCGCCATCGCCGCCCTCCCCCTGCGCCTGTCCGCCGGTCCGCGCATGCGCCTGCCCCGGAGCGATCTCGTCGAGCAGCCGCTTGAGGCCGCCGAGGTCGCGGAGCACCCGGGCGGAATCCAGCACCGCCGCCCCCTGCCCGCTCAAGGCGGCGTCGAAGGCGGCGATCTGCCGGGCGATGTGGGCGCGCAGGTGCGCCCGCAGGACCGGCGGGTCTGCCGCCGAGTCCGGATCGAGGATCCCGCGCTCGACCGCCGCCTCCGAAAGCTCGGTCTGGGGCTCACGTTCGGGCTCGGCCGGCGGCTCGGGCCGGGCCACGCCGCAGACCGCCATCAGCCGGCGGGCGGCGTCGCGCCCGATCCCGACCGCCTCGGCGACGTCGCCGGGATCGTTCTGCGCCGCGCCGATGAGGCGGCCGAGCGCCGCCCGGCGCGCCTCCGGCCAGCGCGTCACCACGTCCTGCCGCCAGCGGCGCGGCCTCAGCCAGCCGGACCGGGCGTTCCAGGTGGAGATCGTGGCCGGCTTGACGCCGGTGCGGGCGCTGATCTCGTCGAGCGTCAACGCAGTCTCGCGCAGGAGCTGCTCGGCCAGGGCGCGCCGCTCCGACGGGAGCGCATCGAAGGACCGCATCGCCGCCGCTCCGCACACTTCTCGACCGTGCCTGTCTTGTACCCGAGGAGCGCGACGGTGTCAATCTCTAAAATCCTAGAAACGGATTTTAGGCAGATCTTCGGGGCACCGCCTCACCCCTCCCACCGCGCCACGCCGCCATGGCCGGAGCAGGTGCCGCGCCTCGTGTGGCTGAAGCTCCAGGTGTCGTCGCGGCACTTGGCCGTGGCGCCGGCCGGCTTGCCGCCGTCGCGGGTCTTGGCCGGGCGATGCACCTCGGAGCCGTCGCGGCTGCGGTAATGGCCATGCCGGTCCAGGGTCGATTCGTCCGGCTCGCGGACATCCCGGGCGCAGGCGGCGCCCGCGAATCCCAGAAGCACGGCACCGGCCAGCGCCAGCCGCGCGCAGGCATGGGGCCTCACCGGTCGGCACCGGGCATAGCGACCGCGCTTGGCGACCGTGCTTGGCGACCGCGCCGGCAAGGGGCTTACTGGTGCCCCGGAATCGTCTCGCGCGGTGTCGTTCGGGCCGGTGGCGCTCGGCCCGCGACCGCCACCGGATCCTCGGGCGGGCCCGGCATCGGCCGACAGCAAAGCCCCGGGGCGGATCGGGTTCGGTCTCACAGGGCACCCTATGGGTTGTGTCGAAAGGCATCAGACACAACCCATGCGGGGCCGTCACGGACTATCTCGGGTTAGCTTTAAACACCTCGCAAGTTGTAATCGTGGGCGGCGGGGCCGCGCGGGTCGCGCCGCGTCCCAGGCGAGACCCGATCCGCAACGTGCGGCACCGCGACGGCGCGCGATGGCGAAATTTCCTTTGCGGGGCCGGATGTTGCGCCGGATCCGGCCTCATCGGCGGGTCGGGATCCTGCACCGTCAGAGGCTCCTGATTGCCGTCTGCGGTGGGTTTTCCGGGTTTGGCGATGCGCGCAGCGCCCGGGAGCGGTAGCGTTGTCGATGGCCCCGGCGCAGGCTTCCAGAGCAGAGCGACAGGTCCGGGACTGCACGCGATCGAGACAGACCTTCGCGTATGCGGTGGCCCGGCGCCCGTCGAACACCAAGCACAGGTCTAGAAAAAGTCTTGAGGCACCATGAAAACCGGTTCGATACTTTATTGGTCGAACCGTGCTTTCGCTGCAGTCACCCGCGTCCGATCTGCGTATTGGACATGGAGCGAGCCGTTTTCGTCGCGCGTCCTGCAAAAATACTGGGGTTGCCGGGGAGACCTGTGCGACGGTAATCTATGTGACTGGCGCGTCGGCGACGCGTTCGAAAATGAATACGGGGGCGAAGTGTTCGTTCTGGTGCTGGCCACCCTGGCGGGTGGCATTCTGACCTGTGTCGGCGCATGGCCATGGTTCGGCCCCGGCGCGGTCCTCCTGGCCCCGTTCGGCGCGGGAAGCGCGGCGGTCTTCGCCGGCCTCCTCCTTGCCGCCGTGCGCAGCCGGCATCCCGCCGCCGCGCACAAGCCGATGGTGAACATCCAGTCCGAGGCGCCCCGCGCCGTCGCCAACGACACGCTGTCGGGTCAACGCCGCCGGGCCTGACCTGTGGCCGGGACAGCGGAAGCAGGGAGGGTTCGGTCGTGGCCCGGAAGGCGCGCGCCGGCCCTCTGATGGTGAGCGCCTCACGAAGACGCGCCGGTCGGGCCCCGCGGGAGCACGTGCGGTTTTGAAAGCCCCGCCTGACCGGTCTTTCCCGGCCTCGCGCGCCTCCTGGATCGACGGGCGCGGGGCGGCACGCTCCTCGGATCGCGACAGACGGCGCCGACAGGGCGGGCCTCGGATGCCCGACGCCAGCCGGTGCTGGGCCGGGGGCCGCCGATTGGGGCCCCGTCACGCGTCGGCCCGCGAACCCCTCGGACCACCCCCCAGCGGCCCCAGATGCGTCACGCCGAAGCCGTCGGCGTATTTGAGGCCGTAGCCGAGGGCACGATCGGAGCCGATATGGGCGGCCCAGATCAGCCCCGCCGCGAGGGCCTCCGGGGCCGGCCCGAACACGCCCCAGGCCAGGCAGGCGACAGGCGGGCCGTACCCGTGTGCGGCGTTGTAGAGCGCAGCCCCCGCCGACCGCCCGGCGACATAGCCCAGCAGGGTCAGGTCGGGGACGAAGAAGAGCAGGGCGAACAGCCACCAGCCGGCGTCCAGGCGGCCATACGCCACCGTGGCGGCAGCGGCGATGCAGACGCCTTCGAGACGCAGGAGCAGCCGCGGCACTCCCGTTACCATTCCGGCCATGACGTCGTCTCCCGCTTGACGATCCCGAGGCTCGCCGATCCATTTCCGAATGGCGATATCGAGATTCGGCATGGCGGTACCCGAAATATGAATACCCTCGACTGGACCCTGCTGCGTGCCTTCCTGGCGGTGGTGGAGACCGGCTCGCTGTCGGCGGCCGCGGCGCGCATCGGGGCGACCCAGCCGACCCTGAGCCGGCATATCCGCGCGCTGGAGACCGCGCTCGGCGTCACCCTGTTCACACGCTCGGCCCGGGGGCTCGATCCGACCGAGGCGGCCCTCGGCCTGATCGACGCCGCGTGCGCCATGGGCGAAGCCGCCGAAACCTTCGCGCTCAAGGCGCAGGGTCGCGCGCAGGGCCTGCGCGGGACGGTGCGCATCACGGCCTCCGTGATGGTCGCCAACCTGCTGCTGCCGCCGATCCTGGCGGACCTGCGGGCGGCCGAGCCGTGCATCCAGATTGAACTCGTCGCCTCGGATCAGGCCCAGAACCTGCTGCGCCGGGATGCCGACATCGCCATCCGGATGTTCGACCCGACCCAGAATGCGCTGATCGCCCGCAGGCTCGGAGAGGCGCCGCTCGGCCTGTTCGGCACCCACGGCTATTTCGAGCGCCGCGGTCGGCCCCGCACGGTGGCGGACCTCGATGAGCACGACGTCCTCGGCTTCGACCGCAGCGACGCCCTGCTGCGGGCCTATGCCGCCCACGGGCTCCGGGCGGCGCGCACGGATTTCCCGATCCGCTGCGACGACCAGATGGCCTACTGGAACCTGATGCGGGCCGGGGCCGGCCTCGGCTTCGCCCAGGTCCTCCTGGCGGGACGCCACCCCGAGCTGGAGCAGGCACAGATCGGCCTTGCCCTCGCGCCGCTGCCGGTCTGGCTGGTCCTGCACGAGGAGGTGCGCGGCAACGCCCGGATCCGCCGCGTCGCCGATTTTGTGACGGACGCGCTCGGCGCCCTGCTGCGCGGCGGCTGAGTGCGCGCGCCCGCGGCGCTCCGGCTCACGCCGGCTGGCGCTGGGCCGGGGCGCAGCCGAAGCGGATGATCTCGTGGGACAGCCGGTCCAGCGGCAGGACCTTGGCCGCGGCGCCGCGCTCGATCGCCTCCTTGGGCATGCCGAACACCACGCAGCTCTCCTCGTCCTGCGCCACCGTGAGCGCGCCGGCCCGGCGCATCTCCAGGAGGCCGTTGGCGCCGTCGTCACCCATGCCGGTCATGAGGATGCCGAGCGCGTTGGCGCCGGCGCATTGCGCGGCCCCGCGGAACAGCACGTCCACCGACGGGCGGTGGCGCGAGACCAGCGGGCCGTCCTTCACCGCCACGGTGTAGCGGATGCCGCTGCGCTGGAGCAGCAGGTGCCGCCCGCCGGGGGCGATCAGGGCCCGCCCGGGGACCACCGCGTCGCCGTCCTCCGCCTCCTTGACCGCGATGGCGCAGAGCCCGTCCAGCCGCTTGGCGAAGGCCGCCGTGAAGTGCTCGGGCATGTGCTGGACGATGACCAGGCCCGGGCAATCCGGCGGCAGCGCCTCCAGCACGTCGCGCAGGGATTCGGTGCCGCCCGTGGACGCGCCGATGCAGACGATCGGATCCGTCCCGGCCAGGGCCCGGGGGCGGGCGCTGAGCGGCAGCACGGCGTCGGCGGTGAGCTTGGCCTCCACCGGCCGGGGAGCCGGAAGGCCCGGGCGCAGCTTCGCCCGGGCCGCCGCCCGCACGGCGTCGCAGACCCGCACGGAGGATTCCATCAGGAACTGGCGGGTGTCGACGCGGGGCTTCGGGAAGACATCGACCGCCCCCGCCTCCAGCACTTCGAACAGGGTCCGCGAGCCGTCCTCGGTGAGCGTCGAGCAGACGATCACCGGGATCGGCCGCTGCGCCATGATCTTGCGCAGGAAGGTCAGCCCGTCCATCCGGGGCATCTCGAGGTCGAGGATGATGACGTCCGGCACCTCGTCGTGGATGCGCCGCGCCGCGATGAACGGGTCGGCCGCCGTGCCCAGCACGGTGATGTCGGGGGCAGCCTCAAGGATGCCCACCAGGGTCTGCCGGACCGAGGCGGAATCGTCCACGATCAGGACGCGGATCGGCGCGCCCCGCCTCACGCGACCGCGCCCGGCGTCCGGCCGAAGATGGTCGAGGAGATCTGAGCCAGGCCCGGCACCCCGGCCCCGGCCATCGATTCCGAGTGGCCGACCACCAGGAAGCCGCCGGGCCGCAGGTGCGTGGCCAGCCTGGACAGCACAGCCCGCTGGGTATCCTTGTCGAAATAGATCAAAACGTTCCGGCAGAAGATGATGTCCACGTCGCGATCGACCGGATATTGTGCGTTCATCAGGTTCAGGTGCTTGAAATGGACCCGGCTGCGCAGCTCCGGGACGATCCGCCCGACCTTCCAGGACGGGTTGCGGGCGTTCATCACGTAGCGCCTGCGGAAATGCGGCGGCACCGCCTGGAGGACGTCGTCCGGATAGATGCCGTCGGCGGCGACCCGCAGCACCTCCGTGGAAACGTCGGTGCCGAGGATCGCGTAGTCGAGGGCGTGCCCGGCCATCGCCATGTCGTGCAGCACCATCGCGAGGGTGTAGGCCTCGGCCCCCGTGGAGGCGGCGGCGCTCCACAGCTTGAGCCGCGCCTGGGTGATGCCGTTCCGGCGCAGCATCGGGATCAGCTCGTCCCGGAGCTGGTCGAAATGCGCCGGCTCGCGGAAGAAGTCGGTCTTGTTGGTGGTGACGCAATCGATGATGTGGACGAACTCTTCGGCGAGGTGGCCGTGATCGAACACGTGCCGCCCGTATTCCGTCAGGGTCTCGATGTCGAGCGCACGCATGCGCTTGCGCAGCCGGCCCTCCACCATGGTGCGCTTGGCCGGTGGGATCTGGATTCCGACCCGGTCCTGGATCATCTCCGCGACGGTTTCGAAATGGCGGTCGTTCAGGCGCGGCATGGTGTGGCTCCCGGTGGGGCGATCAGGCCGCGAGCGAAGGCAACAGGAGCGCCGGGTCTTCCCCGGCCATCAGCGCCCGGAGGTCGAACACCACCACGAAGGCGTCGCCCTTCCGGCCGATGCCGGCGATGTAGGTCGAGCGCCAGCGGCCGCCGACATCGGGGGCGGGCTCCAGCTCCGCGCTGTCGAGCTCGGTCACCTCGATGACCCGGTCGGCCACGAAGCCGACCCGCATCGGCCGGTCGCCCATGGGGATGTTCAGCAGGATGATCCGGGTCGCCGGGGTCGCCGGGATCGCCGGCAGGCCGAGCTTGGTCCGCAGGTCCACCACCGGGTAGCTCTGGCCGCGCACGTCGATCATGCCGACCAGGAACGGCGGCGCCTGCGGCAGGGACGCCGGCGGGCGGTAATCGAGGATCTCGTGTACGGATTCGATGTCGATCCCGAAGATCTCGCGATCGAGGCCGAGGGTCAGGTATTGCCACAGGCTGGACATGCTGGTCTCCGGCTGGGTCGCGGCTGGCCGGATCCGGCCCGGAACGCGGGGGACACGGGGCTTCGTCGCGGCGACGTGAGGATCGGGGGTCTCGGGGATCGGGCGTCTCGACGGGAGGCGCCGCGCGGGGGGAGCCCGCGCGGTGCCGGGATCGGTCAGGCGACGCGGACGAAGTCGGCATCGCGGGCGTCACCCTCGCCCATGTCCAGGGCGAAGCCACCGCCCGGGGCGAGGGTCGGCCGGCCGACGCGGGCTTTGGCGCCGCCCCGGGCTGGGGAGGCCGCGGCCGGCGCAGTCCCCATCCGGGTTGCCACGCCACGCAGCCGCGAGACCGCCTGGTCGATGCCCGTCTCGGCGTCCTCGATGCGGAAGTAGGCGATGGTCGCCTGAAGCCGCTCGGCCTG
>Ga0265798_10009194_pt1 | contig 12421 bp, 7 predicted proteins | sample P3T30metagenome_FD_192430 | JGI IMG/M metagenome (GOLD analysis project Ga0265798, IMG submission 192430) | Plant litter microbial communities from East Loma Ridge, Irvine, California - P3 T30 | ecosystem: Environmental > Terrestrial > Plant litter > Unclassified | place: USA: California...
CTACTCACCGATTCTGGAGCCAATAATGATTTCATGCCGCGAAGACGTCACCAAGATGATCCTGTCCGCCAAGGTCCGCAAGGGCATCAAGTGGCGCGACGTGACCGAGGCCACCGGCCTGTCGAAGGAATGGACCACGGCCGCCTGCCTGGGCCAGATGACGCTCGACAAACAGCAAGCCGAGGCGGTCGGCAAGATCTTCGAGCTGTCCGACGAAGCGATCGCCTGGCTGCAGATCGTGCCGTACAAGGGTTCGCTGCCGACGGCGGTGCCGACTGATCCGCTGATCTACCGCTGGTACGAGCTGGTGAATGTGTACGGCACCACGATCAAGGAACTGATCCACGAAGAATTCGGCGACGGCATCATGAGCGCGATCGATTTTTCGATGGACATCCAGCGTACCGCCGATCCGAAAGGCGATCGCGTCAACGTGGTTTTGTCAGGCAAATTCCTGCCCTATAAGTCTTACTGATCAAGCCGGGGTCACATCTGACATTCGGACACGGCCTCGTCTGTCCAATCGAAAATCGGCTCAAAACTGTATTTTCGGCTGAGTTCGTGTCCGAATGTCAGATGTGACCCCAGCTGTTGCCTGGCAGCTATTGGTATGTATCAGGCGCTTTCGCGTTCGCGCAGCGTGAAGCCGAGGTCGATGCGGCGGCGTTCCGGCTCCTGGCCCTTGATCACCTGCAGCAGCAGGCCGGCGGCTTCGAAGCCAATCTGATAGCGCGGCGTGTCGATGGTGGTCAGCGAAGGCATCATCCAGGCTGATGCCGGCAAGTCGTTGAAGCCGCAGACCGCGATGTCCTGCGGTATGCGGACGCCGTGGCGCTGGCAGTGGAACACGGCGCCGTGGGCCAGGTCGTCGTTGCAGCAGAAGACGGCGTCGCAGTCGGGCATGCTGGCCATCATGCGTTTCATCAGCTCGGCGCCGAGCTCGATGGTCGAGCGGTCCGGCACCATCAGTTCAAGCTGGGGATCGGCCAGCCCTGCCTGCGTCATGGCGGCGCGGTAGCCGTCGGCGCGGCGCAAAGTACGTTCGTCGAGCTGGGCGCCGATGAAGCCGATGCGGCGGTAGCCCTTGCGCAGCAGGTGGCGCGTCATCTCCATGCCGGCCTCGAATTGCGAGAAGCCGACCGACAGCACATTGGGGTCTTCCGACAGGTCCATCATCGATACTGCCGGCACCTGCGAGGCTTCCAGCATCCTGGCCACCGCCGGGCTGTGGGCCTGGCTCGAGAACAGGATGCCGTCCGGGCTCGATTGCAGATAGGTGCGCAGCAGCTTTTCTTCTTCGGCCTGCGAATAATAGGTGTTGCCGATCAGGAGCTGATACTGGCCCGGCGCGACCGCATCGTGGATGCCTTCGAGGACGGCGGTGAACACGGCGTTCGACAGCGACGGCACCAGCACCACAATCACATGCGACTGCGCCGACGCCAGGGCGCGGGCGGCGCGATTGGGCACGTAACCCAGCTCCACCACCGCCTGCTCGACCTTGATGCGGGTGGCTTCGGACACCATCTGCGGCTGGCTGAGCGCACGCGAGGCGGTCATGATCGACACGCCAGCCATGCCCGCCACCTGCTCGAGCGTCGCACGCCCCGTCCCCCTGCCCCTGCTGCGGCCCGTCTTTTCCATTGTCATCCCGTCGTGGTCTGCATCATCCCTGGTTCCATTCTATCAACAATGGCCAAGTGCTTTGCAGGTAGATGTTGGCAGCCAGATCGTCCGGTACAAAAGTGGAGCCGATCACCATCGACGCGTCGGCGGCACAGCCGCCTCGCCAACCCTGCCTCAACAGAAATCCCGGCTACGCGCATCCAGCCCACCCAGCAGATGCGACAAATCCACCAGCCGCTTGGCCACCAGGTGCCGCACCGCGCCCTGCCGCTGCCACACGCCATATACCCCCAGCAGCGGCGCATTGAGCACCTCACGCCGCTGCTGCTCGACCAGCGACGGCCACACGATCACATTGATGTTGCCGGTCTCGTCTTCGAGTGTCATGAACAGCACGCCCTTGGCGGTGCCGGGACGCTGGCGCACCGTGACCAGGCCGCAGGCGCGTGCCAGCTGGCCGTCCTGGAAATCCATCAGGTCCTGGGCCGGTATGAAGCGCTGCTTGAGCAGCCGCTCGCGCAGCAGCGCCAGCGGATGGCGGCCCAGCGTCAATCCCTGCGCGCGGTAGTCGCCGACGATCTCTTCGCCCTCGCTCGGCGCGGCCAGCACCGGCGTCTCTTCGCGCGGCACGGTCGGGCGCAGCAAATCTTTATCTGGCGCCGCGCCGGAAGCCTGCCACAAGGCCTCGCGCCGATGGCCCGCCAGCGAGCGTAGGGCGTTCGATGCGGCCAACACCTGCAGGTCGCTGCGATCCAGGCCAGCGCGGCGCGCCAGGTCGGCCACGCTGTCGAATGGCCGCACCGCCCGCGCCTGCTCGATACGCTCGGCCGCTTCCTTGCTCATGCCACGTTGCAGCGAGAAGCCCAAGCGCACCGCCGGCTGGCGCGAACGGTCCACGGCATCGTATTCTTCCAGCGCCGAATCCCAGCAGCTGATGGCCACATCGACCGGCCGCACCTCGATGCCGTGGCGGCGCGCGTCCTGCACCAGTTGCGAGGGACTATAAAAGCCCATTGGCTGGCTGTTGAGCAGCGCGCACAGGAAGGCGGACGGCTCGTGGCACTTGAGCCATGAACTGGCATAGGCCAGCAGCGCAAAGCTCGCCGCGTGCGATTCGGGGAAGCCGTATTCACCAAAGCCCTGGATCTGGCTGAAGATCGCCTCGGCGAATTCCTGGGTGTAGCCGCGTTCGAGCATGCCGCCGACAATCCGCTCGTAGTATTTTTCAAGGCCGCCCTTACGCTTCCAAGCCGCCATCGCGCGCCGCAGCTGGTCGGCCTCGCCCGGCGTAAAGCCGGCGCCGAGGATCGCCACCTGCATCACCTGTTCCTGGAAGATCGGCACGCCCAGCGTGCGCCCGAGCGCCTCCTTCATCTCGGGACTCGGATAGACCACCGGCTCGATCCCCTGGCGCCGGCGCAGGTAGGGATGGACCATGCCGCCCTGGATCGGACCGGGGCGCACCACCGCCACCTCGATCACCAGATCATAGAATTGGCGTGGCAGCATGCGCGGCAACATGCTCATTTGCGCGCGTGATTCGATCTGGAAGACGCCGACCGTGTCGGCCTGGCAGATCATGTCGTAGGTGGCCGTATCGTCTGGCGGGATGTCCTGCATCTCGAACAGGTCGCCATGGCGCTGGCCGACCAGCTCCAGGCCGCGCCGCATCATCGACAGCATGCCCAGCGCCAGCACGTCGACCTTCATCAGGCCCAGTTCTTCGAGGTCGTTCTTGTCCCACTGGATCACGCTGCGGTCGACCATCGTCGCGTTCTCGATCGGCACCAGGCGCGACAGCTTGCCCTTGGCGATCACGAAGCCGCCCGGATGCTGCGACAGGTGGCGCGGGAAGTTCAGCAGCGACTGCGCCAGCGTCGCCCACTGGCGCGACAGCGCAGCATCGGGATCGAGGCCGCTTTCGGCCAGGCGTCCCAGCAGGTCGGCGCGGCTGTCGAACCAGTGGTGGGTCTTGGCCACCTTCTCGACGATGGCCAGATCGATGCCGAGCGCGCGCCCGCTGTCGCGCAAGGCGCTTTTGGGGCGGTAGCTGATCACCACCGCCGCCAGCGCTGCCCGGTCGCGGCCGTACTTGTTGTAGATGTACTGGATGACTTCTTCGCGCCGCTGGTGCTCGAAGTCGACGTCGATGTCGGGCGGCTCGTTGCGCTCTTTCGAAATGAAACGCTCGAACAGCAGGCTGGCGCGGGCCGGGTCGACCTCGGTGATACCGAGGCAGTAGCACACCGCCGAGTTGGCGGCCGAGCCGCGGCCCTGGCACAGGATGTGTTGCGAGCGGGCGAAGCGCACGATGTCGTACACCGTCAAAAAGTAGTGCTCGTAGCGCATGTGCGAGATCAGTTCGAGCTCGTACTCGATCTGGGCCTGCACCTTGGCCGGGATGCCCTTGCGGAAGCGCCGGTGCGCGCCGGTCCAGGCTTCCTGGCGCAGGTAGCTGGCGGCGTCGTGGCCTGCCGGGACGACTTCGTCCGGGTATTCGTAGCGCAGCTCGTCGAGCGAGAAGGTACACAGGCGCGCGATGCGCACCGTCTCGGCCAGCGCGTCCCGCGTGTAGATATTGGCCAAGCGCAGGCGCGAACGCAGGTGCTGCTCGGCGTTCTGCGCCAGGCCATAGCCGCAGGCGGCCACCGGTTTGCCCAGGCGCGTGGCGCTCAGGGTGTCCTGCAGCGGTTTGCGCGAGCGCACGTGCATGCACACATGGCCCAGCGCGACGATGGGCAGGCCGTGCTGCCAGCCTACCTCTTCGACCGTGGCGCGGTGGGCGTCGTCGAAGGCGCGGTGCAGCGAAGTCAGGCCGAGCCAGGCGCGGCCCGGGAAGGTGGTGGCCACCCATGCGGCTTGCTCGTGCAGGCGGTCGACGTCCTGGGCCTCGTGACCGGGGTATGGCGGGAGCAGGATGGCCAGGCAGTCGGGCAAATGGGCCAGGTGCGCGTTGTCTGGCGTGGGCCTGGCCAGGTCGTCCGGGTGCAGGAGATAGGTGCCCTTCTCGCTGCGGGTGCGGCCCAGGGTGATCAGTTCGGACAGGTTGCCGGAGCCGTCGCGGTTCTTGGCCAGCAGGATCAGGGAGGGGGCTGGCGTGCCGTCGGGGTGCTTGAGGTGGAAATGGGCGCCGATGATCAGGGGCAGATTGGCTTTTTTTGCTTCGGCGTGGGCGCGGACCACGCCGGCCAGCGAGCACTCGTCGGTCAGGGCCAGGGCGGAGTAGCCGAGTTGGACGGCACGCTCGACCAGCTCCTCGGCGTGCGAGGCCCCTTGCAGGAAGGAGAAGTTCGAGAGGCAGAACAACTCGGCGTAGGGGGGCAGCGTCTGGGAGGGTGGTGGTTTGGCGGTGTGGGGCGGCTTGGTCACGTTGCGGTGCTGTCAGACAGCCAATACTGTATAAAAACACAGTATAGCTTAGCTAGACCAGGTGCCAGATGATTTGTGCTTTTGATTTGATTGAATTTAAAGACAGTTGCATCGGCATTCTTGGAATTACCCTCCATGTATTGACACAACCGGCCTGCAAATGGCTTCATAGAGAGTGAGGTTTGTCGATTAAGTAGCGACGTCTCTTTATTCGTATGGAAAAATTTAATAAGGTAGCTGTTGGCTTCGAACACGCATATTAAAAGGAGGTAGTCAAGATGACGTCAGTATTTTTGTCACGCGCCATTTGTGCGCTTTGCTTAAGTGGTATGGCTCTCGGCATGAGCGCTGTGGGCGCGCAGGAAACTTCGGCCATCTCGCTGCACGTTGGCGACGGCGGTCGTTGGATTGAGAACATAGTTGCCAACAGCGATCCTGAGAGCGAGGTCAACAACGGCATGAAACCAAAAAATCACATTGACGGCAATTCTGAATCCGAAGTCGATAACGAACCAGATTCGGAGATGGAAAATTACAACTATCCTGAAACCGAAGTTGGCAACGGTACGTCTCCCCCTAGAGTGAATCCATAGCGATCCGCGAATTAGACAGAAGTTAAAAAGGGGCGCTTAATAGAACCCATGGACAAACCAGGAGCGTCTAGCGGCCCAGTCCGTGCATGCAAGTTGGACGTTCCGCCTCCCTGGGCGCGACGCAACACAGGCTGGTCCGCGCTGAGCATGCGCTCATACGCAATCATCAACGCGGATCCGCCCATGGAGTTAATGTAGTCGAGCATGTCCACCGTAGTCTGATAGGCCAACCGAGAAAAGCTCCCTCCTGACTCGTAAACTTCCTCGGCAGCAGCAGTCACAGCATTGACCCTCACTTTTGTAAGGATTGTCACGATAGCCCATGAGATGCCCATCCACTCCGTACACGCGAGCGTCATGCGCAGCACGGGCATAAGGATGCCTACTTCCTGGATTGCCTTCATCACGGCGAGCAAGGAGCCCGCAGGCACGGTGCGGTTGCAGTTGATCGTCGCAATCAAGACTGCAATTTTGTTCATCACAGCTGGATAGCGCCGCAGGAACCGGTATAAGGCCGGCCCGATCTGCTCCGGGTTGCCCAGCAGCGGGCCAAGCCCGGCTGCCAGGAAGCAGCCACCGGTCAGGTCCCACACCACTTTCACCAGCTTCATGTCGACCGGGCCGTCCAGCATCGTGGCGCTGGCGAAGGCCTGCAGATGATTCATAATACCGGCGCGCGTAGGATTGAGCAGCAGATTGAAGCATGTCGAGAAATCGGTGCTGCAGCTGCCGTCCACCGCAATTGAACCTTTTGGCGTGACCGCGATGAAAGGCGCTCCTGCGCCGCCGATGATGCCGATGTTGATGGCGCCATTGGCCTGCAGCAACGCCATGATCCGCACCGCCTCCTGCGCGTTGTCATCCGAACGCAAGGTTCCGTCCAGACCAGCAACGAGATAACGTCCATCGCGGCATTGCAGAGTGATGGCGGGCGCTTCGGCAGCGTCGGGGATGCCGATCGTAAACACTTCCGCCGCATCGCTTGATGTACCGAGCGCGATGACCTGGCCATCGGCGGCAAGCGACCAGTAGCCGCCGGCAGCGGTCTGGAGCTTGACCTCGTCCCCAGCGGCAAACAGGCCGGCCAGCGACACAAAGGTGCGATCGGCGACAAACGCAGGTTCGGGCTGGGTGATCGAAACCGGCGTATCTTCGGGCACGTTGATGCTCGATACCGACGCCGCGCCCCAGCTATACACCATCGAGAACGACTTGACGGCGGCGGGCCAGGTATCGCCGAAGGTCAGGCTGTCGGCCGAAAACGATAATCCCTGATCGTTCACCAGCGCCGCCACCTTGGCCGTGACGTCAAGCGGGCCGTAGGCGGCTGCGATCACGTTCAGGGCACGCGGATCGCGCGGCGCGTGGGCGCCGCGAACGGCGGCGCTGTAGTCGATCTGGAGAGTCTGGTTTTCGGTCGCTGCCGCCATCTGCGGTGTGCAGTCGGCGTATTGGTAGACCACATGCAGCGTCTTGCGCATGCCCGGCCAACCGTCGCCGAACACACTGCTCGATGCAGCCACGCACAGGCTGCGCCGGGAGACGCTGGCGCGGACGATGTCGGTAACGTCTTTCAGGCCGTAGAACGCGCTCAGGATGTGAAAGGCCGGTCGGTAGCTCAGTGCATACGGCGCGCCTTCGACCACGATGTCGATGAAGGGCACCTGGCCGGCGTAGCTGGCCACGATGACGAAGGTTTTGCGCTTGCCTTCCCAGACGTCGCCAAGCGTGGCACTGTCGGCGACCAGTGACAGGGTTTCGGTTGGCGCGACCAGGCCGCGCACGGTGTCGCTGACATCCACGGGGCCGTAGCTCGCGCCCCAGATGGTCAATCCTGGCAGAGCAGGATTGGTCGCAGGCTTTTCGACCACAACCTGTCCCGATTTGCTGAACTGCTGTGGACCGATACACAGCATCTCGCCTTCCACGGCAGTGGCCACGCAGGCCGGACCACCGTCATAGCGATAGACGACCGTGAGCGTCTTGGCGTGACCGATCCACGTATCGCCGAACACGCGGTTACTCACCAACACACTTAAGGACTCTGGAAACGCCTGGCGATCAACCAGCTTGATGACCTGGGCAGTCACCTGCTTCAGCCCATATGCCGCGCCGACGATCTGCAGAACGCCTGTGTTTTGGGTAGCCATCGCTTGAATGTTCTTTCCGGAATGAATAACATGCTTTGCGCCAGAAATGACGCGGCTGCTCGGTCCATGACTGCAACCGAGGCCGCCATGCCCAGCAACTCTGCAAGCTCCATGCCAGCGCCAAATAATGGCGTGAAAGCAACAAAATGAAAGATCTAGTCGACTAACTATGCAGGATGAGTGTAAAAAGGCGGGGGTTTTACATGTCAACTAGCGATTTGACATGTCCAGCGTCGCAACGACCGCATCAAGAATGTGTATTCGGCAAATTTCTTTTCCTGTAGTATTTACGGCGACTGCGCCGACTGAACGAGCTGCACATGAACTCATCGCCCGACCTGCTTGCCACCCCCAGCACTGAGCGATATCGGCTTGGCAAACTGCTTGGCCACGGCGGATTCGGCGACGTACACGAGGCATGGGACCCCGCCCTGCAACGCAGCGTCGCCATCAAGCGTCTGAAGCCCGACTTGGTACGTGACCAGCCAGATGACCTGCTACAAGAGGCGCGGCTGGCTGCTTCGCTACGGCATCCCGCCTTCATCCAGATTTACTCGCTCGAAGACGACGGCAATAGCAAGTCGATCGTAATGGAGCTGGTTGGCGGCAAAACCCTGCATCAACTGCTGTCCACGACAAAACTCACGAGAGACCAGATACTAGACATCGTCTGCCAGCTGGCCGATGCGATGGCGCAAGCGCATGCGGCAGGCCTAATCCACGGTGATTTGAAACCCGCCAATTTGATGATCGAACCTTCGGGGCAGCTGCGCATCATGGATTTTGGATTGGCACGCAAGATCGACCCGCTTGCTACCGAGTCCGGCGACGTACTGCAGACGCAAGGTACGATTGCATATCTGGCGCCAGAAATCCTGAATGGCAAACATCCTAATACGCTGAGCGATATTTACGCCGTTGGTGTTCTGATGTACGAAATGATGCACGGTAAGCGCCCATTCGCACACCTGCATGGGCTGGCACTAGCGGCTGCTCAAGTCCAATCGTCCTGCACGCAATGGGATTTCGCCCCTGATGCTGACCAAGATATGGCGCACCTTATACGCGCGATGTGTGCACCGGAGCCAACTGCACGTATCCCGACAATGCAGAGCGTCAGGGATACTGCGATAACGTTACGGAACCCGCTTGCAACATTCGCATCATCGAAAAAACGGTTCGCTTTTATAACGCGTCGCTATATCTTGCGCTGGATCACAGGCTCTGCAGTAGTAGCTGTCTTGATGATTGGTATTTCCATATATTTTCCAATCTCAGCGGATATGGACCATTGGAGACCACAGGTCTCAGATACAACAAGAATTTCGAACGGCATGTCCGCACTACGCCAGTTTGACCGTGACGGGAGCCTAGATATTGCAGCCGAAAATTTTTCAATACTACTGAATAAACAACCAAACCATGCAGCTGCAGCTGCAGGCATGGCACTAACTTACGCTCTACGTTACGCAGGCGATCGCGGTGATGCGAGCTGGCTACAGCGCGCGGATGTAAGTGCACAAGTAGCGTTAGCTTCGGACGATCAACTTGCACTCGGCTTGGCCGCCAAATCTTATGTTCGCCAGCTACAGGGACGAAATGACGAAAGCCTACAGCTTGCACAACAGGCTCTACGACTTGACCCGACGAATATTTTTGCGCTCAATACAAGGATTGGGGTACTGACGCGCATGCAGCGCTATAACGAAGCTGAGCGCAATATTGAGCTTGCACGTAAAGCTCATCCGAATGAACGTTTATTTATTGATCGTTTAGGCGCATTACGCTATCTTCAAACTGACTACATTAATGCTGAAAAGGCTTTCCGTCATAGTATAGCGACTGAGCCGGATGCGGTGTATTCCTATGCCAATCTGAGCGCTACACTCGTACGACTAGGCCGCGATGACGAGGCTTTAAAAGTGCTTCAACAAGGCCTACAAGTTCGTCCAAACGGGCAGCTATATAGTAATCTAGGGACAGCTCTATTTAGCCGTGGGGACTACCTAGGTGCAGTTAAAGCGTTCGAACATTCTGTATCTTACTCGAAAGGTAATAGTCTCGGACATTTACGATGGGCTAACCTAGCCGATACCCTGCGCTGGATCCCAGGACGCGAAGGAGATTCGCAACAAGCTTATCGCAATGCCGTTGCCCTGCTCAAGCCACTGCTCGAACGCCTTCCAGACGACTCCACGTTGGCTTCGCGTATGGGTTTATATGCGGCCAAATTGGGTGATAAGAATACTGCGTCGGAGTTAAGTCGTAAGGCCGTAATGGCTAAACCAACGAATGCCGACATTCGCTTTCGGGCTGCCGTAGCGTACGAGGTTACGGGTCAACGCGAGCAGGCGCTCACCGAATTGACCCGTGCGCAACAGCTTGGCTACCCAACAAAATTAATCGGGACGGAACCTGACTTATTGGCGCTGCGGAGTGATCCGCGGTTTGATTTACTTCGAATGGAAAGGAACCAATGACACAACCAATGATGACATTAACAGCACGGTTTGACGTCAATCAGGTAGATGACGGTATTGACTGGCTATTTGCCGACATCGACTCAAACAGCACTGATGATCGCACTTTAACAGCGCCGTATTGGAACCGAGATATTCAGTTCTCGGCTGGTCAAGAGTTTCGCATTGCGATTTCTGCGAGCGACCAAGAAAAAACAGGTTTTGAATCATTAGAGATTATTGATTGTTGCGTAATTACACGTCCGCAAATTCTTTGCTGCGGCAAAGGCATACTCACCCGTTACGCTCCGCCATCCTTGTTTGTGAATTGCGACGGAAAACAGTTAGGAGCGATTTATCGAATTGAGCCTTCCGCATTCTCTGTACACAGCACGGGAATTGATCCTTCCCAAGGAAGAAAAGTTACGCTCCTCTGGAACGGCAATTTAACTGTGGGACCATACAACGGTTTTTGGGATTTAGCGTTCTATGTCACGGTAAGCATTAAGCGTGCTCATGAGGAAGCTAGGCAGCTGAGAGTCTTCTACTTCGACCCCGAAGGTGAAGTTGGTAACGGCACAGATCCTCCGAACGCCGTGATGCGGATCTCAAACGGCGGAACTGAGGCCTAATAGGCTTGCATGTCTTCGCAGTGCCTCCGCCGGAGTCATCAGGCGCGAGGCGCACCGCTGGAGGTCACCATCACACGCATGCCATGCTGCACGGATCTCCTCCTCTGCAATATCAGAAGGGATTCGAATGCGCGGGTGCGCCTCCAGCAATTTGTAGACGGTCGGCCGCGAAACACCAAGCTGCTTGGATGCTGCAAGAATTTGCCACTGGCTCTTCTCCATCGCCTCTACAAGATCGTCATCGCTGAGCTCTGACACCTTGCGCCGCGCCGGGCGAGATTCGGGAATGACAGGCTGCTGCACCGGTATCACAGGCATCGACATCGACTGCTCGAGCACCGGCACGATCCCAGCCTGCAGATCCAGCGCCACCCGCCGTATCGCATGCGATAGCTGCCGCACATTCCCCGGCCAGTCGCCATTGAACACCTGGCTCAGCACATCAAACGGCAAGACCCAATCTTCGCCCGGCGCTTCGGCTTCGAGAAAATGCCGCACCAGCACCCCGATATCTTCCCGCCGTTCACGTAACGCCGGCACGCGAATCACGAACGCCTCAAGCCGACGCCGCAGTGCCTGACTAAACCCGCCCGTCCCCAGATCCTGGTCAGTCGCAGCAACAATCCTCGCAGTCGACAACGAGTCCGTCCCAGCCCCCAGCGGCCGATACTCGCCACTCTCGAGCACCCGCAACAACATGGCCTGCACCGACGCCGGCGTATCCCCGATCTCGTCCAGGAACAGCGTCCCGTCCCCCGCCTCGGCAAACCATCCGCTACGGTTTCCGGTGGCCCCGGTATAAGCCCCCTTGACCGCGCCAAACAACTCGGCCGCCGCCAACGACTCGCTGAGCGTCGCCATATTGATCGCGACAAAGCGCTGGCCACGCCGCGCGCTCAGATCATGAATAGCGCGCGCCGCCACTTCCTTGCCACTCCCGGTCTCGCCGAGCAAAAGCACCGGCATCGTAGTCCCCGCCACCTGCCCGATCGCCTCCCGCAACTTGAGCGCCGCATCACCCACACCAATCAGCGCAGGCACCGCGCTCACACGCGGCAAGCTGCGCATCAGATGCAGGCAAACGAATATCTGGCTGCCCAACCCGAGCACGATGCCACGTTCGAGATCCGCCGCCGCAAAGTGGTCAGCGCCGGTCGACAAGCACCCATTGATCTCCAACCCCATCTTGCCGCGCACGTGGTCGATCGCGACGCTTCCATCCGCATCGAAACGAATATGCACCGGCTCACGCGAAATCGAACGCTCGCCCAACGGCGTCCCATCAGGCCCGGCGCCAGCATGCGCAAACAAGGGCGCAAACCGATTGAGCGCAATAGCGCCACCCGCCGCAGGACCGAGCATCTGCTCGCCAATCCGCTCACGCTGCGGATGCCAAAGAATCGTCAGGCCGAGCACCGGCGCCATGCCGAAGCTTTCAGCGATGCCATACGATGTCAGTGTCGCGTCGGGATCGCTCACGCTTTGTCCCCCGCGAAGCTGACTGCTGGCGCATCAAAATATTCCTGGAACATGGGGCAATCTCGGCACAATCGGTTTGTTAAAAACATGCACAAATTCTAACCGATCAAACC
>Ga0265798_10009195_pt1 | contig 12421 bp, 11 predicted proteins | sample P3T30metagenome_FD_192430 | JGI IMG/M metagenome (GOLD analysis project Ga0265798, IMG submission 192430) | Plant litter microbial communities from East Loma Ridge, Irvine, California - P3 T30 | ecosystem: Environmental > Terrestrial > Plant litter > Unclassified | place: USA: California...
GCGGCATGGGTGGCGGTATGGGCGGTGGCGGCATGGACGACGACTACTCGGCGCCACAGCAGCCACGCCAGCAAGCGCCACGCCAGGCGCCACCGGCACCGGCAGCACGTCCGCAGCCGAAGCCGGCGCCGAACTTCTCGGATATGGATGACGACATTCCGTTCTAGAACCTACTTCGTCAGGTTTTTGTTGATAGGCCTGCATTCCCAAGAGGGAATGTGGGCTTTTTCTTTACCAACACTTTGTTTTGTGGTGTAGTAGAGATCAAACTCAACTACTACTTGGTAAAAAGGTTGATAAATGACGAAATTTGTCGCAAAGCGCGTCATGTTTCGGAACGGAGAGCGACACTCTGTTTTGAATAGGCCAGGGGGCCTCCCGGTTCACGAGGCGACCCTGTACTTAGCTGGGTACCGCAAGCGTGGTCGAGCCGCTAACACGATTCACGCTGTTTGCATGACGTTGGCGTTGCTGTACCGAGAACTGGACACGGCGGGCATTGACTTACTCCAGCGTCTGCGGCAGGGCCAGTTCTTGATGGTCCATGAACTCAACCGATTAGTCTATGCGACTCAATATTGGCTAGCTGACCTCTCCGATGAAGACACGGACGAACGAGGTGGTTCTAACGTCATTGATATCAAACGAATCCGGATTCGTCGTAAATCGGCAGTTGCGGAGGTCAAGTCGGTCAGTGTGGCGACTCAGGCTACCCGGCTTAGGTACATGGCAGACTATTTAGAGTTTTTGACAGCGTATATTGGCGCTGCACTTTCGGCGTCCCTGCGAAAGGAGCTAGCGTTTGAAAGCGACGCTGCCCTTAAAACATTTCGTGCCCAGATACCGCGAGTCTCCAAACGGGCCAAGCTTGGCGCGCGCGAGGGACTTTCAAAGGCTGACCAGGACCGGCTCGTGACAGTAATTGGCCCAGACTCGCCTGACAATCCGTGGGAGCGTGGGTTCGTCCGTCAGCGGAACTGGCTGATTGTTGTGCTCTTGCTCGCGACAGGGATGCGTCGTGGCGAACTACTCGGCTTACAGATTCGAGACCTTGACCAATGCTTGCCCAAGCTGCGCATCATCCGGAGGGCAGATGCCAGCGAGGACCCACGCCGTATTCAACCAAATACAAAGACCAACGACCGAGAGGTGGAACTGCGGCCGGCCATCATGCGGGCAGTCTGGAGGTACATTACTCACCAAAGGAAGAAAATCAAGGCTGCCCGCAAGTATCCGCAGCTCATCGTTGCAGATGACGGCCAGCCGTTGTCCTTAAAGAGCATTGACAAAATATTTGTGCAGTTTCGTGCTGCTTGCCCAGGCCTACCCGTCACGCTCACGAGCCATGTCATGCGCCATACCTGGAATGAACGCTTTTCTGAGCAGGCTGAATTGCTTGGCCTCACGGATGCCGTCGAAGAGAAGGCTAGGAACGAACAACAAGGGTGGGCTGATAACTCTGAGTCTGCTGCAACTTACACCCGCCGCCACGCTACCCGGAAAGGCCGTGAGCTCTCCTTGAAACTACAAGAACAACTAGATGTCCCAGAACGTTGAATTTCACTCGTCGACTACTCTTGTCATTGCCTTGCCAGATCTCGTATTTGCTCGCGGTGGGGCCAGCTTTGACCCTAGGAGCGATCTTTGGGAGTGGCCCGATGGCCCGTTCAACGCGCGAGTCGACTTCCGTCGCTATCGTGACGACTTTAAAGCAATTGTTCCCATGTTGAAGCAGGCGCTGTTGCCTTTCGTCAAGGGACACGCATCTGGCTATGTCATCTGTTTAAATGAGGCCTTTTTCCATTTTACAAACGTCATCGGCACATGCCCTGAAAAGACAATTAGTGCACAATATCTCTCTGATTACACAGCCAAGTTGGACGCTCTCCACAAAATCGGGCGACTCGGCACGCTTAACGCCCTTCTGCAGAAATGGGTTGTCCTCGGACTCCCGGGAGTAGCAAAGGAATGCGCGGCGTACTTGCAGGAGCGACGCAAGCCTGGGAATAAAAAGGGTGACGCTGTCAGGACGCGGGATCCAGTCAACGGCCCTCTAAGCGAGGATGAGTACACGGCGCTGTACTCGGCGGTCAACGCTGCTTACGGGCAAGGCGGCCTGCCGTTATGGACGCTTCTCCTCACTCGGCTGCTCTTCGCCTGTGGTGGGCGCATATGTCAATACGCATCGCTCAAGTTTTGCGACTTCGATGGTGCCACGTTAGTGCTAAATTTTCCGCAAGCAAAGCGGGGTGACGAACACATGCGGTGCAGTTTCCTTTCATTTGACATCAGCGCCCAAACGGGTCAGCTCATCGCGGACTACATCAGCGATTTGCGGGCCCAGGGATACGACGATAACTCTGCCTTCTTCCCCGAAAAATTGATCATGCCTATCGGGGCAAAAAAGCAATTTCGGGGCATTGATGACTTGTTTTACGGGCACTGTACTCCTAGCAGCCTGTCTAGGCGATTTTCGCTTCTTATGGCCGAAATCGCACCGCCAACGGCCCGGCTCGACTTTGCGCCGATGCCTCTAACAACTAAGAGGTTCCGGTACACGTTTGGCACCCGGCTCGCGGAGGAGGGGGCAAGCAAAGTGGTCATTGCGAACCGCTTGGGCCACGCGGATCTGCAGCATGTTGATGTGTACGTTTCCGCTTCTCCAAAGGTTGTCGAGAATATCGACAAGACCATGGGAGCACTACTCGCTCCGCTTGCCAGGGCTTTCAAGGGTCAGCTTGTAGAGGGCGAGGAGCACACCATCCATAAGGGTGCACCAGGAAGCCGGATCATTGACTTCCGAGTCTCGAAGGACCCGGTAGGCAGCTGCGGGGGTAAGGGAAGCAATTGCGCGTTCAACAAACCGGTTGCTTGTTACACATGCTTCCGTTTCGAGCCGTGGTTGGACGCACCGCATGAGAAAGTGCTTGAGCGGCTGCAGGCCGAACGGGAAAAGTGGTCGGGAGATGACCGAATGGCAGCGGTGAATGATGAGCCCATCCGGGCCGTCCAAGAGGTTATTGCGCTTTGTACTCAGGTTTGGCAGCAGCGCGACCAACCAAAATCGGAGGCTGTGTCGTGAGCGCCCCGGTCCTCAACTTCACACCGCGTGCAGAATTGGAGCCATGGGCCAACCTGGACGCCTTTGTGCGACTCTGTAGGGATTCTGAAGTCCTCAATGCTAAGTCACAGTTCGACAAAAACGTTTGGGACGTTGGCTATCTGAAAGGACAAAACAAAGTGCACCGGGCGGTGTTTAGCACCCTTGAGGCATCACGCAAGAACGAGCCAACTCCAAGCCTGCCTGATCCGTTTTTGGACTTTGCCAAAGCGACCCTCGTCTATCTCCACGATAAGCGTGCAGTGGAGTCGCAAAGTTTTCGGATCGCAGCGTTTCGATGTTTGGAAGCGGCCTTGCGCCAGTCGAACAAGGGCTCGCGGCCAACCGCCGTGGACGAGATGGTGTTGGACAGCGCGGTCGAATTTGCTAAGCAGGTGTCGCCAGGTGTCGCCTATCGGATCGCCGGTCAGATTAAATATATCGCGGAGTTTATGTGCACCAAGGGATTTATATTCCTTCGCCAGCGCTGGACGCACGGCCTTCCGAGACCTCAAGAGTTGGGGTCTCGGATCTCAAAGGAGGCGCTCACCGCGCGCCAGGAGAAGCTACCATCAGCCGCCACGCTCCGTGCGCTCGGGGCGATTTTCCATGAAGCCGTCGAGCCTGCCGATATTCTGGTTTCGAGTAACACCGGCCTGATGCTTTGCGCACCAGAGCGCATCAATGAACTGCTTCGGCTTCGGCGGAACTGCCTTGTCGACGGGGAAGGTGAATATCGCGGGAAGCTTGGCTTACGGTGGTCCGGATCAAAGGGATTCGAGAACACCACAAAGTGGCTCCCCACAGAAATGGCCCCAGTCGCACGTCAGGCTGTCGCAAACATTATCCAGGTGACGACTCCTGCCCAAAAGCTGGCTGCTTGGTATACAGCTCACCCTAAGAAGCTATATCTGCACCAGCGAGCCGCGCATCTCAGAAATATTAAGGTCCTGACGCTCAACCAAATTGGCCTCATTTTGTGGGGTGATGATACGGCACGCATTGTAGCAAACACATGGGCGCAAACAACTAATAATCTGCCCAAGCAATCGCTTGGCGGACAACGAATCGGTTTTCTTTTCGAGGACGTGGAGCGCGCTATTCTTGCAATGTTGCCGCCAACGTTTCCTTTCATGCCCGGCGCTCCCGAGCTCTTTTGCCAAGACGCGATGGCCGTCATGCGAACAAACGAAATGCATTCGGTGAGGGCGACATATTTGTGCATGTTTAGCTGTGTCGACTACACCGTTCTCACGACCCGCTTCGGTGGTTACGAAGGTAGGGAGTCTATCTTCCAGCGCTTTGGGTATTTCGAAGACGATGGTTCACCGATCGAGTTACAAAGCCATAGCCTGCGTCACTACCTGAATATGCTGGCGCAGACCGGCGGGTTGAGTAGTACCGAGATTGCCCTCTTCTCCGGCCGGAAGGACGTGAGACAGAACCGCGCCTATGACCATATGACGTCTGACGAAGTTCAGGCGCCGATCAGTCAGGCCTTGAAGGGCGGATTCACATCTGAACTGGAACCGGTTCTTAACCTCGGGCTTAACTTAATCACGCGGACCGAGTTCAAAGGTCTAGGCCTGACTGCAGCACACACGACAGAATACGGGTGGTGCGCTCATGACTTCGCAAGTGAGCCGTGCCAAATGTACCGCGACTGCATCAACTGTGAGGGGCAGGAATGCATCAAAGGAGAGACGCAGAAGGAAGCCAACCTCCGGATGCTTAAGAGTGAAACCGAGTACCTGTTGAAGCAGGCCCGGGAAGCATTGAGCGAAGAAGAATACGGCGCTGATACCTGGGTCAAGCATCAGTCGGTCACCCTCGAACGAGTAAATGCCCTACTGTCGATATTGAAGGATCCAGCAGTACCTACGGGAGCACGAATTCGTTTGGACGACTGTAATGCTCCGCTTATCACAACCGACAATGCTCACGCTGTTATGGTGTCCCGGACAATACGACGAAAGGCGATGCCATGAAAAAGAAACGAGCACCGGACTTAACCGCAGAGCGAATCACCGTAGTTCTTGAAACCTTGGACGGGTGGAAAGGCAAGCTGACGTGGGAGCTCTTGTTAGATGCAGTGCAAGTATCTACCGGCCATCGCTATTCAAGGTTTACATTTGCCGAGTACCCAGAGATTGCGAATGCCTTCTCCTTCAAGAAGGACAGGTTGCGTGGCACTTTGCCGCGTGAGCGCGGGGAACCCCGCGACGAGCGCGTTCGTGCGGCTCTCGCGCAGGTAGAACGCTACAAGGCAAAAGCTGACCGGCTTGATGGAGAGAACCAGCTACTACTAGAGCAATTTGTGACTTGGGCGACTAACGCTGAGCGTAAGGGAGTCACGTTGGACATGTTGGACGCCCCTTTGCCAAAGCCCGATCGCGACAGAAGCAAAGGGAAGAATTAATGCCGTACCTTAGAGAGAATAGGACGGTTTAAACGTGATCACAGACCGACTGACAACTTGGTTGACGCTAGACCTAACATTCGAAGCTTCAAAGTGATCAGTAAAATATTTCATGTCGCCAAAAATTTGGCGTGTTGCGGACTCATACCGTTTTAATACAAACAAGCCAATCTATATCGCAATCGCTCCAACTAAGCGATTTATGCTCGAATACATCATTCGTGTGTATGTCGAGTGCCAACGCATCAGCCGCAGCGACGAGCATTTTATTAGTGAAATGCCCCTGAGAGCTTCATCTCTTGGCAACTGCACACTGCCTAGGATAAGCTGCTCGAAGTCGGACTAAAATTTGCCTTGGCTAGACTATCCGATCACGTTGACCCAAGCGGTCCGACCTCAGAGATCAACGATGTTTAGCCGATACAAACGGCTGTCAGGTCGAACTTCGGCGAACCGGATAGGCTTGCCCGAATTCTTCACATAATTCGTTAGTATTTCGCGAACTGGCTGGGCACAGTTCTGCCCAAAAATTAGCCGGGTGATCCCATTTTCCGAAAGATTACTGACGCCTTTACGATACATCGCACGCCACTCCTCCTCATAATTCCAGACGATAGACTTGCTAAACAAGGTCTTGTCGACTTGCACTTCATTCGTATCCCCAGAAGGAAGAAGATTTATGACCGGCCGCTCTGCGCAATAGGTCACCTCCTCAAGATACTCAAACTCCGAAGTGTCGATCTCAAGGCAGACGCCACTAAAGTTTTCTGCATAATGCGACCACATCAAAATGTTGTCGGGTCGCTCAGCAGCGCAAAAAACGCCATCCTCAGCAATACGTTCAGCCATCATGGCCTCGAGTCTGCTCAGATTGTTCGGATGTCTCAAGTCTTCGGAAGTCCCTAGCGCGGACCGTATATGAGACTCCATTAAGACAGCTCCACGATCACCATGTTTAGCCCTAGCTGATTCGATGCAGCTTCGCATAAACTCTTCATCGGAGCAGTCAAGGCTAACTACCGGTCTGCAGTCGAAAGGATCATTGAATTCGAAGGATGAACTAAAATAGATTTCCCCGTGTTCAATCATTCTCCGCAATCGCTCCAGGCTCCCCGTTCCGGGCTCATTGCTTTTATCAATCTTTGCAGATCGGTACTTATATACGAACTTCGGAAGAGATTTTTTCATATTGTCGAAGAACGAATCTTAGTCCTAAACTTATTTATATAGGCAGGTAATTTATTTAATTTACGAAGGCAGTTGCTGGCTCTGCCGGCACTGGCAAACCATCCTCGGCACCGACATTTTCTCGGGCTCAGCATCATCCGAAATTTCATTCCCTTTTGCCACAAACGATGTATTCGGGCACAACCGGCCCGAATCATCAGGTTAAAGCGACAAGACTTGCCTAATCGGCAGGCTGCTCTAGCTCAAACGCCTCATCCACCTCGAGATCCTCAACGTTCGAAGAGCCTTCTTCAGCTGTGCCGATGAAGAAGTGGTGATCTGGTGCCGTCGAGAAGTAAGAACGAAGTTCGCCCCGTGCCTGGGCAAGGGTCTGATAGTAATCTCGGAATGGCTTTGACACGTTCTTAGCATGCTCGACATCTCGGGGAATTGGAACTCGAATGTCAAGATAGCGATCGCCAACATCCTCCCGGTTTGTCTGCATGAAGATAACCCGTCGCCACTGGTCCCGAACGATATTCAAGGTGAGAGCCCACGTAAGATAAAATGGGTCAAAGTTGGCATTTTTACCTGGGCGCAAGACGATCACCTCTTTAGTCGTTACTACTTGCTCTTGACCAGGCAGTAACATGCAGAAGTCACCAATGTTTTTTGAGGTACGCTCTGGACAGATGAGGTCCCAAGCGGCAAGCCCTGAAAATTTACTCCGCCAGAACCGTTCAGCGATCGCAAGTGGCACACGGTTTGTCGGGTTGATGTTGACGAGCCCTGCTCGTAAGTCGCTAACCTTAATGTATGGTACCGTGCCCACCCGGACACTTTGTGTCGGCGAACCATGGCCATTGCGAATGGTAAGGAGACCAACTTTGACCATTTCACCAATGGTCATTGAGGTGAAGGCCGCAAACTTTTCTGACTTCATTGCTTCATCGAAGGCTTCGTCAAAGCGACGGTCGTAATACGTAGGGACTGCGCTGCGCATTGTGACTTCAGCAGACTTTACGAAACGAAGCGTTGCTGTTGAAGCCCCGACACGAAGCGCCTCCATATCGGTCTTCAACTGATCATCAACAGCGTCGACAAGTTCACCAGTTTCTGGGTCCGGTACTTGAATACGTTGCCCCGTATGGCGGTCCACAAGCGGTAGCAACCGTCCGCCTTTACTAAGGCCACAGGTTGGTGCCGTAGACACCATAATTTCGTCATCGCGGAACCATGAAGGTTTGTGAATCATGCTGCCTCCTTTTCGTCAGAGTCCTGCGGGAGTTCTGGCTCGCCGATTTTCTCGAAAATGTAAAAATTCGTTTTAGCGCGGCAGAATTCCTCGAATGCCTCCATCGCGATGTTCACCATGCCACGTAGCTTGAGCCGATGCTCCAACCAGCTTGGAAGCCAGCGATAGCTATATGAGAAGAAATAGGTCTCTGGCAGAACGATTCCCACTCGGCCGCCGACCTGTAGCAGTCGGTAGGCATGTTCAAGGAAGATAAGCCCGATCTCCAAATCTACGTAACCGCCTTTCTTTCCTAATGCCGCGGCCTCTGCAATCGTGTAGTTACCTGCTCGTGCATCTGCTGCAGAAACCTTTAGATTTTCGCCGAAAGGCGGATTTGTCATAACTACTGTGAATTTGCGGGCTACTCCGTCTAACGTTTGAGTGCTACCAAGTTCTTGATGAAGACGCGGAAACCCACCTTTCCAAGTATGAACTCGGACCGAATCTCCCTGCAAAACGTGCGTCGAGCCATCTCGAAAAGCGATCATCAGCGCCTTTGTAAGCTTGACGCCGATGCTATCCATGTCAACGCCGTAGAGGTTGTCGTTAGCATACTTGACGATGTGATATGCCTGAGCCTCGTCGGGGAACTCGTTTTCTTTGACCTGACGCAGAGCTTCGTGAAGAAAGCCCCCTGTCCCGCATGCCGGGTCGATGACTGAGTCTTGTGAGGTGATTTCCAATGCCATAACACATGGGCGAATCACACGTTGAGGAGTCAAGAATTGCCCCTCGCCCGACTTCAATGCACTTGCTCGGAAGACCTGGAAGGCTTTCGACAGCACCTCCATGTCATCACCAAGAATCCGGAACGGCGACAACTCTGCGACGACACGGTAAAGAGTGGAGTCGGTAAGCCTAATCTCATCCCGATCATCCTGGTTAAAGACGCGATTTTGCTGCTTGGCAAAATAATCTTTGAACTGTTTGCGAATTACCTCAGCAGTCTTTTGAACGCGTGTGTGCTCGTCACCATAGATACGAAAACGGACTGGCTCATCCGCGTGAACCGGTAGCGAAAAATACGCGTCATTGTCCAGTTTTACTAACATAACATGGAGCAACTCACGCAGTTGATCTTCCCGTCGCGTTGATCGCGAATCTTGGACGACCACCGTAGCGACCAACCGTTTGAGTGCCGCGCTAAGCTCAACCTCGGTCGGGAGGCGGAGGAGGTTCCACGACAGTGGAGCAGTTGGGGGCCGCGTGAGGTCATCATCTGGTTGCGGGAGCGGCGCCTCACGGATTTCAAGCCACTCGTTGGTGTGCTGCTTATAGATGGCGAGACTAGCGCTACCGTTCGTCCAGTAGCCAAGCTTCGCCATTGGCTCCATTGATAGGTAGCGCATCAACTGCTCGCGGCCTGCGAAGATATCTGGGGCCTTGAACTCGAAAATTACTTGGAGCGCATAAGATTGCTGACTTTTATCCGCGAACGCAACGAGGTCGGCCGACCCCGCAATGGCGTACTTTTGACCTCGCTCTCGCTTAGATAGATCGTGGGGCGTTGCCGGGATTGACCACTCGGGCTTCCATTGCAATCGGTCGGCCGACCACCCCAGACTCGCAAGCTTCGCTAAAACGCTCTGACGTACTACCTCTTCAGGCCTCATGAGAAATTCCTTCCTTTTTGTATAAAAGTGAGCTGCTCAAATTCTAACTCAAGAGTGCTAAATATTGAAATAGAGCTGCTCAGAAATTTCGAAAAAATCGCAAAGAATTGTCATAACGCAACCTATCTGTAGTTGCAATAGTTTGATTTAGTTGTTCTTCTGCAAAAGTATGAGCTGTAAACAACGCCGGCCTCAGTTCCGTTCAACCTCTACTTCGTGCATGAACCTATTGGGCTTTGGGATCGGGCAACCCTGGCTGGGATGGCGTTTGCTGTGACTTTCCTAAATAGATGCGACGTTTTGGAAACTACTGCGACAACAGGATGTGAAGTAGCAAAGTCCTCTGCTTCTTGCTCAGTTACACTGGCGACGACGAACTTCTACTTTCGGCCAGAAGCGGTCCTTCGCCAGTCGAGCAGCAAATAAATGGAAGTCAGATGAAACTCTTCCGTAATTTCGATAACTCCTTCGTCCATGGCGTAGCAGCATATTCTGCGCTTACGCTCAGTGCTTTCTCGCCTAGCCAGCTTAGACCGATGACTGCTTGTCTTCTCTGCGTAGATTGTGACTCTCCGAAATAGAAGCGACGCTTGCAAATTACTGCGACTACGAAGCGTGAGGTAGAGAAATCCACCGCTTCTTGCTGAGTTACACTAGCGTAGATGAACTTTCGCTTTCATCTCGGTGAAGTTTTAAACGCTAAATGAAAGAGGTTGAGATGATTAAAATGACAGAAGTTTTTGGATTTGCATCCCAAGAAGTTTTAAAGGATTTTGAAAGAAAACACGCATTTTCACTTCCTGATGAGTACAAATTATTCCTAACTCATCAGAACGGAGGTGTGCCAAACCTAGGTAATTTCATTGTTCCAGGGTGGGGGGAGTCTCTAGTGATTTTATTTTACGGGATTGGAATTGGCGGGACCAATGACATTGAGAGTACGATTAAGTCATTTCGTGATTTATTGGATCTTGATGTTGTTCCAATAGGCGATGACCCGGGTGGGAATCAAATCTGTTTGGGCTTGCGAAATGAGCGCTTTGGAAAAGTTTATTTTTGGGATCACAACGACTGGGATGATGAAGGGAATCCCGGAGAGCCAATCGAAATCGCTTCCTCGCTCGGAAATTTCTTCGCATTATGTAAATCTGATTAGGGCGGGAACTGCGCTTTGAGGGTTGGATCGACAGTTTCAGAACTGCGTGAAGTACGCAGCATAGTCGCCAAATCACTAGTGGGCATTGTCTGTAAGACCTTGAGCAAAGGTCCACAACTAGTCGATAGGTGCTTGTCGAAACAGTCAGTGACTTTTCGAGCCCGGCAACCTGCTAAGCTAACGCGAACGGCCGAGTTCGGCCAAAAGCAGTCGTTCGACATGGCCTCCTTGCCGTTCAAATAATTTTCTAAAAAGTTTTCGAAATTATGACTTCAAAGTTGGAAGCAATCCTTGACTCAGTGAATGATGAGCAGTCCTTTCTCCGATTTGTGCAGGCTCTTGCAGAAGATTGGGAAAACGAGCAGCAAAAGGAGAAGGCTAACCCAAGTTCCCCTTATGGCCCTGGCGCTGACGGATGGGAGAACGGTACGATTGGCGCATACTTGGATGCAGCGGTTAGTTGGGGTGATGCGTCGGTAGATGGGCTCCGATTCTACGAGAAGCCGAGTAACCCGTGGAAGCGCGCTGCAGAAATTCTTCACATGGGGAAGCTATACGAATAGATTATCCGGCCGTATGCTACGCCTCTCAACGTCCGGTATGGGTCGACTCCAGCCGTTCGCCGACGGTGGTCAACCATGCCTCCTATCGACAAGTGGCATTTTTTCTACGAGCCGAGGCACTTTTGCTTCAAAGGACGAGCGCGCAGCGCCGTAGATTCTCCATAATGGCTGTGATGACGCCTACTTTCTTCGCAAATGCTCAGGAATTTCGCGATTGGCTCGGAACGCACGCTGAAAATGCTACCGAGTTGCTTGTTGGATTCCACAAGGTAAGATCAAGCCGGCCCTGTATGAGCTGGTCTGAATCGGTCGATGAGGCACTTTGCTTTGGCTGGATTGACGGTCGCCGCAAGCGCATTGACGACAATACGTATTCGATCCGGTTTACGCCTCGCAAGCCGTCTTCGATTTGGAGCGTCGTGAACATTTCCAAGATAGGTACGCTGCGCAATAAGGGCAAGATGCAACCAATAGGAGAAGCTGCCTTTGCGCTACGTCTTGAGGCGAAATCCGGCGTGTATGCACATGAGCAGAGCAACATACCAGAGCTGGATGTTGCCGATCGCGAACGATTTGAGAACAACGCTGCAGCTTGGGCTTACTTCCAAGCCACACCACCTGGCTATCGCAAGACCATTCTGCATTGGATTACGAAGGCGAAGCGGCAGGACACACGTCGCAAGCGACTGGAGCAGCTGATGCAGGCGTGCGCAGCAGGCAAGCGTCTAAGTTGACCTCAGCTCAATGCTCGAGGGGGCTCGCGATGGGGTTAACAACTGCTGCTTTGGGTCGAAACCGGCCTGACAGCGACTGGCCGATTCCGGCACAAAGCGGCATTAGCAATCGACTATCCTTCCTGATGATGTGTCCGCCCAATCGTAGAGAAGTCCAGCGTCACACAGAACAGCAGAGCGAAGCGCCGTCATTGCCGTTGACAGCAGACTCAGTGGGCACGTCATGTGAGACGTAGGTAACGCGTGGCGCCATTCTTCGGGTTGACCAGCATGCGGCGCAAGTGCTTTCTGTTGATCTCGAATGGAAGCGCCGCTTCGAGCCGGTCAACGAATGGTTGGAACTCCAGGCTCTCGTACGGTATGGGGAAGATC
>Ga0265798_10009196_pt1 | contig 12420 bp, 10 predicted proteins | sample P3T30metagenome_FD_192430 | JGI IMG/M metagenome (GOLD analysis project Ga0265798, IMG submission 192430) | Plant litter microbial communities from East Loma Ridge, Irvine, California - P3 T30 | ecosystem: Environmental > Terrestrial > Plant litter > Unclassified | place: USA: California...
GTGAAGGGGCTTGGTCACGCTGCGGGGCTATCAAACAGCCAATACTGTATAAAAACACAGTATAACCGAGCGGGAGGATGGGGCTGGTGACGTTGTGGTTATGGATTGGAAAAGAGAGACATGCGGGGCGGGCTGGGCAGTATTTCGTGGAAGACTGAGATGAGGAAAATATTTCTGCGTCGTAGTCAGAAATACCCTTTGCGAATTGACATCTAAGTAACCGAGTGTTTTTATTTCTTTTCGGAAAAATTCCGTGTTATCTGAGGAGGTTTGAAAACATGATGGCGAAACTCTGGTCGCGCTCGATTCGGGCGATTTGTGTGGGTGGTATGGTGCTTGGTATGACGACGGCGATGGCGCAGGATACTTCGGTCGTGCTGCAGCATGTGGACTCGGCGGGTGACGAACGCTTGATTGTGGTTGCTTACAATGACCCTGAGGGCGAAATCAGTAACGGTACCAACCCTCCGAGGCGTGAAGCCAATTCCGGAACCGAGACTAGAGATGACTTCGATGTGCCGATGGATGTCGACAACTACCCCGAAACTGAAGTCGGCAATGGTACCTCTCCTCAGAATGTGAACCCAATGGGACAGGAGACTTCGGTCGGGCTGCAACAAGTGGAAGCTGCGGCTAGTGAGGGCTTGATTGTGATCGCCTATAGCGATCCTGAAGGCGAAGTCGGCAATGGCACCTACCCTCCAAATCGTGAAGCCAACTCGGAAACCGAAGCTGGCGATGATTTCGATCTGCCGATCGAGATCAATAACTTTCCTGAGTCTGAAATCACTAATGGGATGGACCCGCCAAAGTGATACACCAGCAATGGCGCACCCCTGAGCTCACGGTTTAGACTTGTGCTGGAAAAGGCCGCGGCATAGGACCAAGGGGCGAGTCAGACATATCTTGCGGACCCATCCGCGCGCGCAGGCTGGACAGACCACCACCCTGCGCGCGGCGCAAGACAGGCTGATCCGCGTTGACCATACGCTCATAGGCAAGCATCAACGCAGTACCACCCGTGGAATTGATGTAGTCGAGCATATCCATCGTAGTCTCGTAAGCCCAGCCAGAGAAGCTCTCACCCAGCTCAGCCCCTGCCGGCGCACTGGCGCTCGTGACACCGCCCTGCACTTTCGTCAGGATCGTGACGATGGCCCACGAAATCCCTATCCATCCAGTCGTTGCAAGCGACATGCGCAGCACCGGCATGAGGATGCCCGCCTCATGGATCGCCTTGAGTACAGCCAACAAGACACCCGCAGGCATCGTGCGGTTGCAGTTGATGGTCGCGATCAGGATCGCGATCTTGTTCATCACTGCCGGATAGCGCCGCAGGAAGCGATACAAGGCGGGGCCGATCTGCTGCTGGTCGCCGAGCAGCGGGCCAAGGCCGGTCGCCAGAAAGCAGCCTCCTGTCAGCTTCCACACCACTTTTACCAGCTTCATGTCAACCGGACCGTCCAGCATCGTCAGGCTGGCGAAGGTTTGCAAATGGCTCGCATTTCCTGCGCGCGTGGGGTTCAGCAGCAGATTGAAGCAGGTGGAAAAATTGGTGTCGTAGCTGCCGTCCACTGCGATTGTGCCGCTCGCGGTGACAGCGATGAACGGCGCTCCCGCGCCACCGACGACACCGATATTGATGACGCCGTTGGCCTGGAGCGACGCCATCAGCTGGACCGCATCTTCTGCTCTGCCGCCGGCTCGCAGGGTGCCGTTGCTACCCGCGCTCACATAGCTTCCGTCACGGCATTGCAGGGTGATGGCGGCAGATTCCGCTGCCTCCGATACGCCAACCGTGAACACCTCCGCCGCATCGCTCGAGGTCCCGAGCGCCGTGATCTGGCCATCGGCGGCGAGCGACCAATAGCCACCAGCGGCGGTCTGGAGCTTGATCTCGTCGCCGGAGGCGAACAGTCCCGCCAGCGAGACGAAGGTGCGGTCAGCCGTGAACGCAGGCTCGGGCTGGGTGATCGAGACCGGCGTCTCTTCGGGCACGTTGACGCTCGATACCGCCGTCGTTCCCCAGCTATACACCATCGAGAACGACTTGACGGCGGCCGGCCAGGTGTCGCCGAAGGTCATGCTGTCAGCCGTGAACGACAGGGTCCCATTCTCCACCAGCGCCGCGACCTTCCCCGTCACGTCGACCGGGCCGTAGGCGGCCGCGATGATGTTCAAGGCGCGCGGGTCGAGCGATGCCTGCCCGGCGGGGGCAGCTGGGTCGAAGTCAATGTGCAGGAGTTGGTTCTCGGTGGTCGCGGCCAGTTGCGGCTTGCGGTCGCCGTATTGGTAGACCACGTGCAGCGTCTTGCGCATGGCAGGCCAGCCATCGCCGAACACGCTGCTGGAGGCGGAGACGGACAGCCTGCGTCCGTTCACACTGGCGCGGACGATGTCGGTGACGTCTTTCAGGCCATAGAAGGCGCTGAGGATGTGCAGCGGCGGACGGTAGCTGAGTGCATAGGGATTGCCCTCGACGACGATGTCGATGAACGGCACTTGACCGCTGTAGCTGGCCACGATGACGAAGGTATTGCGCTTGCCTTCATCCGTGCCGCCCAGAGTGTCGCGGTCTGCGATCAGGGACAAGGCTCCTGCCTCACCATCGACCAGGCTACGCACCTTCGTGCTGACGTTATACGGACCGAAGCTCGCGCCCCATACAGTCAGTGCTGGCTGGGCGGCTTTGTCTTCCAGCGTTGGAACGGGAGCTTGGGAAGCTTGCTCAAACTGCGGCACGCCGATATTCAGCGTCTGGCCTTCCGAAGCCGTCGCCACGTGCGTCGGCCCGCCGTCGTAACGATAGACGACCGTCAGCGTCTTCTCGTGGCCGATCCAGGTGTCGCCGAAGACCTGGTTGCTAGCCAAGACAGCCAAAGTTTCCGGGAAGGCCTGACGGTTGACCAGCTTGATGACCTGGGCAGTGACCTGCTTGAGTCCATACGCGGCGCCGACGATCTGCAGAACACCTTGGTTTTGGGTAGCCATACTTGAATCTTCTCTTGGGAATGAATAACATGCTTTGCGACAATGGACTTCAACGGGTGACGCTGTGTCTTGCCTTAGCTACACACTTTGCAAATCCCGTGCCATAGACAAATGATGGTGTCGACACAACAATTGACATGTTTTAGTCGACTTTTCATGCATATCGGGTGTAAAAGAGCAGGTGTTTTTACACGTCAACTGATTAGTTGACACGTGAGCGCCTGAATCACAGCTTCAGAAATGTGTGTTCGGCAAGTTTCTTTTCTTGTAGTATTTACGGCGCCTGCGCCTACCAACCGAGCCGCACATGACTTCATCGCCAGACCTTCTTGCCAACCCCAGCTCCGAGCGATACCAGCTCGGCAAACTGCTTGGGCATGGCGGATTTGGCGACGTGCATGAAGCATGGGATCCGGCGCTGCAGCGCACCGTCGCCATCAAGCGCCTGAAGTCGAACGTGGTACGCGACCAGCCGGACAATCTGCTGCAGGAAGCCCGACTTGCAGCATCGCTGCGGCACCCCGCCTTCATCCAGATCTATTCGCTAGAAGACGACGGCCATAGCAAGTCGATTGTGATGGAGCTGGTGGGAGGCCAGACTCTGCATCAGTTACTATCCACGACAAAGCTGTCGCGAGATCAGATACTCGATATCGTTTGCCAGCTGGCGGACGCGATGGCGCAGGCGCATGCGGCGGGTCTCATTCATGGCGACCTGAAGCCAGCTAACCTGATGATCGAGCCGTCAGGGCAGTTGCGCATCATGGATTTTGGACTAGCGCGCCAGATCGATCCGCTTGCGACCGAATCGGGCAATATGCTGCAGACTCAGGGGACCATCGCTTATCTCGCGCCGGAAATCCTGAATGGCAAGCAGCCGAGTACGCTCAGCGATATTTATGCTGTGGGTGTGCTGATGTACGAGATGATGCATGGAGAGCGGCCGTTTGCGCATTTGCATGGGTTAGCGCTGGCGGCTGCACAGGTTCAATCGTCCTGCGCGCAATGGCCCTTTTCTCCACACGCCGATCAAGACATGGTTGCCTTAGTGCGAGCGATATGTAACCCGGATCCAACCGCGCGCATACCCACGATGGTGGCGGTTAATAAAGCTGCTCAAAGATTATCGGATGCCGAGCCTGCAGCAACCATGCCACCTATTGTCTCGGCACCTCCTATATCCCGCCGTCCACGGCATGCAATATTCTTGTGCGCCGTTGCAGCCTTATTGTTGGCTGGAGGATCAATATATTTATCGACGAATGAAAACCTACCCCGCCACTGGTTGCCGCGAATGTCTGAGGCGGGGCAAATCTCGCATGGAATGAGCGCACTGCGCCAGTTTGACCGTGAAGACAGTTTAGACATTGCAGTCGAAAATTTTGGTGCCATTTTGAAAAAGCAACCGCAGCATGCCGCGGCAACCGCAGGTTTGGCACTGGCTTATGCAATGCGCTATGCGAATGACCGAAGCGACGCAAGCTGGCTACAACGCGCCGATGCTAGTGCACAAGCAGCTCTTTCGCTAAACGACCAATTGGCGCTGGGTTATGCCGCAAAGTCACATGTCCGCGGGCAGCAAGGCCGGTATGAAGAAAGTCTTCAACTCTCCGAACACGCGTTACGGCTCGATCCATCAAATTTGTTTGCGCTTAATACTAGGGGTGAAGTACTGATTCGAATGCAGCGCTATGCTGAAGCGGAGAACAGCATAGCAATCGCACGCAAGACGCATCCAAACGAGCGCCTTTTCATCGATCAGCTAGGACTGCTGCGCTTCCGACAAGGAAACTATTCTGACGCTGAAAAGGTCTTTCGCGAGAGCATAAAAACCACACCTGATGCCGTATATGCCTACGCCAATCTGAGTGGCGCGCTGATACGCTTGGGCCGTGAGGACGAAGCACTACGCGTACTTCAGCAAGGTTTGGAAGTAAGACCGAACGGGCAACTCTACAGTAATCTAGGAACCGCGCTTTTTAGTCGAGGGGATTATCTTGGTGCGGCGAAAGCATTCGAGCATGCTGTTTCTTCATCCAAGGGTAATAGTATTGCGTATTTGCGGTGGGCCAATCTTGCCGACACTTTACGCTGGATTCCTGGCCGCGAACGAGATTCGCAAGAGGCTTATCGCCGAGCGGCTGCGCTGATCAAGCCCCTACTTGAACGTTCTCCAGAGAATGTCACGCTGGCTTCACGCATGGGTTTATACGCGGCCAAACTCGGCGACAAGAAAACCGCGTCCACGCTGAGTCGAAAAGCGGTAACAACGAAGCCTTCGAATGCGGACATTCGCTTCCGGGCAGCGGTCGCTTTTGAAATCACCGGACAGCGTGATGCCGCATTGGCAGAGCTAACTAATGCACAGCAGCTAGGTTATCCAATAACATTAATCGGTACCGAACCCGATTTGTTGGCACTGCGGGGCGACCCGCGGTTTGATTTACTTCGAATAGAAAGAGAAAAATGACACAGCCATTGATGACGTTGACAGCGCGCTTCGACGTAAACCAGATAGATGATGGTATTGATTGGGTATTTGCCGATCTCGAATCTGTGACCAATGCTGAGCATTCTCAGGTAGAACCGCAGTGGAACCGTGACATTCAATTTTCTGCCGGCCAGGAATTTCGAATCGCCATCACAGCGAGCGACAAGGACAATACTGGATTTGAATCTTTGGAAATTGTCGATTGCTGCCTAATTACTCGCCCCCAGATTCTTTCCTGCGGGCAGGGACAGCGGACTCGTTACGGTCCTCCATCCCTCTTCGCTTCTAGCAGCAGCTCACAGCTCGGTGCCGTGTATCAGATCGAACCGTACGCATTTACTGTACACAGCTCGGGCATCGACCCGCAGAAGGGAAAGCGGATAACGCTGCTGTGGAATGGCCAGCTAACTGTTGGTCCCTATAACGGTTTCTGGGACCTGTCTTTCTATCTCACGGTCCGCATTAAGCGTGTCGGCGGGCAGCCTGATCAACTAAGAGTCTTCTACTTCGATCCGGAAAGCGAAATCGGCAACGGCACATTCCCTCCCGATTGATCCAACCTCATGCGTCATTACTGAGACTTAACAGTCCCACATGACGCCTCAATGCCTCCGCGGGCGTCATAAGCCTTGAAGCGCACCGCTGGAGATCACCTTCACATGCCATCCAGGCCGCACGAATTTCCTGCTCTGAGATATTGGCAGGGAACCGAATCCGAGGGTGAGCCTCCAGCAATTTATAAACGGTAGGCCGTGAAATTCCGAGCATCCGAGAAGCAGCCAGAATCTGCCACTGACTCTTTTCCATTGCCTCTACAAGATCGTCATCGCTTAGCTCTGACACCTTGCGCCGCACCGGCCGTGGAGCAGTAGCAGCAGAAACAACCACCTGCACCAGAGGCGGTATCACCACCTCCTGCTCCAACACCGGCACAGTCCCCGCCTGCAAATCCAGCGCCACCCGCCGCATCGCATGCGCCAACTGCCGCACATTCCCCGGCCAATCCCCATTGAACACCTGGCTCAACAACTCAAACGGCAGACTCCAGCCATTCCCTGGCGCCTCCGCCTCCAGAAAATGCCGCACCAACACCCCAATATCCTCACGCCGCTCACGTAACGCCGGCACCCGAATCACAAACGCTTCAAGACGCCGACGCAAAGCCTGATTGAACCCGCCCTCCCCCAGATCCTGATCGGTCGCCGCCACAATCCGTGCATTCGACTGCGCATCCGCACCAGCCCCAAGCGGCCGATACTCGCCACTCTCGAGCACGCGCAACAGCATGGCCTGCACCGACGTCGGCGTATCCCCGATCTCGTCCAGGAACAAGGTGCCATCATCGGCCTCGGCAAACCAGCCGCGCCGGCCACCCGTCGCGCCGGTGTACGCCCCCTTGACCGCACCAAACAATTCAGCCGCCGCCAGCGACTCGCTCAACGTCGCCATATTGATCGCAACAAACCGCCCATTCTTGCGTCCACTGAGCGCATGAATCGCCTGCGCCGCCACTTCCTTGCCGCTGCCGGTCTCGCCCAGCAGCAGCACCGGCATATTGGTCCCGGCCACCTGCGCAATCGCTTCGCGCATCTTGACCGCCCCATCACCGACGCCGATCAGGCCCGGCACATTCATCATGCGCGGCAGGCTGCGCATCAGATGCAGGCAAACAAAAACCTGGCTCCCGAGCCCGATCACGATGCCGCGCTCGAGTTCACCCGCCGTAAACCCGTCGCTCCCGCTCGACGGCCGCCCATTGAGTTCCAGCCCCATCTTGCCGCGCGCATGATCGATCTGGATACCGCCCTCGGCGACGAAGCGAATATGCACCGGTTCACGCGTAATCGAGCGCTCGCCCAGCGGCGTCCCATCATGTCCAGCGCCAGTACGAGCAAACAAAGGCGCGAACCGGTTCACAGCGATCGCCCCGCCCGCGGCCGGCCCGAGCATCTGTTCGCCAATCCGTTCGCGCTGCGGATGCCACAGAATGGTAATGCCGAGCACCGGCGCCGAGGCGAAATCCTCGGCCATCCCATAACTTGTCAGTGTCGCGTCTGGATCGCTCACGCTTGACCGCTCACGAAATCAGCTCCTGCGGCATCGAGATATTCCTGAAACATGGGCAATGGAAGCGCAATCGGCTTGATAAAAAATATACACAAATTCTAACCGATCGGAACGCCCTGGCGGTCGTCTTCCGCTCCGCCAAATTGTCATGATTTGGTCACCCGAATAGACGACTCCCGCTATGATCCATCCTGCTGCCCGACACGAAAGAAAAACCATGAAAGTCCATGCCCTCCGCTGCTTCGGCGCCACCGCAGGCGCCGGCAATCCGGCCCTGGTGATTGAAGACGATCCATCGCGCCCCGATGCACGCCAGGCTTTCGCACGCGAACACAACACCACCTGCGTCTGGATCGATCCATCGCAGGAAGACGGCATCGCGGCGCTCCTCGACTTTTACTATCCGCACATGCGCAGCCCGCTGTGCCTTCACGCCACCCTGGCCGCGGCGGACCACCTGTTCGCGCGCCCGGGCGCCCATCCTTCGCTGACGGTCAAGACTGCGCTACATGGCCAGGCGCTCTCATTGACGCGCGAAGGCGATGACCTGTTCGTGCGCCTGGCGCCGCAGGCCGCACCGCAGCCGGCCATCACGCAAGAGTTGCCAGCCCGCCTGCTCGGCATCCCCGCAACCGCCATCGCCACCACGCCGCAAGTCGCCTCGGTCGGCAGCCCAAAACTGCTGGTCGAGGTGAGTGACGAGGCCACCCTGCACGCGCTGGCGCCCGACCTGGAAGCGATCGCGCAATGGAGCAAGGAGTGCGGCGTCAACGGCCTGTACGCCTGGTGCCGCGCCAGCGCCGATGACACCAACGACCAAGTCGAAGGCCGCAACTTCAATCACCTTGACCCGGACCTCGAAGACAGCGCCACCGGCGTCGCAGCCGGCGCCCTCACCGTCCTGCTCGGCCACGGATTGACCCTGCGCCAGGGGCGCGCAACCGGCCGCGATTGCCTGATCCGCACCCGGTTCGAGGACAGCGCCGTGCTGGTCGGCGGCCGCGTTGAAACGGTTTGACACGGCGAATTGTCACGCATTGTCGCCACTTGGCCGAATAAACTCTGGCTATAGCAGTACACCGTTGTGTTATTGATACATTACGATGGTTACCGAAGAAACAATTGAGTAATATCCGAATTTCCTTCGGAGAAAATCGTGATTAAACTCAAAATAATGTCTGGTTCGGTGCTGCTTGCCTTATATGGTAGCGCCGCCGTGCTTTCCCTCGCCCCCGCCACTGTCCACGCGCAGACCGCGCCAGGCATCGCCAGCGGCGAAGTACTACCCAGCGTCAGCGTGGTGGGCTCGCGCCGCGTCGGCGCCGCATCGAGCACCGATACCCCGGTCGCCATCGACTTCATCCCGATGACCAAGGCCGCCGAGCAAAGCGGCCAGTTCGACCTGGCCCAGGTGCTGAGCAACCTGTCCCCCTCGTTTAACTCGACCCGCCAGACCGGCGCCGACGGCGCCGACCTGATCGACTCGGCCGCCCTGCGCGGCCTGGGTTCGGACCAGACCCTGGTGCTGGTCAACGGCAAGCGCCGCCACACCGTGGCGCTGGTGAACCTGTTTGGCGCGCGTAACCGCGGCAATACCGGCACCGACATGAACGCGATTCCCGTGATGGCGATCCGCGAAGTGCAGGTGCTGCGCGACGGCGCCGCCGCCCAATACGGCTCGGACGCCATTGCCGGCGTGATCAACATCGACCTCAAACGCAGCCTGGGCTGCGAATCGGTGGTCGGTTACGGCAAATACACCGCGGGCGATGGCGAGAACTGGCTGGCATCGGCCTACTGCGGCGTGGCGGTGGCCGGCGGCGTGCTGGGCATCACCGGCGAATACTACGATCGTGGCCGCTCCAACCGCTCCGAACCGGGCGACCCGCGCATCATCGGCGACACCAAGTCCGAGAACCAGACCGTCTACCTGAACGGCGAAATCCCCACCGGTCCCGGCAAGCTGTATTTCACCGCCGGCGCGCAAAAGCGCGACGCCTCCTCGGCCGCGTGGGCCCGCGAAGGCCTGGGCTCCGAAGACATCCCGTCGCGTAACTCGGCGGCGATGTACCCGGACGGCTTCGTCCCCTTCATCGACGGCGACATCGACGACCGCTGGGGCACCGTCGGCTACCGCTGGGCGGTGGGCGAATGGAATGCCGACGTCTCGCAGACCTATGGCTACAACCGCCTGAAGTACGACATCAACAACACCCTCAACGCCTCGATCGCCAATCTTGACCTGATCAACGGCGGCCCGGGCGTCAGCGCCAGCCGCTTCTACGCCGGCGGCTTCTCGTTCCAGCAGTCGACCACCAATCTCGATGTCAGCCGCTTCTACGGCGATGTATTGAAAGGCATGAACGTCGCCTTCGGCCTCGAGCACCGCCGCGAGAACTATAAAATCTTCGCCGGCGAAACCGGTTCGTGGATCGACGCCGACGGCGTGGGCGAAGGCGGCAACGCCGGCAGCCAGGGCTTCCCGGGCTTCCAGCCAAACGACGAGACCGACAGCGACCGTCACAGCAACGCCGCCTACCTCGACATCGAAACCGATGTGACCGACCGCTTCAAGGTCCAGACCGCGGTGCGCCACGAACGCTATTCGGACTTCGGCTCGACCACCACCGGCAAGCTGGCCGCCGCCTACCGCATGGCGCCGAACGTGCTGCTGCGCGGCTCGGCCAGCACCGGCTTCCGCGCACCGTCGCTGCAGCAGATGTACTTCTCGTCGACCTTCACCGACTTCGTCAGCGGCCAGCCGCTGGACGTGGTGCTGGCGCCGAATGGCGGCCCGGTCGCCAATGCCGCAGGCATCCCGCAGCTGAAGGACGAGGAATCGAAGAGCTATACGCTGGGCCTGACCTGGTCGCCGACCCAATCGACCTCGGTGACGGCCGACCTGTACCGCATCGACATCGATGACCGCATCGTGCTGTCGGGCCGCTTCGACGCCGACAACTATCCGGCGCTGGGCGAGACCCTGCAGCAGCTGGGCGTGGGCCAGGCGCAGTTCTTCGTCAACTCGGTCGACACCAAGACGCAAGGCCTGGACCTGACCGTCTCCAACCGCGCCAAGGTTGGCGCCGGCGACCTCACCACCTTCCTGGCGATGAACTTCAGCAAGACCGAAGTGCAGCGCGTGAAGGCGCCTGCGGCATTGGAAGGCTTCGAAGACGTGCTGCTGTCGGAACGCGAGCGCCTGTTCATCGAGGAAGGCGCGCCACGCCGCAAGGCCACGCTGGGCCTGGACTGGACGCAAGGCCAGCTCGAGACCTCGCTGCGCGTGATCCACTTCGGCCCGCAAACCCTGGGCACCTTCTCGGGCTCGCCGGTGCCGAACCAGAAGTACGAAGCGAAGACCTCGGCCGACCTGTCGTTTACCTGGGCCTTTACCGAGAAGACCCGCCTGACCGTTGGCGGCACTAATATCTTCGACGTCAAGCCAACCCGCCAGGATGCGAACGAGACCGACAACGGCTTCAAGTACGAGAGCGTGCAGTTCGGCCTGAACGGCGCGGCGATGTTCGCGCGCCTGGCGCACAAGTTCTGATCGCCTCCAGGCAGGCGTAGCGCACACGGCCCGCGATCATCGCGGGCCGTTTTCATTCATGGCTTGCCGAAGCGCTCGGCCAGCAACCGAAGCAGGACCAGGTAGACGACGCCGGTTAGCAGGAACAGCGCGCCATGCGGCATGGCCTGCTTCACGGGTTCATGCGCGAAGCCGAGCAGCACGACGCCGATGAGATAGATATGAACCTTGCGCATGGCCGTCCTCGCGCGTCAATGATGCGATACACGGTAACATGGCCGGCGCCGATATATCATGCCAATCTTTTGACGCAGCAACAACGACATGCAAAAACTGATCGCCGAACTGATGCGGCTTTATCTTCCCGCGGACGCGCCGCCGCCCGACGTGCTGGCGCTGCACGTGCTCGGCCAGCAGAACGTGCCGGTCAGCCTGACGGGCGGCGACGGCCTGACGCGCGCCATGATGATCCCCTTCCGCAAGACCAAGGGCCTCGAGGGCGACGCCCACTGGCTGCGGCTGTGCGACGTCGCCAACACGCTGCAGGAGACGCTCGGCCTGCCCGCGCCGGCGGTGAGCATCTCGGGCGGCGACGCCTATTACCTGTGGCTGTCGCTGGCGACGCCGGTGCCGGCCGACCAGGCCCAGACCTTCCTCGAGCGCCTGCGCGACGCATACTTCCCCGAGATCGAGCTGGACACGGACGCCGTGCGCGCGCCGATCGCGCTGCCGCCCTGCCGGCATCCGCGCACCGGCAAGTGGGCGGCGTTCATCCACCCCGGCATGGGCGCCTCGTTCGCCGACGAGGCAGGGCTGGACATGCCGCCGCCGCCGCTGGGCCAGGCCGCCTTTCTGGAGGGGTTGGAGAGCATTAGCGCAGAGCAGTTCGAGCGGGTCTTCCAGGCGCTCGAGCCGGCGCCGCAACATGTGCTCACGCACGTATCCTCGTTCGCCGCCGCGCCGGCCCCTTCGCTTGCGCAGCACGCACCATCGCCCGGCCTGCTGCTGAAGGATGCGACGCTGGAAGACATCGTCCGCCACCTGCATGCGATGAACATCGAGCCTACCTTCCGCCACCTGATCCCCCCGCCACGCCACGACTGACGGCGCGCCCCAAGCCGGACGCCGCCCGATCGGCCGTCATGCGACACTGGCCATCCTGAATCTCGCACGTGAAGGAGTGTCTCATGACGACCGAGCAGCAAATACCGGAACAGCCGCCGACCACCCAGCCGGCAGATACCGATGGACTGAAGAACAAGAAACCTGAAGAGTTGACGCCGGAAGAACTGCGTTTGATGGCGGATACGATGCCTGGTGAGGGGCCGGGGGATTGAGG
>Ga0265798_10009197_pt1 | contig 12419 bp, 9 predicted proteins | sample P3T30metagenome_FD_192430 | JGI IMG/M metagenome (GOLD analysis project Ga0265798, IMG submission 192430) | Plant litter microbial communities from East Loma Ridge, Irvine, California - P3 T30 | ecosystem: Environmental > Terrestrial > Plant litter > Unclassified | place: USA: California...
GAAGCACCACCACCGGCTGTCGCCATCTCCACTCATCTCAATCCGTAGCCATGATGCTGTCACGAGCTGCGCGCCCGGCCTTCAAGGCGGGCATGGCCGCCGCCGCCGCCCGGTACGCTCCCACCTCCGCCCGCAGCTTTTCTCGCGCTCTGCGACCCCCCATTGCCGGAGCCATTGCATCGCCCACTGCATCGAGTGCTGACTGGAACTTGTGTATCTAGGCCCGCCACCCTCTCCGTCTCCAACGCTGCCGGCTATGCCACCCTCCGTGAAATCGAGGGCCGCCTCAAGTCGATTCGCAACATCGAGAAGATCACCAAGACCATGAAGGTCGTCGCCTCCACCAAGCTCACCCGTGCCCAGAAGGCCATGACCGAGTCCCGCAAGTACGGCCAGACGTCCAACACCGTTTTCGAGAGCGCCGAGACCAAGCCCATCGAGAGTGAGGGCAAGAAGAACCTGGTCATCGTCTGCAGCTCCGACAAGGGCCTCTGCGGTGGTATCCACTCGGGAATGTCGAGGAAGGTCAGGGCTATGCTCCAACAGAATTCCGACATTGAGTTGGCTGTCATTGGCGAGAAGTGCAAGGCGCAACTTGGTCGTTCCAACGGAAAGAACATGGTCCTGTCCTTCGCCGGTGCCGGAAAGGACGTTCCTACCTTTGCCGACTCCCTGCACATTGCCGACCAGATCTCCATGCTGCCCACCGAATACGCTTCCATCAAGATCGTCTACAACAAGTTCATCAACGCTTCGAGTTACGAGGCCACCATCCAGGAGGCCTACTCTGAGGAGGCTATTGCCCAGTCTGGTACGTCACACCTCCCAAGTAGCAAAATTCATGTCTGACAATCTATCTAGCCAACTTCTCTGCTTTCGAGATTGAGGATGAGGTTCTCCCCAACCTCCGCGAGTACGCCCTTGCCAACTCGCTCTTCTGGGCGCTGGCTGAGGGTCACGCTTGCGAGCAGTCTGCGCGTCAAAACGCCATGGACAATGCTTCCAAGAACGCTGGAGACATGATCAACAAGTTCCAGATTCTCTACAACCGAACGCGTCAAGCCGTCATTACTGGCGAACTTGTCGAGATTATTACCGGTGCGGCTGCTTCCGAGGGTTAAGCGCTCCAGGAGCTTTAGACTTGATATCCCAATGATCTGGTTCCATCTCCCTTATGGGCTGTGTAGAATAACCATCTGTTCATAGCTCTTTTGTACCAGCCAGTTCGTGGAAAACATTCATGGTTGAATTTCGTGCCTTGTGTCATGTCTGCTTCTCGACCGCATCCACGCTGCGGCCTACGTCACATCTGGGCAGCACCGTGCAGATCTAGGTACTGTCATGCTCATCACGTGTGTCAGCTCTCCTGCTCATTGTCGTCGCAGAAATGCCGGCTAAGATGACCAGCCACCTCAAAGAGCGCCTCGGCATCCTCCGTCCTCGCTACAACCTCCACGCCAGATCGGAAACGGTCGCTTGGGTAAACACCACGCGGATGTGTGCTGCAGTGCAGCGCGATCGGCCTCGGATCTAGATCAATCATCTGCAAGTTGGCATGTGTGTGATATATTCCATCATGGGTCCAACAGCAAATTGGCAAAGCTAATGTCCGGCTTCCAATGCCGACCTGTCCCTCAGCTGTAGGTCATGAGTCGCAGACAACGGCAGAGGAAAAAAATCGCCGGCAGACGACTATGCCACTACTCAGTGAGGCAGCAACTATGCACACCAACTGCCATGAGACTGCAAATCAAGCAGTCTGCACGAGGGTTCCTCAAACCTTATGCGTGCTTCAACCCCAATGACGGCAAGTGTTTGCGTACCTGACCACCTTCGGCGCGCTAAGGGTAGGGATAGCTGGTTTATGAAACGTAACCTGCATTCGAAACGGACTCGCCCCTCTTACCACACCCTCACCCGCAGAAATAGTACGTCAGGCCTAGTCAGGCACGGTCAGGCCCTTGAGGCATCATATAATATGGCCCATTATGGGCGTTCATTGCTTTTAATCCCGTTCGCATTGATTCTCCACTGCGCTCAGGTAGCTGCATTGAACCGTTCCCACGAGAGCTGGCATCTACCCTGAATATTCCGAGGTCTCAATACCATCCGCAAGAGGAAAGCTCACCTGCATTATTGCCTTTACTGCTTACGCCGCTACCAATTCAACAAATCTTGACGACCTCAATCCTGAAGCCGGCTTCACTTTTTTCATTCTTTGAGGCTGCGCTTCTCTCTTTTCGTTCCGCCTCTATCCGGTCTGCTTCACGCCCAAAGTCACATTCGCAACTACAATTCAATCGCTGCTTGCTCTTCAATCAAATTCGACCCACAGTCACCGACCCACAACTTCGAACGCCTGAGCAATATGCTGGCGCAGGCTGGAACATACATGTTGAAGGCGAAGATGCAGGCTCTCAAGGATCTGTATGCCAGTCGACACTACACACAGTGCGCAAGTTTTGGGGAGCGTTTACTGGGTGATATCAATGACAAGGTATGTAAAAGTAATAGTACGCCGCGTACTCTCCGTGATCTGAAGGTCGCCAAAGCAGGCGCAACACGTGAGAAGCAAGTGCTAACGAACAACAGATCCATCCCATCCATTCCGCTTATCTGAACTTCTACATCGCCCTCTCTCACGACACACTGGCGAGAGAAGCGACGCTGAAAAACCGATACAAGGAACTGAATGCGGCGGAAAAGTACTACAATGAGACCATCGTCGCTCTTACACCGCCTTCGCCATCTTCCACTGCGCGGACGGAGGACGACGACCAGCCTCTGACACCAGACTCTGCGACCATTCCAGACGAACAGACCTGGTTCCGGCGGTCATCCAGAGTCAGGTCCTTTGACTCAACAAGCAGCTATCGCAGCTCGACCTCAAGCACAGATTCCTACGCCTTCGACCTGGAGGTAGACCCAGATCTTGCGCTGAGGAACTTCCGCTTTCCATCCCCACCCGGCAAAAACGTGGAATGGGACTCGTGTGCGGACCCTAGACCCTTGTCCCACCACATCAAGAACGACAGCATCCTATCACCTCTTTCCACAGAGCATGTGCGATCGAAACCAGGGGTCCAGCTTCCGAGTGGCACCCCCGCCTTTGTCCGCATGGTAGAGGGCCATCTTACTAGTGTGCGGACCCTAAAAGAGACGACCGGTGTCCGTGGTGTGCGTTTCGCATTTCCGACTCCTTCGCCATCCCCCACCAAGTCGCAGTTCAAAGATCCTCGCAGCAGCTGCATGCTGACAGACGAGGATCGTGAGAAGCTGCAACAGAAGAGGAAGAACATGACATGGCGCCCACGCTTCAACCCTGAAAGCGTGCAGAAGCTGTGTAGCGATGCGCTGGCTGAGCTCTCGTAGCTGTCAGCGTGTCCTTTCGTGGAAACCTTCCCAGCTCTCATCGCAATGATTCAACGCGGATGACACACGAATATGCCCATACATTCTGTCATGGTCAACGAGACACACATCCTATACGACTTTCTTTGATGTTCATTTAGCAAGGTGTCCCAGGTGGACAAACTCTCATATACCCCGGTTGATACTTGTCGGTTTCGTCTTTGTAAAGCTATGATTTTTGTACAAATACGCGTCAATTACGAATGTCTAGTTGTATCAATAGAAGCAAGCTTGTTTTCACTTAGATTGTGCTACGAATTTTGTTCTAGCATAGATATTAACGTCGATGAATGTTTTGAGTTTGAAGTACCACATCATACACATGAAACCTGCTCCCTTAATGCGAGATGCGATTTGAAAGTATAGTGTAATCATTTATTATGCCTTTTGACAACCGCTCAAAGGCACAATGCCAGATGGACTAATCCATGCAAAAGAAGTCGCTCCGTGATATCGTAGACTTTTCGAAACCCGCCACCGTAATGCCCTAAAACGCCATTGCAATGCAAATTCTTCCGCACTCTCGTTCTAAAGAGCTTCCTACTTTTGCATCTCATCCAGCCCTCTCTTAATCCTCTGACACTTGATCTTGAGCAGCTTAACACTCTCCAAAAATAGCTCGTCGCTCTCCCACTGGCCAGTGCTTTCAACCTTGAAGATGAAGTGGTCTCGTATCCGACCCAGCTTCACCTTGTCTTTGAATTCGGGATGTCTTAAGCATTCTCTGCTGACAGTGTCGTTCATGGCGTTCTCGACTACAGCCTTAGGCTCGCCTTCCTTGCCTTCCAACTCAGCGTGTTTCTGCGCATCCTCGGAAGTGACCTTGTCGAGCTTGATGACGCCCCGGGGGAAGCAGCGCGCGAATTTCTTTGCGTCGGCGCCGATGATGGGTTTCGTGATGTCGATGGTAGGCATAAGGCGGTACGAAGCGGTTGCGACGGGCGAGAACTTGGCATGGTCTTGTCCGATACCCTTGATAGCGTGCATACTGAGACAAATGCTCTGCCCTGGCCTCATCTTTGCGATCAGGATGTCCGGGTTTGTAGACCGAATCTCTTTCCCTTCGCTTTGCGCAAACTTGTCCTCTTGACGGCCGTGGGGTTGGAAGACGATATCTTTAGCGTAGACATTGTGGCCGACGTAGAGTTTATCGGGATCCGTCTCTCCAGCTACTGCTCGTTGCAGACCGCCCTCTTGCCATGTGCATTCCACGTCTAGTCGCAGCGCAATGGTGTTGTAGTCTGAGGGTGTTCCGGAGCCTTCGTCGTCGTCTGTGGGCTTCTTGTACCATTTCAGCCAGCGGAGACCCTCGCGGTCGCCGCAGAGGGGGATTAGGCCGAGGCGGTGGGCGAGCACTTCGTCTTGGATGATGGATGTGTTTTGGTAGATGAAGACGTCTTCTATGGCGAGCGTAGGGATTTCGGAGAGGAGAATGCGGCGGAAGGCGTTTGCGACCGAGGTGTCGATACCAGTGAGGGAGAACTCGGCGTTGTTGGGGACAAATTTGTGGAAGGTGACGTTAAAGTTCTAAACCTTTGATTAGTACGTAGTCATGCATTTTTCATGTGAACCTGGTCGCGCATACCTCTTTGAAGTATTCCAAGTCCCATTCGTGGTTCTCGCCCGGCCAGTGTCCTGGGAAGTCGGTAGACTGCTGGTTGGTGACGGTCTCTGGACCAACTCCAAGCGTCTAACTGTGGCATTAGCGGAAGATCAACCCCATATTCCAAGTCGCGTAAGTACCTTGCGCTTGATCTGCTCCTGTGCACTCGGCGTCGACATGGTTGCGGTGTTGGGGTCAAGTTTGGTGTTTTCGGAGGGGAGCACTTTCCATGTTCACAAAAAGTTCGAGGAAGGCGCCGGCACGCCAAGACCCACGCAGCCAATGGCGGTAGACTCAATCTGGTAGCATCATCGATATGAGGAAAGCTCCCCTCCAACGCCACGCCCTCACTCTCCACTCTACACGCCCATTGAGGCCCTATACTCGACGTAGGGAGAGATACCACCACCATGCCCGTCTCCTTTGCGCGTCTGGCCGGCCCCGCGGCGAAGCGAGCGTGCCTCAACGCCTCCCGACCCCAGCTCCGATCGGCAATCCCTTCACGGCCCATTGCACGCTGCCTGTCGACTACATTCCCCCGCCGGTACGCTGAAGTCGAGGAGAGCCAGCGGACACGATTGGTTCCGACCGATTCCAACTTCGGCGGCGTTGCACCGGCCGAGACGGCCCAGGAAACCAGAGCGGAGGAGGACGAACATGTGGACACCAGGAAGATCCGGCATTACACTGTCAACTTCGGGCCCCAGCATCCCGCTGCCCACGGTGTGTTGCGCTTGATTCTGGAGCTGAACGGAGAGGAGATTGTGCGCGCCGACCCGCACGTCGGTCTGCTGCACAGAGGCACAGAGAAGCTCATCGAGTACCGGACATACCTCCAGGCCCTGCCATACTTTGACCGACTCGACTATGTCTCCATGATGACCAACGAGCAGTGCTTCTCGCTGGCTGTCGAGAAGCTGCTGAACATCGATATCCCAATCCGCGCCAAGTACATCCGTACCTTGTTCGGCGAAATCACCCGCATTCTGAACCATCTCATGTCGGTTTTGTCCCACGCTATGGATGTCGGTGCTCTGACGCCCTTCTTGTGGGGTTTCGAGGAGCGTGAGAAGCTCATGGTGAGTAGTGCGTGGCAAAAGTATAGATTGCACATGCTGATTACGTCTAGGAATTCTACGAACGTGTTTCCGGTGCCCGTCTTCACGCAGCCTACGTCCGCCCCGGCGGTGTGTCTCAGGATCTCCCCCTCGGTCTTCTCGACGATATCTACCAATGGGCTACCCAGTTCGGCGACCGCATCGACGAGACTGAGGAGATGTTGACAGACAACCGTATCTGGATTGGCCGCACAAAGGGCGTTGGTGTTGTCTCAGCTGCCGACGCCATCAACTACTCTTTCTCTGGTGTCATGCTCCGAGGATCCGGTGTTCCCTGGGACGTCCGCAAGTCGCAGCCATACGACGCCTACGACAGGGTTGACTTCGATGTCCCAGTCGGTGTCAACGGTGACTGCTACGACCGTTACCTCTGCCGTATGGAGGAGTTCCGTCAGTCTCTCCGCATCATCCACCAGTGCTTGAACGACATGCCAGCCGGCCCCGTCAAGGTTGAGGACTACAAGATCGCGCCCCCACCACGTGCTGCCATGAAGGAGAACATGGAGGCTCTCATCCACCACTTCTTGCTTTTCAGCAAGGGTTACACCGTCCCACCTGGCGAGACCTACAGTGCTATTGAGGCACCTAAGGGAGAGATGGGTGTCTTCTTGGTCTCAGATGGTAGCGAGAGGCCGTACAGGTGTAAGATTAGGGCACCTGGATTCGCACACTTGGCCTGCATGGACCAGATTTCAAGGGGGCATTTGCTCGCCGATGCTGTCGCCATTATCGGAACAATGGATTTAGTGTTTGGTAAGTCCTGCCTGTACGAAGTGCATATGAGACATTTACTAACTTTCTCTGCAGGTGAAGTTGACCGGTAAGAAGTAGAAGAAAGAAACAGAAAGGCGGCTGCATTTTGCTTCGATTTGCACAGCATGATTTTTTGTCGCGTTGCATGAAGGTGACAGGGCCGATGGGTGACACTCGTATGGTCAACGAGATCAATCACGAAGACGACTTGGTCCTCGGTGTGGTGGCTCAGCAGCGGTGGTAGCGAGTTAGGTGACTGGTTGTAAATACTGTACCTACGTGTTTCTTGAAAGTCAATTGACATTTGCTTGTTCATCTCGTCCCATTTTATATGCGCATCCTGAACGATTTCCAGGAAGTTGTGCTCGTTGGTTCTTCGATCCTTTCCCTTTGTCCTTCAATACCAACATAAAGGCGTCACATTATGATCAGCCATGAGCATGGTAGTGACTGAGATGTTCATGGCAAAAGCTTCATTCCAGGAAGGCACTAGCTATGCAATGAGACTATGAGACTGCCATTCTGAATGACAGCAATCTGTAGATTATGTTCCGACCAGATGAAACTTACACTGAGGTACTGAAAGAGAATGTTAAGGTAAGACCAGCACAGTTGTAATATACACTATCCTATCCCATGCCCTCTTACAAGTACATGCCCGCAGCAGATCCGAGCGCCATGATGCCAAATACCGCCAGCCCAGCCTTTGAAAACGCACCATGTGTGACGCCCACCGCACTGGCAGCGCCCGTCGAGTCCGCATTCGAAGAGCTAGCACTCGCGCTCGCATCGCCACTTGAGCTCGCAGTCGCGCCTCCGCTCTCGCTCATCGTCCCCGTCGATGAGGATTGCGCAGCAGAACTGCTGCTACTAGCTGTATCCGGGTCCGTCGAATTCTTGCTAATCTCGTCGAACGGTGGAGTGCAAACGACAACGTCGACCCTCTTGCTCAGACACTCTCCCAGCTCCAAGAAGCTCTGTTGGTCGCTAGCCGAGCACATTGCCGTGCAAGGGAACGGGCTGCCCATTGCGGTGCTGTCGTTGCTAGAACAGCACGCGTACATGTCCCAGAAAGCGTGGTCGTTGAAGTCCGCGTCGTTGCTGATGACGCATCCGCCATCGCGGCCGGACGGTCGACCGAGAGGGTAATTGGAAGGCTGCGCGGGTGTGTCGGGCATGACGGAGTTGGAGGCGCATCCTACTGCAGGGCCGTAGCTGAAGATGGACGGGAACTCTGTGGGTTTGGTGAAAGGGCTCGGCGACGCATTTGTGTAGGTTGTGTAGACGTAGTTGTACGTCGTCGTCGGTGTTGTGGTGATTGTAGACGTCATCTTGAACGGTTGTTGCTGCATGTAGTGTGATGCGAGTGGTATGTTGGTATGTTGGTAGAGAGGCAGGTAGTAAGTGACGAGTAGCTAGCTGGAAAGAGAGGCTGAAGGAGGTTGAGCACCAGCACAAAAGCAAACAAGATAAACTTCAGCTAGGAACGAGCGCACGAGCTGACGCGTCTGAGCAAAAGAGCTATACCGTATCACAGGTGGAAGGAAGCGGTGTCTCGAACGTAGGCAGTGAAGAATACGAGGTGTGTGACGGAGTATACGAGTCTTAGGACAGATCTAGAAGGTGACTGCTTTTCTTAGTTTCTCAAAATAGTAAGCGAGATCGTCGACGCAGGTTTGCGAGGAAGTGTCGTTCTGAAAGCCGGAACGTAGAAAGCGAATCTGGGCATCTATTTTGTAGCGTTCTCTGTTTTGCAAACAATCAACTGAAGTGAATAGAGTGCATGAGAGTAAATGATCCTCGCGAGTAAGCTTCACGAGAGGTGCGGGGCTCTCTCCGCTAGCTCCTTGGCGGTAGTCAGGTCTCGAGCGCTCTTTCAACTCGACATACGCTTAACGATATTGAACCATGGAATATATGAACGCGGTCTCAAGGCAGGTCGAAGTTCAGCTGCGTAGAACAATCAGACTGTATCGGCATCAGTGCTTCTAGAGGATAAAAAGTAAAGCCATTTAGTTACACATCACATTATCAAAGAACAGAGATTTGTTTTGAACAGTTGAATTCTCATCTTGGTATCATAGCTGCCATGTAATATGGCACATTAACTTCCTACTAGCATCCCTTTCGGGATCTCCGCAACCCCCTCTATGCCTTCTCATCAATAGAATGGTGGACACCGACAGTGCGGTCTCCGTGCACACTGCTCCTCCTCAAGGTCTCATCCTTGTCGTAGTCCTGGTCAAGCTGGTTCATCTCGTCCTCAGTCTCGTTGAGGTGGTGGAACAGGATCCAGATGAGGCAACCAGCGATGAACGAAGCAACGGCAAGACCAGCAAACATCCACTGGATCTTGGGGTCAACGACAAGCGGGTTAAGGGCCTCAGAGATGGCAGATCCGAAAGCGTTGGTGAGCAGGTACATGGACTGGACGAAAGACTTCATGCTGGGCGGGGCCTTGGTGTACGCATACTCGAGTCCAGTGACGGAGGCGAAGATTTCAGAAAGACCAATGAGAATGTAGGCACCGGTTTGAGCGGCAACGTGAATGTTGTTACCCTGGTGAACGCCGTCGACAAGATCAGCGTCGCAGGCTAGGGGGGTCATGTAGCAAGGACCAGAGTGGTAGATGTAGTATTGGATGACGCAAGCGTAAATCATGGCGAAGGATGCAATCCAGAAACCGGCGACAATACGGTTGATAGGAGGGAAGGCGATCTTGTGCTTGCGGAGTGTGGGCATGAGCCACTGGTCGACAATGGGCAGGAAAACGATAATAGCAATGGGATCGAAGTTCTGCATCAGATCGTTGGGAATGCCATGGAGACGCATCTGACCGGCCTGGGTGACGAAGTTGTTGGAGAAGTTGCCATAGACGACCCAGTAGATGGGGTAGAAGCAGAAGACCTGGCAAGCAATAAGAGCACGCTTGACCTCGTCGACAAAGTGGTCGTCCCAGTTGAGGACCTTGGTCTTGCCGAGGCCGGCCTGGTAAGATGGCTTAGCAGCGTCCATGTTACGGTTCTTGATCATCATCCAGATAATGCGGAAGGCGTCGGTAATGATAGATCCCTGAGGAGGTCGGACAACGTAAACCTTGCGGCCGAGGACGAGGACGAGCAGTCCGACGAAGAAGACGCAGAGGCAGAGTAGGTAGGCACTCCAGAAGTCGCGGTCGCGTTCCAGGTAGGGAGTAGCGAGTAGAGACAGAGATCCGGCGTTGATGCACCAGTAGAAGATCATGTAAATCCTCTGGATGGTGATAGCAGGGTCAATGATAACCTTCTCGCCAGTCTTGTCATCGGTTCCAATGACCATTTGTCTCCTCTTGTATTGATCGGCAATCAAAGGCGCGACGTTGGACTTGATACCTCCAGTTCCGAGACCGATGATGATAATGGCAACAATGTAACCAGCAAGACCGGCGCCGTGATCCAGAGCGGTAGGAATGGATGTGCAGGTGAGGACGATAAGACCGAGGATGTAGACGCAGCAGAAGATGACGATGGTGTTGTACTTTCCAAGGTACTGATCGGCAATGATGGCACCGAGAATGGGAGTAACGTAGCACCAGAACTGGAAGAAGGTGGTGAGACCAGTGGCTCCCTGGTGACCCATACCGAGCGCACCGCGACCTTCCTCACCGCTGCGAGGACGCGAGATGTAGTTTTGGAAGATACCGGAAGCACCATAGTAGGTGAAACGTTCACAGAGCTCGACAATGGCGACCAGGAAAGCGCTCTTGGGGAGCGGCTCTCCAACCTTGCGGAGTGTCTTCAACTCCTCAGCGGTGGGCCTGATGCCACCAATGCCATCCTCTTCTTGGACATAGGAAGCAGCATCGGAGTGGGAGCCAGCAGTGAGCGCAGCGTCTTTCTCGGTGGAAACATGCGCGCCGGCAACGTTGGAGTCGTTGATGGTGGCACCGTAAAGGTGAGGGTGCTTGTCAGCGACCTCTTGGCCGTGCTGAAGTGCCTCAGCGCTGTCAAACATGTCAGTAACCCGTATTAATCCCAGTGGACCCGAGTACCAAAGGGCCGACGGGGAAGCAGAACGTACGCAGTAGTCTCGTGGGCGGTAGCCATGGTTTCAGATCTCAATTGCGACCAAAGATTCGGTCAATAGAGAGGCAGCCCAGAGTGAGTGTGACCAGAGGGTGAGAGGGAGATCCGGTAACACCTGGAGTCATACCAGAAGAACGAAGACACCTCCATATTTAACCCACCCCCTCGTTGAGCACACGCGGTACCCACATGGCATTCACCTACCCAATGGCTCCGACGTTCGCCTCTGTCGCTCAAGGGCAGTGGGACCAAGCACGCACAAGCACTCTCGCCAGGCCCGATGTAACGTCTTGATAGCCCTGGTTCTAACCAGATAAGCATAGTCGTCCGGTACAAAGCCTGTCGAAGCCTTCCCTTGGCAGCTTAGTCGCGCCACTGCCCGCTCGGCGTGCGGACAACCGATTCGCCCCCAACCCGGAACACCTGCAAGCACCTGCCAAACAGGGCGATGGCACGCGGTGATCTTACGTTGGTGTTTGTGACAGAGTAGTTGGTTACCACACCTCAATGTCGTGCCGGGCTGCCGGGCCCTCGCCTGGAAATACAGTCGTTGTGGTTCGCCAGTCCGCCAGTTCGCTTCGATGTAAGGCACACCCCGGCATGATCAATACTCGTATAAAAAACCGCAAACGCAAGTCTAGCTGCAGTCATGCTAACTGCTGTGCCGCCACAGAGATAGGAAGGCATCGGCAATCCTGCAACCGAAAGATCCAACACTTTCCATTACACAGCACCGACCGACCCATAATCTTTCCAATCTCCAGCCTTCCAGACACTCATCTGTTTGCAGAAAATTTGCGTGGCCGGCCCACTCCGATTTGCGGAAAGTAGTAATGGTTCTGCCATTCTCTCCGGTTTCAGGGACCAGGTCCGCCGAATCTAACGACCTCGGTTTCTTCTCTAAACGGTCCCGGGTACACACTAGCTCGGGCAACGCCGAGAGAGATAAGCTTCTGACCCGCCGTGGAGCTGTTCTCTCGTGCATGGTCATCTCGCCTAGACACGCTCGATTGGGGATTCCTGCCTCGACATGGCCAATGGGTCTGGGAGGATCTCCGCATCGCGCGCTTATTAGGTGCTTAGTGGGGAATTTAAGCGGTGGTTGGGTCTTGGATGTTGGTGTGGGATCAATGTCTGATAGCGGTGACCGAGGATCAGGCGAGTAACGGGCGTAAGACGATGATGATCTGGCAGCGTGATAACTGGACAGTCGCCATTGCCGTGTGTCTCGTTACTGTGAAAGCACTGTGACGTGAAAGTGAAAGCATCGCATTGGAGGATGTTTCCTGAGATTCAATCATGTCCATTCCGTCATCACACGCAATTTCCGTTACAAGCACGGGTGGGCTGCAGCGCCCAGACACGGAAGGCGCGGTCAAGCTTTGTTACCGACACACATCAATCTGTCAGCGGCGCAGTGGCGCGCCTGAACCTCGGGACGCCTACATGGCCCTTGGCTAAGCGCGCAAT
>Ga0265798_10009199_pt1 | contig 12418 bp, 11 predicted proteins | sample P3T30metagenome_FD_192430 | JGI IMG/M metagenome (GOLD analysis project Ga0265798, IMG submission 192430) | Plant litter microbial communities from East Loma Ridge, Irvine, California - P3 T30 | ecosystem: Environmental > Terrestrial > Plant litter > Unclassified | place: USA: California...
TGGCAGCCAATCCCCATGCCGCCCTGCTGTTTTTCTGGCCCGAACTGGAGCGCCAGGTGCGCATCGAAGGGCGCGTCGAACGCACCAGTGCACTTGAAAGCGACACTTATTTCAACAGCCGCCCCATCAAGAGCCGCCTGGCTGCGATTGCCTCCGCGCAAAGCGCACCGATTGCAAGCCGGATGGAAATGGAGCAGCACTACGCGGAGGCGGAAGCGCGCTACGACGATACGCCGCCGCGACCCGAAAACTGGGGCGGCTTCCGCCTGATCCCCGCCCGCATCGAATTCTGGCAAGGCCGGCGTTCACGCTTTCACGACCGGATTGTGTACACCAGGCAGGCTGATGGCAGCTGGAACACGGAGCGACTGCAGCCCTGACGTTCACCATCTGGCAACAGCACCACCCAAGGAGGTTTGCCAGATGCTTTTCCGCGCCGGCGGCGCGTTCAATGTAACAGGAGGAAGACGTGTTTAATCAGATGCGATTGACCAACTGGCGCGATGAGGTGCGTAGTCATGCGGCCTTGCCTTTGCGGGTGGAGTTGTGGAACGGGCAGCAACTCGATTTTTCAAGCAACCAGCCCAAAGTGACCATCCGCGTGCCCCGGCCCTCGGCCCTGCGCTACCTGCTGTCCCCCTCGCTTTACAACCTCGGCAGCGCCTATGTCGAAGGCGCCATTGACGTCAGCGGGCGTGCCGTCGACATGATCGACATCGTCAATGCGCTGGCTTCCACCAGTGCGCAAAAGCCCGGCCTGCTGGCGCGTGCGGTGGGCAGCATCACCCACACCCGCGAAAAAGATGCCGAGGCGATCCGCTACCACTACGACGTCTCCAACGATTTTTACAGCGCCTTCCTGGATCCCGCGATGGTGTATTCCTGCGCCTATTTTGAAAACGGCGACGAGGATCTGGCCACCGCGCAGCGCAAGAAAATCGACCATATCTTTGCCAAGATCGACCTGCAGCCAGGTCATACCCTGCTCGATATCGGCTGCGGCTGGGGCGCCCTGGCAATCCGCGCCGCCCAGCGCTTCGGCGTGCGTGTGGTCGGCGTGACCCTGTCGGAAAATCAGCTGGCCCTGGCGCGCGAGCGGGTCGCCGCAGCAGGGGTGCAGCACCTGGTCGATATCCGCCTGCAGGATTACCGCGACATCGAGGGCACCTTCGACCGCATCACCAGTGTCGGCATGTTCGAACACGTGGGCCTGCGCCATCTGCCGGATTATTTTGCCCGCATCGACAGGCTGCTCTCGCCCGGCGGGATCTGCATGAACCATGGCATCACCACCACCGACGTCGACCAGCGCGGCACCCCATACGGCGGCGGCCGCTTTATTGACGAATATGTGTTCCCGCACGGCGAACTGGCCCACCTGGGCATGGTCGTGCGCTGCATGCAACAGGGCGGCCTGGAAGTGCGTGATGTGGAAAACCTGCGCCGCCACTACGCCCGCACCTGCGCCCTGTGGACGGAAAACTTTGAAAATAATGCCGAGTGCATCCGCCACCTGACCGATCCGAAACGCTTCCGCATCTGGCACGTGTACCTGGCTGGCTGCAGCTACGCCTTCGACCACGACTGGATCAGCCTCTACCAGATCGTGTGCAGCAAGGCGGGCGGCGCGTCCCAGATGCCCTGGTCACGCCGCGCCATGTACGCCGCGCCGCTCGATGCGCCCGTTCTGGCCGCGGCGGAAACAGCGCCCGTCAAGCCGGCCGCGGAAGTGCTTGTTTAAAACCGGTACGTCGCCGAAATGCGCAGTACGGGGTAAATTTTCGGCACATCGCTGACCTGGTCGGCCAGGTTGAGGCGCTCGACGGCAACGTCGCGCGCGATTGCCTGGCAGATCGGGGCAGCGGCCTTGCAGCCGACACTGTCCAGGTGCGAGCTGCCCTTGCCCTGGTAGTAGCCGCCCAGGTCGGCAGCAAAACCCCAGCCGGACGCCCCCATGGCCGCCGGCGCCGTGCCGAAGCCGATGCCCAGGTAGGGGGCAAATTTATCGTAGTCGACGGCACCGGTGAGCGTGCCGACATCGGTGGCGGCATAGCTGACGCCGTTAATCAGGTAGCGGCCGGCCGAGGGCTTGCCCGTGACGTCGAACTGGTTGGCGTCATACACGACGCCGGCGCTGAGGCGGAAACCGCTACCGGCAGCCGGATACCAGTCCAGCAGGGCATCGGCGCTGCGCAGTTTGGCGTCGATGTTGTAGTCGATGGTGCTGGTGCTGCCGTCAAATTTGTGGCTTAGAAAACCGGCGCCGACGCGCACGCCAAGTTGCTGGCCCAGCGGCATGCCGACATGGGCGCCCACACCCGTGGTGCCAAGGTCAAGCGAGAGCGTCGCTGGGGTGGCGGCGCTGGCAGCGCCAGCGGCCAGCAGGGAAATCAAGGTCAATGCGGCGCGAGCGCCGGAAAACGTGCGGGTCATGAATAGCCTGTGTGAGGAAAACGGGAATGTTCTTCGCGCGCGCAGGAGCACCGCGCCGCCACGATTTTACGCAGCGGCCGTCATCAATTCATGCCATCAAGATACAAATTGCCGCAAACTCACCCGGAATGATTACGGACTTGTCGCAGCGACGCCACGCTGTGAACAGAGCGTCAACTGCCGGTAAGCCCGGCCATTATCGAACACGTCACCTGGCCAGACTGGCGTAGGTTTCCCGGAACTTCAGCACCTTGGGCGCCACCACGAAAGCGCAGTAACCCTGGTTCGGGTGTTGCTGAAAGTAGTTCTGGTGGTAGTCCTCGGCCTTGTACCAGTGCGTCGCCGGGGCAACTTCCGTGACGATGGGCGCGTCCCATACGGCCGCCATTTCGGCGATGACGTGGCGCGCTACCTCGGCCTGCTCGGGCGTGGTGGTGAAAATGGCCGAGCGGTACTGCGTGCCCACATCGTTGCCCTGGCGGTTCGGCGTGGTGGGATCGTGGATGGTGAAGAAGACTTCAAGCAGGTCGCGGTAGCTGATCACGGCGGGGTCATATTCCAGCCGCACCACTTCGACGTGACCGGTGCTGCCGGTGCAGACCTGTTCATAGGTGGGATTGGCCAGTTGGCCACCCATGTAGCCGGACTCGACGCGGGTAACCCCGCTTGCCTCGAGATAAATAGCTTCCATGCACCAGAAACAGCCGCCCCCAAGAATTGCCACCTCGGTGTTGTGCGCCATGTGCGTCCTCACGCAATTTTGCCAATGTTTTAATGTACTCCAAAGCGCGCTGCCGTGCAGCATCAAGATGGCGATCTGCCGCCCTGCCCCGCCATTGACACGCAGCGCCGCAGACCGGGGCCACCTTAAATTTGGCATAATGAGCACAATTGACAAGGTCCCGATGAACACTAGCTCTCCCCGCGCCACCACGCCCGCGTTTGACGCGGCCCAGTTCCGCCACGCGCTGTCGCAATTTGCCACCGGCGTCACGGTGATCACGACGCGCCTGGCCGACGGCACTTTTCGCGGCCTGACCGCCAGCTCTTTCAACTCCGTCTCGCTCGATCCGCCGCTGGTGCTGTGGAGCCTGGCTGCCGGCGCCAACAGCCTGCCCATTTTTACGGGCAACTCGCACTACGTCATCAATGTGCTGGCAGCCGGCCAGGCCGAACTGGCCGAACGCTTTTCCCGGCGCGGCAACGATCCCTTTGCAGAAACCGCCTACGAACTGTCGCGCACCGGCCAGCCCATCCTTGCGGGTGCTGCCGCCTGGTTCGAATGCCACAATCGCAGCCGTTATCCTGAGGGCGATCACGTCATCTTCGTGGGGGAAGTGGAAGAATGCGCGGTGCATGCGCAAGCGCCGCTGATCTTTCACGGCGGCCGTTTCGGCAGCGCTGTTCCGGTAGAATAGAAGACCGCCCAGGCCGACTGGAAGTATCAGTGCGGACCGGCGCCTTTCGATCACACTCCGACAGGACCATCCATGAACAAACCCGAAATGCAGCGCAAGGCCCAATTCCACTGGGACGATCCGCTGTTGCTGAACGAGCAGCTCAGCGACGACGAGCGCATGGTGCGCGACGCCGCCAATGCCTACTGCCAGGACAAGCTGCAGCCGCGCGTGCTCGAAGCGTTCCGTCACGAGCGCATGGACACCACCATTTTCCGCGAAATGGGCGAACTCGGCCTGCTGGGCCCCACCATTCCCGAAGCCTATGGCGGCCCTGCCCTGAACTACGTCAGCTACGGCCTGATCGCGCGCGAGATCGAACGGGTCGATTCCGGCTACCGTTCGATGGCCAGCGTGCAATCGTCGCTGGTGATGGTGCCCATCTATGAATTCGGCACCGAAGCCCAGCGCCAGAAGTTCCTGCCGAAACTGGCGACCGGCGAATGGATCGGCTGCTTCGGCCTGACCGAGCCCAACCACGGTTCCGATCCCAGCTCGATGATCACCCGCGCCAAGGCCGTGCCAGGCGGCTATGCGCTGACCGGCGCCAAGATGTGGATCACCAACTCGCCCGTTGCCGACGTGTTCGTCGTGTGGGCCAAGGACGATGAAGGCGCCATCCGCGGCTTTGTGCTTGAAAAAGGCATGAAAGGTCTGTCGGCGCCCGCCATCCACGGCAAGTTCGGCCTGCGTGCCTCCGTCACGGGCGAAATCGTCATGGACAATGTATTTGTTCCGGAAGAAAACGCCTTCCCCGATGTGCGCGGCCTGAAGGGCCCGTTTACCTGCCTCAATTCAGCCCGCTACGGCATTGCCTGGGGTGCGCTGGGCGCCGCCGAGTCTTGCTGGCACACGGCGCGCCAGTACACCATGGACCGCCAGCAATTCGGCCGTCCCCTGGCTGCCAACCAGCTGGTGCAGAAGAAACTGGCCGACATGCAGACGGAAATCACCATGGCCCTGCAAGGCTGCCTGCGCCTGGGCCGCATGAAGGATGAAGGCACCGCCGCGGTCGAGATCACCTCGATGATGAAGCGCAATTCCTGCGGCAAGTCGCTGGACATCGCCCGGATCGCCCGCGATATGCTCGGTGGTAATGGCATCTCCGACGAGTTCGGCGTGATCCGCCACATGGTCAACCTCGAGGTCGTCAACACCTACGAGGGCACGCACGACATCCACGCCCTGATCCTGGGCCGCGCGCAAACGGGGATTCAGGCGTTTCAGTAAGCCGTCCTGGAAAAATAGCTGCAATAAAAAAAGCGTTGCCTGAGAAATCAGGCAACGCTTTTTTTGACCTGGTGAACCGGATCAGCGGCGGCGGCGTGCGCTGCAAACCAGCATCAGGGCCAGCGCGAGGCCAGCCAGCCAGGCGCTGCTTGGCTCAGGCGTCTTGCCGATGACCACCGGGGTGCCGGGCGTGGACGCGGGCGGCGTGAAAATCGGCGGATCAATGAAGGGCTCTTCCGGCGAAGGTGGCTTCGGCAAGTCTGTATGGACTTCGATCGGATCGTTGATGCCGCCTTTGCCAGGCGTGCCGCCGGGCAGTAAAGGTTTGATGGGATCGGCGGGGTCAGCCGGGGTAGCCGGCGTTGCTGGATCGGCAGGACCGGAAGCGGGCAAGGCGGGCGCGGCGTGCGACGACACCACGTTCACACCGCCGGCCGCCGGCGGCAGGACAGTGACGCCGGATGAGGTCGGCTGACGCGTGATGCCGGACGGACCAAAGGCATCAAACGCATACGAACGGCTGGACCCGGCTTGAATCACCGGAGCGCCAGTCGCTGCGCCCGGACCGGCGAAAGCGGCCGGCGGCGCTGCGCCGTCGAAGGCGGCCATGCTGACACTCTGGTCGATCAAATCCTCGGCCGACACGAAGGCCGTCTCCAGCACCTCGGGCGCCGGTTCATTGAGCAGGGTCGGACCTTCCGCCTCATCAGCGAGACGATTGCCGCAACGGGCGCGAATCAGGTGGGTGCCGTCGGACAGCAGGGCTTCGCCCAGGGCCAGCCTGACCTTGTTCTTGGTCCAGTAAATCTGATTGCCGATGCGATATGAGACATGCACCATGCGCGACGTTTCCACCCGCACGATGTGGGCCTTGGCGACATCGAAATTGGCATAGTGGGCTGCGGCGACAGGATCGCGCGCAATCACATCGGCCAATTCAGCCGCGCTGTGCACGCCGCCCGGGACCACGGAATTGCGATACACCAGGCGCACCGGCTTGTCGTTCGCCGCGGCAAGCGGATTGAGGACGGTCGTTGGCGCCGGCAGCGAAAACTCAGGCAGGGCCTTGCGGGTAGACGGTTGCGGGGCGCTAATGACGAGAAACGCGGCCACCAGCACGACGATCGAAGCGCCGCCAGCGATGATAGCCCGCGGCAGGCGGGCTATCTCGGCAGTTTTGTGGTGCTTCGTATAACGCATGACAACCCGATTCGTGGCAGAAACTCTAATGACACGAAGGTAACACAAGTTCTGTAAGTGCAGTCCTACAATCTGACGGGAAGCTGATGAAGTGTTGGTTCCTCGCGACAAATATTATTATTCTAGTATTAATATTGGTAAGCCTGACAAGACGTAAAAAAACCCGCCGCAGCGGGTTTTTGCACTGAACACTGGTCCGTATCAGAACTTGTAACCGACCGCCAGCACCAGGCCGACCGGATCAAGTTTGACGTCCTGGGTCTGGCCCGTCGAGTAATAGGTCGTCGTTTTCAGGTAGGTCTTGGTGACCGTCAGATCGACAAACCATTTCGGGTTGATGTTGACCGCGACGCCAGCCTGCAGGGTCGGTGCGACCTTGTTCTTGATGTGGAAGGTCGTGCCAGGGCCACCCGTGTTGAGGATCGAGGTCAGCTGACCCGAACCGGTTTCCTTGCGGAAGTAGGCGTAGGTGGCGCCCAGGCCGACGAATGGACGCACCATGGTGTCTGGCGTGAAGAAGCGGTACTGCGCAAACAGGCTCGGCGGCAGCGACTGCACGGTGCCCAGTTTGCCGGTGCCTTCGATGGCGCCGGCGCCATTCAGATTGTGCTTGTACGGCACGCCCAGCGCCAGTTCGGTCGAGAAATTGTCGGTGACGCCGTAGGCAAAAATCAGCACGGGCTTGGTGTCTTCTTCCACCGCGACTTTACTGCCTGGCAGGGCAGGCGCGGACACGTCGCCCGAATCGACCTTCGGGGTGATCCGGCCGATGCCGACCTTGGCGGTGAACTGGCCGGCGCTCTGGGCCGAGGCGTTACCGGCCAGCGCCAGCGCGACCGATGCGGCCAGCAGGGCTGCGCTATGTTTGAAACCTTGATTCATGTGTTCTCCTGATCATTGTAGGCGTGGCTCGCTGCCACGCCGGTTATGTGTGCAATGTGCGGACGGGTCCGGCAGCGATTACAGCCAGCCCTTCTGGACCATGTACTTCGACACGTAGCGCGCCAGCAGCAGTTGCACGAACGGGGTCGGGTGCACTTCGTCGGCAAACGAGTAGTGGCTGATATCGCCAGGAATCACGTTGCTGCCGTTGCAGGCGAGCGAACTGGCCAGGGGATTCTTGGCCAAGCTGAGGTCGCAAGCGGTGTCTTTGACGTTGGTCAGACCGTAAGGCGCGGGATTGGTGGCCTGATCGTGGCTGGCCGCAAAGGCGTCCACATACACGACCTTTGGTTCATTGGCCAGGCCGGCAGCCAGGGTGTCGTTGAACGCGCCGACCATGGCATTGACCAGGGCAACGGTGGAAGCGCTTTGCTTGCCGGCGAATGGGGTGGTGCCGATATCGGGCATGTTGTTGACGACAACGTAGTTGGCGCCCTTGCCGATGATCTGCGTCTTCACCAGTGCAACCAGTTCGTTGGCAACGCCAGCCATGGTGGCGACCAGTTTCGGGCCGTTGGCGGCGGCGTAATCGGCGCCCGCTTTTTGACCTGCAGCCTGGGCTTGTGCGACCAGGGGACCATACACGGCCGGGGAAGTGATGTTTGGATAACCGGCCTGGGCGGCCGCGCCGACGGCGGCGCCCACCACGGTGTCGATGGTACTGCCGGCACGGGCGCTTTCCGTTTGCAGGGCCGTACCGATGGCTACGGCAGCCGTTTGCGGATTGCTGGAACCGGCGGCCAGCAGGCCGACCAGGGTCTGGCCAAAGGCGGCGGTGCCGGCAGCGGTGCCGGCGGTCGACAGTTGCGTCAGGTTGACGAAGACATCGTTGGCGCCTGCCATGACCAGCACCAGTTCGGTGCCGGAGAACTTGCCGCCCGACAGAGTCAGGTGGTTCTGAATCTGGGTGGCGACCGGCACGGTCAGGGCGCCCAGCGGGCTGCCCGTCAGTTTGTTGCCGATGCCGACAGGGTTGCTCACGCGCGAGCCGCCCTGGGCGTAGATGTAGCAGCCGGCGTGCTGGGTCACGGGCACCGAAAAGCCCTGCTTGGCGTCGCCGTCGAGACCGGTGTACGCGGCGCAGGCAGCGGGCAGGCCCAGCTGGGTCGCCATCAGTTCGGTCCAGTTCTTGCCCGTCAGGGTCGGGTTGACTGCCGTGTTGTCGCCGTTAATGTTGAATTTGCCGCCCTTGAGCGCGGCGACCGTGCCAACCTGGTAAGTGCCGACGTCGGACAGGCTGTCGCCGAACGCGACTTCCTGGGTGAACTTGGTTTTCAGGGTCTGATCGCCCGGCTCGCTGCTGCCGCCGCCGCAAGCCGACAATACTGCTGCGCTCAGCAGTGCGAGTGCAAATTTTGTATGACGCATTTTGTCTCCTGTTTTTACTTCGTGGTAAGTGTAATCGAACGCTCGTGCTATTCGGAACCCGACTAATATGCCAGCCTGGCCCGTACTTGTATAGTGAAAAACCTGTCTTTACTGTCATCCCGGTACAACATACGCGCCCCGTCAATACGCATTAAAACGGGCTCGGCCAACGCGACGCTCACAACGGCGCCTCGCGGTTGAGCAGACCGTGGACCAGCCCGCTTGAGCCATGCGCGGCGCGGCGCAAACGGTCATTCACGCCGAGCCAGTCGGGTCCGGTTGGGGGCGCTTCCACCAGGATCACTTCCGCCCCGCTGCCGTCCATGGCGCGCAAAGCGGCATAGAGCGCGTGGGCAAACCCGGCCGGACTGGCCGGCAAGCGCACGCTGGCGTGGGGCTGGACGGAAAAATCCGCATTGTGGATCAGGGCGACCTTACGGCCCTCGCCGACGGCGCCGGCGAGGGTGGCGCCCAGTTCGTCGGACGCCTGCATGGCCACCGGCGTGTGCGGTGCGTAATGCGATTCCAGGGTGCCCGAGGCGCGCGGCGCGGCAGCGTCGGCGGCCACCGGCAGCCGGTCGATCACGGCGGCAATGGCGTCCGCGCTGATATGGCCGGGACGCAGCAGCACGGGTCCGTGGCTGGCCAGGCGGGAAAGATCGACGATGGTCGATTCGATCCCCACTTCGCTGGCGCCGCCGTCGAGCACAAAGGCAAGCGAAGAAGCGCCACCGTCGCCGCCGAATTCGTCGCGCACATGCTGGGCCGTGGTCGGGCTGACGTGGCCGAACTTGTTGGCCGAAGGCGCCGCCAGGCCTCCCCTGCCCCCCTTGAACGCCTGTAGCAGGGCAATGGCGACCGGGTGGGACGGGCAGCGCAGGCCGACCGTATCCTGCCCGCCCGACACATCGGCCGGCACGTGCGCGGCGCGCTTGAGGATCATGGTGAGCGGGCCCGGCCAGAAAGCAGCCGCCAGCTGGCGCGCCTCGGCGGGGATCTCCGCCGCCCAGTCGCCCAGCTCCGCGTCAGGGGCGAGGTGGACGATGACAGGGTGATCCTGCGGACGGCCCTTGGCGGCGTAGATGGCGGCGACGGCCTGCGGATTGACGGCATCGGCGCCCAGGCCGTACACGGTCTCGGTGGGAAACGCCACCAGCAGACCCTGCTCGAGCGCACGGGCGGCGCGCGCGATGTCTGCCGGCGCCGCGGTCAGGACAGCCAGTTCGCTCATGCAGCAATACCGAGGATGGCGCAGGCCGCTTGCAGCTGGGCCTGGGCCTGCACCAGGGTCGGCGCCACAAAGGTGATGTGGCCCATCTTGCGGCCCCGGCGTGCCTGTTCCTTGCCGTACAAATGCAGGCAGGCGCCGGGCAGTTCGAGGATCTGGTCCCAGGCCGGCTCGCGCGCGCTGGCGCCTTGCGTGTCAGCGGCATCGAACCAGACGTCGCCAAGGATGTTGAGCATGACGGCCGGCGAATGCTGGCGCACATCGCCCAGCGGCAAGCGGGCCATGGCGCGCACCTGCTGGTCGAACTGGCTGGTGATGCAGGCGTCCATCGTGTAGTGGCCGCTGTTGTGGGGCCGGGGCGCCATTTCATTGACCACCAGCGAGCCGTCGTCGAGCACGAAAAATTCGATGCACAGCACCCCAACATAGCCGAGGCGGGCAATCATGGCGCGCGCCGCATCCTGCGCCTGCACGGCGCGCGCGGCCGAGACGTGGGGGCCGGGCACGGTGGTGGTGAACAGGATGCCGTCGCGGTGAACGTTCTCCGCGATGGGATACACCACTGCCTCGCCATCTTCGCCGCGCGCCGTCAGGACCGACACCTCGTAGGCCAGCGGCAGCATTTTTTCCAGCAGACAGGGCACGCCCTTGAGCGCTTCAAATGCCTGGCGCACATCGTCGCGGCTGGCAACGCGCGCCTGGCCCTTGCCGTCGTAGCCCATGCGCACGGTTTTCAGGATACCGGGCAGCAGGCGGTCGGGAATGGCATCGATATCGGCTTGCGAAGCGATCAGCTGGTGCGGCGCCGGCATGACGCCGGAAGCGTCCGCGCAGTCGACAAAAAAACGTTTTTCGGCGACGCGGTCCTGGGCGATCGACACGCAAGCGCTTGATGGCGCCACGAAGCTGTGTTCGGCCAACCGGGCCAGGCTGTCGGCCGGCACATTTTCAAATTCGGTGGTGACGGCGACGCACTGGCTGGACAGGGCGTCCAGCGCCTGGGCATCGTCGTAGGCAGCCTCGATGAGCTGTTCAGCGACCTGGCCGGCCGGACAATCAGCCGCCGGCTCCAGCACAGCCACTCTGAAACCCATCGCCTGGGCGGCGTGGGCGAACATGCGGCCCAGTTGACCGCCACCCATCACGCCCAGCCAGGTTGGCGGGGTGGCGCCAGGCACAAAGGCGGGCAGCTTGTTCATGCTGGCGGCAGGGTCATGGCGCGTGCGGCGGCGCTCTGGGCGGCGCGAAACGCTTCGAGCTGATCGGCCAGAGCCGCATCGTTGGCGGCCAGCATGGCCACTGCCGTCAGGGCCGCGTTGGCCGCGCCCGCTTCACCGATGGCAAAGGTCGCCACCGGCACGCCCTTGGGCATCTGCACGATCGACATCAGGGAATCTTCCCCGCGCAGATATTTGGACGGCACGGGCACGCCCAGCACGGGGACGATGGTCTTGGCGGCTATCATGCCGGGCAAGTGGGCCGCGCCGCCGGCGCCGGCGATGATGGCGCGCAGGCCGCGCGACCGCGCCTGCTCGGCATACTGAAACATTTCATCGGGCATGCGGTGGGCCGAGATGACCTGCGCCTCGTGGGGCACGCCAAACTGCTCGAGCATGGCCACGGCGTGGCGCATGACGTCCCAATCCGACGAGGAGCCCATCACCACGCCAATCAGTGGCTGCGCGCTGCTTTTCACGGTGTCGCTCATCAGGCTTCCAGTTTCTTGCCGGTGAGGCGCTCGATAGCTTCGAAATACTTGGCCTGGGTCTTGGCGATAACGTCGGCCGGCAGCGCTGGCGCGGGCGCCGTCTTGCCCCAGTCGGTCAAGGTTTCCAGGTAGTCGCGCACGAACTGCTTGTCGAACGATGGCGGCGAGATGCCCACCTGGTAGGAGTCGGCCGGCCAGAAACGCGACGAGTCCGCCGTCAGCACTTCATCCATCAGGTGCATGACGCCGTTTTCATCGAGGCCGAACTCGAACTTGGTGTCGGCGATGATGATGCCGCGCGTGGCCGCGTATTCTGCCGCGGCCTTGTACAGGGCAATGGCGGTGTCGCGCATTTTCGCGGCCAGGTCGGCGCCAATTCGCTGTTCCATGTCGGCAAAGCTGATGTTTTCATCGTGCTCGCCCAGGTCGGCCTTGGCGGCCGGCGTAAAAATGGGCTCGGCCAGTTTTTGCGCCTGCTGCAGACCGGCTGGCAGGGTGATGCCGCAGATCGCGCCCGTGGCCTGGTAATCCTTCCAGCCGGAACCGATGATGTAGCCGCGCACCACTGCCTCGACCATGATGGGCTTTAAACGCTTGGCGACGACGGCGCGGCCCTTGACCTGTTCCACTTCGTTGGGCGCCACGACGGACTCGGGTGCAACGCCGGTCAGGTGGTTGGGGACGATGTGGCCGAGCTTGTCGAACCAGAAGTCGCTCATCTGGTTGAGCACCATGCCCTTGCCGGGAATGGGCTCGTTCATGACGACATCAAACGCCGACAGGCGGTCGGTGGTGACGATGAGAATCTTGTCATCGCCGACGGCATAGTTGTCGCGCACCTTGCCATGTCCC
>Ga0265798_10009201_pt1 | contig 12417 bp, 15 predicted proteins | sample P3T30metagenome_FD_192430 | JGI IMG/M metagenome (GOLD analysis project Ga0265798, IMG submission 192430) | Plant litter microbial communities from East Loma Ridge, Irvine, California - P3 T30 | ecosystem: Environmental > Terrestrial > Plant litter > Unclassified | place: USA: California...
ACCGTAAGCTTTGCCGTATTTACCATAGCTGGCGTTTACATTGGCCGTACCATTGTAGCCCTGCATTTTGTTACGTTTCAGTATAATGTTGATCATACCGGCGGTACCTTCGGCATCATAGTTTCCCGGCGGATTAGCAATTAATTCAACCTTGCTCACAGCATTGCCCGGCATCGATTTTAAGTAGTTGCTTAATTCCGAGCTGCTCATGTAAGTACGGCGACCATCAATCATCACTACTACCCCTGCATTGTTGCGGTACAGCAAGTTATCATCTTTATCTAAACGGATGCCGGGCGCTTTTTTAAGCACGTCGAGCGCATTGTCGCCGGTGGTATTCATCTTTTCCACATTTACAATAAGGCGGTCGCTCTTCTGTTGCAGTTGAGGTACGGTAGAGTTTACGGTAACTTCTTTAAGTGTACTGCCTTTGCCGGTTAGTACAAGCGCCGGTAAAGTGATGGCTTGTCCGCTATAATTAAAAGGAGCGCTGTAGCCGTTACCAAAGCTCATCATACTGGCTTTAACTACATACCTGCCAGTTTTTAAAATAGTAAAGTTGAACTTTCCGTTTGCATCAGCCATTTGCGCAGCAGTGCTTGCCGAATCGGGCAAGTGAATGAGCGTTACCGTAGAACCGATCAGTAGTTCATTAGTATTGCTGGTTACATTGCCGCTTACCTGCGCTTTAGCTACGGTGATAAAAGTAATTAAGATTAAAAGATGGCTGATGAAGGTTTTCATGTTCGTTTTTGTTAATGATCCAAAGGTGCGGCAAGCACTTCAGCCCTAAAAAATTATGATACCAACCCCGCGTTATTTTATCTCAAGCGTTAAAGGCAGGGCTTGCCGGGTTGGTATCATAAAATAGGGCGTTGGCATAAAAATTTACAGGCGGCGGTAGTTTTGCCTTACTTTTATGCATTATGAGGAAGAAAGAGATCTACTACCACATAGCCGGCTGGTTACTGTATTTTATATACCTGCTTATCGGGTACTTAATGGTGCCTTCAGGGAAATCGGTTTCGGTGTATAACTACACTATTTTGATACCTAAAATAGTGGAGTTTTACATTTGCTATCTGTGGGTATTTCCCCGGTTTTTGTATAAAAACAACCTTAAGCTCGCCGGTGGAATTTTGGTAGCTATCGGGAGTTTTATTGCCTTGAGATATTTAGTGGAAGAAGTAGCAATGTGGTATCTATTAGGCATGCATAATTATTTCGGCTACACCTTTTTATCGTACACCTTAGATAATGTTTACTGGGGAACATCGGCCGTTATATTGAGTGCTGCTATTTACAGCGGCTTTAGTGCCATTTATAAAGAGCAGGAAAATAAGTCGTTACGTGAGGAGATGATCCAAGCTGAGTTGGCTTTCCTTAAAACGCAGATCAACCCGCACTTTTTGTATAATACGTTGAATTATATATACTCGCTGGCTTACCCGGTTTCCGAAAAACTGGGCGATGCCGTAATTAAGCTTTCGCAACTCATGCGTTATATGTTAACCGAAAGTGCCGGCGGCGACGTAGATCTGCAAAAAGAAGTAGACTATATAGAGAATTACATCAGCATTTACCAGCTCCGATTTGAAGACACGTTTTTTGTTGATTTTAAAACCGAGGGCGATATTGCCGGAAAGCGTGTGGCGGCCCTGTTGCTGGTACCTTTTGTTGAAAATGCCTTTAAACACGGGGTGGTAAACGATGCCAACCGACCCATCCGCATCCGCCTGAAAGTGGTGGGTAACCGTTTAATGTTTACGGTAAGCAACCAAATAAGTCGCGCGCAAAAAGACCATTCTACAGGTGTGGGCCTGCCCAACATTCGCCGCCGTATGGAATTGATTTATCCCGGCAAACACGAATTGCTGATTGCTGATAACGGACAAACCTACAAAGCCACCCTCAACATAAATTTATAGTTTTACCTCCATGATACGTTGCCTTGCCGTTGATGATGAAGCTTATGCCGTAAAAATCATAGCCGATTATATCAACAAAATACCTTTTCTCGAACTGGTGGGTACCACCACCAGTGCCATTGACGCCCTGGGCCAGGTGCAACAGGGTGGTATTGACCTGGTTTTCCTCGACATCCAAATGCCTGATCTGACGGGAATACAATTCCTGAAACTGTGTGGCAGCAAATGTAAGGTCATACTCACCACCGCCTACCCTGAATACGCTTTAGAGGGTTACGAGCACGATGTGATAGATTATCTATTGAAACCCATTGCCTTCGACCGGTTTTTTAAGGCCGCCCAAAAAGCGCAGGCACAGTTGCAACCAGCAGCTTCCCCGCTCCTTACACCAGCAATTCTCCCTGTTCAATCTCCGCTCCCCGCACCTGAAGCTTCCACACAACCCGCCCCGCAAACCGATTACATGTTCATCAAAGGCGATAGCAAGAACAAGTTTTTAAAAGTGAGCTACGATGATATCTTGTATGTGGAAGGGTTAAAAAATTATGTATCGGTATTTATGCCCCAACAGCGCCTGGTTACCTACCAAACCCTGCGCGATCTGGAAACACAACTCCCGCAGCCGCCGTTTTACCGGGTGCATAAGTCGTACATTATTTCTTTAGATAAAATACGCATGGTGGATGGGCACACCGTGTACATCCAGGATCAGGCAATTCCTATTGGTGAAACCTATAGGGACGAGTTTTATAAGATGATCAGGGAAGACGATAAACGTTAGTTAATCTAATAAGATCAGTTCAAGACTTTGAATTGATCTGAACCCCTTATCAGATGTAATAAGTGGTAATCGCAGGTATATTGAAGTCGCTGCAATAATGCATCGGGTGTTTTGATTTTCGCCTGCTGACGGATTTTAATAGCTATATTCTTAATTTCATTATTAAGTTCAATAACCACACAGTCATTAATTAGTTCCTGTAACTCATTTTTATCTGCATCTCTTATTTGATGCCAGCCTAAAAGTTCTATTTCGGTAACAATGGATATAATAGCTGTTCCATCTAAAAACGGCTCTGTCTTATCTTTTCCTTCATGTACGTCAACCAGGAAATTGGTGTCAGCAACAAAATTAAATCCACTCATTCCTTATCTGCTTTTGATAGTCAAGGCCATCAAGGCCACGTTTTAGCTTACCAAAATGTTGACGTAATGATTTTTTGTTGCTTTTTTCAGTAGCAAGCTGAGCAATGGCTTCTTGCACCTTTTCTTTTGTAACCGGCGATTTAATTTCTATGGTCATATTCAAATATAGCTATTACGTGGCAAAGACGTTATGTATTTACAGCATTTTAAGTGAAATTTGATGTTATCTACAAAATGCAGCAAAACATTATCAAAATAGCCATCGTAGGGCCCGAGAGCACGGGTAAGTCTGTCATGTCGGCTTATTTGGCCGGGCATTATCAAACCGTGTGGGTGCCCGAGTTTGCGCGGGGCTACTGCGAGGCTTTAACCGGCGATTGTACCTGGCAGGATGAAATTAACATGTTTTACGGTCAGCTGGAGCTGGAAAAAGAGATGATGCCGCAGGCCAACCAACTGCTCATTTGCGATACCACATTTATTACCATTAAAATATGGAGCGATGAAATGTTTAGCCAGGCACCGCCAGAGGTACTGGAACAACTGCCTGAACACCCATACGACCTCTACCTGCTCCTGGACATAGACCTGCCCTGGCAGGATGACCCACTGCGCAACTTCCCCACCAAGCGCGAACATTTTATGCAGGTATGGCATCAGGAGCTGCAAGCGCTAAATGCTAATTACGTGGTAATTTCGGGCATAGGCCAATCGCGTTATGATGCCGCTGTTAGTGCTATTGATACGTTTTTGAAGCAGAAGTAATAAAGCGTGTTAACTCGAAACAAGAACAACAGCTTATTTAAATAAAAACCATGTCATTGCCGGCGTAGCGTGGCACCCGCCAGGAGGTAAGTATATACGCGTGCGGTTGCCGCGTCGCTATCGCTCCTCGCAATGACATTTTGGATTGACCATTAACACTCTCCTTCCGAATTTGTTGAGAACCTTACCAAGCGGCGAATGCTTTGACAGACCCAACAAGACAAGCGGTTATATCTCAATGACAGGAATTCTGCCAATTCTTTAATTCCACAAATTCCGGTTCAGGCAATTTCGCGTTAGCGATTGCAGCGGATACCGGCAAAGTGGCTAAGGCCTGTGCAGTATAAGCGTAAAGCGCGGGCCGCAGGTAACGCCATAGGGGAGAGAGTCAAGAGTACAGAGTGAGGAGTCAAGACGTTGCTTCCCAAACCTCCAAATATACTCCACCCAGCACCTCATGCCTGTCTTCCCACCATGCACCTCACAACCCGCCCCCCGCACCTCCTCACCTGTTCCTCCCCGCACCTCGCAACCCGCACCTCCAACCCCCTTTAAAACAAATTATTTAACATATTTTTAGCATTGGTGCAACGTTGCCGAAAATGCTGCGTCTATTAACCTGAAAGCTGATCACAATTTGGAAGCCTTATACATAGACAAACATTATCAACTGGTGGTTGAGTGTAAGCAGGGAAGTAAAAAAGCCTGTTATGAACTGTATCGCCTGTATTCAAAAGCTATGCTGAACGTAGCGTTCAGGATACTGAATAGTATGGATGAGGCCGAAGATGTGCTTCAGGAATCTTTTTTGGATGCCTTTAACAAGGTAAAAGATTTTAGACAGGAAACCACCTTTGGCCTTTGGTTAAAGCAAATTGTAGTAAACCGGTCTATAAATCTGCTCCGAAAGCGCAAACTGGATTGGGTGCAGATGGAAAGTGAGCAGCTGGAGAATATACCCGATGAACAACCGGCCGATGAAGAAGAGCAGGAGTACAAAGTGGCCCAGGTGAAACAGGCCATGCAGCTGTTGCCCGAGGGTTACCGGATAGTATTATCGTTATACCTGTTAGAGGGGTATGACCACGAAGAAATAGGACAAATATTAAACATTACAGAAAACACCTCAAGAACGCAATTTTTGAGAGCTAAGAGAAAGTTAAGCGAAGTGTTAAGAATAAAAGGAGTAGCATAATGAGCAAGCGATTAGAAGATTTTATTAAAGCCAACCGCGAAGAATTTGACGACCAGGAACCAAGCGCCGACTTGTGGAGCCGTATAGAGCAGCAAATGCCTGCTAGCGTGGTTGATATAAGCCCAAAGAAAAAGGAAGCCAAAACGTTTTCGTTAGGTTTTGTAATGCGGGTTGCCGCTATTGTAGTGGTGGTTATGGGTGTAGGCTTTGGCCTATACCTGAAAGCCGGCAAACCGGCCGGTATTAACCTGGCAGCCATTAACCCCGAGTATGCCAAACAGCAGGTGCAGTACGCCTCGCTTATAGAAACCAAACGTACTGAGTTAAAAGAACTGACCAAAAGCGATCCGCAGCTGTATGAAGAGTTTAGCGGCGAGATTGTGAAGATGGAAGCATCTTACAAAAAACTTAAAAAAGATTTAGCTACCAGCCCTAACCAGGAACGTGTTTTACGAGCAATGATCCGGAACTTGCAGATACAAACCGAGGTGCTTAATCAGCAATTACAGGTAATAGAACAGTTTAACGAAAACAAAAACGGACAGAAAAATGAAACTAAAAATATTTAATCCCAAACTGCTTTTGATGTGCGCCTTATTGGCCACCACACAGGGTAGTTTTGCACAAAAGAACAAAGCAGACGACAAGGAGCTAAACCAGCAGATGAGTGAGCTGCAAAAACAAATGAGCGAGCTGCAAAGGCAAATGAATGTGCTCCAGGCAAAAACCATGCGCGAAAAATCTGCCGAGATGCAAAAGCTGGCTATAGAACTTACCGGCCAGGCCAAAACAAGATCTACAGATATGAAGGCGAAAGCCTTAGAACTGCAAAAATTGTCGAGAGAGTTAAGCAGTCAGGCCTTGGTTTATACTAATGACTACAATGTATCGGGCCTGAGTAAGGGGTTGGGTGTAAACGTTGATCCGAAGTTATTTAATAGCCCGCGTGTTAATCTGGAAGGCTTAAAAGGTCTTCGTAATTTAAATTTAAACTTCAATACTTCTGATGATAAAAGGCTACAGGAGCAAATTCAAAAGGGCGAAGTAAAAGAGAAAACCAAAACCTACAGCAAAAGCTATTCGGTTGATGGTAATGATAAATTGCAGATCACTAACACTTATGGCAAGGTAACGGTAAACACCTGGGCTAAAAATGAGGTAAAAGTAGAGGTGCAAATTAAAACTTATGCCAACGAGGAAGACGATGCCCAAAAAATGCTGGATAATATTTCGATAACCGACAGTAAGGAAAACTCTCTTGTATCATTTAAAACCAATATTGAACGTACAAGCAACAGTAGCGGAAACAACATTTTTGGCAGCTGGTTTAGCAACGGAAAAAGCAATACCCGTAAAAGCGAAATAAATTATACGGTATACATGCCAGCCAAAAATCAATTGCAAATAACTAACACTTATGGAAATGTTTCTTTGCCCGAACTGTTAGGTAAAGTAACCTTGAAGGTAACTTATGGCGCATTGAACTCGCAGCAACTCACCAACCCTGATATAAGAATGGTGTACGGCGACGCTAAAATTAGCGGCATGACCGATGGTGATGTAAGCGTAACTTATGGAAACCTATCGTTAGGCACAGCGGATAAATTGAAAGCCAGAGTTACTTATGGCGGCATGACAATAGACAGGCTGAAATCTTACGGTGAACTGGGTGCGGTTTATGGAGATGGAATTAAAATTATGGAACTTGATAAAAACTGCAAAACTGTAAACGTAAAGGCAGTGTACACCAGTGTAAATTTAGGTGTGAAGAGCGATTATGATTTTGATGTTACCACAACATCCGGAAGCTTTAATTACGATAAAAGCGCTGTAAGAGTATTAACCACTACGCCAGCCGAAGGCAACCGCCACTACACCATGACGCGTAACTTTAAAGGGCAGGTTAACAAAGGAGATACAGACAGGTTAATTACTGTTAGATCTACCTACGCAAACGTTAAGTTTGATTAACATTAGAGTTGTTTTTAACTGATTGACAAAACCTTTGCTACAACGGCAAGGGTTTTGTTATTTTTGCACCTCAAGAAAATCTGCTTATCTCATGGAATTATTGACCGACGCTGAAGCGTGGATATCGTTAGCTACCCTAACCCTGCTCGAAATTGTACTGGGTATAGATAACATTATTTTTATCTCCATACAGGCCGGCAAACTGCCTGAGAAAGAGCAGGGCAAGGCCCGCAAGCTGGGTTTAGCAGGCGCCATGTTAACGCGCATATTGCTGCTGTTATCCATTAGCTGGATCATGAAGCTTACCCAGCCCTTTCTTAACCTGGGCCAGCTGTTTCATATTACCAACCCCGAATGGATGGAGCGTTTAGCCTTATCGGGCCGTGATATTATTTTGCTGGTGGGTGGTTTGTTCCTCATCTATAAAAGCAGCCACGAAATACATGAAAATATTGATCATGATGAGGAAGGCAGTGACGATGCTAAGCCTCACTCCTTTTGGGGTACCATCGTCCAGATCATGATACTCGATATCGTTTTCTCGCTCGATTCGGTAATTACCGCCGTAGGCTTGGCCGACCATGTGGAGGTGATGATAGGTGCCGTAGTGGTTTCGGTGATTATTATGATGTGGGCCGCCGGCCCTATTGCCAACTTTGTAAACAAGCGGCCAACCGTTAAAATGCTTGCCCTAAGCTTCCTGCTGCTGATCGGCGTATCGTTACTGGCCGAATCGTTCGATCAGGAGATACCTAAAGGATACATTTACTTCTCTATGGCCTTCGCCATCCTGGTAGAACTACTAAACCTCAAAATGCGCTCTAAGCGGGATAAAAAGGTAGTGGTGAATAAGGATGTAGTGAAGTAAGGCTGTTATTTGCCTGCTGTAAAGCCTTTACAAAGGTTATTTAAAAACTTAAAAATGTCATTGCGAGGAGCGATAGCGACGTGGCAATCTCTTTACGCTTTGTTACCGGCCGTGTGAGATTGCCACGCTATCGCGCGCAATGACATGGGATTTAAATAGCAGGTCAATTAATTAATTAAAGCAGAAAGTAAGAAGCCGTTACAATAATCGCATTGGGACTTTATCCCCTGCACCAGGCCCAAAAGCGCCTCGTTTCCAAATAACCGGCATCATGCTCGTGCCTGTAGGCTTCCTGTTCAAATACAATGTGCATATAAGCTTCGTGATGGGTTTTATACCTCAACCGGTTAAGCAGGTAATGGAGCAGGTATAACACGTAAAACGGCAAAACCAGCAGTTCGGCTGCCTGCTTTAAATGAATGGTTTCGTGGCGTATCAATACCGGATCGTGCTTAAAAGCAGCTTTTTTTACCAAAATGAAAGGGAAAAGCGCCATGCCATCAACCTGCAAATAGGGCGCTAAGATTATTGGGTAGCTCATTATTTAAGCGGCTGAGTGGCTATAATATTCGGGTTACGTAAAAAACGTTTCAAATTGCCTTTTATGTAGCTGGCAAACTCGTAATCGGTAGCAGTGGTTACCATATAATAGCTGGGGCGGTAGCGGGTCATAAAACTGGTTAGCTGCGGTTCTTTTAAACCGGTAAGTTGTTGCACCAGGGTTTTGCTAAACCGCTGGTCAATTACATCCAGTTTATGGTCGCGCTCAATGGTTTCGCGCAAGTGCTCGGCATTGCGGCCGCTTTTGCTCAGCATATTCCATATCGCATCAATACTTATACCCACACCAAAGCCCGGGCCAATGTTCAGCAAATCGCGGTTGGCAGATACGCCGTACAATTTGCTCATATAGCTCCTGGTTTGTTCCAGCTTTTTTTGCGCGCTTAATACGGTATCGCGCACGTTCACATCGGCCAAAATAATACTGCTGGCTTTCAGGTAAACGGCCATATCAGCATTGCGCTGCACTTTAAGGGTATCGCTAAAATAGTTTTGCTTGCTAAATACCAGCAAATCGCCGGGCTGGGCCAGTATCTTAAACTCAGCTTTCAGGTTGTTATAAACCGACTGACCGTTGCGCAGGTTGCGAACGTTTACACGGGCAATACGTTCTTTGGTTACTTTATCAAACACCAGGCCCACCACAGGTTTATCCTGCGATAGTGCGTTTAGAGCCGGAAGGCATAATAAAAGCAGGAGCCATAGTTTCATTTGATATTTTGAGCCGTGTTCTTCAATTAAAAGATGCAGAAATAACAGTTTTTTATCAAACCGGCTATTCTTTTAACCAAATTTAACAAACAGGGTTTAATGGGAAGCACTTATTTACCCACCACGAGCGATTGGCCGATCTTGATATTATTGTCGATCATGTTATTCAGTGCCTTTAGCTCGTCTACCGTAAGGCCAAAACGTTTAGATATGTTGTATAGTGTATCGCCCGTGGCCACGGTATATAATTTTTGAAGCGGCGTAATGTTAATGATAGAATCTTTTACAGCCTTGCCAATATTCTGATTGATCTGCGCTAATACGCGGTCTTCGCGCTTAATTTTTTGCAGCTCGCCTTCGGGGCGGTCAAACAGGTCTAACTGGTATTTTACAATGGTATTGATCAACAGTTGCGGATATTTAGGATTAGTGGCATAACCAGCTTCTTTTAGCCCATAGGCCCACCCTTGGTAATCATTTTTATCCAACTCAAAAAGCTTGGCATAGCGTTTACGCTTTAAAAATTCGGAGTGGTCGCGGTACGAGTCTTCGGGGTTGTTGTACACGCGGAAGCAGTCGTCGGGGCGGTCATCATCTTTAAAATAACTGCGACCGGTCCAGTCGCTGGTGCACTTAATGCCGAAGTGATTATTAGCTACGCGCGCCAGTTCGCCGTTGCCAAAGCCCGACTCGAATAATCCCTGCGCCAGTGTAATGCTTGCCGGGATGCCGTACAAGTTCATTTCTTTAATGGCAATAGCTTTAAAACGATCTATATAGGAAGCTACGGTATAGGTAGTATAGCTTTTAATGGCTTGCTCATTTTCTTTTTGAACACGCTCATTATTGCGGTGAGCCTCGGGGTTGCGTTGGGCTATGGGGGCGTTACGGCTGGCAGGGGCATTGCCGCGTGGTGCCGAAATAACAACTGCCTTTTTACGGGTTGAACAGGCCGAGAGCAGTAGCACTGCAGTGATAAAGTATATAATATGGGCTATCCCGATTCTTTGCATTTAGCGTTAACTAAAAACGTCATTGCGAGGTACGAAGCAATCTCTGGGTTAGCTAAGGCTATAATGCCTGCACAGGGATTGCTTCGTACCTCGCAATGACGGTATGATTAATTAAAAACGTTTTCTTTATTGATGTTTGGGCTCTACCCTAACACTATCGGGCTGCTCATCATATGCATTAAGGTCGTACTTGCGTATTAAACCTAACACCTGGCTTCCCCAGGTATGGCTGGCCGCATAACCGCTGCGCTGTATTCCCTTTACCCAGTTTTTGTAGTCGTAATGCGATAAAGAACGCGACAGGTGACTGAACTGCTTACGCTCAGTCATGATGCGGGCAAAATCCTGGAACGAATCCATCGGGGAGTCGTATTGTTTATAGGATGAGCCTGTAGGCTTGCGTCCTGTATAAGATACAGGGCTTTTGCCTTTTACACCAAAATGATTGTTTTGCACACGGGCTAATTTGCTGTTACCGCTGGCACTTTCGTGCATGGCTATAGCTAAAATGATGCTGGCGGGCACCCCGCTCTCGTGCATAATGCGAATGGCATTATCTTTGAACTTATCGATATAGGACTTCGAAGTGTTTTTTTGTGCTGATGCAGCGAATGTTGCAGAAAGCAAACAGGCAAACAGTAAGATTTTCTTCATAATTTACTTTTTTCTGATGACGAGTACGCCGTCTCGTACAGGGAGAATTATTTTCTCAACCTGTGTGTTAACAGCAATAGCGTCATTTAGTTTTCTAAAAAGTTGGGTATCGGCGTCTTTGGCTTCGCCATACACCTTCCCTTTCCACAAAACATTATCAATTATTATTAAACCTCCCGGTCTCGTTTTTTCTATAATGAGCTCAAAATAAGCAAGATTGCTCTTCTTATCAGCGTCAATAAAACTAAGGTCGTAAATATTTTCGGTTAATCCAAATATAACATCCCTGGCGTCACCAATGTGAAGCTCTATTTGGTCTTGTACGCCGGCCAGCGCAAAATTGTTACGCAAGGTGTCTTCCAGCTCAGCCCGCGCCTCTATGGTGTGTACTTTTCCACCCTCAGCTAATCCTTCGGCAAGGCAAATAGTAGCATAGCCGGTAAAAGTGCCAACCTCCAAAATTAACTTAGGCTGTATCAGTTTACTTAGCATACTCAGCATACGGCCCTGGTAGTGGCCGCTCAGCATGTTGGGCTTTAATTGCTTTAAATGTGTTTCACGGTTAATTTTGCGCAGCGCCTCGGGCTCGGCATCGCAGTGCATATCCAGGTAAGCTTGTAATTGCGGATCGAGGATCTCCATGCCGCAAAGTTAGGGATTTTAATTTTTGGGAGAAAAGAGCCTCTTTGCAACTCATCACAGCATAGAGGGCCCTACGCCATAAGCCTTCTTAAACGCGAACGAAAAGTGCGACAGGTCTTCAAAACCCACTTCAAGATACACGTCGGATGGGCGGCGTCCTTTCTCCTTAATGAGATGATGGGCTTCTTTTAAGCGTTGCTGCTGCAGCCAGCGGCCAGGTGTGATATGAAACAGCTTTTCAAAATCGCGCTTAAAGGTGGCTAAGCTGCGGCCGGTTAAATAGGCAAAGCGCTCCATGCTTACATTGAATTTAAAGTTTTTTACCATGAAGGCTTCAAGGTCTATTTTGCCGGGTTCGGTAAAATCAAACAGGATGTCTTTAACTTCGGGGTTGGTTTTAAGCAGGATCAATAAAGCTTCTTTTACCTTCAGGGCCAGCAGATCTTCGTTACCCTGCTGCATAATTTGCTCGTAAGGGTATAAGGATTGCAAATAGCTTTTATACTGCTGCGTGGGCCTGATAGGTATTACTGCCTTGTTTATATGTGTTTTGGTAACGGTGTAACCGTACTCATTACTGAACTTGCGTAACGTAGCCTGGTCCAAATAAATTGACAGTGATTTGTAATCACTTCCATCGGGCGGCAGCTGTTTGTAGAACTTGAGCAGATGGTTACGCTGGTGCAACCTGATATCGCCATTGGCAAAGTGTTGCTCGTGCTCACCATCATTGATGGTCATGGAGCCGGCCAGCTGGAAGCTTAAAATATGTTCAGGTACAAACTGCTCGCCCTCACGGCTATGGCTATGGTAGCACGAATACAGTATTTTAGGTAACGGCTCGGCAAGTAAAGCGCTCATGATGATCAAATGTAATAAAAAAAGCTCGAGCCCCTCCCAAACCCTCCCCGGGAGGGAGGGCTTTTGGATGTAAGTTCGAACTTATAATGGATACTAATCTTG
>Ga0265798_10009202_pt1 | contig 12416 bp, 13 predicted proteins | sample P3T30metagenome_FD_192430 | JGI IMG/M metagenome (GOLD analysis project Ga0265798, IMG submission 192430) | Plant litter microbial communities from East Loma Ridge, Irvine, California - P3 T30 | ecosystem: Environmental > Terrestrial > Plant litter > Unclassified | place: USA: California...
TAAATCCTAGTAGTAATACATGTAATCGTTACATAGATACAGGTAGGTTCTATAAAAATAATTTTATTTTTTCATCTAAACCCATAGATAGTGCGTCTAGGGATTAGATATTGATAAATGATTAATCTTTAAAATTTAGATTATGAGCGGCCCCAATTCGTTATTTTCTATGACACTTTTTTCCAACAAGGACTTAGCTACTAAGACTAAGGAAATTTTTGGAAAAAGCGAAATCTCAAAATTCATAAGTAACTTAAATGTCAAGTTACCAGATAACAATACTAAAGATTTACCCAACCATCTTAAAAAAAACATGCCTAGTGCTACCAGAGAATTTATACAATGACTGGTAGGGTTTACCGATGCTGAAGGTACTTTTTATATTTATAATAACAAAAGTTGAACTGCAGCTTCATTAAGATTTAGTATAGAATTACATTCAGATGACATAGGAATTTTATACAAAATAGCTCAAACTTTAGGTGTTGGAAGGGTAGTGAAAGATAAAATACGTAATTCTGCTGTATTTTATGTAGTTAATTTTAATGATATTATTAGAGTGATCAAACCATTATTTGAGGAGTTCCCTTTACAAACTTCTAAATATTTGGATTTCATTTGTTTCTCTAAAGCAGCCCAAATAAAGTCGAAAAGCCCCGAAGGTGTAAGTAAAATAAGTAATACAGATCTAATGGAGATAAAAAAATTAAAGGAAAGTATGAACAGTAAAAGATTGACAATAGATAAAAGGCAAGAAGATTTTTTAAGTAACAAAGTTTCTATTAATATATGATGATTGTTAGGTTTTGTAGAAGGAGAGGGAACATTTGGGTATAAACACCTTGTTCCGTATTTCCAAATTGCTCAACATAAAAAAAATCTCTTTGTTTTAATTGCTATAGAAACTTTTTGTCCAATACATTCAAAGAATCAACTAACACATTAGATTGCGAGGAATTCAATGTAAAATATACATTGAATAAGAAAACAGGTGTTTATAGTATGACCCTTGAAAGAATCGATTCTATTATTTGTTGTATTGTACCTTTATTTGAATCCGTGTCATTTTTTACCAGAAAATCTGTAGATTATCATTATTGAGTTATTTCTGTTGTAATGCACAAATTTGGTTATTACTACTTACCCGAGGGGAAAAAAATTGCTCTACAGATATCTTCAGGGACGAATAAATACCGTCATAATACTAACGATTTAAATAAAACAGAACTACCTAGTGTTGACTCTTTATCAAAACTTTTTGCTCAAACGCCACCTTTTGATGTAAGTAGTGGTCGTACTCACTTTGAGTTAGTTAGAGAATTTACTATATCTAAAGGTGGACGTAAAGGTTTTACTGTTTATGTTAGTAGTTCTGAAGGTTATAAAGAATTAAAAGGTTCACCTTTTTCTACTTATGGTGCCGCACATGTAGCTATAGACCTAAAGTCTGGTAGTAGAGTGGTAGGGAGATATATCGATACGGGAAAAGCATATAAAGATAAATATATCTTTTCTTCTGTTCCTGTATAAATAAATTATACATAAAATTAGTTATTACTTAAATTTTTATATTGTTATTTCTGATGAATTTTGAGTTTTTACATATATAATACAAATTGGCACAGACTCAATTTAAACATAGATTATGCGTGATGTAAACAACGGATGATTAATACGTTATTTACATAGTAATACTGCTTCAGCATTTTTCTTCGTGGTTTACTTACACATCGGTAGAGGTATGTACTATGGATCATACAGAGCACCTAGAACTCTAGTATGAACTATTGGTACTGTTATCTTTATCTTAATGATGGCTATTAAAAATACGTGGCCAAATTTATTGTTGGTATCTCGAGTTAAAGATGATGATAAGATTATTTCTCCTACTTTACCATTTAATAAAAGTAGAACGAGAGCTATCCATAGAATAGGTCCTCATAACATTGATGCATTATCTATAATAATATGTGGTATGCTGGGTGATTGATGAGGTAACAAGATAAAAGGTCAACAGATGGATAGTGTTCGGTTTAGTATAGAACAAGGTGTAAAAAATTCTGCTTATATTCACGATCTTACTATTATTTTACATGAATTAGGTTATTGCTCTAATGTTACACCTAAACTGGTGGTTAAATCAGAAGCAAGTGTTGACAAACGATCAGATCCTACATCAACTCGCTATAACTATAGATTAACAACTTATAGTTTTACTAATCTATTGTGAATCTATAATTCATTTTATCACGAAGTTGATGGTGTTATGACAAAAAAAATACAAGAGTGAATAGGAGAATTTATTACACCGATAGGTTTAGCCCATCTTGTTATGCAGATAGGATCTCTTAAAGAGGAAGGGTTAATATTATATACAAAATTTAATGATCTGGAGGGTATATCTCTTATAAAAACCACTCTAAAAAATAGATATAATATTGATAGTGCTATTATTCATGAGCATCGGGAAGATAAGGTAAATACAGTATTATGTATTAGAGTGGAATCTATAGCTCTTTTACGTTCAATTATTCATCCATATATGCATCCTTCTTTATCTTATATATTAGAAACTAACACTTTAAATTCTAAAAATACTTTATGTAAATCTAAAATAGCAGCAGTAACTACTTATACTAATGCTGATGAACAAAAACAATTAGCTGTTAAAGAAAATAGAGGGAAATCCGGTATATATCGTTGAATAAATAAAAAAAACAGGTCATAGTTATGTAGGGTCTAGTATGAATTTGAGTAGAAGATTTAATCAATACTACAATTATAACCACATAGCTGACCCTAAGCGTAATATGCGTATAGACAGGGCTCTTTTAAAATATGGGTATTATAATTTTCAGTTAGATATACTAGAATATTGTGAAGGATCTAATTTGATTGAGAGAGAACAATATTATCTAGATCTTCTAAAGCCTGAATATAATATTTTACTTATAGCGGGTTCAAGTTTAGGGTTTAAACATAAAAGTGAAACCATTTTAAAAATGAAAAAAGCTAAAAGCCCAGAAACTTTATCCAAAATAAGAAATCATTTGGCTAAGTTAAATGCTTCCCCCTTCTCTCCTGAAATTAGAGCAAAAATTAGCGCAGGAACGGCTAATTTCAATGTTTTGACTAAAAGTAAAAAAGTTGTATTTACGGATATAGAAACACAAGAAAGATTAAGTTTTGTTTCTTATAGAGATGCATCATTAAAGATGAATATTTCTAGAAATACTATTAATAAGTATTTATTAAGCAAAGAGGTATACGTTAAATACCTAATTTCGCTAGAATAGTTCTTATTTTTATTTAGTTGGATTATTCTAACTGCATGCAGGATGGGTCGAGACAAATGGGTCAAGGAATCTGTCTTGCAACTAACAGTTTTACATATGAGGATTGTGTTTATTTAAGTAAAATACTTAGTGTTAAATATGGCCTAAAGACTAGTGTTATAAAAGCAGGACATATAAATCAATGAAAAATAAGCATATGAAAACAATCTATGTCTGACTTAGTTTTAATAGTTAAACCTTATGTTGTAGATGAAATGAAATATAAATTTAAAGGGTATCTTTAACTTGACACCAATAATTAAAGTTCTACTTGATTATAGAGTATATGCAATATATTATTAAAAATATACTGTTTTAATTAATTGCATTAGCATTAATTAAAAACTAAAGTAGAATACCCTTACAGGGGTATTGGGTATATTACCTGGCTACACCAGTGAAAACGGTTAAATATTCGTTATCTGTTTATAGACCGTCGGTTAATAATATAATCGCGACAGACTGGGTCACTGGTGGGTGGCTGAATATGCTACTTAATGTACAGTCGGAAGTTCCTAACCTAAAAGGTTACACAAGGCTTTAAATGATAAAGATATCTCCCGCAAAATATCGGGGACTAATATTTTAAAGTACAGGGGCGCTATACAGATAAATTTAGGTTGTAGTTAGCCGGAACTTAGACAGCCTTCCTGGGTTACCAACATAGCCCAAAATGGTTTAATATAAGTAATAAAAAAAGTATAAATTATAATACAAAAAATGTAATAAATTTTAAATTAAACAATAAAAGACTGTTTAACAAAAGTATAATAAAAAGAGGATATTCTACAAGTAGTTCCTCAAATAGTCTTGGAATGTCTGAAAGACTAGGAATAATAATTAAAGAGTTAGGTTTAAACCCCGTATACTATTATGAATATTTAAATTTAGAAGAAACTAGAAAACAAATATTAAATGATACAAGAGGTTTAAGTGGTATATATATGATAATAAATAAAACAACTAAAGATTATTATATAGGTTCTGCATCAACTAATAGATTTTATGCTAGGTTCTGTAACCATGTTATTTATTTTAAAGGTAGCAAAATAGTTAAATTAGCTATTAAAAAATATGATTTGAAAAATTTTGCTTTTGTTATATTAGATTTATACCCTAATATTGTTACCAAAGAGAATAACAATGAATTGTTGCATTTAGAAGATAAATATTTAAAGTTATTAGTGCCTAATTACAATATTTTAACAGAAGCAGGTTCTAGTTTCGGTTACAAACACACTGAGATTGATCGTAAAAAGATGAAAGATCTTTATAGTGATGCTAGACGGGAACTAATAGGTAAGTTAAATAAAGGTAAAAAACTTTCTCCTGAAACAATAGAAAAAATTAGAGAAAAAGCTTTAACTAGAGTTCCCATGTCAGACGAAACTAAGAAAAAGTGTATAACGAACACAAGACCTGTTGTGTTGTATAATTTAGATAGAACCATTTATGGTAAATATCCTACTATTATAGAAGCAGCTAAGGCCATTAACTGTGATGAAAAAACTCTAAGGAGGGCATTGCAAACAACAAAGAAATTCGTTAAAAAACAATGAATAGTAGAAGATATGTCTTCTGATAAATAGGTCTTTTCGTTAAAAACTACTTCTATACTTTATTTAAAAATTACATTTTAAAATAATACTTTATTCTTATATAGATCATAGTCCCATTAGTAAGAATCTTTTTGCAATCTTTATAGAAAAAAAAAGATTAAAGTGGTATAACCCGACAGGGTTATAGAATAATATATATTATTTGGCGATATTAGTGAAAACGGTCAAAGAAGTTTAAGCTTTAAGACCGTCGGTGATATAAAGAATCGCTACAGGCTGGGTCACTAATGGGTGGCTGAAATGCTGCTTAATGTACAGTCGGAACTTTTAGTTATAAGTGCTTAACTAATAAAATATACGAATCCAAAGTTATTTTAGCTTATTGTTAATATATTAACAATAAGTAAGTTTGTACGTTTTACCCTACGGGCAAATGTCATTATGAGGTGCTACAGTTAAAAAGGCGAAGTAATAGCTGTAGTAAAATACCACTAATTGCTGGAAACCCTTAAAAGACAATCAGCAGGAACCTATATTAAATATGGCGCAGCTGTATATAACGAATTCAACTTTTGGTTCCTCAGAGACTACACGTGGTACATTTTTTTAATAAAAGTAAAAGCATTTAAATAAGTTTTATAAAAGTAATTATATAGTTAAAAAGATGAAGATATAGTCCGATCCGTTAACGAGAGTTAGCGATAGGAGAGTCGCGCCTCCACTTTTAGATAAATTTATCAGTATCTCCCAATTTTTTTAATAGATGCTGGGTTGCAAATCCTAAAGGCTTAAAGTATTACTTTTTTAATCGCACCTTTTTTATAAGAGTGTTATCAAATTTATTTTTCAACTCATTTTCCCTATGAAGGGGAACAGGATGAGAATAAAAACGATAAGATTAATGATTTATCAACAGGTGTCCATAAAGAATTACCTAAATTACCTATAGATAATAATTTTATAGAATGATTTATAGGCATTTGTGAAGCGGAATCTAATTTTTTAATAAGGACAAGAAAAAATGAAAAAGGAGAAGTAGGAGGTTTTGAATTTGTATTTAGAATTGCTTTACACTTTTCTAGTTTCATTAGTTCTTATTTTAAGACGACTTTAAGTTGTTTTTAGATTTTAAACCCAGTATAAAAAAAAAGAAGATACTTTTAAATAGGTTGGTTTGTATTACTTTTTTGTTTACAATTAGAGACTTTCATAATAGAATATCTGTACAAAAAGCGAATACAAATTCTCTAGCGACACCTTTTTCTTCAAATGCTATAATATCAAAAGATCCCAAATTAAATCCTTATTTTATTGTAGGATTTGTAGATGCTGAGGGGTGTTTTTCTATTAAATTAAAAAAAAAATAAAAAGATGAAATTAGGTTGATCCATTTATCTTACTTTTGAGATACATTTACATAGAAAAGATAGAGAATTATTAACTAATATAAGAGAAGTTTTAGGAAGAGTAGGTACTATATATGTCGGTAGTAATAAAAGTATTTTATATAGCGTGGGATCTTTATCAGAAATAATTCATACAATAATACCTTTTTTTGATAAATATTGTTTATTGTCGAAAAAATCTATAGATTATGAACTTTTTAGAAAAGCTGCCTTAATTATGGATAAAAAAGAGCACTTAACAGAAAAAGGTTTTTATCAAATCTTATCTATTAAAGCAGCTATGCGTAATGGATTAACGGAAGTTTTAGCTGAAAGTTTCCCTAATATTTCCCCAGTTTTTTTTAAATTTAATAAGCCGTTACCTGAAGTAATAAATCCATATTGAATAGCCGGATTTACAGAGGGTGAAGGTTCTTTTATGATTCATATCCAGAAGCATGAAGAGTGTAAGACAGGTAAAGCTGTAAAATTAAAATTTCAAATTACTCAACATGAAAAAGATAAAGAGCTTTTAAATTTAATTTTGATGAGTTTTAATTGTGGAACCTTAATTAGTAATAATAATAGTAAAGTATTTGCAGTTTGAAAATTTGAGGATGTTTTTAACATTATTATTCCTTTTTTTCAAAATTATTCTTTACAAGGAAATAAAAAATTAAATTTCTTAGATTTTATCAAAGTTGCACATTTAATTAAGAATAAAGCTCACTTAATCGTGGAAGGGCTAGATAAAATAGAATCTATAAAATCTGGAATGCATTATGGAAGAGATAATTAAAAGATTAATAAAAATTTCTAAAACGATAGAAAAAATACGTGAATTTATTTTAAGTTTATTAGACGAACACTCTTATATATTAGGTAGTACTACTAAACTAATAAATATTTCCGATAAAAAAGTAAAAAGTGAATTTAGACCTATTTCTATATTAGAAATCTACCAAATTGATTTTATTCATAATATATTAATTCCTTACTTAGACAGTGTTAAATTTAGAACTAAAAAATTTAAAGATTATTCAGATTTTAAAACAATAGCTTGTTTAATCTTAGAGGGTAAACATTTAACTGAAAAAGGTAAAGAGTTAATAATAAAACTGGGGGATTGTATGAATAATAATAGATTATCTACAAACTTAAATCCTCTATTGGATGAAATTGTTAAATCAGAATTAGATCTTTTAATTAAAGCAGAACCTTTAATACATATTGATTCTGAAGGTAGAGCAATGATAATTTCGGAAAAAAAATATATTAGATCTACTTATATTATAAAAGCTTATTTTTTAAACAGTTCTTTTAATTATTTTACTAATAGAATTTCATGTGCTAAATTTCTTCATGTAAGTAATAATACTATAACCGCTCGTTTAAATGACGGTAAACCTATAAAAAATAAAGAAGGTTTAGTAGTCGCTAAATGCATAAAAAGAATAAAAGCTTACTCTTCTCTTAAATCAAATTTTTCTCATATTAAAAATTAGTTAAAGCAATCATCTTATTGTAAATTTTGTATTACTAACCTTATGAGTGCCATCCCTTGAGTAGGACAAGATATAGTTGAGTCAAATCATTTTGCAGACCGTTGTATAACAGTTTATTCCTTATCTAGTCTATTGCCTACGATAGGTACTGTTAATACCAACGCATTAAAAAAAGGAAATAAAAATGTGAGATTGAATAAAGAAGAATATTTATCTATACCTCCTTCTTTTCTTTCTTTTTTAGTAGGATTTATTGATGGAGACGGTTACATACAAATAACAAAAACAACTAAAGGATTCATAGCTATTAAACTTGTTATATCTATTCATTTGAAAGATATCTCAACTTTAGAGTATATACGTTCTGTTCTTAATATAGGTAAAATTACTATATACAAAGATAATAGGAGTCCAACTTGTAAGTTAATTATTAACAAAACCGATCTACAAGAAGTTTTATTTCCATTGTTGTTACACCACAACATATTTTTTTTAACTGAAACAAGAAATAACCAATTTAATACTGCTATGGTAATACTAGAACAAGACATAAAAATGTTCGATAATATACCAAATATAGGTAACATACCTATATTGTTTTATTTAGTAAATGCAGCAGATTATGCTAAATTAACTTTCTTTAAAAATTGAATAGTTGGTTTCACAATGGCAGAAGGATCATTTTTTATAAAAAGTAATAATGACGGTTGTTTTCAATTGAAACAAAGAATACATACTAGTTTATTTGAATCATTCAAATTAGTATTTAATACAAATAGGAAGATTGATATTGAAAATAATATGTATAATCAATTTTCTGTTAGTTCCAAAGCTGATATACAAACTGTCATAAATTTCTTTTCTTTTTCGGGGTTACACCCTTTGATAGGACGTCGGTTAATTGAATATTTAAGGTGGCTAGATGCTTTAGAAGGGCGTAATTATCAGATAGATTCTAAAAAAATATTACATAGCAGTTTTTTGTCTAGTAATCAAATTCTTTTCTGTATAATATATATACTTTGTCTTATTATGTACTGTATTAACCCTGAATGGGCTACTAATTTAAATGACATTTGTTTGAATATAACTCCTCTAGTGTTGTATGCTAATGCAGACAAAGATAAGGTTATAGCTATTAATAACAATAGAAAAAAGTCGGGAATATATAAATGAACACATAGAGAATCAGGAAAATATTACATTGGTTCATCAATAGATCTAGGCCGGCGTTTTTCTTATTATTTTTCTTACCCTTCAATATCTAGTCAAGCTAAAACTAGCATAATTTGTAAATCTCTTTTAAAATATGGGTATTCTGAGTTTAGTTTAGAGATAATCGAATATTGTGACATTAAAGATACAATAAACAGAGAACAATTTTATATTGATTCCTTAAACCCAGAATATAATATCTTAAAAATAGCAGTTAAAAATAAAAACTAAAATCTTCTTACATATTATAAAAAGATCCATTATATTTAGATTTTATTTTTATTTTTTTTTTTACACGGTTAGGTTCTAAACAATCTACAGAGAGTAAGGCTAAAATTATATTAGCTTTAACTGGACGTAATATCTCTGCTATTACAAAGAGCAAACAAAGAGCAGTCAAACTAGGCATAGCTCGTAGCGATGCTACTAGAGCTAAATTAAAAGAGCATTTAACTCCATTAAATAAAAACGTGCTTGCTAAGAAAAATGGTATAAAAGTAACTGTGCTTGACTTAGAAACCAGTATTACTACTGAGTATGACTCCATAAGAAAAGCAGCCCAAGCTATGCATAGTTACGCTCATGTTGTTATTAAACATGAGAATTTACAATTAAATAAAGGCTATAAAAACCCTTCAAAGGCCGTTATGAAATAAAAATTCATAGAATCTCGGTTTAAAAATATTTCTTATCTAAAATGATTAAACGATTTAAAAAGTAGTAACCGTTGTGGTAATCTTAATTATCCTTCAAACAAATAAACATATTCAACCACATTTATATTTTCTTTATCTGTATATATGGGCTCCTTGTAATGGTAACATTATAGAGGCAAATGGGGAGAATTGCAAGAACGTCTATTAATAATAACCACCAGTTTATAGATTACTTGCAGCGGAGCTTGATTCGGTATAACAGATGGATCAAGAACGTTCAACGGCTAATGAGTGAGTAATACCAACAATAAGCTCGACACGAGTACCCCACAACTAATAATATTTAGTTGAAGACATAGTCTAAACACCAAATATATATAAAATTGGTGAAAATAGGGATTAAATGCCCTATTGAAACGATTAATATTCGTTTATTTCGTCATTTGAGGTGGTTTAAAAACAGTTGGACCACACTACGGTGACGTAGTGTTAAAAATCTTGCTTAATGCTGGAAAATCCCCTAATTTAGTATTTGCATACGATTTATTCTTTTTATTAATAACAATTATTTACGTGAAAATTGCAATGACACGGGGACAATCAGCCGGGGTGAGAAATATACATACTTCGGAGGCCTCTCAGAGACTACACGCAGGAGATCTCTCGAAAAAAATTAAACATCTTAACTCTTTTTATTCATTTAAAAGTAAACTAGGCCCACAAGCTAAATTAAATTTGTTTACTAGAGGTTATTCAAATAGTGCCTCTCTGCCACCTTCTTATATAACTGGATTCTCAGATGGAGAATCATCTTTTCATATTTCTGTTTTAAAAAAGAAAGGGTATAAAATGCTATATCAAGTATTACCTGTGTTTACTATACAATTACATATTAAAGACCTTTATTTATTGGAGAAAATCCAATCTTTTTTTGGTGTAGGAGTTATTACAAAAAAAAGTAAATCAAATTCTGTTATATACTCAGTTCAATCTTTAAAAGATCTAAATTTAGCTATTATCCCTCATTTCGATAAATATCCTTTATTAACTCAAAAACAAGCTGATTTTACTTTATTTAAACAAGTGATTAACTTAATAAAGGAGAACATCTTACAAAAGATGGTTTAGAAAAAATAATTAACATAAAAGCTTCTATAAATAAAGGTTTAAGTGAACAATTAAAGGAACAATTTACTAAGGTAGTTCCAATGCAAAGACCTAAAGTTGAAATCAGTCCTTTAGTTTCAGATCCTAATTGATTAGTTGGATTTACAGAAGCTGAAGGGTGTTTTTTATGCCTAGTTAGAAAAAATTATAGTCATAAAATAGGATATCAAGTAACATTAAGCTTTAGTTTAGTTCAACATACTAGAGATTTAGTGTTAATGCAAAAAATTAAAGAATGTTGAGGATTAGGTATAATAAGTAAAACTTCTTCTTGTGTAAGATTGACTGTAACAAAAAAATCTGATATAGATACTCTTGTATCTATTTTTTCAAGATATGCCTTATTAGGTAATAAGAGATTAGATTTTGAAGACTTTTCAAAAATACAAGAAATAGTTAGTAAAGACTTACATAAAACGGAAGGTGGTTTAAATGAAATATTATTGATTAAGAGTAAGATGAATAGTAAAAGAATTCATGAGAACTAAGGACATACCGTTTATACGGAATAAATTTTTTAAATATCTAAATAGCTCTGCTATAGATTCAAAAAATAAATCTTTTTGATACTATGCTTATTTAGTAGGTTTGTTTGAAGGTGACGGGTTTTTTACTGTTACAAAAAAAGGTAAATATTTAACATATGAATTAGGTATTGAATTGTCTATTAAAGACGTTCAATTGATATATAAAATGAAAAGTTTATTAGGTATAGGTATAGTAAGTTTCAGAAAAAGAAAGGAAATTGAAATGGTATCTTTAAGAATTAGAAATAAAGACCATTTAAAAAAATTTATTATACCTATATTTGACAAATACCCTATGTTTTCTAATAAACAATATGATTATTTAAGATTTAAAGATGCTCTATTATCAGGTATTATATACTCAGAAAATTTACCTGAATATACTAGAGATAGTAAACCTATAAATACCATAGAATCTATTACAAGTGCTTCTTACTTTCCTGCTTGATTCGTTGGGTTTATAGAGGCTGAAGGTTGTTTTAGTGTTTATAAGTTATCCAAAGATAAAGATTACTTAGTCGCCAGTTTCGACGTTGCTCAAAAAGACGGGGAAATTTTAGTATCTGCTATTCGTGACTATTTATCTTTTACTAATGCAATATATATAGACAAAACTAATTGTTCCAATTTAAAAGTTACAGGTGTAAGATCCATAGAGAATGTTCTTAAATTTTTACATTATGCTCCTGTACAATTACTGGGTAATAAGAGATTACAATATTTATTATGACTAAAACAATTACGTACAATACCTAGATATTCAGAAAAAATAAAAATACCTTCAAACTACTAAAGAGAGATAAAGATATAGTCCGATCAATAAAGAAATTTATTGAGTGTAACGATAGTTTGTTTCAAATGAAGTTACCAACACAAATGCTCTGTAAACAATGCTACACTAAATAGATTCTTCTCATTACATTTCGTTTTACCTTTCGTATTAGCTGCTTTAGCACTAATGCACTTAATCGTATTACACGACGTTGCAGGGTCAGGAAATCCTTTAGGTGTATCAGGAAACTATGAAAGAATATCTTTTGCTCCCTATTTCATATTTAAAGATCTTA
>Ga0265798_10009203_pt1 | contig 12414 bp, 13 predicted proteins | sample P3T30metagenome_FD_192430 | JGI IMG/M metagenome (GOLD analysis project Ga0265798, IMG submission 192430) | Plant litter microbial communities from East Loma Ridge, Irvine, California - P3 T30 | ecosystem: Environmental > Terrestrial > Plant litter > Unclassified | place: USA: California...
CCTGATCGTCGGCCTGGGCTGGAGCCACAAGGCGGCGTTGGCCGCCGCAGCGGCCGGCAGCCTGGCGCTGGCCCTGGTGATCGCGCCCTTCATGGGCCTCGCCTACGCCGCCTACATCGCCCTTCCGGCCTGGTGGCTCGCTTATCTGACCCTGCTCGGCCGCGAGACGTCTTCCGGCCTCGAATGGTACCCCACCGGCCGCCTGCTCGGCTGGACCGCCGCCACCGCGGCGCTGGCGTTCATCGCCATTGCGGTTCTGTCCTCGCCGAACCACGCGGCCTTCGACGCGCAACTGCGCGGGCTCGCCCGTACGCTGGTCCAGGTCCGCGATCCCGCTGCCCGTCCGACGCCGGACCGTCGTGCCGAGGTGCCCCAGCCGGAGGTGACCGAGTCCGGTTCGGACCCCGCGTCGGACACGGAGCAAGCACCCAAGGCCGGCGCCGACGAGGCCGAGGTGACCCGGACCGAGGTCGCGGACGCGCTCGCGCGCGTCGTCCCGGCCTTCGCGGCCAACGGTCTGGCTTTGCTCCTCACCTTCTATCTCTGGGCCTCGGCCAGGATCGTGAAGATCTCCGGCCGGCTGCCGCGGCCCTGGCCGGACCTGCCGGCGACCGCAATGCCGCGCACCACCCTGGTGACCCTGGCCGCGGCCGTGCTGATGTGCTTCGCCCCCGGCTACGTCGGCGTGTTCGGCGTGGCGCTCGTGGGGGCGTTCAGCGCGGCTTTCGCGCTCCAGGGTCTCGCGGCGTTCCACGACCGCTCGCGCGGCCGGCCCGGTCGCGGGCTGATGCTGTTCGGCATGTACCTCATCCTGTTCGTGACCCAGGGTGTGGCCCTGGTGGCACTCACCCTGTTCGGCTTGGCCGACACCGCCCTCGATCGCCGACGTCCCAAGGACAACCCGGCGCCGTGAGTCCCCGGCCCGCGAGGCCGACCAACTGAAGGAGAAAAACGATGGAAGTGATCCTGCTCGAGCGCGTGGCCAAGCTTGGCCAGATGGGCGAGACCGTGAACGTCCGCCCGGGCTTCGCCCGCAACTTCCTGCTCGCCCGCGGCAAGGCCCTGCGCGCGACGGAATCCAACAAGAAGCACTTCGAGTCGCAGCGCGCCCAGCTCGAGGCCCGCAACCTCGACCGCAAGAAGGACGCCGAGGCCGTCGCCGAGAAGCTGAACGGCCAGAGCTTCATCCTGATCCGCCAGTCGGGCGAGACCGGCGTGCTCTACGGCTCCGTCTCCACCCGCGATCTCGCCGAGGTGGTGGCCAAGGACGGCTTCACGGTCGATCGCGGCCAGTTCATCCTGAACCAGCCGATCAAGACCCTCGGCCTGCATAACGTCCCGGTGGTCCTGCACCCCGAGGTCGATGTCCAGGTCACGGTCAACGTCGCCCGCAGCCCCGAGGAGGCCGAGCGTCAGGCCCGCGGCGAGTCGGTCACCGAGCGCGAGGCGTTCAACCTCGACGACCTCGGCCTAGAGGTCGGCATGGCGTTGGCCGATGCCGGCGAAGGTGCCGACGACCGCGGCTGATTCTCTCGGGACGACCGGTTTTCGCCGCTCCGCAAGGGCCCTCCGGGTCGCGCGGGGCGGCGCAGGCCGGAGCCCTGTATACCGGTGAAGACTGGGGATCGGTCCCTCCGAGACTTGACACGTTCCAGTTTTGTTCCAGCATGGACGCCCGCCCCTCGCGAGAGTCGGCGGGCGTCCGTTCGTCCGGGCCGGGGCCGGACGAACCGGCCGTCGGCTAGGCTTCAGTAACCATACTGAGGCCAAGGTCGCGCGGTGTGATCCTGGTGCGCCCGCCGCGGCGCCTGAATTCGGAGTCGTCCGCCGATGGCCCTGCCCAATGCGCTCACGGCCAAGCTGGAAGCGGTCCAGGCCGAGTACCGCGTCGCCCCGCACAACATCGATGCGGAGCAGGCGCTGCTCGGCGCCATTCTGGTGAACAACGACGCCTATTACCGGGTGTCGGACTTCCTGCTGGCCGAGCACTTCATGGAGGATGCCCACCAGCAGATTTTTTCCGTGGCGGCGTCCCTGATCCGGGCCGGCAAGCTCGCCACGCCCATCACTATGAAGACCTATCTGGGCGACGCCGATTTCGGCGGCCAGACGGTGATGCAGTACCTCGCTCGGCTTGCCGCCGACGCGACTACGGTGATCAACGCCGGCGCCTACGGCCGCACGATCTACGACCTCGCCATCCGCCGTCGCCTGATCACCATCGGCGAGGATCTGGTGAACGGGGCCTACGAAGCTCCGGTCGAGCAGGCGCCCCGCGACCAGATCGAGGAGACCGAGCGGCGCCTCTACGAGCTCGCCGAGGCCGGCAAGTACGATGGCGGCTTCCAGAAGTTCTCCGACGCGCTCACCGCCGCGGTCGACATGGCCGCGAAGGCCTACCAGCGGGACGGCAAGCTCTCGGGCATCGCCACCGGCCTGTCCGACCTCGACGCCAAGATGGGCGGCCTGCAATCCTCCGACTTGATCATCCTCGCGGGCCGCCCGGCCATGGGCAAGACCTCGCTGGTGACCAACATCGCCTTCAATATCGCCAAGGCGTATCGCGGCGAGAAGCAGGCGGACGGCACGATGCAGACCGTCAACGGCGGGATCGTGGGGTTCTTCTCCCTTGAAATGTCAGCCGAGCAGCTCGCCACCCGCATCATCGCCGAGCAATCGGGCGTGCCGTCCTACAAGATCCGCCGCGGCGACATCCGGCCGGAGGATTTCTACAAGATCACCGACGCCGCGCGGGATATGCAGACGATCCCGTTCTACATCGATCAGACCGGCGGCATCTCGATCGCCCAGCTCGCTGCCCGCGCCCGGCGCCTCAAGCGCCAGAAGGGGCTGGACTTGCTGATCGTCGACTACCTGCAGCTGCTCTCCGGCTCCGGCAAGCGCAGCGACAACCGCGTGCAGGAGATGACCGAGATCACCACCGGCATGAAGGCGCTGGCGAAGGAGCTGGCTGTGCCGATCATCGGGCTGTCGCAGCTCTCGCGTCAGGTCGAGAACCGCGACGACAAGCGCCCGCAGCTCTCGGATCTGCGTGAATCGGGCTCGATCGAGCAGGACGCCGACGTGGTGATGTTCGTGTTCCGCGAGGAATACTACGTCAACAACAAGAAGCCGCGGGAGGGCACGGAGGAGTTCTTCGCCTGGGAGGCAGAGATGAACCGCGTCCACGGCAAGGCCGAGGTGATCCTGGGCAAGCAGCGCCACGGTCCGACCGGGACGGTGGAGCTGCAGTTCGACGCGAACATCACCCGGTTCTCGAACCTCGCCCAGAGCGAGCGGCTGCCCGAGCAGATGTTATAGAGACTCGTCCCGAAAGGCGGCTGCCGAATTTCGGGAAAAGGTCACACGGATCAAAAGGCTACCGCATCTTGTGGGTTCTGATACCCGGCATGATGCGGTCGTGTGGCGATGACCGTGTGAACGGGCGGCTGCGAGGATGTGGTCGTGACAGATCCGAACCGGGCGCCGCAGAAGCTGTAGCCGGCGCGGTACGAGGACGATGTCTATGCCTGGACGCAGGAGCAGGTGCATCTCCTTCAGGCGGGTGCTTGGGCGCGTCTCGCCATCGAACATCTTGGGGACGAGATTGCCGAAGTGGGCCGCAGCGAACGCCACGTGCTGACGAGCGCCGTCTGCGTGATCCTGCTTCACCTACCGACGTGGGATCATCAGCCCACGCGGCGGAGCCGCAGCTGGATGACGTCGATACCGACGCAGCGCAGCTTAGTGGCGGAGCGTCTTGAGGACAGCCGAAGCCTCAAGTCGCAGATCCAGGCGTTCATGAATCGGGCCTATCATCGCGCGCGGATCGAGGTGGCAGGGGAGACTGGGCTTGATGAGGGCGCCTCACCGCCGTTCTGCCCCTACGACTTTACCGCGATCATGACCCGGCCGATTCCCTGGCTGCCGGACGACGGCGAGCCCCGATCGACGCGCAGGTAGGGTCGCCCCCGGCGGTCTGCGGTCGCTGCGAACCATCGCCGGATCCGGCCGTTGAGCGGAAGACGAATGTCCCGCCGCCGCAGGATCGACGATGACCGAGCCGACCCCTCCCAAGATGCCGTATTGGCACGTCTATACCGACGGGGAGGGGGTGAGCCGCCAGGAGCTCTTTTCCATCGAGCGCTTCACGTTCGAAGGGATCAACCCCGAGACCGCGCCGCAATGGAACGACAAGATGGACCCGGCGCCGTCGGTGGTGACCTTCACGGTGCTGCCGGTGGGTTGGGTCGGAGAGTGGCATGAGAACCCCCGACCGCAATGGATCGCGATCCTGTCTGGCCGCTGGTTCGTGGAGACCATGGACGGCCACCGGGTCGAGATGGGCCCGGGCGAGCTGATGATGGGCGAGGACCAGAACACCAGGGTCCGCGATGGTAAGAAGGGCCACCTCTCGGGCACCGTCGGCGACGAGCCCTGTACCATGATCGTGACGGGGCTCCAGGTTGAGCCGACCGTCAACCAGCCCGGCCGCTTCAAGTAGGGCCCGCGGCATGGACGGCTTCGAGCTGACGCAGCCGCGCTTCAAGGCGTATGTGCTGCCGAACGCGCCACTGGAAAAGCTCGCCGACGGCTTTCGCTGGACCGAAGGCCCTGTCTATTTCGGCGACCGCAACGAGTTGCTGTTCTCGGATCTTCCCAACAACCGGGTGATGCGCTGGACGGATCAGGCCGGGCTGAGCGTCTATCGCGAGGGAAGCGACTTCGAGAACGGCCACACCCGGGATCGCCAGGGGCGGCTTCTGTCCTGCTCGCATCGCGGCCGGCGGATCCACCGGACCGAACTCGACGGCCGCATCACCAGCCTGGTCGAGCATTATCAGGGGCGGCGGCTCAACTCGCCCAACGACATCGTCTGCAAGTCCGACGGCACGATCTGGTTCTCGGATCCGCCCTACGGCATCCAGACCGATTACGAAGGCGGCAAGCAGGAAGCCGAGCTTCCTGCTTGCCTCTACCGGTTCGACCCCCGCGACGGGTCGCTGCGCGTGGTCGCAGACGACTTCCAGGGTCCGAACGGCCTGTGTTTCTCCCCCGACGAGCGTAAGCTGTACGTTGTCGAGACCGGGCTGCAATTCGCAACGGACCCGATCCAGCACGTGCGCGTGTTCTACGTCGCCGAAGATGGCGGCCTGTCCGGTGGGGCGATGTTCTGCAAGATCGCGCCCGGCAATGCCGACGGGATCCGCTGCGACGAGCATGGCAATGTGTGGTCCAGTGCCGGCGATGGCGTACACTGCATCGACCCCGGCGGCGAATTGATCGGCAAGATCCTGGTGCCGACGACGGTCGCGAACCTCACCTTCGGTGGCCGCAACGACAGCCGCCTGTTCCTATGCGCCTCGCATACGCTGTACGCGATCTACACCAACGTGCGCGGGGCGCGGCTGCTATGAGCGGCGTCCGGGCCATCGTCGGCTTCGGCCGCACCGTGGCGGACCTCGCCGTCACGGAGGCCTTTTATCGCGACGGTCTCGGCTTCGAGCGGATCGCTCCGCCGGAACCGGTGCCGACCGCCCAGGCCGAGGCGATGGGTCTGACGGGGCTGCAGGCCCGGCAGCTGCGCCTGCGTCTCGGCGGCCAGATGGTGACGTTCCTCACGGTCGAGCCCCCCGGCGCGGCTTACCCGGTCGATCCTGCGGCGACCGATCCGTTCTTCCAGCACCTCGCGATCCCGGTGCGCGACATCGATGCTGCGATGGCGCAGCTCGGCCGGGTCGAGACGACGCCGATCAGCCAGGGCCGCGCGCAGGTCCTCCCCGCGTCCTCGGGTGGCGTCACCGCGTACAAGTTCCGCGATCCGGACCGGCATCCTCTGGAACTGATCTTCTTCCCCGACGGGGAGCCGGCCGCGCGCTGGCGGGCCGCGCCGGGCCTGTTCCTCGGGATCGACCATTCGGCGATTACCGTCGCCGATCTCGATCGGACGCTGTCGTTCCTCACCGGCGCCCTGAACCTGCACGTCGCGCAAACCGGCCTGAACCGGGGGCCCGAGCAGGCGCGGCTCGACGGCCTCGATGATCCCGTGGTCGACGTGATGGCGCTCACGCCGCCCGCACCCGCGCCGCACATGGAACTGCTGCACTACCGTCAGCCGGCCGGCTCGAAGCGGTCAAACACGGTGTTCGGCGCGGCCGACCGTGCCTCTACGCGATTCGTCTTTTCCGTGGCCGATATGGACGGGCTGCTCGAGGCACTCCGTGTCGCAGGGTTTGCACGTCGTTCGTCCGTGGATGGCGAGGCTGCCTATTGTGTGGGACCGGATGGCCATGGGTTCCTGTTCGTGAAGGCTTGAGCCCGCGGACGGACGCTGCGTGTTGCGCACTTGACGCGTCGCCCCTCCGGCGTCCAATCCGGCCGCCCCGGAGGTCAGACCGATGCCGTTCCTCGCACTGCCCTTTCCGGCCATCGATCCGGTGGCGCTCGCGATCGGGCCGATCACGATCAAATGGTACGCGCTTGCCTACATCGCCGGCCTGATCGGCGGGTGGTACTACGCGCGCCGCCTCGTGATGGCCGACAGCCTGTGGGGTGTGGTCAAACGCCCGCAGGTGGTCGACATCGACGACTTGGTCGTCTGGGTCGCGCTCGGCGTAGTGCTGGGGGGCCGGATCGGCTACGTGCTGTTCTACAATCTGCCGATGTACCTCGCCGACCCGATGGAGATCCTGGCGATCCGCAACGGCGGCATGTCGTTCCACGGTGGCTTCCTGGGCGCGATCCTGGCCTTCCTGCTGTTCGCTCGAGCCAAGAAGCTCAACGGCTACACCCTTCTCGACATCGGCGCCGTGGTCGTGCCGATCGGCCTGTTCTTCGGGCGGATCGCGAACTTCGTGAACGGCGAGTTGTGGGGCCGCGTCGCGCCCGACTTCGCTTACGCGATCGTGTTCCCCACCGGCGGGCCGCTTCCGCGCCATCCGAGCCAGCTCTACGAGGCGGCAACCGAAGGGCTGCTGCTGTTCATTGTCATGGCGTTGAGCGTCCGCCGGTTCGGCTTCCGCAAGCCCGGTCTGCTCGGCGGGATATTCGTGTTCGGCTACGCCCTGGCCCGGACGATCTGCGAGTTCTTCCGCGAGCCGGACCGGCAGCTCGGCTTCCTGTTCGGCGACCATCTCGGGCCGATGGGCGGCGGCGTGACCATGGGCATGCTGCTCTGCGTGCCGATGATGATCGTCGGCCTCACCTACATCGTTCTGGCGGCGACAGGGCGGACCCGTCCGCGCAACGCGGTGGCGGCGTCCGACCCACGGGAGGCGGCGCGCGAGGCGCCCGCGAAGGCGTGACGCCGCTCGGAGCCGAGATCGCGGCGCTGATCCGGCACGGCGGCCCGATCGGCGTCGACCGCTACATGGCCCTGTGCCTGGGACACCCGGTCCACGGCTATTACCGCACCCGCGATCCGCTTGGGGTGCAGGGTGACTTCACCACGGCGCCCGAGATCAGCCAGATGTTCGGCGAGCTGGTCGGCGCCTGGGTGGCCTACGTTCACGGGCGAATGGGGCGGCCGGACCCGCTCATTCTGGTGGAACTCGGCCCCGGTCGCGGCACGCTGATGGCCGACGCCCTGCGAGCCCTGAGGGTGGCGGCCCCGGGCGTGCGGGTGTCGCTTCACCTGGTCGAGACCAGTCCGGTCCTGCGGGACGTGCAGGCGCGCGCCCTGGCCGGAACGGATCCCACTTGGCACGCAGGCCTGGAGACTCTGCCCGAGGGTCCGGCGATTTTCATCGCCAACGAGTTCTTCGACTGCCTGCCGGTCTGCCAGTTCGAGCGCCGGCCGAGCGGTTGGCACGAGCGGCAGGTCGGCCTTGGGCCGGAAGGCGGGCTCGTCTTCGGGCTAGCCCCCGAGCCCGCGGTGGAGATCGAGGCCCCGGGCACGGAAGGCGCTCTGCTGAGCGTCCCCGGTGCCGGGCTCGCGCTGATGCGGACGCTGGCCCGCCGGCTGCGCGCGACCGGCGGCACGCTGCTGGCGATCGATTACGGCCATGTTCGGCCGGGCTTTGGTGATACCCTCCAGGCTCTCGCGGGGCACCGCTTCGCCGACCCGCTCGCGGCACCGGGCGAGGCGGATCTCACGCATCACGTTGATTTCGCGGCCCTGGCCCGGGCCGCCCGTGCCGAGGCGGCAACGATCCTCGGTCCGGTTGAGCAGCGGGAATTCCTTCTTGCCCTCGGTCTGCTGGAGCGCGCCGAGCGGCTGAAGGCGCGCGCCACGGCAGATCAAGTGCTTACGATCGATTCGGCCGTGGAACGGCTGACGGATGCTAGCCTGACCGGCATGGGCAGCCTGTTCAAGGTCCTGGCGGTAACCGACCAGGATCTCGGGCCGCTGCCCGGATTTCCCGAAGCCTGAGGCTTCGCGTCCGGACGGCGGCTGAGGATGTGGTCAGCCGAACGAGCCGAAACCTGCGTCGGATCCACTCGCGGCCCGCGGGGTGGGCGGTGCCGGCGGGTTCAGGTCAGACGGGTCGATGTCGCCGCGCTCGCGCACGACGGGATGCTCGGCGGTGCTGGGGCTCCGGTGTTCCGGAACCTCGGGCGCCCTGGTCTCGATCGGGGAGTCGTTCTCGGTCCGTCGTGACATTGCGATCCTTCTCGGAAGAATCCGGAACCCGGACTCATGCTGCAATGCAGCAAGAATCTGACGGTTCCACGACATCGTCAAGGGCCGGCCGTTCCGCTATCGAGCGCGGCAGCACAACCGCTAGGGAGCCGACCGTGACCGCAGGCATGTCCATCGAGGCGCCGGAACTTTCGTCGCATGCCGGTCTGCGCCATGCCTTCTTCACGCGGGCCGGCGGCGTCTCGGAGGGCGTCTACGCGTCGCTCAACGGCGGCCTCGGCTCGCACGACGCACCGGAGCATGTGGCCGAGAACCGGACCCGGATGTGCGCCCAGTTGGGCCTGGCGTCGGACCGCCTCGTGAGCCTCTACCAGGTCCATTCTGCCGTGGTCGTCACCGTGGAGGCCCCGTTCCCGGCTGCGGACCGCCCAAAAGCCGACGCCATGGTGACGCGGGTCCCGGGCCTCGCCCTGGGCATTGCCACGGCCGATTGCGGCCCGATCCTGTTCGCCGATCCCGAGAACGGGGTGGTGGGCGCCGCCCATGCCGGCTGGAAGGGCGCGTTGACGGGGGTGATCGCCGCGACGGTGCAGGCCATGGAAGCCCTCGGTGCGCGGCGGCAGCAGATCGTAGCTGTACTCGGTCCGACGATCGGGCAAGCCTCCTATGAAGTCGGCCCGGACTTCATCGCGCGCTTCCGCGCCGAGGCTCCCGGCCAGGAGCGCTTCCTGGGGGCGGCGAATCGCGATGGGCATGCGCAGTTCGATCTTCCGGGCTTCATCCTGGCAAGACTCGGCGAGGCGGAGATCGGCGAGGCCGCGATGCTCGGCCTGTGTACCTACGCGGACCCGGAGCGCTTCTACAGCTATCGCCGGACCACGCATCGCGGAGAGGCGGATTACGGGCGGCTGATCTCCGCTATCGCACTGACCCCATGATGGTATCGGACGACGCCCAACGCCAGCGTGGACGTTGCGTCCAGGGGGGTGCGACACTTTGTCAAACGAAAATCGTGCGAAAAAGCGTGGCCATAAGCGAACCTTGACCATTCGAGCGCGTTTTGACCCACGAGGTGCCGGGGAAAAACGGCGGATTGCCAGAGGGGCCGCGATGAGCGGTCGGCGATACCGCCCGCGTAAAGCAGCCCTGGAACCGCTGGACGATTGTCAGATCCGCGTTCCGTATCGGTCCCGAGAGGCCGAAGCGGAGCAACCCGTGAGGACCAGAAGATGAAATCCCTGCTTCGCGCCACCACCGCCCTCGCGGGCGTCGCTCTCGCCGGCTCGGCCTTCGCCGCCGACCTGCCGCGCCGCGCCGCCCCGCCGCCGATCTTCACCCCGGTTCCCGTGTTCACCTGGACCGGCGCTTACTTCGGTATCAACGCCGGCTACGCCTTCGACGCCAGCAGCCGCTCCAACAACTCGGTCTTCGGCATCCCGGCCCCCTACGCCGCCGTCGGCACCACCGCCACCTTCCGCGACCGCAGCCAGGACGGCTTCTCGGGCGGCGCCCAGGTCGGCTACAACTATCAGTTCACCCCGGGTTCGGGCGTGGTCGTCGGCATCGAGGCTGACGCCCAGTACCTCGACTTCGGCCGCAACCGGAACAACGCCTTCATCAGCGGCGCCGTCGCCCCGGGCTACTACGTCACCGACCCGCGCGGCCTGTCGAGCCTCGACTATTTCGGCACCGTGCGCGGCCGCCTCGGCTACGCCTTCGACCGCACCCTCGTGTACGGCACAGGCGGCTTTGCCTACGGCTCGGGCAGCGCCGACCGCTCGTTCGGCGGCTACGCCGGCAACGACAGCTTCCGCACCGGCTACGCCGTCGGCGGCGGCATCGAGTACGCGCTCCCCACCGACTCGTTCCTGAACTTCTTCCGTTCGAGCGCCGTGACGCTCAAGGTCGAAGGCCTGTACGTCAACCTGGATCGCGGCAACCGCAACCAGGGCGCCCTGGTCGTCAACGCCGCCAACCTCGTCCCGGCCTACTACAGCCCGATCGGTCGTCGCGACGACGAGTTCGCCGTCGTCCGCGCCGGCCTGAACTACAAGTTCGGCTCGTACTAAGATCTGAGTTCGGCGCGCTCCCCGCGCCGGCCTCGTGGGAACAGGTGAGAAAGCCCGGCCGAAAGGTCGGGCTTTCTTGCGTCGGGGGCCTGCACGCGCTGAGATGAAGTTTTCGCAACCGCCCATGACAAAGCGTCACCGCACACCCATGTCCTCTGCGGCCGTGCGGCGCGTTCGAGCCCGCGGGTACGACTCGAGGAGGACGACTCCATGAATAGCGAAGAACGCGACGTCATCTCCGGTATCTTCCAGCGTCTGGAGCAGGCCCAGACCCAGCCCCGCGACGCGGAGGCCGAGCGCTTCATCGCCGACAAGCTCCGCACCCAGCCCTATGCTCCCTACGCAATGGCTCAGCTGATCTATGTGCAGGAAGAGGCGATCAAGAGCCTGAACCAGCAGCTCGAGCAGGCGCGCAGCCAGGCCGCTCCGGCTCAGTCCTCCGGTGGTGGCGGGTTCCTGTCGAGCATCTTCGGTGGCGGTGGCAACCAGCGCCAGGAGCCGCAGCCCGGCTACGGGCAGCAGCAGCGGCCTGGCGGCCAGCCCTGGGGCGGCGCGCCCCAGGGCAATCCCCAGCAGGGCTATCCCCAGCAGGGTTACCCGCAGCAGCCGGGCTACCCGCCGCAGCAGCAGGGCGGTCCGTGGGGCGGGCAGCCTCAGGCAGCTCCGGCCCGGGGCGGTGGCTTCATGGCTACCGCGCTCCCGATGGCGGCCGGCGCGGCCGGCGGCATGCTGCTCGGCAGCGCGCTGTCGAACGCCTTCGCGGGTGGGCATTCGAGCCTCGGCAGCGCCGCGGCAGCAGGCCTTGGCGGTGGCGGTGAGACGGTCGTGAACAACTACTACGGCGACGGCGGCAACCAGGATCTCGGCTCGGCCCTCGACGGCGGTGGCGGCAGCGACTTCCAGGATGCCAGCTTCAGCGATCCCTCCGGTGATTTCGGCGGCGATCTCGGCGGTGGCGACGACAGCGACTGGACCTGATCGATCCAACCAGACCGAAACGAGGCCCGGTCGCGCCCATGCGCGGCCGGGTTTTTTCTTGCCGACTTGGACGACTATGCGAGGCGGCTACAGTTTCGAACGCACTGTCGACGAGGCGACACTGGCCGAAGCTTCGATGTTCAGTCGTGTCGACTTCAGCGCGCGAGCTTGAGCCGATCCGACGCGGCCGGACTTTGTATCGTGGCCGGCCTCGCTCCAGGTTCCGGTCCTGAATTCTCCCAGTGGGCGAAGGCGACGCTGGCGAGAATGAGTGCGATGGCGACCGGGAACAGGAAGCGTGACATGGGCCGGAAACCGAGGTGTTGGGCCTCGGTTCCGGCGGTGCGGCTATCGGGCCGGAGCCGTGGTGCCTGTGCCAGCTCCGACGCCCGGCCGCGCGGTGCCGGTGCCCGGCACAGTCGCCGCACCCGCCGCGCCCGTTGTGGTGCCGGTGGTCGCGGCAGGTGCGCCCTCGTTCATCTTCTGGCTGTTGCTCTTGACCGAACCGGGATTGTTCATGTTGCCGGTCGCACTGCCGCCGCCGGCGGGCTGCTGGGCGTAGGCGGTACCGGTCAGGGCGACGGCGAGCGCGGCCGCGAAGCCGTAAGTCTTGATGCGCATGTGCGTTTCCTCGGTTCGGCCCGTCTTCGGGCTCCTAAGACAACGCGGCCGGACCCGGTCTGTTCGCTGGGGATGTGACTTCACCTGAGGCGGAGCAAAGGAGCGGCGTGGTCAGCGGCTCGGCGGATCGATCCACACCCGCGGGCCCGGGACCGCGGGATGGGC
>Ga0265798_10009204_pt1 | contig 12414 bp, 1 predicted proteins | sample P3T30metagenome_FD_192430 | JGI IMG/M metagenome (GOLD analysis project Ga0265798, IMG submission 192430) | Plant litter microbial communities from East Loma Ridge, Irvine, California - P3 T30 | ecosystem: Environmental > Terrestrial > Plant litter > Unclassified | place: USA: California...
TTATTATTATTATTATTATTATTATTATTATTATTATTATTATTATTATTATTATTATTATTATTATTATTATTATTATTATTATTATTACTATTAGTATTATTATTATTATTATTATTATTATTATTATTATCTTTATTAGAGTACTATATTTATAGTAAGTAATATACAGAGAATCTTTCTAATTCTTATAGTTATAGATAGTAAGTATAAAGTATTTAGATAATATACTTATAATAAGACTACTATATAGAGTTATAAACTATATATTACTTTACTCTATGTTAACACTCTCCTGTAAATACTTTATTAAAGATACTAGTGTAAAGAATAGAGAGGTAACACAAACTATTCTCTAATAATAGAATATAGCTTTATTAGAACAAAGTAGTTAAATACTATAATAAATAGTATAACTAAGAAAGATTGCAATAAAGTAATTGCAAAGTAGATAATAAGTAAAAGGTAATATTATTATTACTAGGTAAAGAATAACTATAGAGAATTACTATTTCTTTTATAGCAAATAGCTATAAGAATAACTGCGTAAATATCTGCCTATTTCTGCCTAAAGATAAAGATTTATAATTAAATCTACTTAATTTCTAGATTTATAATCTAAGTCCGCTAAATCCTTCTTATCTTCTAAATTTATAATCTAGACTAGTACTAATTATATTAGTCTATACGTTATATTATATAGACTAATAATTAGTTAATTACTAGATCTTTTAGTAATCGCAGAAAGAGAGATAAGAAAGATAAGAGTTATTATCTTACGTAGTAAATCTAATAATAGCTAGACTAAGACAAATAGTAGTGTGTTAGAGTCTCCTAGTATAGTAGACTAAAACTAGCTACTTAAATCTTAATTATGTAAGTAATTAGATTTACTAGGGATTTTTCTAATTTGTAAAGAAATAATAATAAGTGTAATCTTAGCAAAGCTTAAAAATAAAAAGATAATAATAACTAAGTTATTATAATCTTTACAACTAGTACAGAAATATAACTATAACGTAGTTAAGTAGTAAAGTAAGTAATTATAATATTAGTAAGTTTTCTAATATTAAAATAAATAATAAGGTTTAACGCTCTTAATTCTTATATAAAAATGCAAAGAAGCTAAGATTTAGTCTATAGAGAAAGAGAATATATAAGTATTATATATATTTTACTTAGCGTTAAAAAGATATTCAGAAGTTATATATATATCTTATTATATTGTAGAAGTACTATATAAAAGCTAGTACTCTAAAGAGCTATAAATTGAGAGAAAAGGTAATAAAAGTCTAAGAACTTAAGTACTTAAAGCCTATTTTTATAAAATAAAGCTATAAAGTAGATTTAGTAATATTATATAGTAGTTTAAATCTCTAAGTTTTAAGTACAATAGATAGTTTAAGTATATAGAAAGGTTTTTTTAAAAAGAGTTTATAAAGAATAGTCTTATACGCGTATATATGTTAGGCTTTTAGCTAGACTTTATAGGATCTTAACCTAAAGTCTCTAGTCTAAGTTAGAATAACTTGCCTACGTACGCCTACTTAATATAGCTCTAGAGCTCTTAAGCCTACTAAAGCTATATAGTGTCTTAGGCGCCTACTACCTTAAGTAGCTATATAGCTAGTACTTTTATAATATATCTTTATATATATCTATACTTATATCTATACTAACCTACTATATATCTACTTTACGTACTAACTTATATACTACGTAATATATAATAACTTATATATTCTAGACGCATTACATTATATTATAAATATATACTAATATACTAAGTCTAGCTATATATACAGTTACTCTTATAGAAATACTATTACTAGTAATATTATACTACTATTATATAAATACTCTATTATATATATATAAATACCTATACTAATATAACACTTAACTAATATATTATACTACGCGTGTTATAGGTACTTAACTAAAAAGCAAATACTCTTCTAGATTATTCTATTCTTTTAGCAACTATATAAGTTCTAGCTTAGTATTATTCATTTTTTACTAGCTAACCTAAATATTTAATACCTCTAGTAGATTATTCAACTACTTTATAAATATATTCTTAGTGCCTCTTAAATTATTAATCTTTAATTAGTTTACGCTATATAGCTATATATACGTATATATATAAATATATATAAGTACTTACTATATATCTACTTACGTCTTTATATTTTTAAAGAACTAATTAAGTAGACTAAGCTACTACTATAGCTTTAGCTTTAATGTGCTAGTTACTTTCTTATTATTTATAGTAACTTTAGCTATCTTTTTATACGCAACTATCTCTACGCTTAGAGACTCTTAGTCTATCTTATTTATAGTCTATATTAGATAGCTTTCTAGATCGACATATATATATATAGTTAGCTACTATTTATATATCTATATATTATAGAATACTTACTAGTTATAACTAATTCTAAAATAGAAGAAGGCGTTATCTTTTTTAAACTTATTTAATAATTTTTAATACTCTTATAGAATATCTTATAGAAATACTTTTGTTAGATTAGAGTTCTTATAAATGCGCTATACGCTTTTTTATTACTACTCTTTTATACCTAACATCTTATATAACGTAAAGTACTACTAAGCTAGCTACACTACTAAGCCGGCTACTTTTTCTTAGTATCGCGAACACTACCTATAAATAGCGATATAATTATAACGTATAATAGAATTTAGTTAGTAAGAAGGTAGAATTAAACTTACTCTTGCAGCCTATACCTTAGGTTAATTTTAGACCTTATAACACGCTACTACTACTTTTAGCGTATAATATTAGTAGCTCTCTAATTAGCTTAATAAAATTAAGTATTAAGCTTAAGCACTACTAAACTATTAGAAACTCTCTTCTATAGAAGAGTAAACTATTATATAATATATTTTTAAGCTAGACGCGCAAGAATTTACCTCTTAGCTTTATAAGGTAGTAGATATTATAGATAAACTACTAGCTATATATAGTAGAATATCTATTAGTAAGAACTAGGTAGAGCGCTTTATTTAGCGTATAGAAAAGCTTAAGATAGCTTTTAACTAAGTAAAGAATTACTAGAGAATACTCTAGAAAGACTTAGAGGTTATTAGCGCCTAGTTTAAGCTTATATAAGAGATAAAAGCTAAGTATAAAGTTCTTAACGCTAATATCTATAACTTTAATAAGATAGACTTCTAGATAGATATTATTAGCTTAATAAAAGTAGTTATAGGCTTAGAGCGTTATATAAGACTAAACTTAATTAAGCTAAGTAATTATAAGTAGATTATAGTTATCTAGAGTATCTACGCTACTAAATATATAACTCTACTATTTATTTATAAAGGTTGTTCTAAGATAACCTAAGAGTTAGTTCTTAGAGTATAAGTAAGTATGTTAGATAGGTTAGTGTACTAGCACGATTAGAAGATTAATATAATAGTATAAGGGTGTAATAGCACGTTTAGTAGAATAATATAATATTATAAGAAGTTAAGAAAGAAGTATAATCCTTAGATTAAATACTAGAGTTTTATATAAAGTTAAACATACTAAGCTATAAGAGTTTAGTACTTAAGCTATATACTTAAAGTAACTTTATAGTCTTATAAGTCTTAGTAAGTCTTAGTAAGTCTTAGGAGTTAAGATATAGTAAGGCTAAGTAGAATTTCTAAGAATTTCTATTATAGCTAATAGCGCTAATATATATAATATGCGTAGGACTATAAGGTAGGTTACGTATTCCTTAGCGCTCTATTTATCCTCGCGGGTTAAGTATTATTATACCTAATATAGCTATTAGTCTTCTATAAAACCTAGCGCTTATCTACTCCTCTCTCTATAACTATAATACTATCTCTTTCTTCTCTACTATATATTCTTATACTAACTTAATAACTTTCTATAGTATCTATTATTATTACTTTTAGAGTAACTATATTAATTTAACTAGTATACTCGCTATAGTTACCTATATATATTATTTAGAGAAGAAGTTAGCGTATAAACTATTATTCTTAAATAATAGATATAGAAACTATTATTATAATAGGGTAAAGAATTATATTCTAGTAGATATTTCTTTTCTAGACTTCTTAAAAATTAATCGCGAGCTTATAAAGTTAGAAGCGTAAGAAGAGGCTATAGAGGCTTAGCAAGACGCGGATAAGAAAGTAATTGCAGATACGTAAGAATAACTACGCGTATCTCGTAGTAAAATAAAGCGTTTATAGAAATAGCGAAAGTTTCTAAAGCAGCAAGAGGTAGAAGTCTTTAATACTAGTTAAGTAGATATAGAGAAGCTAGAGCGTTTAGAGGATCTTAAGCGTTTTAACTAAGAGCTCGCGTCTATAAATTCTAAAGCGCTAGCAGAGGTAGCTACTATTAACTAGTCTTTTCTTTAGAATAACTCTAGTAGTACTATATAAGATATTAGCGGTAGTTCATAAGATTTATATCTAGTTTCTAAGTATTATTGCTGTTATTATATCCTAACTATTTAACTAGGTACTCTATTCTATTATTATATTATTAGTATTTAAGAATTTATTTAACTTTAAAGATATTATCTTCTTCTATTTTAAAATAAAAGGTTTTCTAGAGAGGCATCTTAGAATCTACTAGTTCTAATATATTAATATAGAAGCGTAGATAGATCTTTGCGTTAAGTAGAAGGTTAAGTATAAATATAACTAGTCTCTTCTAGTTAAGAATTAAAAATAGTCTAACCTTAATATTATTAAGCCCTTTATTAGATTGCTTAGTATAGAGATTCTTTATAAGTAAATAAACTTTATCCCTCTTCTTTAGCTAAGGTGCTATTTTTCGTTTCTTATTAATATATAAAATACTCTAGCGTTATGCTTTCTTAAGTATTATTTTAAGTAACTTATATACTATCTTTAGCTTATTAGTAGTAGCGATAGCTACTTCTATCTTCTAACTAGGAAAAGTATATATAAAGAAATTTAGGTATCTTCTATAGTTCGCGTAGAACAGAGTCTATCTTATAGACTTAGAAAGCTTATTATTATACGCTATCTATACTATAGATAGTAATAATATCTAGTTATTCTACTGTTTATTAGCGTAGATGCGTAGGTAGACTTTTATTATATAATTTATTCGCTCTATCTATCTATCTATCTATAAATAATAAGCTATAGATAGCTTTCTCTTAGTTCTAATAGTAGCTAATAAGGTAGTCTAGAAGTTTAAGGTAAAGAGCTTATCTTTGTTACTAATAATTAACTTTAGAATACTATAGTATTAGATAACTTAATTATTAATAATATATGCAAGTTATATTACTATAAAGTTCTTATAAAAAGTAATATACTTAGCTTGCTTTATAAAATAATCTACTACTATAAGAATAGTGTTATAAGATATTTATATTATAGAGTCTCTTAAGACTAGTAGGCCTATAATAAAGTCTATAGAGATATCTAACTAAGGCTAGTTAGGCAGCTCTATTGCCTGCATTTCTCTATAGAGTGCGTAGGTACTATATTTATTCTTTTAATAGTCTACGCACTTAGCGATAAAAGTAGTAATCTTACTCTTTATATTTAAGAACTTATAATTACGTTAAATAAGTTCTATTATTCTAGTAATACTAGAGTAACTATATATAGAGTTATTATAGTATTATTTAATAATTGCGTCTTATAATTCTTCTAGTACTTTGCTAGTAACTTATAGTATTAAGTTTAGCGTCTTAGCTAGTCCTAATAACCTATTATTATTAATTTTAAGTATCGCAGTATCTATAATAGATTTAGTTCTAGTAATATTATATCTGCGGCTAAGAGTATCTGCTCTGCTATTATCTTTCTTAGATATATATATAATCTTAAACTTATATTAGCCTAATTTCTCTAACTATTAAACTTATTAGTAGTTAAGCTCTTTAGTAGTTATAAAGTTAACTAAGTTCTTATAATCTATAAATATTATAAGTTCTAAGCAGCTTTTAGCGTATAATCTCTAATATTCTAGGCAGGTAATAATAGCTAGAAGCTTCTTATTATAAATATTATATTATTCTTTAGGCTCTAAGAACTTGCGCGAGTAGTAGATAATTAGGTGCTATTTACCTTTATATAGTTAGCTAGCGCAGCCTCTAAGTACAAAGTCTAATATATTAGTCTTAAAATATAGAGGTTATTCTAATTAGAATATGCGGAAGTATAGTAGTATAATGCTTATATTCTTAAGCGTCTAGAACGCGTCTTCTACTTTCTTGCTCTATATAAAAGGCGTATCCTTTTATATTAGCTTAGTTAGAGAAATAGCGATCTTAGAGTAATTCTTAATAAACTATTAGTTAAAGTTTAGAAATCTTAGGAAAGATTATATCTTCTTAACTATAGTTAGTTAAGGCTATTTCTTAATAAGTTTAATCTTTTCTTTGCTTATCTATACTCTATTAATACCTATAATATAGTCTAAGAAGAGTACTTCTATTGCGTAGAATATATACTTCTTTAGCTTAACTTGTAAGTTATACTAATCTAGGCATCTTAGTACTGTGCGGATATATTTAATATAGTCTTCTTTATTCTTAGAGTAGATAAGAATATTATCTAGGTATGCGATAATAAAGATATCTAGGTGCATTCTTAATATATTATTAATAAGTGCCTAAAATATTACTAGAGCGTTTATAAGCCTAAATAGTATAATAGTATATTTATAGTATCTATATTATATGCGGAACACTATCTTCTATTCTTTACCTTTCTTTATTCTAATAAGATAGTAGCTATCTCTAAGATCTATTACTATAAAGATCTTAGCTTTTAATAGTTAATTCTATAGTTCTATAATATTTAGTAGAGAGTATTAATTCTTAACTATAATATTATTAAGCTTTTAGTAGTTAACGTATATCTTTAGTAGGTCTTCTTTCTTCTTTAGAATAAAGAGTATTAGAAATCCTACTAGTAAAGTAGAGGGTCTAATATAGCCTTTTTTTAAGTTAGTTACTAGCTTCTTCTTTAGAATATTAAATTCTATTTCTAATAAGGAATAGATTAGTCTAAAAGGTAGTATCTTTTCTTCTTCTAGAATAATCTTATAGTTCTAATCTTAGTGCTTTAGTAAGGCGTTGCTATCTACTACTTCTATAAAGAGATATTTAAAATTTTTATACTCTTTTAGAATACTTAGAGTTACGCGTTTCTCTAGAACTCTAACTTTATAATTAGGTAATTCTTTTTCTATATCTATTAAGTTAAACCTTCTTTTCTTAAAGACGTTCTTAGTTAAGATTAGTTACTTCGCTATAATTACGTTAATCTCTCTCTTATCTACTATTAGCTTTATATAATATATAAATATACTTATAGTTATATCTAATCTATAGTAGTTAAATAAGAACTCTTTTAACTTCTAGTTAATTTATAGGTTATATTCTTATAACTAGAGTAGGCCTAATATAATATTGTAGGTAGCTAATCTAAAGACGTCTAAGTCTAGCTTCTTCTAATATCTATAGATATTAAGTATTACTTTAGTAACTTTATAGGTAATTTTTACTTTACCTAGTATTAGTTGCCTGCTAGTAATAAGTAGCGTGTAACTCTTCTTCTTTCTACGTAGTATAAGCCTAGCTTAGTATACTGTCTGCGCAGAAATATAGCTTGCCTAAGCTTCTAAGTCTATAAATGCCTATATCTATACTTTATTAAGCTTTGCTAGAAGCTTAATAAGTTCTAAGGAGTTTATGCTATTAATCTCTTTATAAGCTCCTTCTATTAAGAGTCTTAGTCTAAAAAAGCCTTTCTAAATTTATAGAAATCTTTAGTAATTATATATTTATTGTAGTTAGAGTATAAGTAGAGATACTAGTTGTCTTAGTTATACTCTAATGCTAATTATCTTCTAATATTCTTTTTAAATACTAATTATATTTAGAGGATCTCTTATAGATTAATATATCTAGAAAAATAGAAGGTAGTTTGCTTATTCTATAGGTGCACTAGGCACTTATCTATAGTATATTTAAACTAAGACTATTTATACTTTAGTATTATCTTATTTAGTCTAGAGTTCTATTCTACTCTATTCTTATCGCTATAGTAGATTAGATAGGAGTTCTTAATATATATTATCTATAATAATTTATTATATAAGGCGTTTCTATAATCTATCTAGTACTTAACTTTAGTAAAGCGCCTATCTATAAGTCGCTTCTTTAACTTTAGAGGTACTATCTTAGCTTTCTCTCGCTCTATATTAGAGAGATAATATATAGATTAGTTCTTCTATAACGCTATAGCGTCTATAGTCTATTTATATATCTTCTTACTATTATAGCCTATCTTCTTAAGTTCTTCTAAAAGATTATAGTATTTATTAAACTTCTTAAATTCTTTAAAGAAGTTCTTAGAGTTAGAGAATTCTTTTAGCAGTCTTTCTAGGTATATAAGTAGCATATTAATCTTAAAATCTAATTCTTTAGAGTATTAGATAATAACCTTATTATTACTAATTATAGAGTCTTTATAATTCTTAATAGCTTGCTAGACCTAGTCTAGTTATTTAGAGGTAGAAATAATATTAATAATATAGAGTAGAAAGTTTTTCTTATCTTCTATTACTTATTAAGAGAGGTAGTAGTAGTTCTCTTGTATCTTAGCTATTATATCTAGGGTCTTATATATATACTTAATATTAGATTTATTAAGATATTATAGTAGCTAGTTAATTTATAATAAGAGTTAGATTATCTAGTTTTCTTAAATATATAGAGTAGATAGTCTATTATTATTTTAAAATAGCTCTATTTTTCTAAACTTAGTCTAGTTAATTTCTATAACCTCTATAGGTTTCTTAGATTCTTTCTTAGAGGAGCTGTACTTATCTATAGAGATATCTTCTTAGATTATCTTATTAGAGGTTATAATAGATATATTACTTAGTCTGCTAGTTAAGCTTCTAAGCTAGTTATATTAAGAATAGTAGTTAATAGCCTATATAGCTCTCTAGTTATTTAAGTCTATAGGTTATAGAATATTTAGCTATTATACTACCTTGCCTTAGCTCTTATAGTCTCTTACTATATAACTTAGCTTACTATAGGTATAGTAGTTAAAGTTCTTCTTCTTCTACTTCTTATTATAAAACTTAGGTTATCTAGGCTCTTTATTAAGATTATTAAAGTATATAGATTTATAGCTATTAGTAGCGTACAATCTTAGAATTCTAGGTATGTAGCTTTGTTAATATTCTTAGTTAAGGTATAAATAGCAAGGTTTAGAGTAAATCTAGGCGTTTCTGTTTGCGTTTCTTAGTACTCGCATTCTCTACGTAAATAGTTATTCTTCTAACTTTAGTCTATAAAGTTTATTATTAATATAGATTACTTTATCTTTAAGTTCTTAAAGCGTGTTAATACTAGTTCTACTTCTTATAAGTTCTTAGCGTATCTAGAGCTTAAGACCTTATTTATATATCTATATTAAAGCATTATTATCTTATTTAATAGCTACCTAGTACTACTAGAATTAGGTAGTATAATTAGTAGTAGACTACGTCTAGCGTAGCTATTAAATCTTTTACTTAGCGATTACCTTCTTCTAGTAGAGTAAGAAGACTTCGCGTATCTTTATCTTAAAGGCGTTCTAGTTCTTAACTAGAGCGATATTATTAGTATCTCTAATAGAGTTATCTATATAGTAGTAAATAATTAGGATAGACTACTTCTTAGTATCTTCTTTAAGATAAGTAGTAGCTAAGATAACTTTATTATTATTCTTAATTCTATCTTCTTTAAAGTAGAAGTATTAGTCTAACTAGAGTAGCTATGCTTTAAGTTTATTGCGATTACTATAGTAGATATTAGACTTATTACCTTAAATAGAGGCTCTAGAGACGTAAGAATTAGTAAAGGTGTCTATTATAGTATTACTTATCTTAAGGGTATTTAAAGTATAAAGGTTATTCTAAGATAACCTAAGAGTTAGTTCTTAGAGTATAAGTAAGTATGTTAGATAGGTTAGTATACTAGTATAATTAGAAGATTAATATAATAGTATAAGGGTGTAATAGCACGTTTAGTAGAATAATATAATATTATAAGAGGTTAAGAAAGAAGTATAATCTTTAGATTAAATACTAGAGTCTTATATAAAGTTAAACATACTAAGCTATAAGAGTTTAGTGCCTAAGCTATATACTTAAGGTAACTTTATAGTCTTATAAGTCTTAGTAAGTCTTAGTAAGTTCTAAGAGTTAGAATATAGTAAGGCTAAGTAGAATTTCTAAGAATTCCTATTATAGCTAATAGCGCTAATATATATAATATGCGTAGGACTATAGGGTAGGTTACGTGTTTCTTAGCGCTCTCTTTGTTCTCGCGAGTTAGGTATTATTATACCTAATACAGCTGTTAGTCTTCTACAAAACCTAGCGCTTGTCTACTCCTCTCTCTATAACTATAACAATTATACTATACTCTAACTTCTACTCTAACTGCTACTTTTTCTACTAAGATCACTACTTAGATGTTAAGAGCTTTATCTTAAAAAGCTTCTATATTAACTTTTAAGAATATCTTAATATTTTTATAACTTTATACGCTTATTACTACTTCTATATCTACTAATAAATTTACTAGAAATAATTCTATTAGTATTACTTTCTATACGTTTTATATTACTATTTATGTTTATAGCTAATATTAAAAAGAGAAAATTTTATTAACATCTATAGCTATATATAGTAAATATAAGATATTTAAAAAATATACCTATATTAAGATTACTGTATAGAGTTACTAATTACGTTCTATTACTCTACTCTATATAAAAACTCTACCTTAATAAGTTAGAATATTATTCTTTTTAAAATATAATATAATAGGATATATAAGATAACGATTAGTAAGATAATATTATATTAAAGAGGAATAGAAAATGTCTATACTATTTTATAGTTACTACCTATTATTACTAGAAATAGTTATTAAATATATTTTTCTATTATAATTTATATCTATATAGAGTGAACTTCGCTATATTAAAAGCTATAGAAGTATTCTGTATATTATTTTAATACTACTAGTATATTAAATTTAGCTTTAAGCTTAGTAATGTTAAGAATATAAAATTAAAAATTATTATTTATTAATTCGTTTACGTAATAGACTAAAGCCTTAATTATAGCTATTAGAATTAAAGTAATATAGAATAGAATATACTCTTAGTAGCAAAAATTAATAGACTATTAAAACATAATAATACACTAGTACTTCTATATACCTATATCTATAGTAAGAAAGCTATAGTAGACAGAAACAACTAGATTATTAACTAAACACGCTTAGTAATTATTATATACTACTAATAGAAATCTATATACATAAGTAGTAGAAATTTATATTTTATAATATACAATTTCTCTGAAGTATAAGCTAAGTAATTTGACTACTAATATAAATCTCTATAACTATCTTAAAGTATCTATATTAAAGCTATAGAATTAGTACTAAATTATAAATTTCTTTTTCTCTCTAATAAGCCTAGCTATACTAGCTATATTATTTTATTACTATAACTTCTATTTAGAGTTATTACTGTATATCTCTTTACTTTCTTAAATACTAGTAAGAGTTTAGAGTCTTATAAATATATAGATACTATTCTAATTATCTTCTATTATATTAGATTCTATAAAATATTCAGAATTTTCTACTCCTACGTATAAAACACTTTTTAACGTTATATAGAACGTAGTCAACTTTACTTTAATAAGAGACTTTTCTTTATATAGTAAAATCTTTAGAATCTTTAGCTTTCTATACTCTTAATCTAAAACACGTTTTCTTATAACTAAACATATTAAACTTTATACATATAAATAGTTTCTATAATAAAAGATTACTTAATAATAACTACTTTCTTTTTCTAAACTAGTTCTTATATTAGTTAATTATTTAACGTTAGAACAATATCTAGCAAAACATATATACCTAGTAGTATATAATAAATATGTTTTTAATAACACTATAATTCTTAGTAATATATCTTTCTTACTTTAATAGCTATATATTACCTTTATTCTAGTGATATATCTTATATATTAAAAAGATTACTAAGAATATAATTTTAGTAGATATAATAGTTACAAGTATAAGTTATATAGCTTTGATAGTATAGATTTATTAACAATTTATAGTTATATTATTAAGTATTATAGATAAAGACTATAATTAAGAAGAAAAATTAGAGTGTAGTCTAGATTTAAGTAACTTACCCTCTCTAGACCTAAGCGATAAGGCCTATAGTACACTTTTCTAAAGTTAGGTAATTATATAGTTATATAATTATGTAATAACGTGTTACCTTAGTAGACTTAATAGTAAAGTTAGAAATCTCGAATATAAGCTTAGAATTATAACTTATAGT
>Ga0265798_10009205_pt1 | contig 12412 bp, 9 predicted proteins | sample P3T30metagenome_FD_192430 | JGI IMG/M metagenome (GOLD analysis project Ga0265798, IMG submission 192430) | Plant litter microbial communities from East Loma Ridge, Irvine, California - P3 T30 | ecosystem: Environmental > Terrestrial > Plant litter > Unclassified | place: USA: California...
ACGCGCGCAAACCACTTCTTGAAACCTGGGCCTTTCATGATGGCTCCGTCTCGATGCCGATACGGATTGGACAGCAAGGCAGCTCGGCAGTTCAGTGCTCATCCACAGCTAACGATGACAGCGCCTTTTTTTATTGCCGCCGTCTGCAAGCACGTGGCGTGGACGGGGAACCCGTCCACCCTACACCGACCACGGTGGCCGATATGGCGCGCATATCACAGCACAGCGTATCGCATATTTGACAACTCTCCCCCCGACAGGCACCCTGTTGCTCCCGCTTTCGCAACAACGCAAGGAGTCTGCCATGCCCGTCTACCGTTCCCGTACCACGACCCAGGGCCGCAACATGGCCGGCGCGCGCGCGCTGTGGCGCGCCACCGGCATGAAGGATGGCGACTTCGAGAAACCGATCATCGCCGTGGTCAACTCGTTCACCCAGTTCGTCCCCGGCCACGTGCACCTGAAAGACCTGGGCCAACTGGTCGCGCGCGAGATCGAAGCGCACGGCGGCGTGGCCAAGGAGTTCAACACCATCGCGGTCGACGACGGCATCGCCATGGGCCACGGCGGCATGCTGTATTCGCTGCCCTCACGCGACCTGATCGCCGACTCGGTCGAATACATGGTCAACGCCCACTGCGCCGACGCCATGGTCTGCATCTCGAACTGCGACAAGATCACCCCCGGCATGCTGATGGCGGCGATGCGCCTGAACATTCCGACGGTGTTCATCTCGGGCGGCCCGATGGAGGCCGGCAAGGTGGTCAAGGTCGTCAACAACGACAAAAAGATCATCAAGCTCGACCTGATCGACGCCATGATCAAGGCCGGCGACGACAAGGTGTCCGACGCCGACGTGCTGGAAATCGAACGCTCGGCCTGTCCCACCTGCGGTTCGTGTTCCGGCATGTTCACCGCCAACTCGATGAACTGCCTGACCGAAGCGCTGGGCCTGGCCCTGCCCGGCAACGGCACCATCGTCGCCACCCACGCCGACCGCAAGGCACTGTTCCTGCGCGCCGGCCGCCTGGTCGTCGACCTGGCCAAGCGCCACTACGAAGGCGACGACTATTCGGTGCTGCCGCGCAGTATCGCCACCAAGGCCGCCTTCGAGAACGCGATGGCGCTCGACGTCTCGATGGGCGGCTCGACCAACACCGTGCTGCACCTCTTGGCTGCGGCGCACGAAGCGGGCGTCGCCTTCACCATGGCCGACATCGACCGCATCTCGCGCCTGGTGCCATGCCTGTGCAAGGTCGCACCGATGACCGACAAGTACCACATCGAAGACGTGCACCGCGCCGGCGGCATCATCTCGATCCTGGGCGAACTGGCGCGCGCCGGCCTGCTCGACACCTCGCTGCCGACCGTGCACAGCCCGTCGATCGGCGCCGCCATCGAGAAGTACGACATCAAGCGCAGCGACGACCCCGAAGTGCACCGCCTGTTCCGCGCGGCGCCGGGCGGCGTGCCGACGCAGGTGGCGTTCTCGCAGTCCGAGCGTTTCGAAGCGAATGATCTCGACCGCAGCGCGGGCTGCATCCGCGACCGCGAACATGCGTACTCGCAGGACGGCGGCCTGGCGGTCCTGTACGGGAACATCGCCGAAAAAGGCTGCATCGTCAAAACCGCCGGCGTTGACGAAAGCATCCTCAAGTTTTCGGGCAAGGCACGCGTGTTCGAGAGCCAGGACGCGGCGGTCGAAGCGATCCTGGGCGACACCGTACACGCGGGCGACGTCGTCATCATCCGCTACGAAGGTCCAAAAGGCGGCCCCGGCATGCAGGAGATGCTGTACCCGACCTCGTACATCAAGTCCAAGGGCCTGGGCAAGGCCTGCGCCCTGTTCACCGATGGCCGCTTCTCGGGTGGCTCGTCGGGCCTGGTGATCGGCCATGCGTCTCCCGAAGCGGCGGAGGGTGGCGCCATCGGCCTGGTGCAGGAAGGCGACGCGATCGACATCGACATCCCGGCCCGCACCATCAACCTGCGCGTGACGAGCGAAGAGCTGGCGCACCGACGCGCCGCGATGGAAGCGCTGGGCCCGGACGCCTGGCAGCCGGTCGGCCGCGAACGCCTGGTGTCGCAGGCACTGCAAGCTTACGCGGCGCTGACGACGTCGGCCGACCGTGGCGCGGTGCGCGACCTGTCGCAATTGAAGCGATAAATAGTGAAACGGCTCGCGCGCATTCGACAACGTTGCGCGAGCCGGATTTTGCTGATTTATGCAGCGTAAGTAGTCCATTCCTCCTCAGAAACCGCTGAGCACAGCCATTTTGCTTGCCGCTTTTTCGCTCTTGTATGCACAACGCCGCGATTGTGTCTTCGCGCGCAGCCCCACGCGTCACGAATCAGTAGTTCTACGTAGTTGCAGAACGAAATATTTACTGGTAAAACCTCTTCTGCGTTTGACAACGTTCTGCGCACCGTAGCACCCCGCAAGAAAAGGTGCGCGCATCAATAAAACCAAGCTCCACCATAAACGAGAGTAAGAGGACGACACCATGAAGCTCAAGATGCTGTGCGCAGCCGCGTGCCTGACCGCCTTCGGCACCGGCCTGGCCCAGGCCCAGGCCTACCCCAACAAGACGATAACGATGATCGTGCCGTTCGCGGCCGGCGGCCCGACCGACACCGTGGCGCGCCTGATCGCGCAGTCGATGGGCACCACCCTCAAGCAGCAGATCATCATCGAGAACGTCGGCGGCGCCGGCGGCACCATCGGCGCCGCGCGCGCCGCCAAGGCCGCACCGGACGGCTACACCCTGTTCCTGCACCACATCGGCCAGGCCACCGCGCCGGCCCTGTACCGCAAGCTGCCGTACGACGCCATCACCAGCTTCGAGCCGATCGGCCTGATCACCGACGTGCCGATGACCGTGGTGGCGCGCGCCAATTTCCCGGCCAAGGACATGAAGGAGCTGATCACCTACGTCAAGGCCAACAAGGACAAGGTGACCTACGCCCACGCCGGCCTGGGTTCGGCCTCGCACCTGTGCGGCATGCTGCTGCAGACCGCGATGGGCGTCGAGCTGACCACCGTGCCCTACAAGGGCACCGGTCCGGCGATGAACGACCTGCTGGGCGGCCAGGTGGACTTCATGTGCGACCAGACCACCAACACCACCAGCCAGATCAAGAGCGGCAAGATCAAGGCCTACGGCGTCACCAGCAAGACCCCGGTGCCGTCGCTGCCGCAGCTGCCGGTGCTGGCCAACGCCGGCCTGCCGAACTTCGAGGTCGGCGTCTGGCACGGCCTGTACGCGCCGAAGGGCACGCCGAAAGCCACCGTCGACACCCTGGCCAACGCCCTGCGCTCGGCGCTGCGCGACCCCAACGTCGCCAAGCGCTTCGCCGACCTCGGCACCGAGCCGTCGCCGACCAGCCAGGCCACGCCGGAAGCGCTGCGCACCCACCTGAAACAGCAGATCGACCTGTGGGGTCCGATCATCAAGAAAGCCGGCGCCTTCGCCGACTGATTTGACGTCATCAACACACCGGCACGCTGCAGTCGCGGCGCGCCGGTGTTGTCGTCTGTGCGGCGCCTGCGCCGCGCAGTGCAGCACCGCCGTAGAAACACCAGCATCCGCAACAACGCTTTCGCATAACAAAAGGGGACCACAGTGCCAGCATTCATACGCCATCCAAAGGATTTTTGGAGCGGCATCATCTTCATCCTGTTCGGCCTGGCGGCCGTGGTCATCGGCCAGGACTACGAAATGGGCAGCGCCGGCCGCATGGGCCCGGCCTACTTCCCGACCGCGCTCGGCATCATGCTGGCCCTGGTCGGCGCCGCATCGACGCTGCGTTCGTTCTTCCGCAAGGGCGAGCCGATCGGCCGCCTGTACTGGAAAGAGCTGAGCATCGTGCTGGTCGCCGTGCTGCTGTTCGGCACCCTGGTGCGTGAAGCAGGCCTGCTGGTCTCGGCGATCCTGCTGATCTTCATCAGCTCGTACGCCAGCCGCCAGTTCGAACTCAAAAAATCGGTGCTGCTGGCCATTGGCGGCGCACTGTTCGCGATCGGCCTGTTCGTCAAGCTGCTTGGCTTGCCGATGCCGATCATCGGTCCTTGGCTTGGCGGGAATTAAACACTATGGATCTCTTCAGTAATCTCGCGCTCGGCTTAGAGACGGCCCTGTCGCTGCAAAACCTGTTCTACTGCCTGGTCGGCGTGTTCGTCGGCACCGCGGTCGGCGTGCTGCCGGGCCTGGGCCCGATCGCCACCATCGCCATGCTGCTGCCGGCCACCTTCGGCCTGCCGCCGGAATCGGCCCTGATCATGCTGGCTGGTATCTACTACGGCGCCCAGTACGGTGGCTCGACCACCGCGATCCTGGTCAACCTGCCGGGCGAATCGTCGTCGGTGGTCACCGCCCTGGACGGCTACCAGATGGCGCGCAACGGCCAGGCCGGCAAGGCCCTGGCCACCGCCGCCATCGCCTCGTTCTTCGCAGGTTCAGTGGCCACCGTGCTGCTGGCCGTGGCGGCGCCGCCGCTGGCCGACATGGCGCTCGAATTCGGCCCGGCCGAATACTTCTCGCTGATGGTGCTGGGCCTGGTGGCCTCGGTGGTGCTGGCCAGCGGCTCGCTGCTCAAGGCCATCGGCATGGTGCTGCTCGGCCTGCTGCTGGGCGTGGTCGGCACCGACGTCAACTCGGGCGCCGCGCGCTACACCTTCGACCTGCCGCAGCTGGCCGACGGCATCAACTTCGTGATCGTGGCGATGGGCATGTTCGGCATCGGCGAGATCATCCGCAACCTGGAGCACGACGAGTCGCGCGACCTGGTCATGAAAAAGGTGAAGGGCCTGATGCTGTCGAAAGACGACTTCAAGCGCATCATCGCCCCGGTGCTGCGCGCTACCGGCCTCGGTTCGATCCTCGGCATCCTGCCGGGCGGCGGCGCCATGCTGGCCTCGTTCGCGTCGTACTCGCTGGAGAAGAAGGTCTCGAAGAACTCGGCCATGTTCGGCAAGGGCGCGATCGAAGGCGTGGCGGCGCCGGAAGCGGCCAACAACGCCGGCGCCCAGACCTCGTTCATCCCGATGCTGACCCTCGGCATTCCATCGAACCCGGTGATGGCGCTGATGATCGGCGCGATGATCATCCAGGGCATCCAGCCGGGTCCGGCCGTGATGACCGAGCAGCCCGGCCTGTTCTGGGGCCTGATCGTCTCGATGTGGGTCGGCAACCTGTTCCTGGTGGTGCTGAACCTGCCGATGATCGGCATCTGGGTGCGCATGATCATGGTGCCGTACCAGCTGCTGTATCCGGCCATCCTGATGTTCTGCGCGATCGGCGTGTTCAGTCTGAACAACAGCGAATTCGACGTCTACCTGATGGCGGTGTTTGGCCTCTTGGGCTACCTGTGCGCCAAGCTGGAACTGGAACCGGCGCCGATGCTGCTCGGTTTCATCATCGGCCCGATGATGGAAGAGTACCTGCGCCGCGCCCTGCTGCTCTCGCGCAGCGACCCGATGGTGTTCATCGAACGCCCGATCAGCGGCGTGATGCTGGGCCTGGCCGCGGCCGCGATGGCGGTGGTGCTGCTGCCGTCGCTGCGCAAGAAGCGTGAAGAGGCGTTCCAGGAAGACTGATCCTGCGTAACGGTTCGTCGCACCGAGACGACGCCCGGCACCGGCCCACCGGTCCCGGGCGTCGTCGTTTTTCCGGTCTGCGATGCTGCTTTCGTTCCAGACAGGTGACAAGCTGCGATTTTTGCTTTAGTGTTTCTTGTTTGCAAACTCAGCAGTCGGCACCGGCGCGCCGCGGCGAAACACCAGAAGGAATAGTCATGACCAGCAGTAGCAGCCCGGCCCGGGACGTCAGCCGCCTCTACGGCGACGTCGCGGACAGCATCGCCGCAGCGATGCGCGAACTCGATGCGCTCGACGTCGAGCACGTGCAAGGCAAGCAGGAAGTCGGCGGCATGCTTGAGCGCCTGCGCAGCATGCAGGCCGACTTCGACGACGAGCTGCGCATGCTTGAAGAGCACGCCGAATGGGACAAGTTCACCATCGCCTTTTTCGGTGAAACCAACGCCGGCAAGAGCACCATCATCGAGTCGCTGCGCATCCTGTTCAAGGAGGAATCGCGCCAGCGCCTGCTGGAACAGAATGGGCGCGACGTCGCGCGCTACGAACAAGTCCTGACCGGCCACGTCGACACCGTACGCCAGAGCATGCTGCGCGCCCGCGCCGCCGTCGCTGCCGAAATCGCCGCAGTGCGCGCGGACTTCGGCGCGCGCAGCGCCACCCTGCTCGACCAGACCGCCGCGCGCGCCGGCGCCTGCAAGGTTCAAGTCGCAGCGCTGGAGGGCGCCCTCCAGCACGAAAGCGGCCGCCGCGCGGAAGTCGAGAGCGCGCTGGCGCAATGCCGCGCCACGGCGGCGGCGGCCGAGCAGCAGTTCACGGCGGCGCTGGCCAGGGCGCGTCGCATGGCCTGGCAGGCCGCCGCCGGGGGCGTGCTGGCCGGCGCCGCCGTGTGCGGCCTCGTGCTGCTCGCCTTGCCATGAGGGACCAAACGTCCGTGCAACGCGATTCTGCGTCCTCCTTCCAATCCTTGGTCGACCGCGACCTGGCGGCACTGCAGGCAGCCGAGCTGTGCCTGGTGCGGGCGCGGGCCGACGCGCACCGGGTCGATGGCGCCATCATCGGCACCGGGGCTGCGGATTTCACGACCAACAATATCTGCTATACACTGCACCACGGCGAAGGCAAGACGTTCCAGCTGTTCGACGTGCCGGGCATCGAGGGCGACGAAGCCAGATACGCCGGCATGGTCAAAGCGGCGGTGGCCAAGGCCCACCTGGTGATCTACGTGAACGGCACCAACAAGAAGCCGGAAAAGCCCACCGCCGAGAAGATCGGCGCCTATCTCAAGCGCGGCACGCAGGTTTGCCCGATCGTGAACGTGCGCGGCAACGCCGACAGCTACGAGTTCGACGACGCCCGGGTGACACTGTCCGATCACGGCAAGTGCGAGGAGGCGCTGGCGCAGACCGTCGGCGTGCTGGAAGGCGTGCTGGGACCACAGGTCTTGATGAAGGGCCATTGCGTGCAGGGCTTGCTCGGCTTTTCGGCACTCGCCATGCGCGGCGGCGGCGGCGACGACAGCACCGAAAGCACCGTCACGCCGGCGCGTGCACACGACCTGGCGCTCCAGCAGCGCAACTACCTGAAGCACTTCGGCTCGCCACAGGCGATGTTCGCATTCAGCCGAATGGCCCAGGTCGCGGACGTGCTGCGCCAAAAGATGGGCTCCTTCCGCCAGGACATCGTCGAAAGTAACAAGGGCAAGGTGCGCGAACTGCTGGTCGAACACATCGCCGCCCTGGAGGGCATGCTGGCCGAGCACCGCGCCTTCCTGGCGAGGGTGGCGCCCGAGTTCGACAAATGCCGCGCCGCGGTGGACGCTGCGCTGGCATCGTTCGAGCGCGTGCTGGGCGCCGGCCGCAAGAACCTGTGGCTTGCCTTCTTCAACGCGCTGTCGGAACAGGCCGACGCCATCGTGGCCAAACATTTCGGCGACAACGATCAAATCACGCGCCGCATCAACGACGCTTTCGCGAGCCAGCAGAAAGCAACCGAGAAGCACTTGCAAGACCAGTTCGACGCGACGCTGGCAACGCTGAAGGAAGGCCTGGCGCAAGCGACTACCCGCCTGGTCGAGGACGTGCGCCGCGTCGACTTCCAGCAGCGGATCCAGGCCGGCGGCCACGCCGGCGTCCTGGGTTGCCAGTTTGCCGAGTTGGACATGGACCTGGGCCTGGAGGACTGGGGCTCGATCCTGTTGACTATCGGGTCGTATGCAATGTCGGGCGCCACCATCGGTTCTGCATTCATGCCCGTCGGCGGAACCGCGATCGGCGCCGCTATCGGCGCCGCGGTCGGCGTGGCGGTCAGCGTGGCCGGCTACTTCAGCGGCAAGGAACAACGCATCCGCAAGGCCCAAGGCCAGGTCCAGGCCAAGATCGGCGAGGTGCGCGAGCGCGTGCTCGGCGGCCTTCGGGCCGAGCTGCACACGCTGTGCCGGCCGGTCCAGGATGAAACCGGGAGCACCGTACTGGGCTGGGCCGACGCCATGCAGACCGGCCTGCAACGGCCGGTCACCGTCATCGAAGGCCAGTTGGCGCTGATGAAGCACACCAAAGATCAACTTGAGAAAATGCCATATGGAACAGTTCAAGCAATTCAGCATTGAGAAGCAGGGAGCCGTCGCCACCCTGCGGCAGATGGAAACCATCCTGGCCGGCTTCGCCGATCTGGGCATCGACGTGACGCCCGACATCGACAAGATCGCGCAGGCCATCGCGGCGGTGCAGTCCGACGTGCTGCGCATCGCCCTGCTCGGCGCCTTCTCGGACGGCAAGACCAGCGTCGTCGCGGCCTGGCTCGGCAGGGTCATGGCCGACATGAAAATCGACATGGACGAATCGTCCGACCGCTTGCTCACCTACCGGCCCGAGGGTCTCCCCGGCGAATGCGAGATCGTCGATACGCCCGGCCTGTTCGGCGACAAGGAAAGGACGATCGAAGGCAAGCAGGTGATGTATGAGAACCAGACCAAGCGCTACATCTCCGAGGCGCACCTGGTGTTCTACGTGGTCGACGCCACCAATCCACTCAAGGACAGCCACAACGACATCGCCAAATGGGTACTGCGCGATCTCGGCAAGCTGGGCTCGACGGTGTTCGTGATCAACAAGATGGATGCGGTGACCGACCTGACCGAACCGGCCCTGTTCGAGCAGCACGCCGCGATCAAGAAGGAAACGCTGCGCGCCAAGCTGCAACGCGCCGCCGGCCTCTCGTCAGGCGAGATCGCGTGCCTGAATATCGTCTGCATCGCCGCCAATCCGGGCGGGCGCGGGCTCGATTTCTGGTTCGGCAAGCCGGAAATGTGGGAAGCGCGCTCGCGCATCGGCGAGCTGAAGACTGTCACCAACGCCATCCTGAAAGAACATGCGGCCGGCACCCTGATTGCCAAGACCGGCTTCGACGTGGTGCGCGACGTGGCCCAGCAGAAGCTGGCGCTGGCGCACGCCGAACTGGCGCGAATGGCCAGCTTTGAGCAGCAGAACCGCGAAGAGTCGGTGCGCATCCGCCAGGACATCGCCAGCGGCCAGGCCGAAGTCAAGCGCCTGGCGCGCGAACTGGTCCACGAACTGGAAGCCATGGAAAACCAGCTGCGCGGCCAATTGCGCCCACTGTCGATGGAAGACATCAAGCCCTTCCTTGAAGACGAGATCGGGTTCTCTGGCGACGACGTCGGCTACAAGCTCAACTTGCGCATCAAGGGGGCGATCGACAGTTTCTTCAGCCAGTCGTCGGCGGTCACCAACCGCATCTCGCTGTCGATCCTGCACCAGCTGGACTCGAGCGCAAGCTTCCTGGACGCGATGAGCGATGGCGCGCTGAAGTCGGCCAGCGGCGCCCTGCAGGGCGTGTCGAAGCTCGACCCCGCCACCATCAAGGACACGATCTTCGCGGCGCGCGACCTGCTGGCCCAGGTGACCGGGGTGGCGATCAAGTTCAAGCCGTGGGAAGCGAGCAAGATTGCCGGCGCGGTGTCCAAATGGGCCGGTCCGGCGGGCGCCGTACTCTCGCTCGGCACGGACGCCTGGAAGATGTACAAGGCGCACGAACTGGAACAGCAGCTGGCCAAGATCAAGACCGACATCAACAACGCGATCGGCGACGCCTTCAAGACCCTCTACGACCTGCTGGCGGACGACGCCAGGATGTTCGCATTCTTTGCGCCGCAGCTAGCCGAGTTCGAGAAGATCGTGGCGGGCATGGCCGGCAATGCCGAGCAGATCCGCACCAGCCGCGAGACGATCGAACGGATCCAGGCCCAGCTGGGCGGCTTGCTGCGCTAAGCGGCATCGGCGCGCCGGCGTCACCCGGGTGGCTGGCGCCGGATCAGGCCGGCCGCCATCGCCAGCGCGGCGAACGCCAGCACCGCCGCATCCGCCGACACCCGTTCCATCAACGGCCCGAACAGGGTCGAGCCGATCGCCTGTCCCACCGCCAGCGCCAGGAACGCCGCCATCGCGCCGCTGGCCGGCCGTTCGGGCAGTGCGGAAAGGCCCCACACCAGGTACACGCCGGTCAGCACCAGGTAGGACGCGCCGAACGCGGCCCCGCCCAACAGGACCGGCCCCGGCCCGCCCAGCCCGAGCCCGACCGCGGCCAGCGACAGGGCCAGAACCACGTGGAATCCGGTCTGCACCGCATTCAGGCCCGCGCGCGCGATCAGCCAGCCAGAGGCCGCGCCAACCAGGCCGGCGCCGCCCATCACGATCCACAGCATGCCGACCTGGTCGCTGTCCCACCCCAGCCTGGCCGCTACCAGCTCGGCGCCAAAGGTCCAGACCACGGTGCTGGCGGCGCCGGTCAGACAGGCAGCCAGCGCCAGCCGCACCAGGCCGGGCGTGAGCGCCGGCAAGGGCGAATGGCAAGCGTCCGGCGCCAGGCCGCGCCCGGTGCCCGCCAGCGTGCGCATGGCGGCCAGCGCCATCGCCAGCGCGGCGCATGCGAAACCGGCGAAGGCGAGGCGCCAGCTGGCGCCGAGCAAGATCGCGACAGGGCCCGACAAGGCCACACCAGCGCTGGTGCCGGCATTGATCGCGGTATTGGTCGTATTCTGGCGCGCGCAGTCGACCTTCGCGGCCACCGCGGCGGCCAGCGGCGGCGAAGCCAGGCCGGCGCTGGACCCGGCCACGATCACCGCCGCCGCCAGCCACGTTGGCGACGCCGCCGCGGCAATCCCGGCCATCCCCAGCGCCGCGATGGCGCCGGCGGCGATTGCCACCGCGCGCGGTCCGAACCGTTCGGTAAGCCAGGCGGCGGCCACGATGGCCAGACAGAAGCCGACGAAGGATCCGGCCGAGATCACGCCGCTCAGCGTCGAGGACAGCGCCAGATCTTCCGATATCTGGGGCAGGAACAGGCCGAAGGCGAAGCGCCCGAAGCCGTAGCAGACGGCGATCAGCCCAAAACCGGATGCCCCGACCAGCAGCGTCGTTCTCATGACTCGCCCTCCTCGATCAGCTGGCGGGCGGCGGCGGCGGCCGTGCGCACCGCGTCCTGGCCCTGGTAGGCGCTGGCCGCGACCGCACCTTCGAACAGCAGCACGATGCGCGCAGCCAGCAGGGCGTCGTCACGGCCGGTCTCGGCGCGCACCATGTCCGCCACGCACAGCCGCAATCGCTCCTTGTGGCGCAGCACGGCCGCGGCGATCGCCGGCTGCGCGCCACCGGTCTCGCCGAGCGCGCGCAGGAACAGGCAGCCGCGTGCGCCCTCGTCGTCGATCCAGCGCGCCAGCGCATCGAACAGCACCTGCACCGCAAGCCGCTCGACCTGCTCGAAGAAGCGCCGGTCGCGCTCGTCCAGCACGGCGACAATCAGGTCGGTCTTGCAGCCGGCGTGCTTGTACAGGGTGCGGCTCGACATCCCGGCGGCGCGCGCCAGCGCGTCCATGCCGGTGGCCATGAAGCCGTGTTCGGAGAACTGCCGCTCGGCGGCGGCGATGAGCTGGGTTCTGGTATCCATGGGCCGACTGTAAAACGATCGTTTTACCGTTGCAAGCGGCGATTCGCTTGACGCTTGCACAGGTGACCTGAGACGGCGGAATTATCGTCAATGGGGATTGAGCAAATGTCAATACGCCGGATATAGCCTTTTCGTTTTATCAATTAAAAAAATGAAAATCCCGCCAGCACTGCTCCTGCGCCTTTCCGCCACCATCGCGCAAGCGACGCTCGTCACGTATTCGTTTTCAGGGAGCTTTACCGCGCCATCGCGCTCGGCCTTTGGTCCAGGCAACAACGAACCGGTCATGTGGGATCTGGTGAGCGCCGGCGAGCGCTTTTCGGGCCGCTTCAAGTGGTGCTGCGCATGTCGCCGACAAGCAACGACGCCTTCGATGGATACCGGGTCCCGGATGGATTCAATGATTTGGCGCTGTCATCGTTAGCTGTGGATGAGCATTGAACTGCCGAGCTGCCTTGCTGTCCAATCCGTATCGGCATCGAGACGGAGCCATCATGAAAGGCGCAGGTTTCAAGAAATGGTTTGCGCGCGTGCCCGCGCTCAACCAGCCGCAGCGCCTGCAGGTGCTGCATGCCCTGCGGCCGACCGCCGGCCTGGCACACATCATCGCGCTCATCGAGCAAGCGCGATCAAGCGAGCGCCGCTGTCCGCGCTGCGATAATCCGCACTGGCAGCGCCACGGGCACGCCAACAACCTGCAGCGCTATCGCTGCCGCGAGTGCGGCCGCACCTTCAACGATCTGAGCGGAACCTCGCTGGCGCGCCTGCGCCTGCGCGAAAAATGGATCGACTATCTGCAAGCGCTGCTCGCATCGCGCCCGGTGCGCGCAGCGGCCGACGATGCCTGCGTGCACCGCA
>Ga0265798_10009206_pt1 | contig 12411 bp, 7 predicted proteins | sample P3T30metagenome_FD_192430 | JGI IMG/M metagenome (GOLD analysis project Ga0265798, IMG submission 192430) | Plant litter microbial communities from East Loma Ridge, Irvine, California - P3 T30 | ecosystem: Environmental > Terrestrial > Plant litter > Unclassified | place: USA: California...
AGGATTTGCCGGAAGAAGCCCATGCCGGCGCCATCGTCGACGCCATCCTCGCCCTGGCGCGCACGCTCGACCTCGACGTGGTGGCCGAAGGCATCGAGACCGGCGCGCAGCGCGACTTCCTGGTGGCGCGCGGCTGCCGCCTGCTGCAAGGCTACCTGCTGGGCAAACCCAGCCCGATTGCCGACTTCGAAACGCTTTTCGGGACGGCCGGCGCCCGTGCCGGAGGCAGGCACGGGCACTGACAGGCTTCGCCGAAGGCGCGATATAATTGCATGAATGAAAACTTCCATGCTCGGCCGGCGCATGCGCGGCCTGTCCTTTGCCGCCCTGATGGCGGCCGATCCCGTGCAGGCGGCCGAGCCAGATGGCCTGCGCGCGGTGCGTATCGACCGCGCCGGCACGCCGGCCATCGATGGCCTGCTGGACGATCCCGCCTGGCGCCGCGCGCCGCCGCATGAAGCCTTCCACAAGCACCTGCCGCGCGACGGCGCAGCGCCGCCTGCCGGCCTGACGACCAGCGTGCAGCTGGTGGTCGAGGACGACGCGCTGGTGTTCGGCATCCGCGCCTGGGAGCCCGACCCGGCGCGCCTTCGCGGCCTGCTGGCGCGGCGCGACAAGGTCGACCTGGCCCAGGACTTCGTCGGCATCTGGATCGACCCGGCCGGCCATGGCCGCGCCGCCCAGTTCGTGCGCGTGAACATCGCCGGCGTGGTCAGCGACGGCATGCACCGCGCCGACAACGACGAGTCCGACCTCGGCCCGGACTTCCCGGTCGACGCCGCCGTCGCGCTGCTGCCCGACGGCTACAGCATGGAAGTGCGCTGGCCCCTGTCCAGCCTGCGCTTCCCGTATGCGGACGGGCGCAACTGGCGCGTGCTGGTCGAGCGCGGCATCCCGCATGCCGACGGCACCCTGCTGGCCACGGCGCCGTTCCGCGTCGATGCCCTGAGCCGCATCAGTTACCTGCAGGAGGTCGCGGGCATGGACGCCACCGTGGCCGCGGTGCGCGACCGCAGCTTCATCGAGCTGCGCCCGGAACTGACGCTGCGCCGCGAACGCGCCTCCAGGCCGGGTGGGCGCAGCCGCGGCCAGCAGGCCGAACTCGGCCTCGACATCAACGTCCGCCCGCGCGCCGACTGGGTGTTGAATGCCACCCTGAACCCGGATTACTCGCAGGTCGAGATCGACGTGCCGACCTCGCAGGGCGCAGGCAACATCGCGCTCAGCCTGCCGGAAAAGCGCGGCTTTTTCCTGGAAAGCGCCGACGTGCTCGGCCTGCCGCTCCCGGCCTTTTACTCGCGCACCGTAAACGACCCGGAATACGGCCTGCGCGCGACCTGGCGCGGCGCCAGCATGGACGCCACGGCGATGAGCCTGCGCGACGAGCCCGGCGGCCTGGTGTTGCGCGGCCGTCCCTACGCAACGCTGGAAACCCTCGGGACGGTACGCAGCGTCGCCAGCCTGGCCCGCGCGCGCTGGCACGGCGACGGGCTGCTGCTCGGCGCCTTTGCTTCGCAGCGCGACTACCACCGCTTCGGCAGCAACGACGTGCTCGGCCTCGACGCCCAGTGGCAGGCCGAAGGCGGCGACGGCGCGCAGCACCAGTTGTCCAGCGTGGCGATGCTCTCGCGCACCACGGCCGGCTTCGGCGCCGGCGACCTGCCGGCGCGCGTCGATGGGCGCTCCGGCGCCTACCTGTGGAGCAAGTACCTGCACAAGACCGAGCGCTGGTGGCATGAGGTCGAACTGGAAGCGATCGCACCGGGCTTCGTCAACGACAACGGCTTCGTGCCGCAAGCCGGCGTGGCGCGCATGAGCGGATCGCTCAACCGCATCCTCGGCGCGCAGTCGCTCGGCACACTGGCGCTCTACGAATTCGAAGCCTACCTCGGCTTCCACGAAATGCGCACCCTGGCCGACCGCGCCAGCGGCCAGCGCGGCGGCGAAACCGTCGAGCGCCGCCTGCGTCCCGGCGTGTGGATGGCGGCGCCGCTGCAGACCGGGCTCTGGGCCGAACTCGGCTTCGACCGCCAGCGCGCCGGGCCGGGCCTGCGCCTGCACGACACGCGCGTGCTCAACTTCGGCATCGAGACCACGCCGGCGCCGTGGATCTCGAAGATCGCGGCCGAAGTTGCCATCGGCCGCCAGCTCGACTTCGACGCCGACCGTGTCGGCCCGGGTGGCCAGGCGATCCTGGACGTGGGCCTGCGCCTGCCGCTGCCGATCCGTCCCGGCTGGTCGCTGGAACTCGACGGGCACGTGAACCGCAGCTGGATCCGCGGCCGCCTCGGCAAACCCGCGTTTGCCGACACCGCCTGGCGCTCGCTCGCCATCGTGCATTTCTCCCCGCGCGACTCGCTGCGCCTGCTGGCCCAGAACACCTGGGCCGCGCGGCGCGACGACGGCGTCACGCAGCTGGAAGCGTGGAACGAGCGCCAGGTGCACCGTTCGCTGCTGTACCGCTACCAGTGGCGCCACGGGCGCACGCTGTCGCTGGGTTTTGTGGACGACAAGCTGCCGCTGGTGGAGGAGAACGATCGCTCGCTGACCTTCAAGCTGCAATGGGAAGTCTAGGCGTGCCTGAGAATGGGCTGCGCCGTGTCCGGAGGGGCCTGCTGCGAAGCCGACCCTGGCCGGCACGTCAGTTCGTCCGGGCTTTGCGGTAGAAATCGATCACCTTGTCGGCCAGCGCTGGGGACATGCCGAAGTCATCCCTGCGCCGGTCGACGTAGTCGAGGCAAGCGGTAGGCAAACAAGACAATGCCATGCGCGCGCAGCTGCGCCAGTTCTTCATCGGAAAAGTCAGTCGAATCCATGTTGCTGCCTTTCATATCGAGTCGCAAAGGCTGGCCGTGAACACACCATGGCCTGCGAACCGCCAGTGGCATCTGCCTGGAACGCCCATTTATTGCAGAGAGTGTAGCGCCTGACCCGCCAAACGAGAACAGGGAGCCGCCGGCTTTCGAGCGGCGATGGAAGGTGCGAGACAGGCCGTCGATGCGGACAAGGTGTTCTACGGTGCATCATGCCTGGACCACACTGTGCGATGCTGCCGGCTACGGCATCGTCTTTTTCGAACATGGGCACGCACACATCCGACCAGGCACCTCAAGAGCACCACGAACAGGCGCGCCCTTCCTTTCCGATCGTCGGTATCGGCGCGTCCGCCGGCGGCCTGGCGGCGCTGGTGACCTTGCTGGAGAACCTGCCGGCTGCACCGGGCATGGCGTTCATCATCGTCTTCCACCTGCCGCCCGACCAGCGCAGCAACGCGGACCGGGTATTGCAGGGTTCGACCCGCCTCCCGGTCGTGCAGGTAAGGCATGCGACGCTGATCCTGCCCGACCAGGTCTACGTCATCCCGCCTGCGCGCAGCCTGGAGATGGCGGACGGGCACCTGGTCTTGGACGAACTGGATCGCACACCGGGCGATCCGGCGATCATCGACGGTTTCTTCGCTACGCTGGCCAAGGCGCACCATGAAAAAGCCATCGGCGTCATCCTGTCCGGGTTGGGCTCGGATGGCACGGCGGGCCTGGCGCGCATCAAGGAACAGGGTGGCACGACCCTGGTCCAGTCGCCTGCCGATGCCGAGCACCCCGGCATGCCGCAGTCGGCGATCGATGCCGGCGTGGCCGATGTCGTGCTCCGCGCCGCCGCCATCCCGGCAAGGCTGGCCGCGCTGGCCGCCGTGGATGGCGCCACGGACGCAAGCCGCGCGCATGCGCCCGATGATGCGCCCGACGTCCGGGCCGGGGTCCGTCTCCACCTCGGACCGGACGGGGAACGGAGCTTGCAGGATGTGCTGTCGACCCTGCACGCGCATACCGGGCATGACTTTCGCCACGACGCGCGCGCTTCGCTGCTGCGCCGGCTGGAACGGCGCCTGGCGCTGCGCGGGCAGCCGGACCTGCCGGGCTACCATGCGCTGCAGCGGCAAGACCCCGCGGAATCGCAGGCCCTGCTGAAAGACCTGCTGGTCGGCGTGACCCGGTTCTTCCGCGACCCCGCGGCATTCGCCATGCTCGAGCACATGGTGCTGCCGCGTATCTTCGCCGACAAGGGCCCGCAGGATACGGTGCGCGTATGGGTGGCCGCCTGCTCCACCGGCGAGGAAGCCTGGTCGGTGGCGATGCTGCTGGCCGACCATGCCGCTTCGCTGGCGGATCCGCCTGCGATCCAGGTGTTCGCTTCCGACATCGACGCGGGGGCGATCCGGACGGCGCGTGCCGGACTGTATCCCGCATCGATCGCGCAGGACGTGCCGCAGAACCGGCTGCAACGCTATTTCACCGTCGAGAACGGCGCCTACAAGGTGCGCAAGGCCCTGTCCCGGCAGGTACTGTTTGCCGAACACAACCTGTTGCGCGATCCGGCTTTTTGCACGCTGGACCTGATCAGCTGCCGCAACTTCCTGATCTACCTGAACCAGGCCATGCACCGCCAGGTCTTCGACAAGTTCCATTTTGCCCTGTGTCCCGGCAGCTACCTCATGCTCGGCAGCGCGGAAACGGTCGATGACGCATCCGAACTGTTCGTGACGGTCGACGCCGGCACGCGCATCTACAGGACGCCGCCCGGGCCGTGTACGACCGGAGACCCGGCAGCGGCGCCGGCGCAACACCCGGCACGCGCCCTGCCCCGGCCTGCCGAGCGCCATGTCGAGCCGAACGAAACGAAGCCCGGCATGCGCCGCCGCAGCCGCCTGTTTTCCTTCGCCGATATCCACCTGCACAAGATAGCGGAAGCGGCGCCGCCCAGCATCCTCGTCGACGCCAATGCCGACATCGTGCACATTGCGGCAGAGGCCAGCCGCTTCCTGCGCCACGCCGGCGGCGAGCCGACGCGCGACCTGGCAGCGCTGGTCCCGCAGGCCTGGCGCCTGGCATTGCGCACCGCGCTGTTCCAGGCACGCAAAACCGGCCGCGAGGCCGGCACCGGTGCGGTGCGTTATGAGGAGAACGGCGAGGCACGCGCGGTCGACATCCGGGTGCTACCCTTTCACGACGAGCATGCCGAAGGCCTGCTGATGCTGGTGAGCTTCATCGACATCCCCGCCCTGCCGGCGGCCGCCCCGCCCCCCCGACCTACGCGGCCAGCCGCTGCTCGAACAGTTTGACCAGGAACTGCGCGCTACCCGTCACCGGCTGCTGGAAACCATCGACCAGGCCGAGCAGTCCGACGCTGCGCTGCGCACCACGTTGGAAGAGATGAGGACGACAGTCGAAGAGCTGCGCCGGGTGAACGGCCAGCTCGGCGCGGCATTGGACAAGGCGCACGCCGACAACGAAGCACTCCAGGATGCGAATACCGACCTGGCGGGGCGCCTGGAAAGCCTGGTCAAGTCGCACGATGACCTCAACAACCTGATCGCGTCGTCCGACGTCGCGACCCTGTTCCTCGACCCGCACATGTGCATCGAGCGCTACACGCCGGCCATCGCCGATTTGTTCAACGTGATTCCGGCGGATGTCGGCCGCCCGCTGCAGCACATCACCAGCCGGCTCGACAATGCCAACCTGGCCGAGGACGCCGCCCGCGTATTCGAGACGCTGCAGCCGCTGGAGCAGGAAGTCACCGGCAAGGACGGCCGGGTGTACATCGTGCGGGTCTACCCTTACCGTACCGGGTCGCATCGCATCGCGGGCGCGGTGATGACGTTCTTCGACATCACCGGCCGCAAGCAGGCCGAAGACAGCCTGCGCGAAAGCGAGGTGCTGCTGCGTACGCTCCTGGCAAGCCATGCGCAAGCGGTCTGGCAGACCGATGCGCAAGGCCGCGTGGTGGCCGATTCGGCGTCGTGGCTCGCGTATACCGGGCAGACAGGAACGCAATGGCTTGGAGAGGGCTGGGCCGACGCACTGCATCCCGACGACCGCGAGATGGCGCTGCGGGTGTGGCGCGCCGGCATTGCCGCGGGCCAGGTCATCCGCAACCGCTTCCGTCTGCAAACGGCGCATGGCGGCTGGCGCTGGACCAGCGTGCTGGCCGCGCCCGTGCGCAATCCGGATGGGTCGGTGCGCAAGTGGGTCGGCATGAATATCGACATCGATACCGAAAAGCGTGCCGAGGACCGGCTTCGCGAGAGCGAGACGCGCTTCCGGGCGCTCGCCAGCGTCGGTGCGTCGTCGCTCTACCGCATCAGCGCCGACTGGCATGCGGTCCACCGCTACGACGGCTCGGGCATCCTGGCCGACCGGGACGAAACGGGCACGGACTGGATGAAAGAGCGCATTCCGCCGGACGAACGTGAACGGCTGCGCAGCGCCATCGAACGCGCCGTGGCGAGACGCAGCGCGTTCGAGCTCGAACACCGCATGCTGCGCCCGGATGGGTCGGTGGCCTGGGTGTCGTCGCGCGCCGTCCCACTGCTGGGCGAACACGGCAAGATTCTCGAATGGTTCGGTGCGCAGACCGATATCACGGCGCGCGTCAAGGCCGACCAGGCTTTCTCGCGCCTGTTCGAGGCCTCTCCGGCGCCGCTGCTGGTGGTCGGGACCGACGCGCCGCGCTTCACCATCCGCGAGGTCAACAGCGCGTTCCTGGCGGCCACGATGCGCAGGCGCGAAGACATCGTCGGCTGCGCCATCTTCGACGCCTACCCCGGCCATCCGCAAGGCACTGGCGGCCGCGCTGCGGCGCTGCTGCGCGGGTCGTTCGAACACGTGCTGGCCTCGCGCCAGTCCGACTGTCTGCCCGACCTGCGCTACGACATCGCGCGGCCGGACGGCAGCTTCGAGGAACGCTGGTGGCGCCCGATCAATTCGCCGGTGCTCGACCAGGACGGCATGGTCGAGGCCATCATTCACCATGCCAACGATGTCACCACGGCGCACCGCGCGTGACGCCGTATTCGCCGTGTGGTCCGTGGCGTGCGCTGGAAACTGCACGAATCGCAGTATTCTAATAGCAAACAAACAATGAGAGACAATGAGTAACGGCGTGCGGTAACGATACTGCGCCGTGCTCCTTGTCCGCCTCGATTAACCGGACAAAGGTGTCCCACTTGACGACCACGCTTCGATCCGACGCCGCACTGCGGCGCGACCAGATCCTCGATGCAGCCGATGCGGTCTTTTCGCGCCATGGCGTGACCGCGCCGCTCGACCTGGTGGTGGCGCAGGCCGGTGTCGGCCGGGCTACCCTGTACCGCAACTTCCCCGACCGCGCGGCCCTGATGGACGCGCTGCTCGACCGTTCGCTGGCCGCACTTGAAGTCAGTGCCGCCGGCGCCGATTTGTTCGCGCTGCTGGAACAGGTGGCGCAGTGCATCGTCGCCTCGCCTGCCGTCACCGACTACTGGCGCGCGGTCGACGCCGGCCATCCGCTGGCGAAGGAAGGGCGCGAGCGCCTGGCGCGGCTGTTTCGCGCGCCGCTGGCCGCCGCCATCAAGAACGGCGCCTGCCGCCCCGACCTGAAGCCCGGCGACATCGTGCTGGTATGCGGCATGCTGGGCGCGGCCCTGCGCGGTACGACCGCGGCTCAGCAGCGCAGCCTGGCGCGGCGCGCCATCGAACTGGTGCAAGGCGGGATCGCCGCGCCGGCAGTGCTGCCGACAACGGCGCCAGCGCGGAGACGCTAGCATGGCGGTGCTGCTCAAGCCGACGCCGAACTGGGAAGAGCACGAAAAGCCGACCCTGCCCGGCTCGGCCTCGATGCCCTACCATACCCCGGCGGTGCGCGCGGCCTATGCCTGCGTTGCGCTGCTGGTCGGCATCACGGGCGGCCTGGGGAATGCGCTGGTCACCGCCAATCTGCCCACCATCCAGGGGCAGCTCGGCCTGACGCCGTCCGAAGGCGCCTGGCTGCCGGCGGCCTACGTGATGGTCAACATCACGGTGAACATGCTGGTCTTCAAATTCCGCCAGCAGTACGGGCTGCGCCTGTTCGCCGAGATCGGCCTCGGCCTGTACGCCGCCGTCACCCTGCTGCACCTGATGGTCGGCGGCTTCGCGATGGCGGTGGCGGTGCGCGCCGTCAGCGGTTTCGCCGGCGCAGCCGCCACCACGCTGTCGATGCTGTACATGCTGCAGGCCGCGCCACGGGCCTACACCGGCAAGATGGTGGTGCTCGGCGTCGGCATCCCGCAGCTGGCCACGCCGCTGGCCTGGCTGCTCTCGCCCACGCTGCTGGTGTTCGGCCAGTGGCACAATTTGTACCTGTTCGAGGCCGGCCTGGCCCTGTGCTCGCTGGCGGCCGTCGTCGTACTGAAGCTCCCGCCGGGCATGCACGTCAAGGTGTTCGAGAAGAAGGACTTCCTCAGCTTCGCCCTGATGGCGCCGGGCGCCGCGATGCTGGTGGCGGTGCTGGCCCAGGGCTATTCGCACTGGTGGCTGGACGAGGCTTGGCTGGCCTGGCTCCTGATGGGCGCCGTGGTCTTCATCCTCGCCGCCCTGTTCGTCGAGCACCACCGCGAGAACCCGCTGCTGCAGACGCGCTGGCTGGTCACGCCGAACATCCTGCGCTTCATCGTCGGCGCCTTTTTGATCCGTTTCCTCACCTCCGAGCAGACCTTCGGCGCGGTGGGCCTGCTGCGCACCCTGGGCATGGGGCCGGACCAGATGCAGCCGCTGTTCGTGGTGATCCTGGCCGGCACGATCGTCGGCATGGTCGCCAGCGCCCTGACCTTCAGCCCCAAGACCCTGATCGCCCAGCTGATCGCCGCCATCGTGCTGTTCGGCGTGGCGGCGCTGATCGACTACGGCCGCACCAGCCTCGATCGCCCCGAGGACTTCTTCCTCAGCCAGTTCCTGGTGGCCCTGGGCAGCGGCATGTTCATGGGGCCGCTGGTCCTGCTCGGCATCACCCAGGCGCTGAAGTTCGGGCCGAATTACGTGGTGACGTTTACGGTGGTGCTGTCGCTCACCCAGTCGCTCGGCGCCATGACCGGCTCGGCCCTGCTCAGCACCTACCAGCTGCACCGCGAACAGGTGTATTCGAGCGAACTGACGGCCGACATCAACCCGGCCGACCCGCAGGTTGCCACACGCCTGCAACAGCAGCAGGGCGTATACCGCGCCCTGATCACCGACCCGGTGCAGCGCGCGGCGCAAGGCACGGCCCTGCTGTCGCAGATCGCGCGGCGCGAAGCCAATGTACGCGCATTCAACGACGTGTTCGCGCTGTCCGGCATGCTGGCCATGGCCTTCCTGTCCTGGTCGCTGTTCGTGGCAATCCGCGCCTCGCTGCGCAACCGCCGCGCAGCCGCAGCGGTATCTGCCGCTTCCCCCAATCCGGCGCCGCCAGGCGCCACCAAGGCCTGAGTCAGGCATGAATCTTACGCATGAACACACCGATCCATCCGACCCGCGAAGAAACCGAAGAAGCCGAAGCCAATCCAGCGCCGCCGGGCGACGGCAACGACACCCAGCCGGCGGTTGCCACCACGCCGTCCGCCGACCCGCCGCCCAGCCCCTACGCGGCAGGCGCGGCGCCCGCGGCAGCAACTGCAGCAACGGCATCCGCTTCGCCGGCCGCCCCGCCCGCAGCGCCGGAGCCGCCGCCGAAGAAGATTCGCGCCACTCCGGCTGCGATCGGCATCATGGTCACGGTGGCGACGGTCGGCGTTGCGCTCATCATGTGGGCCTGGCACATCGGACCCTTTAACAGTACCCGCATGAGCACCGACAACGCGTATGTGCGCGGCGCCGTCACCGTGCTCTCGCCGCAGGTGAACGGCTACGTGAGCGAGGTGCTGGTCAAGGATTTCCAGTTCGTCAAGGCGGGCCAGGAACTGCTGCGCATCGATGACCGCATCTACGCCGAGCGCGTGCGCCAGGCCGAAGGCCAGCTGGCCAACGCCGTGGCCCAGCTGGACAACGCCGAGCAGACCCAGGCCCAGAACACGGCCTCGGTGGGTTCGGCACGGGCCAACCTGGCCGCCGTGCAGGCCGAGCGCGCGCGCGCCCAGGCCGAGCAAGGCCGGGTCGACGAACTGGCCGAACGCGGCTCGGTGTCGCTGAACGAGCGCGACCGCGTGCGCACCACGGCGCGCCTGGCCGCGGCCAACGTGCTCAAGGCGCAGGCCGATATCGACATCGCCCAGCAGCGCGTGAAGTCGACGACGGTTGCGCGCGGCGGCCTGGAAGCCCAGGTCGGCATTGCCGAAGCGGCGCTGGCCCTGGCGAAGATCGACCTGGCCAATACCGTCATCAAGGCCCCGCGCGATGGCCAGGTAAGCGAAGCCACGGTGCGCCGCGGCCAGTACGTGACGGCCGGTTCGCAGCTGCTGTTCCTGGTGCCGGACCAGCTGTGGGTGGTGGCCAACTTCAAGGAAGGACAAACCTGGCGCATGCGCATCGGCCAGCCGGTGCGCTTCACGGTCGACGCCTTCGAAGGTGCGGCGCTTACCGGCCACGTCGAGCAGATCGCGCCAGCCACCGGTTCCGAGTTCAGCGTGCTGCGGCCGGACAATGCATCGGGCAACTTCACCAAGGTGGTGCAGCGCCTGCCGATCCGTATCGCCATCGATCCCGGCCAGGAACTGGCCAAGCGTCTGCGGCCGGGCATGTCGGTGACGGCCGAAGTCGACACCGGCGCCCAGCCAAGGGAGGCCAGCCAGCCCGCGCCGGGGGCGGCCCGATGAAGCGGCGCACCTTCAATACCGCACTGGCGATTCTCGGCGTTGGCGCGCTGGCTGGCTGCGCACCGGCCTGGCGCCCGGCGCCGCCGTTGGCCACCGTCACGCCGCCGCAAGGCTGGCGCGAGCCGAACGATGGCACGGCAACAATCGACCCGCAGTGGTGGATAGCCTTCGGCGACCCGGAACTCAGCCGCCTGGTCGATGCGGCCCTGGTGCGCAACAGCGACGTGCTGATCGCCGTGGCGCGGGTCGACGAAGCGCGCGCCCAGGCCGAGCTGGCCGAGGCGGCGCGCCTGCCGGCGCTGAACGGCGCCATCGGGCTGCAGGCCGGGCGCGCGCTGCAGGCCACCGGCGTCAGCGATGCGCGCACGGTCCAGCCTTCGCTGCAGGCCAACTGGGAGCCCGATCTGTTCGGACGCATCCGCACCCAGATCCGCGCGGCCGCGCTGCAGTTCCGCGCCACCCAGGCCGAGCGCGATGCCGCCGCCCTGGCCGTGGCCGCGACCACGGCGCAGAACTACATCGCCTTGCTCGCCATCGATGCCCAACTGCGCATCACGCGCGAGACGGTGGCCTCGCGCGCCGAGGCGCTGCGCCTGGCGAGCGACCAGGCGCGGGTCGGCTACATCTCGCAGCTGCAGTTGACCCAGGCCCAGTCCGAGTACGAGGCGGTGCTGCAATCGATCCCCGAACTCGAACTCGCCATGCGGCGCCAGGAAAACGCGGTGCGCCTGCTGGCCGGCGAATTGCCGGGCGCGGTCGCACGCGGCAAGACCTTCGAGGACCTGACCCTGCCGACCGTCCCGGCCGCCCTGCCCTCGCAACTCCTGGCGCGCCGGCCCGACGTGGCCCAGCGCGAACTGCTGCTGGCAGCAAGCGACGAAGCCCTGGCCCTGCGCCGCCAGGCTTTCCTGCCGCAGGTGACCCTCACCGCGCAGCTGGGCAGCATTCTCACCAGTTCGCTCGACTACGACCCGGTGAGCGTCTGGAGCATCGGCGGCAGCGTGCTGGCGCCGCTGTTCTCGAACGGACGTTTGCGCGCGCAATACGAGGCATCGGCCTCCGTGCGCGACCAGGCCGCGTTTGCCTACCGGCGCACGGTGCTGACCGCGTTTTCCGAAGTCGAGAATGCGCTGGCCGGGGTGCCGCGCTTGCGCGACCAGGTGGGGCATGCAATGCGGCGGCGCGAGGTCCTGACGCGCTCGCTGGGGTATGCGCGCGACCGCTACCAGGCCGGATATGCGTCCTACCTCGAGGAATTGGATGCGCAGCGCAATTTGTACCAGGTGGAGTTGGCGATGGTTACGTTGCGGCGCACACAAATTGAAAATTTGATCAGCTTGTATCGGGCCCTGGGGGGCGGATGGTCGGCCAGCTGACGGCTTGACCTCATCGCCATGGCCAGGCCGCGGATGGTTTTGGCTGTTGTAGGGTGGGCACCTGTGCCCACGCTGTCGTACTTCAAGGCACCAAACAAGCAATTACGGCTCGTGTCTGCGGAATTCTGGAAGCGCAGGTAACACGGATCTGCCGTACCGCGTGGACACAGGTGTCCACCCTACAAAACCGATCAGCCGTACGTTTGGCGCATATCGCGTCCTCAGCACGCGCTCCATAGTACGGTCCGGATAGCTGCGGGATGCGCAATCATCACGCCCCAACCGCGCCCCGCACGCACTATTTCACCCAATAAATGCTGCATAGCAGCACGAAAATACTTTCACGCAATGCTCGTGCGCGCTCTTGCAGGATTTATCATTCCCGCCTGCCGCACATCACCTTACAAAGGGAAAGCGTATTATGAGCCAGGGTAATCCTCTGTCGCTGCA
>Ga0265798_10009207_pt1 | contig 12410 bp, 22 predicted proteins | sample P3T30metagenome_FD_192430 | JGI IMG/M metagenome (GOLD analysis project Ga0265798, IMG submission 192430) | Plant litter microbial communities from East Loma Ridge, Irvine, California - P3 T30 | ecosystem: Environmental > Terrestrial > Plant litter > Unclassified | place: USA: California...
TATTAGGTAAGTTTAGGAGGTTAAACAGGTGTAAGATTGTTCTTTGAGAAGCTTGAGGGTGGCCGCAGGACGCCGATGTGCATGGTAGCAGAATGTAGAAATGTAGATCGTAAAGTAAAGATTATATGGGTTATATGCAGTCAATGTCAATCGAGTACGAGCCCGAAGTGGCGCCGGGAACACGGGACACTGAATATGAGGTGGACGCGGGTGGCTTTGATAATGTGCCTGAATACAGGAGAATCCAGGGTCTAATGTTGTTTGCGTCGCGAAGTAAACAAAACAAACATGTTCCATCCGATGGTCTCAATAAAAGACGACAAAGAGTCAACAAGGGGGAAAGCGTGCACAGAGATCAAGGGCGATGACGAACTGGGGGAGTGAGAGTAGGGCTAAATGCAGTAACAAGTGAGGATATAGCTCAAAGGGATAGTTAGGCCTGCAATGCGAGGGTGCCTTTCCTTTGTAGGATGAAACAAAGACAGACCCCGTTTTCGCATACACCAATTCACAGCTTGGACCTCTTTGTCTTAACATCATTAGCAGCACTATCCACTTACTGTATCACATTCCTTTACCACACTCGCAATCAATCTACCCCGTAACGACGATCTCCATCGCCGAACGACACACTCTTTCCAACTACGCTCCTTTGCAGATAATCAACACTATCGACATCAATCAACACCACTCGATCCAATTCCAAGTGCAGGTTGTCAACGTTCCAACCTCCTTTTTGTTTCAATACCACCGATTATATACGTTTGATACTGGTCAACAATGAAGTCGGCCTTTATCTCACTACTCCTTCTCGCCATCCCTACCGCTCTGGCAAGCAACCATGGATCTCGACTTACACGTAAACATCAGGCTCGGGCCGCTCATGCTCAAATCGACCAGGAGTTGATTGCAAAGAGGAGTAACCTGGAAGTTAGGGATGAACATAATCATACCTTGACCAAGAGGGCTTTCAGTGGTCGTGGTACTTTCTACTACACCGATGTTGGACTTGGAGCTTGTGGTGAGTAGTGGCGGCGATGATGGCTTGGAGGACGTGCTGACGCTATTCCTTTCCTTGACGACTGTCACAATACTTCATCTCCTACTCTCGCTTCCACTACATAGGTCAACTATCGCAGAACAGTGAATGGACCGTTGCTTTGAGTAAGCTCTTTTGGCTTTTTTTGGTCGTCGATCCCCAAGCTGACTTGCAGACACTGCCCAGTACGGTGGAGGATGTGAGCCAGACCATGCTTAGCGGCACCGTCCATACTGATCCATAGACCCTGGACCTGAGTGCTTCAAATCCATCTCCATCTCCGCCAATGGCCAGACTCGAAGCGGTATCGTCATCAAGGACCAGTGTCCCACCTGTGGTTACGGTGATCTAGAGTGAGTCTGGCTTCGTGACCCGGTGATCCCTCGACTAAAGCTGACATTTCAGTTTGTCCCCAGGTGTAAGCTATTCATGGTATTGATGCAGCATAGACTGACATCCAGCTCTTCAAGCAGTACGCCGACGAAGGTGCGGGAGTTATCGCTATCACCTGGTGGTTCGAAGGCCAAGCTCCAGCTGAGCCATCTCCTTCCCCTCCCCCTCCTCCTACTTCCACCTGGACTCCTCCTCCTCCTACTTCTACCTGGACCCCACCTCCACCCCCTCCGACTTCCGAATGGGTCCCTCCCACTTCGACTTCCACTTGGGTCGAGCCATCTCCTACATCTACTTGGAGCCCCCCACCTCCTTCTTCGTCTTCGTCTACCTGGTCCGAACCTGCTTCATCGTCCTGGGTCGCTCCCTCCAGCAGCTCCAGCTCCAGTATCATCTCTTCTGCCGCTGCCAACTCGACCAACCCCTTCGCTATCGTTGCCTCGGTATCCGAATCCGCCACTGCTTCAATCAGTGCATCTGCTGCTTCATCCTCCGGCTCTTCCGGTGTCGGTGCCGGCTCCGACGCTCAGGCTCCTATGTCTATTGGCTCCAACCTCGTAGCCATCAACAGTCTCGTCACCAACTACGGTCAAATTATGGTTGTCGCTGGTGGTGCCGCCTAAGTCTACACCCTCACTCACTCGGTATGGTCAAGTATATGCTCTCTTTTCATTCATTTCTCTAATCAGGACAATCTGGACATTGTGGGGATTTGATGAATTGGGACGAAATCTTTCTGTTATTATATATATTTGACGATCTTTCAATGACCGAGGAAACGTTTTTACTCTGTTTATTTTATGTGTTATTAGACCTGATTTCTTTCTTTCTCATACGGTAGGCTACGGTAGAGGTCAGTGACCTTTAGTTAATGTTTTATACTTTGACTCGTGCATCCGTATTTCCCACTGCTTCAGCCCAAGTCGCTCATCTGCATCTCTGGGTCATATATGCACGTCCACGTTTGCCTGGCTCTTAGATTCGGCACCTACCCCGCCTCCACTTTGTGAATATGACGGTTTAACTTTGATTTTTGAAAATCTTTCCTTGTCAACTTTACTCTTGTTACATTCATACATACACATATTCTATCAGCGATGGGTAAAGCGCAAAAGAAGAAGAAGACTCAGGCATGGAGACATAACCCTATTCGAGTGCCCGACTCGCATTTACCAGCTGGAAAAGGGGAGGGGTCTGCGGATCCTAGTAAAGAGAAACAGACTGTCCCGGTCCTGAACAAGGTGCGTCTTGCAGCTGCTATGTGCATATCTGGGTATGCATAGTCTGTCAATGACTGACGGTCAGCTCAAATCACCGGAGTATGCAGATAGGACATGGGCATGTGCTGCCATTTGTAATTTGATCCAAAATGATCCTGCTACTAGACGATTATTTCAGGCCAAGAATGTTGTCGGAGAATTGATAGAGAGGTTGAGTGATGATGTCGATGAGGTCGTTGTGGAAGCAAGTGGTGCTCTCAGGTAAGTTTCTTCATTTGGAAGAGAGTATAGAGCTGACTTGTCAGGAATCTAGCGATTGATGGAGGGCATGAGCTTTGTGCAGAGATGTTCAATAAGGGTGTAATGGCACATATCGTTGTCCTCTCTCAGAAGGTAAATTCGTTTCCTCTGCTGAAGAGGGAGAGGTGGCTGATGATAGATCTCCGGTACTATCGACTCTGTATTCGCTACCAAGCCCGATACAGAACTTACCGATGAGGCCCTACAATCTCGAAAACATCTACTAGGCTTGACTGAAAATATCCTCTCTTTAATATGGTCAATGGGGGAGACATCTCATAAATCTCTCGAAGCTCTCAATGCAGCAAATGTAGAGGGATTACTAGTCAAGGTACTTGATGGACGAGCTGTTTTAGGACCAAGTGTGGCTGTTGCTGCTGGTAAGCTTGACCCAGTAAGCGACAAGGAGAAAGCTGATCGTACAGCCCAGGCAATGTACTCCCTGTCTCAGGACAATTTCGATTTCAAGAGAAAGATGATCAATGAGCCCACTGCTTTGAATGTCCTGGCGCAGGTAGCAAGGGATCAAATGACGGCGGTCAAGCAGGAGAAGAAAGGAAAAGGCAAGAAAAGTAGTCAGCAAGAGGAGCAGGATCTACAGATGCTCCTCAAGCTTCTTGTTTGTGGTATGTCACCTCATTCTACTTGAGTCTGTACTGACTATCAGGTGTCCTGCGGAATGTCATTGATACAGGAAGCGAGGCAGATGACCAGATCAACATTGTCGCTATTACAAATGAAGTCGCTCTACCTATCATCAATGATCTCCTCAATCTCGATACCGCACATACAGTTTCCAGAGTGTTCGAGCTAGTAAGGGATATCGTAAGCCAGCCTCAATCCTATATATGATAGTTCAAGCTAATATGTAGCCATCGCAATCTGTTCCTCAGGCTGGAAAGGAGCTCAAGACGGATCACAGATCCCCTGCAGAAGTCGAGCTAGAGTCCATCGAACGAAGTCTAAATACTGTCGTTGTCGGACTAGAGATCTTGACTGGTATCTGCGCTGGTATTGAGGAATCAGACGACGTGGAGGAAGTCGATGAGCCTGGTAAGCCTTGACGTAGATTGCGCTGTGTGATCACGGCTGACAATGTAGTCGAGGAAGACGACGAGATGGATGAAGATCTCGAAGACGAGGACTTGATTGCACAAGAGTTGGGCACTACCGGCAACACGATTACTGCTCCCAGTGTATCGATTAATACACCCGTCACACTCTCGCACCTCCTTCAGACACTCTCTCTACCCCAGCGCCTGAGCACGCTTTCCTCCCTCACTCCCCTGTCTTTCCCACCATCATCGTCAACCCCTTCACCCCATCCACCTACCACCTCGCTTCTGTCGACAATCCACCTTCGTGCTTTGGAAGCATTAAACAATCTACTCTTGACCACAGTTGCCGGCGACGCATATCAGCCAGCTTCAATCCCATCGCAAGGCGTCTGGGATACCTTATTCAAGAGTGTTGAGATGATCGCTTCGGAGCCAGAAGTGATCAGTGCAAAAGGACACGAGATGAGAGGAGAAGTATTGGAGATGGCGACCGGTTGTTTATGGGGTATCGTCAAGCTCGCTTCTGATGAAATCGTAAGTGACCCTATTCCCCACGCTGTGATCTGAGAATTGAGGTTGATGACCAGACCGTGGCTCAAACACAAATCAAACTCCTAATTGATATCCTGCCATCCCTCAAATCAGACTCAGCAAGAACAAGAGTCATTGAAACACTAGCACTTCTCGCATCGCGCAAAAACGTATCCAACGAGGAAAACAAGGCTATTGGTGATTTCCTAATAACATCCCTATCAAATCCACCACCTACTACCCTTACTCCCGAGATCCTCGTATCGGTCTTGAATGCCATTATCGATATTTACGCAGATGAAGATCGAGCCTACGATAACAATTTCGTTAAAAGTGGACACCTCAAATCACTCTCGTCTCAGGTCAACAGGGTCAGGAATGATGTAAGTCGGATTCCTACCACTACTTCGTAGTGCTACGTTTCGATCCCGAGCTGATGAGATAGATGAAGAAAATCGATAGGCGTAAAGACCGAGAATTGAGAGCTAGGGGTGAAGAGACATATGAGAATCTGGTAGCTTTCATCAAATATCGACGTAGTCTTGGACGTTAGATCATATCTTCGTTGAAAAGTCACGGTGATTGTGAGTGAGTACCCCTTCCACTCTTTTCTTGTCCACCACGCCACTTCCACTTGCGACCCTATGATGAACAAAACTTTATCAAGCTCAACAGTCAGAATACAAGAATGTTGATACTCCTTCTTCAACCCTCTGAGGGTCGCATTTGAATCCTTCGCCTCGTACTCCAAAAGGTCATTAAACTGATATGATAGTATCATAGTCTGCGTGGACATTACAGCTCCGGAGGAAATCTATCAGTATTTCTACTATAGTCTGGACGTGCATATTTCTACTTCATGCATGTTATGCCTAATGCTAAATCTACCTCTACTTCTACTTCTTCTTGTTCTTTCGTTTCCTAGCTGTCCCATTCTCGGGCAGACCAACAGGTCCATCCATCCAACTGTCGTCCTCTTCCTGCACTGGGATGGATTCTTTTTCGCCTTCACCCTGATCTCCAGCGGTCAGATTCCCTGTTGCCTCGGCAGCTTTGGCTTTTGCCTCTTCCCGGACTCGCTGGGCAGCTTCGGAGGGTGGTTCTATCGTATCATCTTTGATATCTTTGTCTTCGGCCCGATCTACGAATGACCAAAGTAGCGGGAATTCTCCTCTCAGGAGAGCAAATAGTAGAGGTCCGAGAACTACCATCAGCTGTCATCTCGACATTGCGGACGGAAGAGAGAGAACTCACTACAAGCAGGGCTGAGATATAGTAAAGCCGGCTGAGCCCTTCCAAAGTAACTCATGATCCACATGCATCCCCCTAGGCCAAACACATAACTTGCCATTCCAACCAAGAAATACGATCGATTGAATTTCGATTTATTCGTTACTTCCTCGTCAGGGTTGAATTTAGCGTATCGCCATAAATCGAATCTGAGGCATAAGGAGATCATAAGACCTGGGATAACGATATCGCCTAGACCGAGGAGGGCGAAATCGGATGATGAACCTGATCGAGGAGCGAGGAGTTTGATGGGAGCGTCGAGAGATGTTGCTACATCTACCATTACTGGTGTACCGAATACCTAGTTGTCAGCTTTTTCTCTCCGGGCAATGGATTGGGATAGCTTACCCAGAAGATATCGTAGACGAGAAGAGCGGATAGGAGGACGATAGCAGTGAGGAACGAATCCAATTTAAGTAAACCCAATGTCGAAGTGGCGAGACAGAGAGCGATTAGGTTGGAGAGAAGGTAATGCCTCTGGAGGGGGATGTAGAGTAACGGAGCGCCAATCGCAATGGGGAGAACAGCGAGGGAAACTAGGGATATACGAGAATGGTAGACCTCTGGCCATTAGGTGGATTCCTGGTTCAGAAGGGGACAAGTGCACGCACGCTTGAAAGAGTTGGATATACGAATATGGTAGTATGAGGGCTTGTAGCCTAGTTTGCTGGTGAACCAATTGGCGATACTACCCAATGTCTACCTATCAGCCGTATCCTGCGCTCTGGGCGATTGAGCTTACATCTTGGATTGCGAACATTCCCGCTCCGGAGACTAGATGTCAGCTCTTTATTTCCAAAAGGTATCGCTAGACATACAATAAATCCCCAGGACTAAATTAATCCATTCCTTGCCCGCATACTTGATAATCAACCACATTCCCAATAATGCTACACTTCCAAAGATCGGTATTATAAGCGTATCAGCCCAAGTCAGGACTTCATCCATTGCATTCTCATCATCATATGCCTCATCCTCATCTGGATCTGGTATCGATTGTTTAGTCTTCAGTCGAGCTGCTCGGAGACGTTTTGTAGATTCTGGAGTCTGGCTGTCAGCGCGATCTCGAAACTCTTTCGCTTACTTACCTTGAGAGACTTAAATGATCCGAGGACTAATGGGATGGTTGCCTGCACTAATAGAGAGGCATATGCCCGGATAGCCTCTGCTGATTGTGCCATACTTTATATGCAGTACGGGTGAATTATGGTCAGATGGGTTAAGGTTGCGTGGAGGCGGAGTTGCACGTGGATATGGAAGAAATGTGGCGCTATGACTTTTGTCGATCATGAGTCAACTGGTCTGTGCATTATTCCTCGGTGCTGATTGAGGTTGTTGATTGCAAAGACAACGTAACTAGGACGTCTCGAGCAAGTACCTCAAAAGTCTCAGTCACTTGCCAGTACTTTCGAACACCACTCGAGTAACTCTTTACGGGGGCCGGGGTAAACCCTGTTTCAAGATCATCACCAAAGCGCCCGAGAACAGCTATGACGGGGACCTTACCTGAGGGAAAGGGGGGATGTCAATGCGGCTCAAAGGATCCTTTGATCGGGATAAAGGAGGTTTAGCCGGGAGGATGCTCCTGAGTATCTGAGAAACGGAGACGCCCTTTCGGCTGAACAGAAAGTTTCGAGGGCGTCACTGGTGGTTCGGAGAACGTGTTGCCGTTCCCGATGTGGGCTGTTGCGTTACGACATCATCGATCATCCTCTCAAGGTAATAAGAGGGTCTGTGCAATGCTTATATGAGCGTCTGCCTGGCTGTTCGTTGACTACAGTACCTTCCTTTCCACCTCAACACACACCTAACTCACCCCTGGTCCTGATCAAGATGGCCACTAGTACCTCATTACACCCTTACTTTCTCTCACCTCACCTCGCAGCAGCACGACATACCTTCGGAGACGGCGATACTAAGTTTCCCCATCCGCCTTCTTCCCCACCCGAGCTTCCTTTCAATTTTTTCGACCATGCCTTGAACTGTGTTTTCCTCGATTTCCTGAATTTCAATTCACCCTTTCCCTTTACCATTCGTCATTAAACGGTCAACTGCCGCTTGACCCTCTTTTCTCTCCCTCCTTACCTCCCTTCCTTTTTGTCTATTCACCTCTCATCTGAAAATTTGTAAACTGTACGCTGTACACTGTACTGTATACTTTGACAACAATACAGTCATCCGACTCATCGTATAGAAGCAAACCAATATCCTTCCGTCCGGCAGTCTCGGATCTGCTCCGCACTAGATTTTCCACGAACAAAAGGATCGAAATAACAGAAGATCGATCATGTTGTCATAGCTTGGAAAGGTGACAAGCGGTGACTGTCTTTGGAAAAAGACAATAACGTCAAACGCGAAGCTGTGTTGTGTGGTGTGTTGATCTCACCTGTGATTCGTGAGTCAGCTTCTTCCTATTTTTAACAACCTTAATCCCCTTCTTGCCATTTTCTGTGATGGTAGAATCCGCTTCCTCGTTCCTCGAGTGACTCAACCCCTTATTGTTTGACCTGTGTATGGGCAGCTGACGGTTGAGTCAGCTCAGAGTGGGGGACGGTGCCGATTCCCGTATAAGATCGACTGGAATCGAGTGACTACCATTTTTATCCCATCCTCCATCGCATAGCTCATCTTTCGATTGTCATACTGAATTCAAGAAGACACAATGCAATGCCTACAGCTTACTATGGATTTCATCCTCTCTCTTCGTCACTGGAATCCACATGTAAGTCCTGCCTTACCCGGTTCACGACAGCAACTGACGCGAAGCCCGAGGCTGAACCACTCCTACCCTCTGAAGATGACCATTATTTCCCACCTCCCGACACAATCGTGACTGTGCCTAGACGACGACCGCAACCTCTCACATCCAATACTGTCCGCTCTTCCACTTCTTCCCTCGCTCATGAAGCTGGTCGAAGTCCATCTGTCGCTCGTGTATCCTTGGAGCGACTTAAGCGGAACGAAACCATCTCTTCCACTTTCTCTGGGTGAGTACAGTATCAATGCATTCTTTTCAGTCAAGCTAATGATCAGCCGGATGAGACCTCTTCGAACCAGTCAACCACCTACCCCCAACACCGCTCACTCCCGACAGTTCCCCGTCATACAAAGGTCCACCTCATCCACTTCAAATCCTCTGCCCAAGTTACGATTACCAATGCCCCCCTTCCCATTTTCTACCCTCACTACTCAACACTCCGCCCACGAAGCCGAGAGAGAAGGTGCCAAAACACAACCACTTCCTACCCCTGTTCTCACCCGGCCAGCCAATCCGGTACCAATGGCTCGCTCCGTATCCGAACCACAGGGTATATCCGATATGAACCAATTCGCCGCTCATCAGATTGCAAGAGGTCGATCTGGAGGTATATCAGTCGATAGAGGTCGAATGAATCGTCCTAGAGCAGCAACGGGATCAGTGACTGCGGCGGAACGACTTGCCAACCTTTCCATCCCACTTGTATCTGGAGAGACCAGACGAGGAAGGAGTCCAGGTCCTCGATCTGCCGGACTGGGTTCGGGTAGACCATCTCCCCTGGGTCTGAATCCTCGACCTCTACTCCCCGCTCGAGCGATCTCGAATGATCTCCTCAATGCCGCAGATGTGCCAACCGATGTCGACCAGGAGTCGACCGATGGCGAGATAGTCGAACCGGTACTTGCGCCATCTCAAATCGAGGTAGCAGAGGAGGAAGGTGTAGTGAGGCGGGATCTAGGTTTGAGGGGTATTTTCCCGAATCGAAGAGGTCAACGAAGAGGAAGACCAGGTAGAGGCAGAGCCACTAGCTAGAGAATTGATTCGTACATATATAGATTGTTTTGGGCATTTAAGGGTTTTAGGTCAACATTCAAATCACGTACTGTATCCTGTTTGATGATGATATTACGACATGCATGGTCTCGAGTCTGAGTGTACTGTACATAGTCCATGATCTGGAAGTTGCGGCTCAACGGCGACGAGGTCGTGATGATTCAGAGGATTCGAGCTCATCTTCCCCTTCTCCATATTGCGTTTCAGGGACGATTTCTCGTCGGCTATTTGACCTCGAATCAGCATTCCATGTAGGCTACGATCAATCACGATTCCAGGTCCTCATATAGACACTCACCCCTTTTCGAGCTTGAGGTCTAGCCTGATTCTGACTCTGACTCTGACTCTGAGACTGGCTTTGACTCTGACTTCGCATGCCCTCTTCATCCTCCACCTCCTCATCCGTGTCTTCCTCCGCTTCTCCCCTCTGTACAGCCGAAGGCCTCTTTCTTTTTTTTCCAGGACCAGAACGGAAATGGTCCGCTTCTCTCGTTGCTGCTTTTTCACCCAGATGAGATGGTCCGGCATCGTCGAATGAATTTTCGCATTTTGGACATGTCGGGCCTCTATGGCGTTTGTAGGTCTTGTAGCAGTATTCATGTATGTGTGCGTCGCCTGCTCTTCAGCTCAACCCTGCGTGCGGGAATGAAAGCTCACAATTACCATGTTCGCATTTGATCCCCTGAAGAAATGAGCTGTGATGACTTGCAGACAGCGAGCAACTTACAGTAAGAACGATCTTGGAACATCGTTGACAAGTATAGATATAATCCTCATACTGATCCTTCAAGTATAGCTCCAACTCCATCAGCGATCTTGGCGCAAGGCTATACCTTCCTCGTCTAATTGTCAGCTGACTGAGCATCATGTCCGCAGTCTCCAGCTTACTCGGATCTTAGGAACCAGCCTCTCGAGACTGCTGATGAGAGTACTAGTTCAGCTTGTGATTTCGGAAACGCCGTTTTCACTTCCGAGACCAGTGATAGAGCTCTTGTAGATCCGACGGAATTGACGGGGTAGGAAGTAATGATATTATCGATCTAGACATTAGCTGATCGACCAGGAAAAGCTGGAACAGACCAGCTTACGACGGCTTTGATATACGACAATTCGACTGGTGAATAGTCGGTAGCTGTTAAGGCGATATCAGAGGGGTCCATATTGACCTTATGCTCAGCTTTTGCATACTTGCGGATCAGCTTACCAGTGCGATCCAAGTTCTACCCGCCCCGGTCTCCTCCCTCCCCGTAACTACCGACATCCTGACCTCCTCCAACAGTGTTGTTATATCACTCAAAAAGTCAGTCAGACCCTTATCAGTCACCGGATGAGGGATTTTGAAGTCGGTATGTACTTCTATCACCGTCAGTGATGTGCGATACTATGTAGCTTGAGGAAGGGAAAGTGGATTTACTCTGACAGATTTCGATGGCGCGACCATATAGCTGAAGCGCTACTGTTTGCGTCACGATCCTTCTCGCCAACAGAGATTGTATGAATATGCGGTGAACATCGGACGTCATCTCGCCTTCACTGCTAGTGGTCTATCTGTTCTATGTTGTGTAGTTGCACAACAGAAGAATAGTCTTCGAGAACATGAGCTTCAGACGCGACTTGATGATATCCTCCAATCCAAAGTCACGTGATCTGTGCCTGAAGATATAGATTTCTGTCAAACCCAGTCAATCTCAATCTCTATCCAAGAGGCGTAGTGTACCACCATAGTATACAATGGCAGCAACCGATCTAGTCACGAAAAGGATCCATGTCGGTGGTCTGACACCAAGTATTACTCCTGCGCATATCAAAGATCGATTTAAATCATTTGGCAATGTCCTAGACGTGGAGGATTTAAAGGCGGACGCATTGGGTCAGTTTTACCCCAATTGCAACGAGTCTTAGCTGATCGATAAGGTCAACCTAGACCTTTCACCTTCTTTACTATCGAAACATCACCTCCTCAACTTGTGAGATGTAAGTTTCAAAATACCTGATTTAGCTCATAGAAAGGCCTGAACATAATGTCTGGATCAATGTGGAGAGGATGTCAGCTCCGGCTTGCTGAAGCCAAACCTCGTTATGATATACGGTAACCTTATCAATTTTTACTGAGCGAGGCGAGCTCATATACAGTCTTGCAAAAGAGAGAAACCCAACTCAGGCATCTATTGACGATAGACTGAGAAAGAGGAAGAGACGGGCCATCACAGTACGAGCTGCTGATGTGGGCAAAGAGGCTCAGGATATGCGATTGCCAAGCGAGGACAATTACAAGACTAAGAAGGTGAGTCCGGCTGAGCAGATAAGTGGATCAGGTCTGATCAGCAGTTCTGGACTGTAGACTCCGACGGTCACCTCATCCGACCCATCACTATCCGACCTACACACCCTCTTCCAAGACCGGACATAATTGTCGCAAATAAAGCAGATGGAAAGAAACGTCGCAACCCCCCTTCCAGACTCAACATGAGAATCATCAATCCCTCACTTTGGAAGCCAGTACATCTGAGCGAGGCATCTCTTGAGACGGACGAGATTGAGGACAGGGATGAGGGATGGGAATTCGAAAGTGCATCAGAAGACGAGGAGGATGAAGAAGGGAAGATTTTGGCTGGGAGATGGTTGAAGACCACTGAGGCTGGAGTAGAAGCGGAGGAAGTTTGGGTAGCAGGTCGAGCTGTTCCGGAATACCTTCCCACCGAGGAGGAATTGCCCGTACTTCAGAATGGAGCACAGGGGTCTAGGTCGGTTTCGCCTTTGTTTGCTGG